>TARA_R110001592_G_scaffold27741_1_pt1 | contig 105633 bp, 84 predicted proteins | sample TARA_R110001592 | Tara Oceans TARA_R110001592 (sample SAMEA4398387) | marine metagenome | biome: Polar Biome; feature: [SRF] surface water layer (ENVO:00010504); material: water (ENVO:00002006), including particulate matter (ENVO:01000060) such as... | depth 5 m
GGACATCCGATCTGGAGCGAAGACCGCCAGGCGTTTGTGCATACGGACCAACTGCAACCCGGCGAACGTTTGCGTTCCGCGGTCGGTAAGACAGTCCGCATCACCTCAATCGAAATCCGTGCGGGACCGGAACCGGTTTACAACCTGGAAATTGCTGGCGAACACGTCTACAGCGTCACCGGCTCCGGCCTGCTGGTCCATAATGCAGGCCCCTGTGACCTCGTCCCTCGCGGGCATTACGATTCGGGCTATATCGGCATCGTCAATGGCTCCGCTAATGACTTCTCAGATACGCTCCGCGCCACCTTCGGAACGTCTGACGTGCTGCCAAGCAGTCGGCTTGTCTCTCAGGCCGATACGGTTGGCGGGATTCCTCAAGTCAGGCTTAATAAAATTCAAGGCGAAATTGGCGAGGCAGCCGTACGACAGAGGTTACTTGAGAGTCATACATTCGATTTAGTTGGTGAGCAAATCAGAGTCAGCACGCCAGGTGTGGGGGCTTATCGTGTTACTGACTTTTTGGTCCGTAGCAAGAAGACTGGTCGACTTCGTGCCATTGAAGTTAAGTCCGGAGGTGCGACACGAGATGCAACACAACTTACTAAAGATGCGCTGATAGCTGACCCTCTTACTAAGACCATGTTCACTGGACGTCGGGCTAGAGCTTCTGGATTCCCAAGGAATACTCCTACTGGCTCGATCCGTACTTTTGAAGTTAATGCATCAAATCTGAATAAATAATGTTATGGATGAACTAACCGCAAGAATTGGAAAAGGGCTTAGCGATCAACTTGACGGCTTCAAGTTCGTGAAATCTCGTTGGCAGCTTTTGAAATCAACTGCTGAGGGTTGGCAAGCAATTGAAATTGCAGTATTACCAACATCTCAGCAAGGGACGGCAAAGCTTGCGGCGCATGGTCAAGTTAGACTTGACCGAATCGAGGAAACTTATATTCCGTTTCACCGATACCTGAGTAGAACGGAAGCGAAGACGCACGCGACAGTGACGATCAACTGCGACAGTTTGCTGGTTGATTGTCCTGTGGTTCACGAATTCAGAACGGATGATCAGAGCATTGATATGTTCATAGTTGATTTTGCGAATGCGATCAAAGCTCATGTTCTTCCTTGGTTGGATCAATATTCAAATGAGAATGCAGTCTTCGTCGGATTGATCGATGATGATCCAATGAGATGGATTACATCCGATCGCCTCGTCCGATATCCGGTATTACTCGCAGTGCTGGCAAATCGGAACCAATGGAGTGAATTCGACCGAATAGCACAGGAATTCGCTGATTACTGTGATTTACTTCATGCGCAAGTTTACAAACCACTTGCCGATGCCCTTATATCTGGGCTTAAAAAAACTCGGAAGTAGAATTGATAAATCAACTCATCCTTCTAAAAGTTGATCGTTGTTGATGATTTCTCTAAGCTTTGATTCAGTCGTAACACGGTCATGCAGGTTCTGGATCCAAAATACGAAATGTTAGTCAAAATGAGTAACTAAAGTGAAAAAATGGATTTTTGAGAAGCAGACAAAATATTTTTTGTAATTGGATTCGAATTCATGTCTGACCTCACTCGAAAACTAGCTATCTTCAGCTGCTTCCTGTTCACCGGGTTCTGCTTCTGGAAAGCGGGAATGGGTCTGATTGGTGGTGCGGATACTGAGATTCTGCCCTCGGCGCAGGCGGCGATAAGTCCTTCCTTCTCACCGCCGCGGGTGGTGACGACGCCGATTCAGCAGATGCGACCGGGCATGCGGATTGTCGGTCGGAATCCGCTTCGCATTCAAACAGAACCGACGATTGATCCGACGCCGGAAGGGTGGCGGCTGGTTTCGGTGCGGATGCTGAAAGCGGACGGGACTTACTTCGAAGCAGAACTGCTGCGGCCTTTAGGCTGGATTCGTCGGCACCGGGCGCAGCCGGGGGCGATGATCGAGCTCAACATGCCCCAACTGCATGTGGTGGGGGCGGCGGAAGTGCTTTCGATTTCTGCCTGTCCGCCCATTGATCCGGGGGACGGACCGGTGGTCATCTCCACATTTAAAAACGTTTCGCACAACGTCCTCAACATTTATGTGGAAGGGGAGACCGATCCCATCGGCGTGACCGCCGGTCATCCGATCTGGAGTGAAGACCGACAGGCCTTCGTACATTCCGAAAAACTGCAGCCCGGCGAAAGACTGCGCTCTGCGCTCGGGAAAACCGTCTGCATTACCTCGATCGAAATCCGCGCCGGCCCAGAGCCAGTCTACAATCTGGAAGTCGCCGGCGAGCATGTTTACAGCGTCACTAAATCCGGCCTGCTCGTTCATAATGTGAGTGACTGTGATTTAGTCACAAAAATCGGTTTACCTGATGGTAGCTACATTGACTTAAATGCCCCAACTGGTATTAGGAATTTCAAGGGTGAGCCAGTAAGAATTCCCGAAGGACATATCATGAGTCCTCGGGACCCGGCGATGTCTGCGGCTCCGATCGTTGAGAGGGGGCCCTTCACTGCGGCACAGCGGGACGCCATGTTGCAGGGAGGGTCGGGCGGAACTCGCTTGTCGCCTCATCATAGACATCAGATACCTACGACACATGGTGGTGTCATTGACGAGTTGCCCGGCCCCGGTCATCCGGCTGGAAATGTCCATACTGCAGGATCACCTTCGAGGCACCCGAGTCCATCTGTGTTCAATTCTCTTGAAGGTGGAAATGCGTTGCGATCTTCAGAAATTCGAGGACACTGGCAAGCAAAGGCTCAACGAATGATCGAAGTTGAATCCGGTGTCTGGATTGATCCTGGTCTCTAATAACGAATGGTGATGAATATGATCCCCGAGACATTCAACGATGTCCTTGAAACTCTGAACGTACCTCTTGCGGCGATCGCCGATTTGGGATCTGGTGAAGTTCAGATCATCGGCGACCCGGAAGTCGTGGATAATACTGATTTGATTTCGACGTTGTTCGCCGACAAGGAGACCGTCGAGTCACTTAACCGATCCCTTGAGGGGCAGATACTACCTCGGGCGTGGAGTCAAGGGAAGGTATCTTGCATCGTGTGCAAGCCAACCGTCGAGACAATTGTTGGGCTATTTGTCATGGATGACCTTGATGCAGTTCAGCAGTACCATTGGTCAAAGAAAGCAAACGAAGCGATTCGGTTGTCGTTTTCGGCTTCTGCATCGTGATCTTCGCATGCTGTGCCGGTTTGAACGGTTGCAGCTTGGCCGGTTGTGCAGGCTTCCACGGTTTGAATACTGCCACACTTGGTGTCAAAAAAATAATACAGGTAAAATGCAAATTATACTTAACTTGACAAAATATTTTTGTTATTTGAATCGAATCCATGTCTGACCTCACTCGAAAAATAGTGATCTTCAGCTACATGCTGTTGACCGGGCTCTGCTTCTGGAAAGCGGCTCCGGGATTGGTCGGCGGGGCCGATGCGTCGATGCTGCCTTCAGCCCAGGCGGCGGTTCTTCCTTCAGTGACGCAGCCGCGGGTGGTGACGACGCCGATTCAACAGATGCGGCCCGGGATGCGGGTGGTCGGTCGGAATCCGATTCGGATTCAAACGGAATCGACCATTGATCCGACGCCGGAGGGCTGGCGGCTGGTGTCGGTGCGGATGCGCAAAGAGGACGGCACTTATTTTGAAGCGGAACTGCTGCGGCCTTTAAGCTGGATTTATCAGCACCGTGCGCAGCCGGGAGCGGTGATTGAGCTCAACATGCCCGAACTGCATGTGGTGGGGTCTGCGGAAGTGCTTTCGATTTCGGATTGTCCGCCTATTGATCCGGGTGACGGGCCGATTGTGCTTTCGACGTTTAAGAACATCGCGAACAATGTGCTCAACCTCTATATGGAAGGGGAAACCGAGCCGATCGGCGTGACCGCCGGACATCCGATCTGGAGCGAAGACCGGCAGGCGTTCATCCATTCCGACCAGCTGCAGCCCGGCGAACGCCTGCGTTCGCCGCTTGGTAAGACAGTCCGTATCACCTCGATCGAAATCCGAGCTGGGCCTGAACCGGTTTACAACCTGGAAGTCGCCGGCGAACATGTCTACAGCGTCACCGGTTCCGGTTTGCTGGTTCATAATGTAAGTGACTGTGATTTAGTCACAAAAATCGGTTTACCTGATGGTAGCTACATTGACTTAAATGCCCCAACAACTGTTTCACAGCCGACGCAGTTGAGTTGGAACCAGTTTCGGAGTCAGGTTGGTGGTCACGGGTATTCCCAGACACAGATTTCCCGTTTTTACAAGAAGTACCTTTCCAGCAAAGGAATTGACCCCACTGGACAATCGAAACGGTTGCAGTATCTGGGTTCGACACCGGGGAAGAATTCGGCAACCGGCAGAGCGGTAATTGATCGCATGAGAGCGGATGGGCGTGTGATGGACACGCCAGCGGAGCAATAAAGGGGTCAGGAGTCTTTAAAAAAGAGTCCTGACCCCTTTAAAATCTTCTGAATTCACGCTGTCATGAGGTCTTGCAGGCACTCATTGAGAAACAGCATGCAGACGGGCACTGGGAAAACCCACTTCCCTGGATGATGGAAGACGATCCACTGGTTGCAACTGCATTCGCACTCCAGGCAATTCATCGCTGTCAGACTCCGGCTGAGTAGAGTACCAATTCTCTTTGAGACGCACAGAATCCCGGATCACTTATCAAAGCCAGGCGGGATCTGGTCCGGTGATTCAAAGCGTTCACCGTCCGGGTTGTCTTTGTCGACGACCCACGGATCGCCATGGTGATGGTAGCCGCAGCGCTCCCAGTAACCGGGAGCGTCTTCAGCGAGGAAGTCGATCCGTTTGAGCCACTTGGCACTTTTCCAGGCGTAGAGCAGGGGAACAATCAGACGGACCGGGCCGCCATGATCGGGAATCAGCGGCTGGCCATCATGCAGATCGCAGAGCAGAACGTCCTCCGACTGAAAGTCTTTCAAAGGCAGGTTGGTCGTCCAGTCGCCGTCATAGCCGGTGGCAACCACGTAGCGGGCATCGGGGTGAACGCCGGCGCGTCGCATGATCTCCTGTGCGGAAACTCCTTCCCACAGATTTCCCAGCCGGGACCAGCGTGTGACACAATGGAAATCGGCGAAGACCCGGGTCCGCGGGAGCTGCTGGAATTCCTCCCAGGTGAATGAGAGCGGGGTATTTACCAGTCCGCCGATTTCAAGTTTCCAGGTGTCGAGATTAACCGCCGGGACTGTGGTGGCATGCAGTACAGGCCATTTTCGTGTTCTTGACTGCCCGGCGGGAATCCGCTCCTGCCGACGGGTGTCTGCACTGATGATGATCTCCGCATCTGAGTCCGGGGGGAGCGGGGGCGCACCGGTCTGATATTTCTCGGAATCAGGATTATTATACATCTGTAGGCTCCACAGTCATTTAGGAAGAGGCATCCCGAACGGGTTTCCCTCAGAAATATAGGAATTTCGGCTAAATTATCCAGAGGAAGATATTACAAATGCCCCAGACTTGGCACATTGGTTGCATTTCTGTATGAGTGAGCCTTCCAATCTCTGAAGTTGCGGTCGCAAGCCGGCGGAATAACGCCATTGACCATATTTTTCAAAATAAATAAACTTCGGAAAGAGAAGAACTTACAGAAATTAAATGTATTCTGGATAAGGATGGTCTGCTGCTGGCGAATAATTCAGTCATCAGGGAACGGTTTCTTGTTCCTGCCAGTATGACAGTCGCACCGTGATCAACCAGAAGAAATATTGAAGACTATTTTTCGAGAATTCGAGTTCGGGTTAAAAAATGGAATTCCTAGACAAGCTGGGTGAATGGCTAACAACAGTAACGGCATGGTTGGAACGATTTCTGACCGGGTTGTTCGGTTCATCGAATGAACGACAGATACGGAAACTGGGTTTCGTCCGGGATAAAGAGGGGCATGATCAAATCGTGCCCGGATCCATGCTGGCAGAAATCGACAGTTTTGAACCGGAGTTGATGAAACTGTCCGAAGAAGAATTGAAACAGACCGCGGAGAAACTCCGCGCCCGCCTCGCTGCGGGGGAAACCCTGGATGATATTCTGACTTATGCATTCGCAGCCGTTCGTGAGTCGGCTCGTCGCAATTTGAGTATGCGACATTACCCGGTGCAGATGATCGGGGGCTACTTTCTGCATAAAGGCATGATTGCAGAAATGGTCACTGGGGAAGGAAAAACGCTGGTATCGTCTCTGCCAGCCTTCCTGAATGCGCTTTCCGGCAAAGTTCATATTGTGACCGTCAATGATTATCTGGCTTTACGCGACATGGAATGGATGGGCCCCATTCATATTGCGCTGGGACTGACCGTCGGGGCGATCCAGTCCAAAATGGGACCAGAAGAACGCCAGAAGCATTACGGCTGCGATATTACCTATGGTACGAATAATGAGTTCGGATTCGACTATCTGCGGGATAACATGAAACCCGTTAAAGAACTGCAGGTACAGGGACCCCTGAATTATGCCGTCGTGGACGAAATCGATAATATTCTGATCGACGAAGCACGTACGCCGCTGATTATTTCCGGTCCCGCACAGGATGATCTGACCAAATACTCCAAAGCCAATTCCGTAGCCCTGAAGCTGATTCCAGGCACCGATTTTGAAGTCAAAGAAAAAGAGCATACCTGTCACTTAACGGACGCGGGGGTCAAACACGCGGAAGAGCTGGCTGGTGTGGAAAGCTTTTATACCGCCGGGAACATGGAATGGCCGCACCTGATCGATAACTCCCTGAAGGCACATCACCTCTATAAACGGGATGTGAATTATGTCGTTCAGCAGGGCGAAGTGATTATCGTGGACGATCATACCGGGCGACTGATGCCGGGCCGTCAATGGGGCGATGGTCTGCATCAGGCGGTGGAAGCCAAAGAAGGTGTGAAAATCAAAGAAGAGTCGCAGACTCTGGCGACGATTACCCTGCAGAACTTTTTCAAGTTATACGATAAGCTCTCCGGCATGACCGGTACGGCGATGACGGAAGCGGAAGAGTTCTGGAAGATTTATCAGCTGGATGTAGTCAGTATTCCGACCAACCGTCCCATGCAGCGCATCAATCATCCTGACGTGATCTATCAGACGGAAAAAGAAAAATGGACCGCGATCGCCGACGAAGTCCGCGAAGTTCATAAACAGGGACGTCCGATTCTCGTCGGTACCGTTTCGATCGAACAGTCGGAAATTGTCAGCCACAAACTGAGTAAGTACGGCATTCCTCACAATGTGCTGAACGCAAAGCATCACGAACGTGAAGCGGAGATCATTGCGCAGGCAGGTCGTAAAGGCGCTGTCACCATTGCTACGAATATGGCCGGTCGTGGTACAGACATCATTCTCGGGGGAAGTGCAGAGCATATCGCCTGGGATGAATTGAGCCAGAAATACGCATCCCGAATTGAAGTCCCCAAAGCGGAGTGGGACAAACTGGTCAAAGAGATTGAAAAACGGGAAGGCATGGATGTCGAAGCCGAAGAAGTCATGCAGCTGGGGGGGTTGCATGTGATCGGTTCCGAGCGTCACGATTCCCGTCGCATCGATTTACAGTTGCGTGGTCGTTCGGGACGTCAGGGAGACCCCGGTTCGAGCCGCTTCTTCCTTTCACTCGAAGACAAACTGATGCGGGTGTTTGCCGGCGAATGGGTAAAAAACATCCTGTCTCGTCTGGGCATGGAAGAGGGGGAGGCCATCGAGAGTCGAATGGTTTCCAAACGTGTCGAAGGGGCACAGAAGAAACGGGAAGAAACCCATTTCGAGCAGCGTAAGCATCTGCTGGAATATGATGAAGTCATGGACGAACAGCGAAAAACCGTCTATGGCTACCGTCAGCGGATTCTGGATGGCTGCAACTGCCGCGATCTGATCCTGGAAATGATCGAACGCCAGGTCGATGAAGAAACAGAGCGTCTGCTCGATAAAAATTACAGCTGGGATACAATCGCCGCCTGGTGTGGTCAGGAAGCCCACATCGAAGTGGATGCCGCGAATATTCGTGATATGGATTACGAGCAACTGGTCAGCTATCTGAAAGATGAAGCCAGCCTGCAGGCGGATGATATCATTGCTGAACAGATCAATGAGAATCTTCCGGAAGAATATGAAGATGACTGGAACTGGCAGGCGTTGACCAAATGGGCGAATGCTTATTTCAATTTGAATCTGAATGAACGCGAACTCAAAAAAATCGGCCGGGATGGTCTGCATGAAACGCTCTTCGATCATGCTCAAAAAGCCATCGAGCGCATCGATTTTACCCCCTTGCAGGCATTTCTGGATGGAGAATGGGGTTCCCGTTCCCTGGCAGGCTATCTGAACTATCAGTTCGGCATCGAAGCCGATCCGGAAGAATTCAAATCGCTGAGTATTCCCGAAGCGAAAGCCAAAGTACTGGAAAAAGTAAAAGAGCTGTATCGGGAAAAAGAAGTCACCTTCCCGGTAACCGTCGGGATGTACAATTTTCTGGGCAATCAACAGCCCGGGAATGAATCAAACAGCCGCGTTGGCCTGGTGAAGTGGGCCAACTCAAGATTTCATTCCAACCTGGATCTGGAAGCCCTGAAAGGGAAACAGGTCAATGAGATTCAGAATATCCTGTCCGCAGAAAGTGAAAAAGTTTTTGTCAACGGAGAAGCCTCAAAGCAGATCGAACAGTATCTGACCAAAGCCTATGCTGCTGAATCGGAAGTCTCTGCCGGGAAGAATCTTCAGCCCGTGCAGAACAAAGCCGCTCTGGGAGAGCTGGCTCAGTGGGCAAACGAGGAACTCGAACTGAATCTGACGACGGAAGAGCTGGAACCCCTGACCGACGATGAAGTGAGAATTCGCCTGTATCAGGCTTACAATAAACGATATCGCCCGGAACTCAGTCAGGCAGAACGCTCGCTGATTCTGGAAGTTCTTGATACATCGTGGAAAGACCACTTGTATTATATGGATCATTTGCGGTCCGGCATTGGTCTGGTTGGCTATGCCCAGAAAGATCCCAAAGTTGAATACCGCCGCGAAGGGATGAAGGCCTTTGATGCCATGTGGGGCCGCATTGGTCAGCAGGTCACTTCAGCGATATTCCGACTGGAAAAACAGAGTCCTGATTTTGTCGGTTCATTATGGCGGGTTACTGATACGATCCACGAAGATGTGACGGATGATTACGATTACGATGAGGAGAGTGAAGGGGATACCAATTCTTCCGAGCCTGCTCAGCAGCCAATCGATCCGATTGTCAATCAGCAACCCAAGGTCGGTCGAAATGATCCCTGTCCGTGTGGCAGCGGGAAGAAATTTAAAAAGTGCTGCGGAAAGAATCTGTAGTTCATCACATTCCGGTATTGAAGTCCGGTTGGGGAATGGAATCCCGTGCAAATTTATGCTTACCTGTTGAATCTCGTTTATTGCCTGTTGCTGGCCTGTGCTTCGCCAGTCATTCTGTACCGGGTTCTGGTTCAGAAAAAATATCGAAGCGGGTTGGCGCAGAAGTTTTTCGGACAGTTGTCCGAGCGAAACAGCAATGAGCCCTGTTTCTGGTTTCATGCCGTCAGCGTGGGGGAAGTCTTACAACTGCCTCCCCTGCTGGAAGAACTGAAACGACAGCATCCCACACTCGAACTTTTGATTTCGACGACAACGCATACCGGGTATGCGGTGGCAAAAGAAAAGTTTCCTGAGTTTACCGTCTGTTATTTTCCCCTGGATTTTTCCTGGGCGGTCAAGCGGGCACTGCAGCGCATCAGGCCGACGGCAGTGCTTCTGGTGGAGATGGAACTCTGGCCGAATTTCGTATTAGCAGCAGATCAGGCGGGGATCCCCGTCTCGATTATTAATGGTCGCTTGAGTGAAAAAAGTTTTCGAGGCTACCGGAAACTTCGCTGGCTGATCGGGCCGCTGCTGAACCGCCTGCAGCTGATTGCCGTTCAGACCGACGCGTATGCGGAACGCTTTCAGAAACTGACAGGCCGTGCAGATCGGATTCAGGTGACCGGCTCGATTAAATTTGACGGAATTCAGGTGGATCGGGCGAATCCGTTGACGGCAGAACTACGGAACATTTTTCGCCTGAAGTCAGGGGAAACCGTTCTGATCGCCGGCAGTACTCAGTCGCCGGAAGAGCAGGTTGCCCTGGAGGTTTACCTGGCAGTCAGGCAGCGATTTCCCCGCCTGCGCCTGATACTGGTACCCCGTCATCAGGAGCGGTTCCATGAAGTGGCAGAGCTGGTGAAACAATACGGACTTCCACTGATTCGGCGCAGCGAACAGGAGTCGGGAGAAGCAGGATCTGTTTTACCGTTCACAAACAGCCAGACCCCTGCGATCGGACTGCTGGATACGCTGGGAGAATTGAAAAGCTGCTGGGGGCTGGCAGATATTGCGTTCGTCGGGGGAAGCCTGACAAAACGTGGTGGACAAAATATGATCGAGCCGGCCGGCTATGGGACCGCCTTGATGCTGGGGCCGAATACCTGGAATTTCAAGGACGTGGTCGACGCCCTGCTGCAGCATGAGGCAGTCACGATTGTTCAGAATCAGGCTGCATTTCAGGGAACACTGATCGATTGGCTGGAAGACCCGCCACTGGCGGAAACGCAGGGAGAACGGGCGCAACGCTTTGTGTTAGATCAACGGGGAGCAACATTGCGCACGCTGGCCCTGATTGCACCTCTACTGGCAGGAGCACAGTCAGGCGCGCAAGACAAGGCTGCCTGATTCCATCTGTTTTTCTGTGCCTGAGAAGCCTTTTTCCACTGTCTTACGGCCAGAAACATTTTCTAAAACAGAAAGCAGAACGAGAGGTACTCTTGTTGACTTTACTCTGGAATTCTACAATTAGGCAAAATCATTTAATATGAGACGTAAAGTGTGGATATGCTCCTTAAGACAGGGCGTTTCATAAGTTGAAATATTGGATCAGGTTCCCGGCGTTGCTTTAGACCGGGTACACTCATCATGGCAAGGTATTAAGGTGGAGTAACGCATGGCTAATTTTTCGTTCACAAGTGAATCCGTCAGTATGGGACATCCGGATAAGGTTTCCGATCAGGTTTCCGACGGCATTCTGGATGCATTACTTGCTCAAGATCCCTACTCACGTGTCGCTTGTGAGACATTGTGTACCACGGACTTTGTCGTGTTGGCTGGTGAAATCACCAGTAACGCCCAGGTTGATTATGAAAAAGTCGCTCGTGATGTGATTCGCGATATTGGCTATACCAGTAAGGATATCGGGTTTAACGCCGATACCTGCGAAGTTCTGGTGAAACTCCATCAGCAGAGTGCAGATATTGCCCAGGGCGTTGATGCAGAAGGAGCCGGAGACCAGGGGCTGATGTTTGGCTATGCCTGCAATCAGACTGAAGAATACATGCCGGTTCCGATTGCACTCTCGCACAGGATTTTGAATAAGCTCACTGAAATCCGTCAGAATGGTGAAGTTGACTGGTTATTACCGGACAGCAAAAGCCAGGTCACCGTTGACTATGAAGACGGCAAACCTGTAGGCGTCTCTGCAGTGGTTGTTTCCACCCAGCACACAGAAAATGTATCCCAGGAAGAAATTCATCGTTTTGTGACTGAAAAAGTCGTCAAGGAAGTGATTCCCGCTGACTTCTTAAGTGATAAAACGAAATACCATATCAATCCTACAGGTCGCTTTGTCATTGGTGGTCCTCACGGCGATACCGGACTGACCGGACGTAAAATTATCGTGGACACTTACGGCGGCTGGGGACGTCATGGCGGTGGTGCATTCAGCGGGAAAGACTCTACCAAGGTAGACCGTTCTGCTGCCTACATGGCACGTTACATTGCTAAAAATATCGTCGCTGCCGGACTGGCTGCTGAGTGTGAAGTTCAGCTTTCCTATGCGATTGGTGTGGTTGAACCAACCAGCATTTACGTAGATACCAAAGGCACGTCAGTGATTCCCGAAGAGAAAATCTCCGAACTGGTCGGTGAACTCTTTCCGCTGAGTCCGCAGGGAATTATCAATCATCTGCAGTTACGCCGCCCGATTTTCAGAAAAACAACCTGGGGAGGGCACTTTGGTCGGAATGATCCTGATTTTACCTGGGAAGCAACAGATAAAGCAGCTGAACTGAGAGACGCTGCCGGATTGGGGAACGAAGTACCCGAGACACAATTTGCCATGTCCTGAGCTTAACCGTTCATTCCGATTTTGGCAGAGCAGAAGGGAAGATGCTCGATATGAAACAATCCAAGCAGAATCTTCATTGCCTGGAAAATGAAATGACACGGGGAAAGCTGTCTCTTTTGAGAGGGCTTTCCCCTCTGTTTTTCGCCGTCGTCATTATTGCCGGCGGAGGAGGGCTGCTGCTGTTACGTGCCGTTGGCTCGATTCAGGTTCAAAACAGCTATCTCCCCGTGCTGACCGTAGGCAGCCTGATGTCGTGTCTTGTCGCCGGAACCCTGCTGTTACTGCGCCAGTTCAGGATGCTCAGGCTTTCAGGCAGTCAAAAGAGTGGCCTCACGCTGGCACTCATATTGCCTGTACTGGCCGGCATGCTGGCGGTCTTGCCTGAAAAGGGACTCAATCTGATGGGCATCCTGTTTTTCTGCCTGACCTATTTCATGGCGTTTGCCGGGATACTGGAGTGGCTGGATCGAGAGGCAGTACGGTTCGCGGAGGATGATCGACGAGACTGTACCAAACAGACATTTTCTGAAACAGTCCCTGTGGAGTCCCTGGCTGAAGCTGATCCAGAGACGTCAGATCACGCCGAGATCGATGCAGGACGTGAAAAGCGTTTTGAAGCGTTACTGGCACAAAGCCAGTCTGATGTTGAATCACTTTCAGACGATCAGGAGCACGCCAATTGCTCACAGTGGATGAATCGTAACTCAGATGAGGCAGGTTTTGAATTCATTGAGGGCGGAGTCCTGGTGCAATTTGAACCCCAGCAGAAAACCCGGGTGGTGCATCTCGGACTGTATCCTCCCCTGAAGGGAAAACTCTCCGTGAACTGCGAATTTGATCCCGGTTTATCGGTCCGGACACGGGTTCTGGAAACCCGGGGATATGGGATCAGCGTGGAGGTCAAACGATCTATCGATCTGGAATCAGAATTTGAGGCTGTCATGCAATACTGGGTGACCAATCAGACGTGCAATGAGGATGTTGCCTGAAACAGGTTTCCTTTTGATCATCAGGGTAGTCTGGGATATCTGCCGAATTGCAAAACTAATCCTCAAAGGGAAATTGAATTAAGTCTAAAATGTGTCAAAATAGGCTTTTATGTTTGTTTGCAGGGCATTGAATCTTGCCTATATTATACGTTAGCTGGAATTTTCTATATTTCGCTAGTTTCCAATTTTATGAAACGCTATACTTTGCGGACCATGTTGTCGAATCACGTCTAAACGGCTGTCGTCAACAGTCAGTGAGATTTGTTTATTTCCCGTCTCGCTACCAGTCTATATAGCTTTTGGTTACTGATGCGAAATCGTTTTGGTAATCAGTTAGTGCATCTGCATTTGAAGCCGAATCTCATCCCGAGATTCGATATTCAATGGAATTGTGCTGCATCACGATCGGACTCGTGTTGAAAGGAGGTCGAGCTCTGTCTGTTCGGCAGGTTTGACTTAAACTGAATAAGGATGTCAGGATTATGCACAAGATGTCTTTGAAATTTCAATCAAAAAATCAGGCCGATTCAACGGATCTGGAATCCGTTCTGGATGCATCCGGGTTGTTAAATCAACACAGGGATCAGGTACCTGAAACAAAAAAAATAGAGAGCAAGCGTGGTCGCCAGGTGATTAGTCAAAGAACTAATTCATTGTTGGGAGTACAAATTGTTTCGAGTGGATCGTATGTACCCGACAATGTCGTTACGAATCAGGATCTGCAGGAGCGTTTTGGATTTGACCCGGAATGGATTGAACAGCGCACAGGAATTCTGGAACGTCGACATGCCCCACCGGAAATGGCGACCAGTGATTTATGTTACGAGGCGGCTCAGAAAGCAATCCGTGCGGCCCGTGTGAATCCGGAAGACATCGATCTGTTGATCGTCGGTACGTTTACACCGGATTTCCAATGTCCTTCCGTTGCCTGCCTGGTGCAGGATCGCTTAGGACTGGATGCCCCTGCGATTGATCTGCAGGCGGCGTGTGCCGGTTTCATGTATGCCCTGGTCACCGCGGCCCAGTATGTCGCGACAGGAAACAGTAAACTGGCCCTGGTGATTGGCGGCGACTGCAACAGCCGTATCGTCAATCCCGAAGACCGTCGTGTGGCTCCGTTGTTTGGTGATGGTGCCGGCGCTGTCCTCCTGGCAAAGGGTGACCCTCATCAGGGGCTGACCTGTTATCAGACCGGCTCTGATGGCAGTGGCTGTTCTCTGCTGGACCGTCCCTCTGGTGGAACCCGTAATCCTGCCACGGCTGATGATATCACTGCTGGACGTCATTTCCTGAATATGGATGGACGCAGCGTCTTCAAGTGGGCTGTTCGAACGGTCGCCGATTCCATTGATCTGATGCTGACGAAAACGGGCATGAGCGTACATGAGGTCGATCTGTTCCTGATGCATCAGGCGAATATCCGCATTATTGATTCTGCCTGTGAGCAGTTAGGGATTCCCCGCGAGAAAGTCTTTATCAATCTCGATCGCTACGGGAATACGTCCGGCGGATCGATTCCCATTGTGTTGGATGAAGCGTTTCAATCAGGCCGGATCAATCGCGGCGATACCATTCTCCTGAGTGGTTTTGGTGCCGGACTCGCCTGGGGCACAGGCTTGTTTCGCTGGTAGACCTTTCGCGTTCTCTCTGATTCCCGGTGAATCTAGCCAGAACTCAGTCTGCGCGACCGCCTGGTGAATTCAAATCGGGTTTACTCTGGATCGGTTGGCTCTTTCGCGTCCTGCTGTTCGTTGTCATCTGTTTTGTCCGGCGTCACAGGCCGTTCAATGACAGGTTCACCCGCTTTGGCAACACCCGCCAGCGGCAGCTCATTGGCGGTATCCGCTTCCTCTTCTGTGTAGTAGACGTGATCAATGGGCGTCCCGTCATCACACTTCCTCAGCAGGAAATAGATCACGGTACTGGCTGACCAGAAAAAACTGATCACGAAACCGGAAAAAGTGATGTTGAGTACGGCGCCCCAGCCCCTGGAAATGGAAGTGGCCAGGTTGGTCTTTCCCTGGTTGAACAGTTCGAAAGCCTGTTCGCTGCCCATGCCCCAGCTGACACCCCAGAATGCCAGGTGAGAAACCAGTTGCATCAACAGTTCAACAAGGAACAGACAGGCGGCTCCATAGCAGAGTGTGACAAACACCAGCCACAGAAAATACCAGATTCGACCAAATATGTAGCTGAAGATACGGCTTAAACCATCAAAGCCATCGCTGTCTTCCACGCTGATGGTGGTCATCATCAGAGGCCAGCCCGCCAGGGTTACCAGCAGGATCAGGCTCATGACGAAGGCAAACAGAAAAGCCAGTCCCCAGAGCAGACTGACGATCACTCCCCCGACACTGGGAATATTACCTAACAGACCGATCAGCAGGCAGAGGATCCAGAAGAAACCCATGCCCGCAAAGGGGAGCAGGGGGGCACTGACCAGCGACAGGATTCGTGTCAGTGAAAATTTTAGCGCAGCACGCATGCCGATATGATCATCCTGCGCAAACTGAATTGAGGCAATCCTGGTGATGGCACCGCCGAACACCGCCCAGATAATAATCGCCCACAACAGTTGTGTTGTGGCGTAAGCCAGTGTGCTCCAGCTGGCACCCGTTTCAAACAGGGTCAGAACCGGTCTGGTGAAATAGGACATCGGTTCCAGCAGCGTTGTGCCCCGGACCAGGTTGAGCACTCCCGGTGACTGTTCTGGAATCGGGGTCAGCCCCTGTTGAGGAGAGTGTAAAAACAGGTCAGAATTCCGGGGGGGAAACTCAATTCGCTGGTGAACTAATTCCGAACGATTGCTCACGGGTTGCTGAGGTGCAAACGGAAGTTGATTAAACACCTGGTTTCCCAGCATGAACAGCAGGATCGCTGCACTGGCCAGGATGATTTTCTGGAAATCGACAGCCAGTCGAAATACCCGAAACAGGTTCAACCAGGGAAACAGGGTTTTGTACGGAATCGGTTCGGTAATCAGTGCAGGTTTTTGATTCATCATCGTCAGAGTGAATATCCAGATGCCCAGAGATGAGAGAGATGCCCGATTGACATGATCCTGTATTTCAAAATCCGTAACAGAAAGCCCGTCAATCCCTCAGTTCGTATTCAGGCTGAAATCGTGCAGAAATTGCTGTCAATCTGATCTCAGATGACAAAACCCGAACACACTCGTGCAGACGAATACAAACCAGTGGTCCATCAATCCTGTTTTGGCTGGTGGTCAATGTCAGGCGGGTACGCCCACGGTCGTGCGGACCATTTCGACCAACGTGCCATTCCAGGTCTGATAAGACACTTGACGCGTATTATAGTCAGACCGGCGGAGTTGATGCTATCGTAGACGGGAGTTCCCCGTCATTTCAGCTGGATTTTACCGGTTCACCGATGAGCGGTTCCTGTAGTGGAGCTTCCTTGTTTTGCGATCTTTTTTTCGCGGCAGGAGCAGTACAGGTCTGGTAAATCAAAGGAATTGCCAGCAGGGTGATTGTGGTGCCTGCAATCAGGCCACTGACCACAACACGCGCCATAGGAGCCTGCAGTTCGCCCCCTTCACCCCAGCCCAGGGCAATCGGGATCATGGCCAGAACCGTCGTAAGGGTGGTCATCAGAATCGGTCGGAAACGGCGAGTGGCGGCCTGAATGATCAGCTCGTTCACCGGTTTTTCCGGGAATCTTCGTCGGAGCTGGTTGATATAATCAACGAGTACGATGGCATTGTTGACCACAATTCCCGACAGCACCACGATGCCGATAAATGACTGCACATTTAAAGTCGTGTCTGTGAAAACAAAAACCCAGATCACGCCCATCATTCCCAGTGGAACCGCAAACAGAATGTAAAACGGATCACTTAATGATTCATACTGTGAAGCCATAATCATGTACATCAGCAGAATCGCCAGAATGAAACCCTGTTTCAGTGCCGTGAAACTCTTTTGCTGTTCTTCCCAGTCGCCTGCGACACTGACCGAAAATCCGGAAGGAACCTGGATGGCACTCAGGTTTTCTTCGAGCTCAGGGACCACACTGCCCAGGTCGCGTCCCTCGACATCGGCAAAGACTCTCAGGATACGCTGTTGATTCTGGCGTTCAATCACCACGGGGGCTTCGTTGGGCTGAAATGTGAGCATGTTTTTCAAAGGAATGGTGCGCCCCGTTGCTGTCGTGACACCCACCTGTTGCACGTCATCCATCTGATCGCGGTCTTCCGCCCGCAAACGGACGACAACGGGAAATTCATCACCTTCTTCCCGGTAGAGTGTGGCTTCCGTACCCCGAATGGTCGTTTCCAGGGTCTGCGCGATATCCTGCACACTGATTTTGAGCAGCCCCGCTTTTTCACGATCGATGGAAGCGGTCAGTTCAGGGCGTTGATCCGAAACCTCTGCTTCCACATTGATCAGTCCGGGTGTCTGCTTCATGACCGATACGACCTGATCGACAATCAGTTGCGCGGACTGCAGGTTGTGGCCGGCAACCTGTACAACCAGATCTCCCCCGCCTCGTCTCCCGATCATCCGCATCAGCATCATTTCCGTTTGTGCTTTCACCTGGACTTTCATGCCGGGAATCGGGCCGATCGCATCATCCAGCGCTTTACGGATTTCTTCGATTCCCCGTTCACGTTCACCGCGGGGTTGCAGCTGGAGTCTTAAAGTCGTGCGGTTCCACTGATCTGCGTCATCGGCACTATCACCGATAAAGGAAGCAATCGCGATCGCTTCAGGGACTGCCTCAATCGTCGCCTGTTCCAGTATCCGCGTCTGCTGATCCAGTTTTCTGAGCTGAATGCCGGCCGCCATTCTCGAAAAGACGTTAATCGCCGCTTCGTCTGTTTTCGGTAAAAATTCCGTTTTCACATGCGGTGTCAGGCCCAGTGTGGTCGTAAAGCAGAGTAGCAGCAGGAAGCCGGTCAGCGTGGCATGTTTCAAACTGAACTTCAAAATTCGCTGGTAGATTCGCTCCAGTTTCAACAGGATCTGATAATTCAGGTGATGGAAACCATCGATCAGCTTGAACCAGTAACGGGTCCAGCCTGTATGCGGTGTTGTTGCCTGTTCCGGGATCCAGTAAGCACTCATGACCGGTGTCAGAGTCAGGCTGGCAAACAGCGAGCAGACCAGGGAAAAGGAAACCACCCACGCCAGCTGATGCAGCAGGATACCGGTTGTTCCGTGGATAAAGATCAGGGGCAGAAAAATGATCAGTGTCGTCAACGTGCTGGCAATGATCGCAGAGGAAACTTCTTCAGTCCCTTCAATGGCCGCCGTTTTGGGGTCCAGGCCTTCTTCCCGTTTGCGGAAAATGCTTTCCAGTACCACAATCGAATTGTCGACCAATAGACCGACGCCCAGCGCCAGTCCGCCGAATGAGATGATATTCAATGTGAAGCCCTGAAAATAAATCAGGGTGAATGTCGCGAGAACGGAGAGAGGCATACAGACGCCGATCACCAGCACACTGCGGAAGCTGCGCAGAAAGACAATCAGCACCAGAATGGCCAGTCCCATTCCATACAGCGCGGCTTCCTGAATATTGGCGATCGACTGTCGAATGTATTCCGAGTTATCCACGCGAATGGTGAGCTTCATGTCAGGCAGCGATTTGTTGACCCGCTCGACCTGCTTTTGTACCTGGTCACTCACGCTGATTGTGTTCGCACCCGACTGCTTATACACGTACAGCAGGATGCCGGGCTCCCCGTTCATGCGGGTCAGCTCAGTCCGTTCTTTCTCACCATCGATGACTTCCGCGATGTCGCGTACATGAACTGTGGCACCTGCCTGTTCACGAACCACCGTATTCTCGATCTGATCCAGGTCGGTAAATTCACCCTGGCTGCGGATATGCAGATTGAGATGGCCTTCCTCGTAGTTACCGGCGGGCTGGTTGATATTCTCCTGCTTCAGCGCGTTAATGACTTCGTTGACGCCCATATTGAGCGACTCGAGCTTACTACGATCCAGGTTGATCTGGATCTCCCGTTCAATCGCGCCCCGCATGCGGACCCGGGCGACCCCTTCCAGCTGTTCGAACTGCGGGATGATCTGGTTTTCCGTCAGACGGGTGAGTGTGATCGGGTCCAGGTCACTGTTCAACCCGAGATACAGAATGGGGCGGTCCGCGACATCAAAATGGCGGATGTAAGGATCTTCGGCTCCCTCGGGCAACTTGTTTCTCAGTTTGTTCAGCGAGTCACGCACTTCGTTGATCGCCAGGTTGAGATCGGTGCCCCACTGGAATTGCAGTCGTACGGTACTGCTGCCTTCCATGCTGCTGCTGAGAATATTCTCAATGCCGGAAACAGAACTCAGATTCTGTTCAATCGGGCGCGTGATCTGCTTTTCCGCCTCGTCGGGACCCGCACCCTCATAGAGCGTGATCACGCTGACGCTGGGGTTCTGAATGTCAGGCATCAGATCCACGGCCAGCTGTGATAGTGAAACCCCGCCCAGCATGACCAGCACCAGTGAGGACATCAGGGTTGTAATCGGACGCTGAACTGCCAGTCGGGTCAGGGACATAATCGATTTCTCAAGGTTTGATGATCTGCTATGAAATCAAATGATCATCCTGATCACAAATTAGTTTTCTCTGGTAACGGTGACGGTGTCTGAATCACCTGATCCATGGGCACTTCTACTGGTGTGACCGTCTGTCCTTCATCAACCATCCGATTACCCAGGGTAATCACCAGGTCTTCCGGTTTGAGCCCGGACAGAATTTCGACGAGTTCACCGTCATTGATGCCGGTTTCAATATTGCGCCGTTCGGTCATGGGAGGATTTCCACCAATGATGAAGACTGCGGAACCAGGGCCATCTTTTCTGCGGGTCAGCGAAGCAATCGGCAGGACGCTGGTTTTGTGGCGATGTTCAAAGACGATCTGCACGCGGGCATGCATTCCCGGTTTCAGCGAGAAGTCTGCATTCGGAATTTCGATATGTACAGCGGCGGTTCGGGTTTGTGGGTCGAGAACCGGTGCTTTCCGTTTCACCTGACCTGAAAAAGTTTTGCCCGGGAACGTATCAACGGTGATGAGCGCCATCTGTCCCAGTTTGACATCTTCGTAATCTTTTTCCACGATATGTACGATGGTCCGTACATGATCCAGGTTTACAATTTTCATTAAGGGAACATCCGGTTTAGCCAGATCGCCGACATCGACCATCCGTTCTGCCAGAAAGCCATCGGTCGGCGCCAGAACTTTATTTTCCTGAAGTCGCAGTCGACTTTGTTCCAGGTCCGATTCCGCCTGTTCCACACGGGCTTCTTCGAGTTCCGTCTGCGCTTCCTGGATTGCCTTGTTGGCCAGCGCCTCTTCCATCTCCTGTTGCGTACTCACACCGGATTTCTGCAGAACCAGCAGACGTTCATAAGCCTTTTGAGCCAGTTCCTGGCCTGTGACTTGCGCTTTCAGTTGCGCTTTGGCAACCGTCAGTGAGGCAGCTGCTTTACTGACCATTTCCTGCAGCTCGGTGTCATTCAATTCCAGAATCACATCGTTGGCTTTGATCCGCTCGCCTACATCAAAGGGAATGGATTTAATATACCCGTTGTATTTCGAGCGGATTTCCACCTGGGAACCGGCTTCCAGGTTGCCCACCAGGGTAATCCGCTTTTCCAGAGTTTTTTCGGTAGAGCGGGTGACCTGTACCGCGATCGGCTCAGTCAGGATTTTGGTGGGAGAGGTTTGTGCATTGTTGAGGGAGTGTTCATAAACCAGCCAGCCTGCAATCATGGCAATGGCCGTACAGGCTGGGGCAATCAGTACTTTCATCTTTTCGTTTCTCCGGTTGTGTGAACCGCAGCAGGAACCTTTGAGCAAACAAATCGTTTACTGATCGAGACTCTGAGATTGCAGACTCGCTCAATGAAAAATCAGTTTGTAAAAGCTCTTGATGTATGACAGCAGAGGGACTCTGTTGTGCAATCGGGCAGGTTGACGGTTATCGTGTAAAGATAAACTTCTGGTTGTTTAAGGCAGGTAAGCTAAGGCAGGATCGACAAATCATTTAAGGCGTCGACTCAGCTCTACTATTAGAACTATATCGGTTAGAGAATTCAAGATGTTTGTCGTTCTCAACGTCTTTGTTTAAATATTCTTTTGTTTATAAAATCACAGGCTGATCTTTCCTGTTCTTATGCCATTTCTATGCTAAAATCCACACCAGCCTCTGAATTTTGCAACAATGATAAGAAAATATTGAATTTTGACAGTCGGCACAGTTTGGCCAACCTGTGAATTTGCTTTGAGAAGGGAAGAATTATGGATTTAATGAGTACGATTGCCGGTTCCATGATGGAAGGTTTTTTTCCAGCAGGATGGGATCTGGCCAAAATTGATCAGTGCATGAGCGCCGATCCCACGACCATTACAGACCGTCAGTCGTGGTGGCATGCAGACTTCCAGCCTGTCATGTGTGGCAGTGTTACCGATTTCGATACGATGTTGGGACATGAGATCGCTTTAACGATTAAACAGTCTCGGGATGCTGGTGAGAAACTGGCATTAATCCTGCCTGTAGGCCCGATGGGCATGTATCGCTGGGCTGTCTACTTCCTCAAGGAATGGGGCGTCTCCTGCGATCATGTGTATGGCTTCAATATGGATGAGTGGAGTGATGTCGACGGCAATACATTGCCTCCTTCGAACCCCGGTGCGTTTCAGTATGCCATGCAGGAAGCCTTTTATGGTCCCCTCGGCGACCTGACTGTTCCCGAGAATCAGCGTCACTTTGCGACGAAAGATGTACTGCCCACCTACGCAGAAAAAATCGGTGAATTAAAATCTGCGGGCGCGAAACTGGGGGTCATTTTCGGTATCGGACGCGTTTGTCATATCGCGTTCTGGGAACCGCATTTTGCCGGCGAATTTAATTCTGAAGAAGAATGGAAAGCACAGACGCATCGCATCGGTGCCAAACTGCATCCGCTGACGATTGAGCAGAACGCTGTGACGAGCTTCAAGAGCCGCACCACTCTGGTACCCGCTTATGCGAATACGATCGGTCCCGGTTGTTTCCTGCAGGCCGACAAAATTATCGGCGGTTGTGACGGCATCTTCTCACGAGGCATGCAGTGGCAGGGAATGAGTGTCTGGATGACGTTACGACATGAGCCTACCAGCTGGATTCCTTCCACTTACATGACGACCCAACCAGGTCGACTGATTATTCTGGATGAACTGGCGGGACCACTGGTCGCAGAATGTAACTAGACTGTGTCCAGTTTTACGGTAGCGTCTCCAGGTCCATTTGAATCGAGTAGAATAGATCGAGAGACGCTATGGTGAAATGTGATGCACTCTAGATGAGAAAGTTGACTGAAACATAAAAGGCAGCTCGGAATCAGGTTTCGACCTGCCTTTTATTCTTTACATGTTTTGCCTGTGGCTTCGATCTTAGCCTGCTGTCTGCTCCAGCACCGACTCATGCACATAGATTGGCAGTGGTGGTTCGTAGTGAATAGACAACGCGATGGCATCACTGGGGCGACTGTCGATCTCGACCAGTTCTCCATCCTGTTCCACCCGCAGTACGGCATAATAAGTATGATCTTCCAGGTGGGTAATCACGATATCTTTTAAGGTGCCGCCCAGGGATTCGATCGTATTCTTTAACAGGTCATGCGTCAGAGGACGCTGGGGAGAAAACTCCTGGTTGACCCGGCGGTCAATCGTGGTAGCTTCAAAGATACCAATCAGGATTGGGAAAACACGCTCGCCTTCCACTTCGCGCAGATAGATCACCTGCTGATCGCCGATCTCGCTGATAATAATACGAGATAACTCCATTTCCACTAACAAGAGAGCCTCCTCAGGTCTGGCAGGGAATTCACTGCAAACCAGATTCTATGTGACGAGTTAAAACTGAAATATCTGTGATTGCGAAATTATTATACACCGTTTCCGGGCAGGGCAACAGATTCTGTTTGATTTCGCATACGCGAAGATCAGCCTATTTTCCCTCGAGTTCATCAATGGTTTTCAGAACACTTTGCAGCTGTTTCTGATTTCCTGCGAGTGTTTCCTGTACCCCTGCCACCACATCGGCGGGGGCCCGATCGACAAAGTTTTTATTGGCCAGTTTCTTCTCACTGGCTGTGATATGTTTCTCGAGTTTTTCTGCTTCACCTCGCAGCCGTTCGAGTTCTGCCTCCAGATCGATGATGCCTTCCAATGCGATGAAACCGTCGACATCGTTGAGCGAAAACGTCGCAGACCCGCTGGGGCGTTGGACGTCCGCGCCTGCTGATTCCAGCAATGTTTTCGCCAGGTTATCAAACTGTCCCGCCACATTCTGCATGTCATCAGCCACGCTGGATTCACAGCGTAGAAAGAGTTGCAGTGGTACTGCCGGGGAAATTTTATAGACCGCGCGAATATTCCGTACGGCGACAATCATTTCCTGCAGACGTTCAAACCGTTTTTCCAGTTGCGGGTCCTGCCAGTCTTTTGGTGGCTCCGGCCAGGCGGCGATCATGATGCTTTCTGCCCCTTTTTTCGGCGTGAACAGTCCCCGTTCGGGAGCGATTTCATTCAATCGCTGCCAGAGTTCTTCGGTAATGAAGGGAACGAAGGGCTGCAGCAGGCGGAGCAGGGCATCGAGCACACCGACGAGCACGCGTTGCGCTGCCGGTTTCTGTTCTTCATCCCACAGGCGAGGCTTGATCATTTCCAGGTACCAGTCGCAGAACTCATTCCAGGTAAAGTCGCGAATGGCCCGAGTGGCCACGTCGATCTGGTAGCGACTTAAGACGGTTGTCATCTCTTCGGCAACCGTAGAGAGTCGACTCAGAATCCAGCGATCTTCCATGGTCAGATCGGACTCCGACAGTGGAGCAGGGGTGTATCCTTCCAGGTTCAGCATGGCAAAGCGACTGGCGTTCCAGAGCTTGTTACAGAAGTTTCTGCCATACTCAAAACGCTCGCTGACAATGCGTGCCACCTTTTCGCCGGGATCCGGGTCAAACCAGGGGCTCGTATATTGATACGATTTTCCACTTTTAGGGAATTTGATCCGTGGCTTTTCTCCGCCGGCGGGAATCGTTGTCTGATGCTCCAGAGTCTGGGGCACGACTTCACCGGTTTCCGGATCTTCATAACCCACCGGCAGACGGACATCCTGTGTTTCCCCTGCAAAGGAGGCAATCGTGAAGCGGACTGCATCGACCCCGTACTTGTCAATCAGGTCCATGGGGTCAACGCCGTTCCCTTTGGATTTGGACATCGTCTGACCGAAACCATCCAGAATTTTCGGATGGATACAGACATGTTTGAAAGGAATGTCTTCCATGTTATACAGGCCGGTTAAGACCATGCGGGCGACCCAGAGTGTGATAATATCACGGCTGGTCACCAGCACGCTGCCTGGATAGAAATAATCGAGGTCCGGATTTTTGTCGGGCCAGCCCAGTGTGGCATGTGGCCAGAGGGCACTGCTGAACCAGGTATCCAGAACGTCTTCATCCTGCATCAGCTTGTGAGCGGCTCCCAGTTCATCCCCGGTCAGGTCCGTCTCACTGCAGATCAGCCAGCAGGTGTCTTCATCGTCTCGGCGATAATCCACGTCATAACGATCGCCAAATGCCAGCTTCAGATCATCTTCAGAACAGGTGTCACAGTACCAGATGGGAATACGATGTCCCCACCAGAGTTGACGACTGATACACCAGTCCCGCTTTTCTTTGAGCCAGTCCAGGTACGTTTTGGAATAACGACTGGGAAAGAAACGCACACGCCCGTCTTCGACCGCATCGATGGCGGATTGTGCGAGCGTATCCATTTTCACGAACCATTGATCGGACAGATATGGTTCAATGGGAGTTTTTGATCGATCGCTGTGCTTAACGGGAATCTGTCGGTCTTCCACTTCGATAAAGAAACCCAGCTTGTCCATATCTTCCACGACTTTTTTACGGGCCGCGTAACGATCCAGGCCTTCATACTCGCCGGTCGTGTCGTTCATGGTCCCGTCCGGATTCAGGATATTGATCTGCTCCAGATCATTTCGCAATCCGCAGGCGTAGTCGTTGGGGTCATGTGCGGGAGTCACTTTGACGGCTCCCGTTCCCAGATCTTTATCCGCCAGCAATGCATCCGCGATAATCGGGATTTCGCGCCCGTTTAAGGGAATGCGAACCAGTTTGCCAACCAGGTGTGTGTATCGTTCATCGGAAGGATGAACACAAACCGCGGTATCGCCGAGCATGGTTTCGGGACGCGTGGTCGAAAAAGAAATCCGTTCATCACTGTCGACAACCGGATACTGGAATGTCCAGAACTGGCCGGCAATATCTTCTGAAAAAACTTCATCGTCGGCCACAGCAGTCTGCAGGAACGGGTCCCAGTTGACCAGTCGTTTTCCACGATAGATGAGATCGTCGGAGAACAGTTTCAGAAAGGTACGGCGGACCGCTTTGGAGCACATGTCATCCAGGGTAAACCGGGTGCGCTGCCAGTCGCAGCTGGCGCCCAGTTTTCTGAGCTGATTCAAAATGCGTTTTTCGTACTGATCTTTCCAGTCCCAGATGCGTTCAACCAGCGCTTCACGACCGATGTCGTGGCGCGTCAGATTTTCCTCTTCCTTCATGCGGCGTTCTACAACTGCCTGGGTGGCAATGCCGGCATGATCGGTTCCGGGCATCCAGAGGGCTTCATAACCCTGCATGCGACGCCAGCGGGTGATCAGGTCCTGGACCGTCCCATTTAACGCATGTCCCATATGCAGTGCCCCGGTGACGTTGGGGAGCGGGATCATAATCGTGTGCTGCTCTTTTTCCGGGTCTGGTTCGGCGTGAAAATAGCCTTTTTCTTCCCAGAACTGATACCACTTCTGTTGTGCACTTTCAGGGTTATACTGTTTCTCTAACGATTCGGTCATGATTTCGAGTTGGGTCTTGTGCTTTGAGGCATGGTTAAAGTGGAGAAATCGATCTGCCACGAAATAGCTGTTTTTCCGTTACTAAAACGAACTATAGCAGTTCCGATATCGCAAAAACAGCCAGGACGGGCCTTGTTGAGGGGCCGGGTTTCTGAAATCTGAAACACATTCCTTTTGACGCGTTCGGCAATCTGGACACAGTCTAGCCTGAAATAGTTCCTTCGTCCTTGTAAAGCTTGTATTCGACGCTGTCTGCCAGAGCCAGCCAACTGGCTTCGATGACATTTTCACTGACGCCGATACTGCTCCAGACCTTGTGTTCGTCACGGCTTTCAATCACCACCCTGACGCTGGCGGCTGTTCCCTCTGCGGAGTTGATCACGCGGACCTTGTAGTCTACCAGATGCATTTTTTCGAGAGCCGGGTAAGCAGGGCAGAGGGCTTTTCTGAGAGCGGTATCCAGGGCATTCACCGGACCGTCTCCTTCGCCCACCACATGTTCCTGTTGGCCGTTGACGATCAGCTTGATGGTCGCTTCCGTGAGTGGCTCATGTGTATTGTCAGACTCGACATTCACGCGATAATGGATCTTTTCAAAATGCGGTTTGAAGGTCCCGGCTACTTTTTTGACGAGCAGATCAAATGAGGCTTCCGCGGCTTCAAACTGGTAACCTTCGTTTTCCAGGTCCTGCACTTTTTCGAGGATTCGCGTGAGCAGTTCCGGATCGTTATCCAGTTGCAGCTTGGTCGTTTTGGCAACGATGTTGGAGCGGCCTGACAGTTCACTCACCAGCACTTTGCGTTCATTGCCGACGACTTCGGGTTCGATATGTTCGTAGCTGCGTGCAATCCGGTTGACCGCGTGCACGTGCATGCCTCCTTTATGGGCAAACGCACTGCTGCCGACAAATGGCTGCCCGGAGCGAAAGTTCATGTTAGCCAGTTCATAAACATAGCGTGAGAGTTCGGTCAGGTTATGGAGCTTATTGTCGAGCAGGACGGAATAGCCTTCCTTTTTCGTTACCAGGTTGGCAATCACGCTGATCAGATCGGCGTTGCCACAACGTTCTCCGATGCCGTTGATGGTTCCCTGTACCTGGATCGCACCATGTTCGATGGCCGCCAGTGAATTGGCTGTTGCCAGATCGCAGTCGTTATGGCAGTGAATTCCCAGGGGAACGTTCACTTCAGAACGGACCAGGTCCACGTATTTCGTAATCACTTCGGGCAGGCTGCCGCCGTTGGTATCGCAGGGAATGACGATGTCTGCCCCCGCGTCAGCAGCCGCTTTGATGGTTTTGAGTGCATAATCCGGGTTGGCGCGAAAGCCGTCGAAGAAATGTTCTGCGTCGTAGATGACTTCCCGTCCGCAGGATTTGATAAAGGCGACGGAATCGGCAATCATTGCCAGATTCTCTTCGAGCGAGACTCGAAGTACTTCGGTGACGTGCAGGTCCCAGGTTTTGCCGACGATGGTCACCACAGGAGCCTGTGAGTCACGCAGAGCCTGCATGCCGACATCGTCTTTGGCTTCGATCTCTTTGCGGCGGGTCATGCCGAAGGCGGTCACTTTGGCGTGCTTCAGATCCATTTCCGCGACGCGCTGGAAATATTCAGTGTCTTTGGGATTCGAAAGGGGATAGCCGCCTTCAATGTAATCGAAGCCCATTTCATCGAGCTTTGCGGTAATCTGCAGTTTGTCCTCCAGTGAGAAGTTCACGCCTTCTCCCTGGCTGCCATCCCGCAAAGTGGTGTCATACATCTGAATTCGGGCCATCGTGGGGGCTTTCTTTCTGTTTAATTAAGAAATCACTCTTGTTGCGTCTGCTGTTATTCTTTTCAGGCGTTACCGAGGCAGTGCTTGATTCGTCCTGGTCTACATAACAAAAAAACCTCAGGTTGTGACCTGAGGTTATGAAAATCTGTTAAATTGGTAATGATCCTCAAGTCATTGGGAGTCTGAAATTTCGCAAATAATAATAATGTCGCTGATGCGGACCATATTTGAGACAGACAACATAGACCAGAGAGCCTTCCTCTTGATTTGATACGATTGATAACTGACAGTCGATGGAAAGATCATAAGCAGCAGGGGAGTATGAGTCAAACGAAAAGCCGATTTCGCCCTGTTTTCAGGTCAGATTCTCAGCGAAGCAGGGGGTAGATGCTCAAACGAACTCTTCTTCGTATTCTTCTTCCCCTAAATCGTCCTCGAACTGGTTTGCCTTCAAGGCTTCCCATTCATCGAGTGTGTACAAGACTTCACGTGCCTGTGAGCCATTATATTCTCCCACAATTCCATCTTCAGCCATGTAATCAATCAGGCGGGCACCACGACCGTAGCCAACACCCAATGCACGTTGCAGGAGTGAAACGGAACCGCGACCTTCACGGATAACCACTTCCACAGCTTCGTCATACAGGCTGTCTTCTTTACGGTCCGATTCGCCGCCATTATTTTTCTTGGAATTGGCTGCAGTGATTTGAGCCAGTTCCGGACTGTATTCCGGTGCCATGTCACTGAAGAAGTCGATCACGCGCTCGATTTCCTCATCACTGACATAGGCGCCCTGGGCCCGGGTCAGTTTACTGGTCCCAGGTGCCAGATACAGCATGTCACCGTTGCCGAGCAGGGCGTCTGCACCGTTTTCATCCAGAACCACACGACTGTCGCCGCGACTGGCCACCTGGAATGAAACGCGGGCAGGCAGGTTGGATTTAATCAGACCGGTAATCACGTCGACGGTTGGCTTCTGCGTTGCCAGAACCAGGTGGATTCCGACAGCACGAGATTTCTGAGCCAGGCGAATAATGTGGGCTTCCACGTCTTTACCGGAGGTCATCATCATGTCGGCAATTTCATCGGCGACGATTACGATCGAAGGCATTTTTTCCGGCATCTGCAATGCTTCTTCCGATTCAGGATCGATACCAGCCAGATCCAGAACTTTATCCTTACCCAGTTTGTTGAAGCTTTCGATGTTTCTGGATCCACAGCGGGCAAGCAGATCATAACGTTCTTCCATCTTGTCGACGGCCCACGCCAGCACGGCTTCCGCTTTTTTCATATCGGTGATCACCGGATGCATCAGATGAGGGATGCGTTTGTAGCCGCTTAATTCCACCATCTTCGGATCGATCATCAGCATTTTGACTTCGTTGGGCGTGCGGGTCATCAACAGTGACAGAATCAGTGTATTCAGGCAGACACTTTTCCCGGTTCCGGTTCGACCGGCAATCAACAGGTGAGGTAATTTGGCCAGATCGGCAGTCAGAGGATGTCCGCTGACATCTTTCCCCATGAACAGCGGAATGCGACTTTTTTCTGTTTCATCAGAGCAGGCTTCGATCAGTTCTTTCAGACGGACCATGACCTGTTTGTCGTTGGGAACTTCCACGCCGACCGTGTTTTTTCCGGGAATGGAAGGCACCACTCGTACGGAAGGCACACGTAAAGCGACTGCCAGATCGTGAGCCAGCGCGGTAACTTTGGCCACCCGCAGACCGGGTTTCAGATCCAGTTCGAACAGTGTTAAGACAGGGCCGGTATCGATTTCGGAGACCTGGATATCGAGACCAAAATCAGCGAACGTGTTTTCCAGAACTTCGGCCGCTTCTTCCGCTTTTTTGGCTAACAACTCAAACGGGAAGTCTTCCGCATCTTCCAGCAGGTCTAACCCGGGCAGCTTATAGGAGCTGTTTTTTTTTTGCTCGATTGGCTGAGTCTGTCGCGCCACGCGAATTCCCGCCGGCGGATTGACTTTGATCGGCTTGCGTTTTTTAGGCTTTACTTTCGCTTTGGGAACGGCGACGACTTCTTCTTCGTACTCGTCTTCCTCTTCAGCGACAATTTCTTCTTCCTCTTCATACTCTTCTTCGTCTGCTTCTTCTGCTGTTTCATCCACTTCAGCCGATTCACGACTCAAGGCTTTGAAAGGAAAGGTGAGGCAGGAAAAGAAGAGACGTACCGGCAGCGTATCTGCTGTCAGCAACAGTCCAGCCAGGAACATTGAGGTCAGCAGAATCAGAGATCCAGCAACTGAAAACCGGGTTTCCAGCAGAGAAAAACCGAGTGCACCAATATACCCACCACTGCCAATCAGTGGCGTCGCGCTGTTTTGTCCCAGCATCATCTGGCTGACAATACAGGCTGAAATCAGAATCAGACTCAGTCCGATGAGTTCCACCAGAACTCCGGAAGTTTCCTGTCGCGAGAACATTCGCATATCGACTACGATTAATGCCAGGAAAATTCCCCAGGCACCGATACCGAAACCGGTGCGCAGGTAATGGGCAATCTGAGCGCCGGAGTCACCACACAGGTTTTGTGCGACATCACGGACAGGGTAGACGAGTTGCGCAGGGGGATCGGCGGGGTCGTAACTGAACAGACTCAGTCCAAGAAAGACTGTCGCTGCCAGTAATCCCAGCGCGATTAAATCTGTTTTGAACCGTTGAATGTCGATCATGCTGACCAACCTGCAAATCTATGTAAGAAATTTCGGGTTGTGTATTCAAAGGAGTATCAACGGCGCGCAAAGCGGGCGCAAAATAATGATTACTTTTTTTGTGGGGATTGACCAGAAAATTTGTTCGAGTGAAAAATAGTTCCCGTCTGCGATGAAAACCCAAGAACATCAACAGACGGGAATATTTTCACGACCAGTGTCTCAATGGGGGGGCATTGAGACGTACCAAACAAAAGTATGGATTCATAAAAATGTTGATTTCCTTAACTACTCAAACCTATCACACAAACTGAGGGCGGGTCGAAAAAACTCATCAAACGATGTTGTGTTTTAGCCACATGCGATCGTGCGATTCGGATTAGAACAGTCAGCGGAAGTTATCAGGAACACGTCGTGCCGACTGTAACGGTTGCGCGGGATTGACAGGTTCTGGCCTGTCTCCCGGTTTATCGCAGTAGACGTGTGAGAAGGCGACCGGTTATCTGCCTGCTAGATGCTGCTGGATCCATTCGATCAGCGAATCTGCGACCTGGGTCTTTTCACCCGAGTAAGTCGCGACGATCTCCTGGCTCTGGTCGATCACTTCCACGAAGTTTTCTGAGGAGCCGATGGCGCTCACACTGTTGAGCACGATGGCATCGCATTTTTTGCTGTAAAGTTTGCGAACGGCGTTGAAGCGGGCATCCTGCGATTCCAGCGCGAAGCCCATTACCCAGCGATTCCCTTTCTGTGATCCCAGTTCTGCCAGAACGTCGATCGTTTCAATCAGTTCCAGGGTAATCGCTTCGCCGGTTTTAGCGATTTTACCGGGTTTACGGGTTTTGATCCGATAGTCACAGACCGCGGCAGTACCAATCACACCATCACAGTTTGGGAACAGTTTTTCGCATTGCGCGAACATCTCGTCCGTCGTTTCAACCTGGTAAAGCTCGCAGCCGGCGGGGGGAGCAATGGTGACCGGGCCTGAAACCAGCGCAACTTCATGACCGGCGGCAATGGCGGAGCGGGCTAACGCATATCCCATCTGTCCGCTGCTGGCGTTGGACAGGTAGCGAACATCATCCAGGTATTCTCGTGTGGGGCCGGCTGTGATCAGGATTCGCATTTGAGGATCATTCAATGGATGAGTTCGAAGCAGGGCAGAGCAGGTTCGAATTACCCCAGTAGTTCTTCAATTCGGGTTAAAATCTCTGCCGGTTCTGCCATCCGTCCTTTTCCGATCACGCCACAACTCAACCAGCCTTCGCCCGGTTCTACGATCTGAATTCCGTCTGCCTGCAGCTGTTTCAAATTTCGCTGAACCGAGGCTTTGGCCCACATGTCAGCGTTCATCGCCGGTGCCAGCAGGATGGGAGCAGTGCAGGTCAGTGTGAGCGTGGCAAGCAGGTCATCCGCGAAACCATGCGCCATCTGGGCCATCACGTTTGCAGTGGCGGGCGCGATGACAAACAGTTCGGCTCTTCTGACCAGGCCAATATGCTCTCCCTGAAAATGTTCACGGGGAGCAAACCCATCCTGGTAGACCGGGCGGCCGGTGAGGGCTTCGAATGTAGTCGCGCCTATGAATTTCTGCGCGGCTTGTGTCATCACCACGCTGACGGCTGCCCCTTTTTGAACCAGTTTGCTGGCCAGGTCAGCCGTCTTGTATGCGGCAATTCCTCCAGAAACACCTAATAGGATTTCACGCCCCTGCATGGGTTGGTTTCCGGTGCTCATGGTACTGAATCGGTGTGTTAGACCAGGTCTTCCAGTGTCGGGCCTGCGTCGTCATATTCGATGGCATCCAGCGGACTTCCATCATCGGTGATGGCCACTTCACCAGACTGGTCGAGGTAGATTTTGTCTTCCATGATTTCCTGAACCACGATTTCCATGTGGTTTTTGGTCTGCATTTCGACCAGTGGTCGCGCGCCCCGGTTCAACGCGACAATCCGTTTTTGAATGAGTGAAGACAGTTTGAAACGTCCGCCCACTTTGTTGACAATTTCTTCTTCTTTAAATTCTTCCAGCATTAATTTCTAGCTCCCGTTGTTTCAGGATGGTGCCGATTTCTGTGACAGCACGTTCCAGATCGTCATTGATAATGACATGACTATAAGATTGGGCCTGCTCCAGTTCTTTGCGAATTGTTGCCAGCCGTTTTTCGATCACTTCTTCAGATTCGGTTCCCCGATTGCGGATTCGTTTCTCGTATTCTTCATCGGAGGAGGTTCTGACAAAGAGCGTAATGGTCTGAGGGAACTGTTTTTTCAGTTTCAGGGTTCCCTGCACATCAATTTCCAGAAAAGGCCACCCCCCCTGTTTCGCTGCCCGGTCCACTTCTGATTTTAACGTTCCATACCAGTATCCCAACCCATGAACCTGTTCACATTCAAGGAATTCGTTATTTTCCTGTCGTTTTTCAAATTCTTCCGTTGTCAGAAAATAGTAATCTTTGCCGTCCACTTCCCCTTTTCGACGAGGACGCGTTGTGGCCGAGATCGCTTTGATCAGTTTGACCGGTGTTTCCTGCATCAGCCGATTCACAATGGTTGTTTTCCCGCTGGCAGTCGGGCCGGAGAGCACAACAATCGGAATGTCCGGTGGGATACAGGCTTGGGGTTCAGACACTTGGTAAAGCTCCAGAGTAATCGTTGTGTGGTCTCTCTATTCAATCTCGGGAGATCAATAATTCTATACTATTCAACGTTCTGGACGTTTTCTCTGATTTTCTCAACAGCCAGTTTCATTTCGATGACGGCGTGGGAAATCTCAACATCATTGGCTTTCGAGCCGATCGTATTAATTTCGCGGAACATCTCCTGCACCAGAAATTCCAGTTTTTTACCCTGAGACGTTTTCGAGGTGATGATGGAGTCAAATTGCTCTAAATGGCAGCCCAGGCGACTGATTTCTTCGTTGATATCACAACGATCTGCAAACATGCTGACTTCCCGAATCAGGCTGTCAGGGTCCAGTTCGACTTCCTGATCTTTCAGCAGGTCTGCCAGTCGCTGATGCAGGCGATCCCGGTAGTTTGTGACAACACGCGGTGCCTTCTCTTTAACTATTTCAAGCTGCTGGCGAATAATCTGATTACTGCTCTCAAGATCTGCCTGGGCCGATTCCCCTTCTTTCTTGCGAAACTCAGTGAGTTCCTGCAGGGCACCGCGAATCGCCTGTTCAATTAATGGCCAGTCCGACTCAGGGGTATGGGAACGCGAGTAATTGTCGATTGCAGCGCCGGGTAACGTCAACAGGCTGTCAACGTGATTGGGCAAGGGAGTATGGCAGGCTTCGGACAGGTGTTTGAGCTGTTCCCAGTATTGTTTGATGACTTCTTCATCCAGCAGGTAATCGCTGGTGCGATCCAGACTGTCAATTCGCAATGTGAGATTCACGGTTCCGCGAGAGACAGAACTGCGAATCAGTTTTTCGATCTGGCTTCCCAGTTTCGCGTAGAAGTCCGGATAGCGGGACGAAACTTTCAGATAGCGGTTGTTGACGGTACGTAGCTCGGCATGGACCGAGAGCCGGTCGTTTTCTGCAGTCGCACTTCCAAAACCAGTCATGCCCAGCAGCACAACACACTCTTTTCTGAATAACAGGAATAATTTGAGGCTTAGAGAACCAGCAAAAACTTTGCCGAACGCAGGATCAGCTTAGTTGACTATTCTGACTTGGGTTGAGATTTGGTTGTCTCAGGTTTTGCAGGAGTTTCCTGTTTATTGTCTTCTTTAGATTCAGGAGCGGCAGCTTTCGGAGCAGCATCTTTACCGGCTGGTTCAGCCGGGCTGGTTGCTTTCTCTTCCGTTGCAGCTGGCTTTTTCTCTTCAGCGGCTTTTGTCTCTTTTTCAGCGAGATCTTTCGGAGGTGTGAATTCCGGGCCGCCTGCCGCTTTTTCTTCAGTATCCGGTGTCTCTTCTTCTTTGTTTTTGTCATCCGAGGAAATAGCAGTCTCTTCAGATACGGCACTACCGCCACTGTATTTTCCGGAACTGGCGCGTGTGGTGATGCCGGAGACACCAGCCAGGATCACCCAGATCACTGCCATGATAATCGTAATTTTTGTGAAGACATCGCCGGCTTTCGTTCCCAGTGCACTTTGACCACCGGCACCACCGAATGCGCCGGCCAGACCACCACCGCGACCTTTTTGCAGCAGGATGATGATAATCAGGAGGACTCCGAAGAACATCAGAAATGTCATCAGTATGGTAGCAGGATCTGTAATGGCTTCCAGGAACGTCGCAAAAATCATTGTGTCATCCTAAATAACTTAAAATATCTTCTGAACGAGTTGATAAAATCACCCGCAAGTTGCTGAAGTAAGATCGCCCGTATCATACAGTAATGACATACGATCTGTAAATCGATTCTGGATTCGGAGTATCGTCTAAATACCAGAAACTCTTGACTATTCTGCAGATAACTCCACAGCAGCCTGAATGATGGGGATAAAGAGCTCTGCTTTGAGGCTTGCTCCTCCAACCAGCGCGCCATCGACGTTTTCCTGGGAAAGCAGCTCTTTGGCGTTATCTGGTTTGACACTACCACCATACAGAATTCGGGTTGAGTCTGCGATTTCTGCAGAATACTGGTCTTTGAGCCAGTTTCTCAGGTAGAGATGAGCGGCTTCTGCCTGTTCAGGGCTCGCTGTTAAACCGGTTCCGATCGCCCAGACTGGTTCATAAGCGATCACGATCTGCCCGAATGCGGATGCGTCGACTCCACTCAGGCCGCCTGTCATCTGGGTGTTGAGCACGGTTTCTGTCTGGTCTGATTCACGTTCACTCTGTAATTCACCAACACAGAGGACGACCTGCAGCCCAGCTTCGAGGGCTTTTTTGACTTTGAGATTGATGTCTGCGTCTGTTTCTTTAAGGACGTGACGACGTTCACTGTGTCCCAGGATAACGGAACGGCAACCGACGTCGGTCAGCATTTCCGTTGAAGTTTCACCGGTAAAAGCACCTGGTGCTTCATGGTAACAGTTTTGTGCACCAAAGCCGACGCCTGAGCCAGAGACGATCTCGCCGATCGTGGTCAGGTAGGGAAACGGAGGGCAAACCAGAACTTCAACGGCAGGATTTTCAGAGGGCACTTCGGATGCCAGGGCCTGAGCCAGCTGTGCACCGGATTCTTTAGTGGTATTCATTTTCCAGTTACCGGCTACAAGGAAGCGACGCATAATTGATCCTGTGATTGAAGTAAGTTAAAGGTGGAAATGGACTGTACAGATACTGTTTTCGCCAGAGATCGAGAGGCGAAACAAAAGCGATAACGGATCTGTGACCTTCAAATGGTTACCGATGCCGTTTTAAGCAGCAATCAAAGCTGCAGCATAAGTTATTGAGTCAAACGCAATGATTCAAGGATTTGGGCTGAAAATCCTGAAATGACCCTTGTTTTCACAGAATTCTCACGAATCAGAGGCTCGGCTGCCGTCTTCTGTTACTCCAGAATCCCGCTGCGGGGGTAGGACCCCATTGTTTCCAGTCGAACGACACGTTTCTCCAGTTCATTCAGCGTTCGTTTAATATGGGGTTCCTGAACATGGCCTTCAAAATCAATGAAGAACAGGTATCCTGGTTCTTCTCCCCGGAGCGGGAAAGACTCAATCCAGGTCAGGTTGACCTTGTTTTTCTTAAAGATCTGAAGTGTATCAGCCAGGGAGCCGGCCTTGTGGGCGATTTGAACCAGGATCGCCGTACGATCTTTACCGGTCGGGTTGCAGACCTCTTCGCCGATTACGGCAAAGCGAGTGACGTTGTTGGCGTTATCTTCAATGCCTTCCACGATAATCTGCAGATCGTATTCCACAGAAGCCTGGTGGCTGGCAACTGCTGCGGCACCTGGTTTTGTCGCTGCCAGCTGGGCTGCGGTTGAAGTACTGGTGACTTCATGCAGATGTGCCTGCGGCATGTTTCGGGAGAGCCACTCGCGGCACTGTGAGAGTGCCTGTGGTTTGCTGTAGATTTCGGTGATTTCGCTCCGTTCGCAGCGCGCCAGCAGGTTGTGATGTACGGCGATCAGTACTTCACCGCAAATACGTAATGGAAGCCGGGTGAACATATCGAGGGTATCGACCACCCGTCCATCCGTACTGTTTTCGATGGGAACCACACCAAACTCGGTATTCCCCCGGTTGACTTCTTCAAATACAGCCCCGATGGTGTTCACAGGCACCATGTCGGCCCCTTCGCCAAACCGTTCCAGGGCAGCCAGATGGGTATAGCTGTAAGCAGGGCCCAGGTAGGCAACGCGTTGGGGGTGGATCTGTCTGCGGGCAGAACTGAGGATCTGACGAAAAATTCCACGGATGGCATTGTTGGTCAGAGGGCCGGATCCGTTCAGTTTTTCGATTGTTTCACGCAGTTCTTCATCTGTTTTGGGGTCAAACATCGCCTTGCGGGGCTCGGGATCAGATTTGATCTGTTTGACTGTTATCGAACAGCGTTTATTGACCAGTTTGATAATCTCTCGGTCAATCTTTTTGAGTTCGGACTGTGTCGATGCAGGATTGCGTTTTGTGCTGGGGCTGGTGCGGGCTACTTTTTTCTTGGTTGACGTCTTCGGCTTACTGACTGAAGTTCGTTTATTAACCGCTTTTTTCTTGGCCATCGGAATCTTTCAGGATGTGAGTCTCGTTTCTGTCTCTCAGAAAATTAACCGCAGCCAGATCACACGCCTTCCCTGGTTGTGTTTAGTCGCTTACTGCCAGTTTCACAATTGGATTACAATCCCTTAAGAATTGATTAACTTCGGATTTCTCCCGAATCTCATTCTTGAATTTTTTGCTTAAAATATTATAAGATAATCATTTAGAGGCATTGAAAAAACAGAAGCAGAGGGTGCACAAACAAAAGGGAATGTCTGTTTCCGGCCTGTTTATCAATTGTTTTAGTTTGTACCGCCGCCTTCAGGGACTGTCAAGCGGTTAGGCCTGACCTGTGAACTGTTTAGCCTTTATTCCAGCGGGCAGGGTGAATTGACTGCCATTATGTCATTTTGCCTCAGAGGCAGAATGGGATTGCGGCGGTGTCAATTTGGCAGTGTCTGTCTGGTTGGAATTGGTAAAAAAAAACAGCCGTGGTTAGTAAGTGCTTATTTATAAATGACATAGGTCTAATTCTTGGGTTGGTGTTCTGCTTGGCACACTCATTGCTGTCTAACAACACAGCCTGTAATTTCAGGCAGAATCGAATTAAGTATTGAATCACAAGCGGGAGATGTATGAGGCTGGGAGAGTTTTCTCGTAGTCTGAGCTTTGTACAGATCTGAAATACGAATAAGGAAAGAGGGGAAACTCACATGTCGTCAGGCGAAAAAATCATCGGTATTGATTTGGGGACAACCAACTCAGTAGTCTCAATCATGGAAGGCGGGGAAGCGAAAGTGATCCCCAACCTGGAAGGGAACCGAATCACTCCCAGTGTCGTGGCTTTCACTGATAAGGGAGAAACTCTGGTCGGTGAGCCTGCCAAACGTCAAGCGGTCACCAATCCTAAAAATACGGTCTACTCGGTAAAACGCTTTATGGGACGTCGTCATAACGAGGTTCAGAGCGAAGAGAAGATTGTTCCTTACGGGATTATTGGTGGGCCGGAAGACTATGTCAAAATTGAAGCGGGTGGCAAAACTTATACGCCGCCCGAAATCTCCGCTTCCATTTTGCGGAAACTGAAAGAAGCTGCCGAAAGCTATCTGGGACATAAAGTCAACAAAGCAGTGGTTACCGTGCCGGCTTATTTCAATGATGCCCAGCGACAGGCGACCAAGGATGCCGGTCAGATTTCCGGTCTGGAAGTCTCTCGCATCATCAACGAGCCTACCGCGGCTGCCCTGGCTTACGGCCTGGAGAAAAAGAGCGACGAAAAAATCGTAGTGTTCGACTTCGGTGGCGGTACGTTTGACGTTTCTGTTCTCGAAGTAGGCGATGAAGTCATCGAAACTTTGAGCACCAACGGCGATGGTCACCTCGGGGGTGACGATTTCGATGAAGAACTGATCAATCATATTGCTGATTCCTTCAAGAAAGAGCAGGGGATCGATCTGCGAAGCGACGCCATGGCGTTGCAGCGTCTGAGAGAGGCCGCTGAAAAGGCCAAGAAAGAACTGTCCTCTTCCCAGACGACAGATATCAATCTGCCCTTCATCACCGCAGACAGCAGTGGTGCAAAGCACTTGCAGATGGCAATTACCCGGTCTGAATTTGAGAAGCTGATCGATCCTCTGGTGGAACGCTGCCGGAAACCGGTTGAGCAGGCCATGAAAGATGCCGGTCTCAGTGCCAGTGAAATTGACGAAGTTGTGCTGGTGGGTGGTTCCACCCGTGTTCCCAAGGTTCAGGAATTTGTTAAGAAGATCTTTGGTAAAGAACCTCATAAAGGGGTTAACCCGGACGAAGTGGTTTCAATCGGAGCCGCGATTCAGGGGGGAATTATCTCTGGTGATGTTCAGGATGTAGTGCTGCTCGATGTAACACCACTCTCTCTCGGGATTGAAACCGAGGGTGGCGTGATGACCAAACTGGTAGAGCGTAACACCACGATTCCTGTGACGAAAGACCAGGTGTTCTCGACTGCTGCCGACAATCAGACTGCTGTCACTGTCCGTGTGTTTCAGGGAGAACGACAGATGGCCAGCGACAACCGGTTGCTGGGTCAGTTTAACCTGGAAGAAATTCCGCCGGCACCGCGTGGGGTTCCTCAGATTAAGGTGGTATTCGATATCGACGTGAACGGGATTCTGAACGTGTCAGCCAAGGATGTTGCCACCGGTAAAGAGACATCAGTTAAAATCGAACAGTCGAGCGGACTGTCTGAATCTGAAATCGAAGATATGAAGAAACAGGCAGAAGCACACGCTGATGAAGACAAGAAGAAGAAAGAGCTGGCAGAGGCGAAGAACAACGGTTCCCGCATCGTGTATGATGTGGAAAAACTGTTGAAAGAACATGCTGAAAAGATTGATGAATCCTCAAAAACTGCGATCGAAGCATCCGTTAAGAAAGTCAACGATGCTCTCGAAACAGAAGACGTTGCAGCCATCAATTCAGCTTGTGAAGAGTTACAGCAGGCCACGCATGCCTTCACCGAGCAGATGTATAAAGCGAGCCAGGAAGCAGGAGGAGCCGAAGGTGCTGCTCCGGAAGCTGGTGGTGCAGCAGCCGATGAAGAGGATGTGATTGATGCCGAGTTTGAGAAAAAGGACTGATCAGTTCTGAAGATAAGGAGCGGGGTTCAGGCGTTGTCCTGGACCCCGGTTTCCTGCCTTGAAAGCCATTTCTGGATTACTGTTGATTTTCAGTTTCAAACCACAGGTCAGACTCAAAGTATTCTCCCTCCCCCGGGTCTGATTCACTTAAAATTATTATACGAGCACTGCTTACCGCTACGTTATCTGATATGATAATTCAGGCTGTTGAGTTGCTGCGCAGGTTAACAATAGAACGGAGGAGTGTTATGGCATTTCGATTTGAAAAGTTGACTGTGAAGGCCCAGGAGGCTGTCCAGCGCGCTCAGCAGACGGCTGAAGATTTTGGTCAGCAGGAAATCAAACCGTTGCATCTGCTCAAAGCATTGCTGGATGAAGAGCAGGGTGTTGTGAAGCCACTGATTCAGAAGATCGGTGCCAATCTGCCTCAGTTGCAGAAAATGGTCGATGATGAAATCAGTCGTCTGCCGAAAGTTTCCGGAGCCACCATGCAGGTGGGTGTGGGCCAGGCATTGCTCAAGATACTGCAGGCAGCGCAGGATCGCGCAGACCAGATGCAGGATAATTTTGTTTCCACCGAGCATCTCCTGCTGGCTTGTACGACCGTTGACGAACAGCCTAAGCGGATTCTGGAACTGAATGGAATTGAAGAAGATGATGTCCTCTCCGCATTACAGGCGGTACGCGGGGGGCAACGCGTCACCGATCAGAGTCCTGAAGAGAAATACCAGTCGCTGGAGCAGTATGGAAAAGATCTTGTCGAACTGGCCAGGCAGGGGAAAATCGATCCGGTGATCGGCCGCGATCAGGAGATTCGGCGTGTCATTCAGATTCTGTCGCGTCGTCGAAAAAATAACCCGGTCCTCATCGGCGAAGCCGGTGTCGGCAAGACAGCCATTGTGGAAGGGCTCGCGCATCGGATTGTGATGGGCGATGTGCCACAGAATCTGAAGAACAAGCGTGTGGTCGCTTTGGATATGGGCGCCCTGATTGCAGGCACCAAATATCGAGGGGAATTTGAAGATCGTCTGAAGGCAGTGCTCAAAGAGATCGAAGCGGCGAAAGGACAGATTATTCTGTTCATTGATGAGCTGCATACCGTGGTAGGGGCAGGAGCAGCGGAGGGGGGCGCGGATGCTTCGAATCTGCTGAAACCCGCGCTGGCCCGTGGTGAACTGCATTGTGTGGGAGCCACCACGCTGGACGAGTATCGTAAATATATTGAAAAAGATCCCGCGCTGGAACGACGTTTCCAGCCGGTCATGGTGACGGAACCCACGGTCGAAGATACGATCTCCATCCTGCGGGGGTTAAAAGAACGTTATGAAACACACCATGGGGTGCGGATCACCGACGATGCGTTGATTAATGCCGCGACTTTATCGGATCGCTACATCAATGATCGATTTCTGCCTGACAAGGCGATTGACCTGGTCGATGAGGCTGCCAGTCAGTTGCGGATGGAGATGGATTCCATGCCGGCAGAAATTGATGAAGCAACCAGGCAGCTGACACGGATGCAGATCGAAGCGGCTGCATTGGCAACAGAAACGACTCCCGACAGTCAGGAGCGGTTGAAAGAGTTGCGCAAGCAGATCGCGGATCGCGAAGAAAGTGTCAATGCATTGAAGACGCGCTGGGAAACGGAAAAAGAAGCACTGTCGGGCCTGCAGCCTTTAAAGGAAGAGATTGATCGGCTGAATACCGCCTATGAGCAGGCGTTTCACCGGGCACAGCAGACGAATTCCAATGAGGACTATTCGCAGGCCTACAATGCAGAACAGGAGTTGAACGCAGCACGTCAGCGACTGACCGAGATGGAACAGAAGGTGACGGAACTCGGGGATGTCGGTGGTGAGCGGTTGTTGCGCGAGGAAGTGACCTCGGAAGACATCGCCAAGGTCATCAGCATGTGGACCGGGATTCCGATTTCGAAAATGCTGCAGGGAGAACGTGAAAAACTCCTGCGGATGGAAGACGAAATTCACAAGCGGATGATTAATCAGAATGAAGCCGTGCTGGCTGTCTCGAATGCAGTGCGCCGCTCACGTTCCGGTTTGCAGGATCAGAATCGACCGATCGGGTCGTTCATGTTTCTCGGGCCGACCGGAGTGGGGAAAACGGAACTGTGTAAAGCGCTGGCAGGTTTTCTGTTTGATGATGAACGCAACATGATTCGTATCGATATGAGCGAATTTATGGAGAAACATTCGGTTGCACGTCTGATTGGTGCGCCTCCGGGTTATGTTGGCTATGAAGAAGGGGGGCGCCTGACAGAAGCGGTGCGACGACAGCCTTATTCCGTTGTTCTGCTGGATGAAGTCGAAAAAGCGCATCGGGATGTGTTTAATATCCTGTTGCAGCTGCTGGATGACGGACGACTGACGGACAGCCACGGACGAACGGTCGATTTCTCCAATACGATTGTGGTGATGACTTCCAACATTGGCAGCCAGACGATCATGGATCTGTCGGGAAAAGAAGACGAAGATCTGATTCATAACCGTGTCATGGATGCGTTACAGCATGAATTTCTACCTGAGTTCCTGAACCGGATTGATGAAGTGATCGTATTCCATCCTTTAGGGCGGGGAGAAATCCGCCAGATTGTGGATCTGCAGTTACAGAACCTTTCCCGGCTGGTGGAAAACAATGGTTTTACTCTGGAAGTGACGACGGCTGCCAAAGATCTGCTGGCGGAGGAAGGCTATGATCCTGTGTATGGGGCGCGTCCTTTGAAGAGGGCCATTCAGCAGAACCTTCAGAATGAACTGGCCAACAAGCTGCTCTCCGGTGATTTCGCGGAGGGGGCCACGATTCATGTGGATGCGCATGAGGGGCTGTTTCTGTTCTCCGGCAGATGAATTGAAAGCCTCAGGCGAAATGACAATCAGCCCTGGAATCTGGTTCCAGGGCTGATTTTTTATTCGGATGAAGTTTCAGGTAGCGCATGAAAAAACGACGCTCACTTTAATCAAGTCAGCGTCCTGTTTTATCATCGACTGCCGGAACTGCTTATGCAGATTCTTCCAGGACAGTGAAGGGGCTGATTTTGCGAACTTTCTCTTTGATCGCTTCTTTTTCTGAAGGATCTTTTGCTTTGGCAAACTTAGCCCGGAGCTGTTTCAGCTTGTGTTTACGGACTCGACGTTGGGCCAGTTCACGCCCTTTTTCAACACGTCCCATTTCTCATTAGTTCCTGATAAAAGAAAATTGCTATGTTCGAATGTATATATTCTGTCTGAGGAAATTGATTCTAACATCTAATATGGTAAGGAGCAACGATCAGGACAGGGCATTTTTGCAGAGAAATGAGAGAAGCACTGATCTTAATTCGGCTTGACCTTAAATTCATTCCCTGATATTTCATACAGCTCTCACTACTACCTCTCTCGAAATACCTCCCCATAGCACCTCTTGTCTATCTGACCCTGGTCTTAGTGCCGGGATTGAGATATTGATTTCCAGGTTAATCCTGGAATGCAACACATTTAACCATAGCGACAGTAATCTAATATACCCGGTCCGAATGGACCTGGAGACGCTAACGTAAAACTGGACACAGTCTTATCGTCAATTTGGGAAAATCAGTCATGTTGTATCAGTCCCGCCAGGCTGTATTTCTGGTCATTGTCCTGTGTTTCTTCAGCATGGGGGGCGTCGATGATCTGGTATGGGCTCAGGGGTCTTCTGTTCAGACAGGGGGAGATGCAGGTGCAGGCAGTTCACAGGCACTACAGCATCGAACGATATTCATGCCTCGCGATGTCGAAATCGAACAGGTGAGCCAGTCTCCCCAGGTTCCCAATGTGCTGGATGCCGATTCGCGGGAAGCATTAGGTATTCCCCCCCAGTTACTGGAAGATGATCAGAACTGGACAGATTCCGGCGATGACTGTGTCGACTGCGACGCGATTGTGCCGCTCATCTCTCATAAGCAGGGGGATGCCGGAGTGACATGGCTGCCGGGCACGGGGGATGAACTCGGGATTTTCAGCATCAATTTATCGGAAACGATCGAAATACCACGGTTTGAAGGCTTTTCAGTAACACCTTATTTTGGCGTGCACTATCTGGATGGCCCGATACAGACTGATTTACCGGCGCGGGTTTACGATACCTCGGTCGCGTTCCGCTGGTTCAAAAAGCATAACGAAAAGTGGTCCTATGAACTGGAAGTGGCTCCCGGGGTTTATAGTGATTTCAAAAATGTGACTTCCGACTCTCTGCGGATTACCGGGAAAGGGCTGGCCTACTATGTTCATTCCCGCTCCAAGCAGTTTGTAATGGGAGTCGTGTACCTGGATCGCGAAAATATTCAGATGTTGCCCGCTGCGGGGATGATTATGTGGTTCAGCGAAGGATCACGCCTCGAGTTGATCTTCCCGAAACCCAAATTCACATACCGCATTGAAAAAACAGAGGAGCTGGAGCGCTGGGCGTATGTCGCCGGAGAGTTTGGCGGCGGTTCGTGGGGAATTCGGCGTGGCGCAACAGGCATTGATGACATCGCGACTTACAGTGACCTGCGTTTAATCGGAGGTCTCGAAACAAAACATACCGGCGGAATGATCAGCAAACTGGAAGTCGGATTCGTCTTCAATCGCAAGCTGGAATACAAATCCGATATCGGCAATTACGATATTTCGCCGACAGGAATGATGCGTTACCAGCTGACGTTTTAGGCTCAGAGATCGCAGTTGATGTCGATCCAGGTCCGTTTGTCAAACGATTCCAGTACAGAGTCAGCAACGAGCTGTGCCGAGGCACCGTGATCAAAACCGGGAATCGCGTCCCGTTCTTCGACGATGGCCGATACGAATTCATAGACCAGGTCATAACGAAATACGGTGCTGGGTACCCCTGCATGAGGCTCACGGGGACTGCCGTCAATTACCAGGTATTCATCGGGCACGGGCAGTTTTTCCATGGTCTGGCCCGGTTTGCCGATCAGAATGTTGTTCGGATCAGTTAACTGATAGGCGGCAGAGCCCTCTGAACCATTGACCTCCGCCCATTCATAGCCGAAGCCATCATTGTGATAGCCTTTCATCAGCGTGCTGCCTTCCCAGACCCCAACGGCTCCATTTTCGAATTGACCAATCAGGGACGACCAGTCATCCACTTCTGACGGTTCGCAAGGCTCGCCTTCCGCCGTTTTATCGCGGGGAACAAACTGGGCGACGGCACCACAGATGCTTTTGATCGGTCCCAGCAGGTCCTGTGCAAAATCGATCCGGTGAATGGTCATGTCGAACAGGTCACCCGCTCCTGCCAGTTTTTTGCTCTGCCGCCAGCCCCAGCTGGATTCAGGCCAGTCGAGAAAACGCTGGCTGCGAAAGTGTCGAGGCACTCCCAGCGCCCCCGATTCGACCAGGTGTTTTACGTAACGCATCGAAGGGGCAAAGCGATAGGTGAAGGCCGTCATGTGCCTCAGGTTGGCATCGCGGGCTGCGCGGTACATTTCGGCTGATTCGGTGTAGTTCAGCCCCAATGGTTTTTCGCACATCACGTGTTTGCCGCCTTTGATGCAGGCTAAAGCAATTTCATGATGCGTGAAATTGGGAGTGGCAATGATTACGGCGTCCACATCCGGGTCTTCTGCCATGTCTTCAAAGCGTGTCGAAACTTTGGTTTTTCCCCAGTCAGACTGGCGTTGGGCCAGCAGTTCTGAATTCGGATCGCAGATGGAGACCAGTTCCGCACGAGGATCAAGATTGATGCCGGGAACATGATGGTAATCGGAGACGGCGCCTGCTCCAATGATTCCGATGCGAACTAAATCAGACATGAGAAAACCTTAGCGAACTACTGTTATGGAAAATTCGAATACGATGCTTATTTCTGAAGTATCTGGCTTAACAGCGCAAATGCTTCATCCTGTGTGTGAATCAGTTCTTCCAGCTGGGCATCTTGGACCTGCGTCAGCAGATGTTTGAATTGAGGACCTGATTTGATCCCCAGGTCAAGCAGATCATTGCCTGAGATCAGAGGAGGGGGATTCAAGACCTCTCTGGGTGTATGATCACGATACTGACGGCAAAATTCAAGGTCGTCCAGTGGTTGTTTCCGAGAACTTAAATCGGCGGCGATCAATTCAAACAGCTGCGGGCAATCCTCGTGTGCCAGCAGTCGTTTGAGTCGCGACAGCTTCATTGCGGGGGCATGTTCCAGGCTGTGTCGCTGCTGAACCAGCCAGTGGACCAGGTTCAGAGAGTGGTTGGAAAAACGCAGACGTTTACAGATTTCATAAATTTCATCCAGTCGCTGATCGGCTCCTGAAGCAGGTAAATCCAGCAGGAGGGTTGCGAACGCGGTTTCAAAGCTGTGCGTGCTGACCAGTTTCAAGCGATCGAGTGTCTGAAGCCAGAGACTTCGATTTCCTGCAGATTCCCAGAGCGGTGCCAGTTCAGGCAAAACCTGTTTGAGCAGCCCTGTCTCCTGTACCAGGGCAATCGCCTGGCTGCGAGCCGGGTGGATCAGCATCTTACGCAACTCGTCTGCAATCCGTTCGGGGCTGACCACATTGATCTGGTCTGCCATCGTCTGCACTGCCTGGCGGGTCGATTCCTCCAGTTGAAAATGGAGTGTAGCCGCAAACCGTATCGCGCGGAGCAGGCGGAGTTTATCTTCCTGCATTCGTTCCAGCGGGTTTCCGATCGCACGAATGATGTGCTGATTGAGATCTGCTTTGCCCCCCACATAGTCGAAGAGGGAGTCGTTGATCGGATCGTAAAACATGCCGTTGATAGTGAAATCCCGCCGCTGGGCATCTTCTTCTGCTGTGGTGAACTTTACATGTTCAGGCCGTCTGCCATCCAGGTAAGGGCCTTCGCTGCGAAAGGTGGCAATCTCGACATCGCAGTCTGGCTGGTGTCCGCGAACGATGATGACTCCAAAGCTGGCACCGACTGCCAGAGTTCGACGTTTGCCAAACAGTGTGCGCACTTCCTCAGGGAGTGCATTCGTGGCGACATCGTAATCTTTGGGTTCTTTCTGCAGCAGCAGATCACGTACGCATCCGCCTGCCCACAAGGCCTGGAAGCCTGCGTCACGTAGTTTGCGGACGATCTCGACCGCTGCAAGATACGGTTCTGAATGTTTCATGGATCCTGTGTTTTGAATCGAACCGGGTTGAACAACTGGGTTGTCGTAATGATAGCAAGTTCTGAATACTTATCGACTTATGGTGGTTGTTTTTTCCGGTTCCCAACGGTTCCTGGAAAAAAAAGAAGGTTTATCGGCTTGGATGGACAGAGGAGGCCAACCAGAGGTTCTAAAACGGACTTCGCAAAAGGAGGAGAATGACGTATGATTTATAGTCCATTTTGTTTCCATCTGGTTGATACGAGGTCTCTTACACTTATGGCACTCAGGAGTATCAGTCTCTATTCAGGAACATTTGTTTTGGAAGGTACCCACGGAATACGTTTTGAGGGAACCCGCTTCTGGGTTCTTCATCGTAGAAGAGAATTTGGTCCGTTTGACTATGAATGGAGCAAAGATTTCTCTGGCGTGGAATTTATGTACCACGATCAAAAGTTTGGTGAATATTGCAGTGCCGAGGAAATATTCGCCGATTTGAAGCAGTTTTCGCTGCCGATGCGCGTCGTTGAAGTCGCCAGTCTGACAATCGGGATGGTTCTGTACGGTATTCTGAATGGACTTCCTCAAAAACTGTGGAGAGAACTTCTCAGGCAGCGCCTTGATGAATCAGGGTTTCAGCGGTTTGATATTCGCGAGGAAGGTCCCGAACGCTTCGCCAGTTGATCTCGAATCAATTGCTGAATATTCGGTATTTCGACGAATCTTTGCGCTGGAGAAGCGAATTCGACTCAGAGACACTCATTAATACCGGTGTGCTTGTAATTGCTGTAAGTCAATAATCAGTAGCTGTTTATGAGTATATGCATTGATTTTCAAAAATTCGCTTTGAATTTAAACGTCTGTTTAATACAATTGTTTAAAACGGCGAGTTTAATGAATATCACGATCAGGCTGTAATCATTCGATTGTCAGACTGGTCGGTTAGCGCTACAAAGAGTCGGAATACCACCATGTCCACAATCAATGTCCGTGAAAAACTGCTGGAGGTCGCGGGACCGGTTTTCTCAGAGAAAGGCTTTGAGAAGGCGACGGTTCGTGAAATCTGTCAGAAAGCGGATGTCAATCTGGCGAGTGTCAATTATTATTTTGGCGATAAAGAGCAGCTCTACCTGGAAGTAATCTGTCTGGCGAAACAGATGGGAGTTTCCCGGGCACCTTTACCGGAATGGACTGAGAATACTCCCCCCGAACAAAAATTAGAGGATTGGGTCAAAACACTGGTGAGACGGATGTTGGGCACGGGAGAGCTTTCCTGGAGTAATCATCTGATAATGCGCGAAGTACTCAGGCCGACACGGGCTTGTGAGCATCTGGTACAGGAACTGTTTCGTCCGTTTGTGAACATCGCCGACAATATCCTGCTGGAGATACTGGGAGAGGATGTACCGGATCATCGGCGAATGCAGTGTGTCTTCAGTATTGCCGCTCAATGTCAGTTCTACCGTGTTTCAGGCGGTCTGGTTACCTTGATGCTGGGAGAGGAAGAGCAGAAAGCTCATTACAATACCGAACAGATCATTGAACATATTCTGCAGTTTTCACTGTCAGCCATCAAAAATCTGAAACACGAATACCTCTCTTCAGAAATGGAATCTTCTTCCTCACTTAACCAGATCTGAACCGGAACTCTGCACAATCAGAAAACAGGTACTAAAACTGTGTTGAATTCAAACGGAACTTTATAAATCTAAGTATTACCGCGGGGCGACTGTAATTGACTTTACGCGTTTCACTGTCAATTTCATTTGTGATGCAATTCACGATAGAAAATAATCATGTCAGAATTCAAGAATCAGAAATCAGGCAGTTTTTATAAAAAACTGAAGCATTTCCTGCTGCCGATTATTATTTTAGTAGCAGGTGGTGGCAGCCTGGTTGTATTAATGGCGATGAAAAAAGAACCGGAACAGAGTCAGAAACTTCTGGACCAGGTAGCACCTCTGGTTTTGACTCAGCCTGTGGTATCGACGGATGCCGGGTTTACGGTGACCGTTGATGGAACCGTGGTCCCTTCCCGCGAAGTCAAGCTGGCGGCAGAGGTGGCAGGCAGGGTTTTATTGACGCGTGATGGATGTAAAGTCGGGAACCTGGTTCGCAAAGCTACCGATCAGGAACGGGCGGCATCGGGAACAGAGAATCTGTTGATCCAGATTGATCCCGAAAACTATGAGCTCGAAGTCAAGCGACTGACGCAGGAACATGCACAGGCGCAGGATGTCATCGATGAACTGGAAGTAGAGATTGATAATTCCAAAGCGATGATTGATCTGGCGCATGAAGAAGTCAATCTGCAGAAAACACACTTGAATCGTGTCGAAAAATTAAGAGCCAGAAATGTGGTTTCCGATACGGAATACGAAGAAGCCAAGCGCAGCGAACTGGCTGCTCGTAATGCACTGCAGAAGTTAACCAATGAAGCCGACCTGCTGCGATCGAAACGACAGCGGATGATGCATGCCCGTGATCTGGTGGGAGTGCAACTGTCTCGCGCCAGGCTGGATCTCAGCCGAACCCGCATTTACTCACCCATCAATGGAGTCATCGTGGAAGACTCCGTCGAGCAGGATGGTTATGTCAAAGTCGGTGACCCGCTGGTGACGATCGAAGATACTTCCGCCGTGGAAGTGAGCATCGATCTGCGGATGGAAGAACTTTCCCTGCTCTGGCAGCACGCGGCGCAGGCTGCCCGGGGTACTCGTGCCGCTGCCAATCCATCCAATCGCCATGATCTGGGATATCAACTGCCACAATTGCCTGTGAAAGTTTCTTATGAACTTGGCGGACGCAAGTTTGTCTGGGATGGGGAACTGTCCCGCTTTGATGGGATTGGTCTGGATGAAAAAACAAGAACGGTTCCCTGTCGGATTATAGTATCTGATCCACGCCCCTCTGCCATTCTGGTAAATGGGCAGCCGACCAGTCAGATTGTAGGGGCTCCCCCTTTGACACGGGGAATGTTTGTCGTAATTGATATTCCCCTCAAGGGGGATGTTTCCCTGTTGCAACTTCCCGAGATGGCCATACGCCCGGGAAATCTGGTCTGGGTGGTTCGGGATGGTAAACTGCATTCTGAAACAGTTCGTGTTGTGGACATGAGTGGTGATCAGCTGTTGGTCGAGCAGGGGGCTTCAGGCCTGAAGCCGGGAGACCGGGTGGTCGTCTCGCCACTCAGCACTGCTGATGAAGGCATGCTGGTGAGTGAGGGAGACACAGAATGAGGTCGATCATCAAATGGGCCATCAATAATTCCCCAGCGATGAACACGCTGATGGTCACAGTGCTGGGGGTTGGCCTGGTTTCACTGATGATGATGCGTCGTGAAGTTTTTCCGGAATTTGAACTGGAAATCATTCTGGTCTCGGTGCCTTACCCGGGGGCCAGCCCTGATGAAGTTGAAGAAGGCATCTGCCAGAAAATGGAAGAGGCCGTTCGCGCCATTGACGGCATTAAAAAGATGACATCCATCGCCAATGAAGGTTCAGGCTCGATTGTTCTGGAATTAAGGGCAGATGTCCCCGATGTGCAGAAAATTCTGAACGAGGTTCGCTCCGAAATCGATCGTATTCCCAGTTTTCCGGAGCTGGCGGAAGATCCGGAGATACAGCAGATCACGTTTCGGCAGGTGGCAATTGAAGTGGCCGTGATTGGCCCGGAAGCGCGAGACGAAAGCAGTGCCCTGGAACTGCGGAACCTGGCAGAGAAAATTCGTGATGAATTGATGATGCTTAAATCGGTATCTCAGGCGAATATTGCCGGGGCACGTGACTATCAGATTGATATCGAAATTCCTGAAACCACCTTGCGCAAATATGGGCTGACTTTACAGGATGTGGCGCGCACCGTACGCCGGGAAAATCTGGAACTGCCCGGTGGTAAGCTGAATACCGTCTCGGAGGTCGTATTAGTACGTGGTAAAAATAAACACCTGACCGGTAGAGAAATTGAAAAAATTCCCCTCGTCACAGAACCGGGGGGTGTGGTACTGACCGTGGGGGACCTGGGGCGCGTTCAGGATGAATTTGCCGATACGACGATGATCAGTGAAATCAATGGCAAGCCGGCTTTGTCGGTTGCCGTGGAACGGACCGCTCAGGAAGACCTGCTGGCGATTGTGGAAGAGGTGAGGGCTTACGTTGAAACTGCCAAACTGCCTCCCGGCTATTCGCTGAAATTATGGAAAGACCAGTCAGTCGATGTACGCGACCGCATGGATCTGCTGACCCGCAACGGGTTACAGGGGCTGATTCTGGTGTTTATCACGCTGGCAATTTTTCTGGAATTCCGGCTGGCATTCTGGGTGGCGTTGGGAATTCCCATTTCGATGTTTGGTGCCTGTGTGGTTCTGTACTATACGGGCCAGACTTTGAATATGCTGTCGATGTTTGCGTTCCTGATGGCGCTGGGGATTGTGGTCGATGATGCGATCGTGGTGGGTGAGAATATTTACGAACATCGACAGTTGGGGAAATCATTTGTCACTGCTGCCATTGATGGTGCCACCGAAGTGCTGCCGTCTGTCTGTGCTTCCATATCGACCACTGTGATTGCTTTTATGCCCCTGCTGTTCGTCTCCGGGATCATGGGAAAATTCATTGCGGTGATGCCGATCGCTGTCATTGCCATGCTGTTAATCTCGTTGATGGAGAGTATATTTATCCTTCCCTGCCACCTGGCGCATGCGAAACAACCGGCAGACGGGGGAGTACAGAAGCAGGAAGCGGGATTCGTCAGTCGAAAACTGGAATGGTTCATTGACCGTTGTTATCTGCCTGTCCTGAAAGCGGCATTGAACTATCCTTCGTCGGCACTTGCAGTCGCCGGGGCGTTGATGCTGCTGTCGGCAGGATTGATTATGGGCGGTTTTGCACCGTTCAATATTTTCCCCAAGACCGATTACCGCATGATCGAAGCGACGGTCGAGTTTCCGGACGGAACCCCGCAGTCAATTACCGGGGAAACGACGCGAAAAATTCAGGAAGATTTTGAAGCGTTGAATCGCGAATATCAGCAGGAACACGGGAATTCCCTGATCAAACTCGTACGACGGAACGTGGGTTTCGGGACCCGTGATGAATCAGGAGCAAATCTGGGCGGATCGGTCGAGGGGAGTCATGTCGGCAAAGTCAGTGTCGAGATTGTAGAAGCGGAAGAACGCACGCTGGGCAGTGAAGAGATCCTCGAGATGTGGAGAGAGCGTGTCGGGAAAATTCCGGGTGTCGACCGGCTCACATTCAAATCACCTTCCATGGGGCCGGGAGGCAAGCCGATTGAATTCAAACTGCTGGCAGACGGAAAACATTTGACCGAACTGGAAGCGGCAGTGGAAGCCTGCAAGCGGGAACTGGAAACCTATCCGGGCGTGAAAGATGTCAACGACGATTCCAGCCCGGGCAAATGGGAATTTCAAATTAAGATCAAAGACAAAGCGCGAGCGATGGGAATTCCCCTGGCTGATGTCGCAGAGACGGTCCGCGCCACCTATTACGGTGAAGAGGTGATGCGTCTGCAGCGGGGACGTCACGAAGTCAAGCTGATGGTACGTTATCCGGAAGAGGAGCGAAAATCATTATCGAGTTTTGATGACATTCGGATTCGCACCGGTGATGGCGCGGAGCGACCGCTGACGGAACTGGCCGATGTGACCGTAAAACGAGGCTATTCGGAAATCAATCGAATCGATCAGCAGAGATCCATTACTGTTTCCTCCGATTTGAACGAAAAAGAGGGGAATGCACGCGAAATCGTCAAGTCTCTGAAAAAACAGGGAGGCTTTATGGATCAGTTACTCACACAGTACCCGAATGTCAGGGTTCGCTGGGAAGGGCAACAGGAACAGACCGATGAATCGGTCAACAGTCTGATTGTGGGGCTGATGATCGCTCTGGCATCCATGTTTGCGTTGCTGACCGTGGAGTTTCGCTCTTACATCCAGCCATTGATCATTCTGGGCATCATTCCCCTGGGGATTATCGGTGCTGTATTTGGCCATGCGATTCTGGGGATGGAATTAACACTCTTTTCCCTGTTCGGCCTGGTCGCTTTGACAGGTGTCGTGGTCAATGATTCGATTGTTCTGATCGACTTTATCAATCATCGGATCGCAGACGGACTGCCTCTGCGCGAAGCTTTAATCGATGCCGGTCGCCGTCGTTTCCGACCCGTTCTGCTGACTTCCATGACAACAATTGTCGGGTTGGCTCCGATTCTCAAAGAGACTTCCTTCCAGGCACAGATTATTATTCCGATGGCTGCCAGCCTGATTTTTGGTTTGATGCTGGCGACGGTCCTGGTGCTGTTCCTGATTCCCACCTATTACTATCTCTATGCACGAGCCCTGGGGGCTCAAGCGGATGAACCCTGGATTCGTAAAATGGATGGAAACGAAGAGGGGGCTGACTATAATGTGAATGAGGGAGCGGTTTCAGGTCCGGTGCAGATACAGACCTGAAAACAGACCCTGGTGGGCAAATGAATATATTCTTGCTTATCGTTAAGGCGAATGGTTAGTATACGCCGATCTTTTAAGTCTGGAAGTCTGTGTTCAGTTAAAAAGAAGTCCAACTTCTTTCAGGTTAAGTATGATGAAGCGCGTCTTATTAAAATCAAAAATTCACCGGGCAACAGTTACCGAAGCAAATCTGGAGTACAACGGAAGTGTAACCATTGATCGGGAGCTGATGGACGCTGCAGATATCGTCGAATACGAGCAGGTGCAGATTTACAATATTACATCGGGGACTCGACTGACGACCTACGCTATTATCGGTGAGCCTGGTTCAGGCGTCATCTGTATCAATGGTGCAGCCGCACATCTGGTCAAGCCCCAGGATCTGGTGATCATCGCCAGTTACGCCGAATATAAAGAGAAAGAAGCACGCCGGCATCAACCTAAAGTCGTGCTTGTCGATTCACAGAACTCTCAAGTGATTCCCGAAGTCTCTGCCTTATCAAGCCCTGAGTGAGTTGCTCGATTGTTGTGCAATGTGCTTTATTGTTATGCATTTCCGGTGCATTGCAGGATCTGATCTGATCGAATACTGTTGAATTATAAAAAAAACAGGTCTACCTCTTTCCTCTTCTGATCAGGCAGCATATCATATCTAAGCGTTCGCCATCTTTTTGAGCATGTGGGTGCAATTATTTCATGCTGGTTAGCGGGGAGTATCAACCGTTTTCGGAAAGACATTCATCCGAAAGCTTTACGTAACAGTACCTTACTGATTTCCTTCTTTGATACTTTTCCCTGTGAATAATGAATAGGATTTTCCAATAGATAGAATGGAAGACGATCGCCCCATTTTAGAAGACATGGTCGGCTTAAGTCCGGCCATGAGAAATATCTATCGATTGACCCGCCGCGCCGCTGCCACCTCGTCTACTGTATTATTAACGGGAGAAACGGGGACAGGCAAAGAATTAATCGCCCGCGCGATTCACGAATTAAGCCCTCGTGCTACCGGTCCGTTTATTCGCGTGAACTGTGGCGCGCTCAGTGAAAGTCTGCTGGAAAGCGAATTGTTTGGGCACATCAAAGGGGCGTTTACCAGTGCGGTTGAAAATCGTACGGGCCGTTTTGAAGCCGCCCATGGTGGAACGATTTTTCTGGACGAAATTAACTCGGTCAGTTTTACATTGCAGGTGAAACTGCTGCGGGTTTTGCAGGAACACGAATTCGAACGGGTCGGGGATACGCGATCGATTCAGGTCGATTGTCGCATTGTCGCTGCTACGAACCGTGATCTGCTGGATGAAATCGAAGCAGAACGGTTTCGGGAGGACTTGTATTACCGCCTGAACGTGATTCCGATTAACCTGCCTCCACTGCGTGAGCGTGCGGAAGACATTCCTGAACTGGTTCACTTTTTTGCAAAACAGTTTTCCGCCGAAGAAAAAATCCCGCTGCCTGAATTCTCTGAAGAAGTGTTATCGACCTTCAAGAACTACTCCTGGCCTGGAAATGTACGCGAGCTGCAGAATTATGTGGAACGTCTGATCGTGCTTTCAGGGCTGGATGGTCCCTCACTGGACCTGTTACCCGGCCATGTCACCGGCAAATCCCTTGCACGTTCACTCCCCTCTAAAGCACAGGATCCGGAGACGATGTGTCGCGATCTGGTGAATATGGAGTTGCAGCGTGTGGGTGACTCTTCAACCGATGTGCATACTCAGATTGTATCACTTGTGGAAAAAGAAGTGATTTTGCAGGTTTTAAGGTCCTGCCAGGGGGTCCAGACCAAGACGGCGACCCGCCTGGGGATCAACCGGAACACGCTGCACAAAAAAATCTCGGAGTACGAATTAGAATCCGAAGCAAGATGACTTGCCCTCTACCTGCTGTACAGCCCTATAATAGAGAGTCCGCTGGTGTCCCATCAGCGAAGTAAACAGCCCACCACTTTCTTTCCTCTCTACCAGACAAAGTACCAGACATGTTGTCGGAAGTGACCGTATTCTGTTTTATGGCCAGTTATCTGGTTGCCCTTGGATTAGAGGTGACCCGGTTTCTGCGAAAAAAAAACGGTTTTCTGCGCCCCCTGATTTTTCTGTTTTCACTCGCCGGTCTGGTGGCTCAGACTGCGTATCTGCTGAATCGAGCCCGGGTAACCGAGTTGCCGCCACTGCTCAGTTCGTCGCATGACTGGCTGATTGTTTTTTCCTGGGTACTGGTAGCGATCTTTCTGTTTATCAATCTGATTGATGAAGAATTATCGATCGGGCTGTTTCTGATTCCGCTTGTGCTGACCCTGGTGATTTCTTCCTATTTTGTTGACGATGTCACCAACACATTGATGGAACCTTCCATTCGTTCCTGGGCGATGCTGCATGCATCTTTACTGGTGCTGGGAGGGGTCGGCATTGTTCTCAGTTTTGTGTTGAGCCTGATGTATCTGATTCAGCACAGGCGCTTAAAGCAGAAACAGAATTTTTCGACCGGATTCAATCTGCCGAGCCTGGCGAAACTGTCGCGCCTCAATCGCTGGGCGGTCATGGTCTCAGCGCCATTGATGACCGTCGGGATGGGCATCGGGATCGGGTTGGGAGTCTATGTCCGCAAGGGCGCTCACTCCATTTCATTTTTCGATCCCGTGATCATTGTGTATGAACTGGTCTGGGTGGGAATGATGTTGAGCGTCATTCTTATACTGCGGACCAGACAGCCCAATCAGAAACATATTGCCCAGCTGACAATCTGGACCGGAGGACTGATACTGCTGACGGTGATTGGCATTCAGATCCTGTCTAATGTACGCATCTTGAAATTTGAATCGTGGCATTCCCGGCACACACCTCCCGTCATTGAGATTCATGACCCGACTGCAGAAAGGGTTGTGTCGTGAATCTACAGGTCGTGTATTGTAACCATCAGACAGCGGGTCTGGACATTCGCGAAAAACTGGCGTTCTCCTCCAAAGAACAGCTGGATCAGGCGTACTCTGTCTTGAGGCAATCGTATCCTGCTACCGAAATCGTAGTGATTTCGACCTGTAACCGGGTAGAACTGTATACCGCGACGCAGGACTCAGAGATTGGTCCTTCTCATCAGGATCTGGCCCGATTCTTTTCCGAATTCCATCAGGTCCCTGTCAGCGATTTCTTCGAGGACTTCCTGGAACGCACGGGCCCGGATGCGGTGCGGCATCTGTTTCAGGTGGCTTCCAGTCTCGACAGCATGGTGCTCGGCGAACCCCAGATTGTGAATCAGGTCAAAGAAGCCTACCAGTGTGCGACAGACAATGCATTATGTGGGCCACTCACGCATGCCCTGTTTCAGCAGGCGATCCGGGTTTCTGCCCGGGTGCGGACCGAAACCCAACTGGCGGAAGGTCGGGTCTCGATTGCCAGTGTGGCTGTGGGGACATTCGGCAAAGGGATTTTTGAGCGGTTTGATGATAAGACCGTGTTGATTATCGGTGCTGGCGAAATGGCGGAAGAGACGTTGACGTATCTGAAAGATGAGGGCGTCAAACACATCATCGTCGTGAATCGCAGCCTGGAAAATGCACAGAAACTGGCAGGCAGGTGGGGCGGGGAAGCCCGGCCTTATGAGGAACTGGAAGACTGTCTGGCGTCTGCCGACGTCATTGTGAGTACAACGGGCGCTTCGCGACCGATTGTCGACATTGCCTGTTTTGAACGGGTCTTGAAGAAATCCGGCAACAAAACGTTTTTCATTCTTGATCTCGGTGCACCCCGCGATTTTGAACCGGGAGTCGGTCAGATTAACGATAATATCTTCCTGTATGATATCGATGATCTGGAAGCGACTTGCGAGAAGAATCGTCGCGCGCGTCAGAAAGAAGTCGAGAACGCACTCACAATCATTGATGAAGAAACAGAACGTTTCATGCACGGCGTCTATCATCGGGCGACGGGGCCCATCATCAAACAGCTTCGCGAACAATGGCACGATGTACGTGAGCAGGAAGTCGAAAAACTGTTCAGCAAGCTATCGCATCTGGATGAAAAAGACCAGGACCTGATTAAACGCTCGATCGAACAGATCGTCAATAAACTACTGCATCCACCACTGGAAGTATTAAGGCAGGAAGCCCGGGAAGGCACACCACATGGACTGCTCGACGCGCTGAAGCAGCTATTTCACATTCGTGACTGAGCCGTCTGCGTCGCTGCTTGTTGGCATCCGGGACAGCAGGGGGCCGTTGACGAGAATTGCTGCGATCAATGCCAGTAGAATGTTCACGCTGTTAATGTACTTCGAAGCCTGATGGTAGTGATGGAACTGAGCAGGCCGCGGGCTGCCGGCCGGAGTAATCATGGATTCCAGTGGCGTGTAAATCCAGAAGTAATCCACCACGCTGATGGCCAGGCTCAGCATGATCAGAGCGATGATCAGGTTCGCTTTGTTCCGGGACCATATTTTTTTTGTACTGAGTATCAGAGAACTGATAAATGAACCCGTTAAGAGCACCCAGGCGATCGTATAGTAAACAGGGAAATGTAATGTAATCAGCTGATCTCTGGTGAGGGAGTCAAATGGCTGAAACGTGACATCCTGAACGCCGTTGATCACAAAGATCACGGCTGCACCAACCCAGGCCGACAGACAGAAACGGATTAAAACCAGACTTGTTGACTGCATAATTCACGATTGATTCCAGGGGGAGTATTTCCAGTGATGTACGCTTTCTGCTTCTTCAAAAGCGTGCTATCAGGGTAAACGATTCCAGAGGCGAGTGAAAAGCCAATTGAGTTCTGGTGGGAATGAATCCTCAAAATAACTGGCAGTGATAACAAAAAAAGGGGAGAGTCTCGTCGCAGGGGTGCAATGGGTTTCGTCAAACGTTAATATTGTTTATAAATTATCAAAAAGCAGGCTCAAGTTAGATAGAGAGTCGTAACCCTGTCGGTTACGATAGATTCGAAGTAAATTCATTTTTTGTAATTTAAATCATTGGTCCATCAATCCTGTTTTGACAGGTGGTCGATGTCAGGCGAGCACGTCAATGAGTGTGCGGACTATGTCGACCAACGTGCCATTCCAGGTCTGATAAGACACCAGAATTCCATCTGTATTGTTACGGTGATCCAACATGAAATCAGCTACTTTTCAAGCCTTGAAACAATCCGCCGGTGAGGGAAAACATTCGACCCCGGGATTACCCCGACTGGTATTCCGCTGGGGCTCACTTCTGCTGGTGGCCGCTGTCTGTCTGAAGTTCTCTTTTGCTGCTGATCCTGAGAAAAAAGAAGTACCCAAATCTCCGTTAACACCGGAAGAATGTTTGCAGCAGACGGTGGTGCATCCTGATTTTGAAATGCAGGTGGTCGCTTCAGAACCAAATATCATCAATCCGGTGGCGGTTGCCTTTGATGAAACCGGTGTGCTCTGGGCGGTGGAAATGACCGACTATCCGCATGGTCCCCAACCGGGTGAAGATCCTAAAAGTCGAATCAAATTATTACGGGATAAAGACCAGGATGGTTATTATGAGACCGCGACTGTCTTTGCCGACAAGCTGCTGTTTGCCACGGGAATTCAACCCTGGAAGGGGGGGCTGATTGTCACGCTGGCGGGTAAAGTGCAGTACATGAAAGATACCGACGGAGATGACAAAGCAGATCTCGTCGAAACCTGGTTCACCGGTTTTAAGGAAGAGAACTCTCAACTGCGGGCGAATCATCCGACACTGGGACTGGACAATCATGTTTACATCGCCAATGGTCTGCGGGGTGGTTCCGTGATTGCCACTCATCCCGAGTGGAAAAAGAAAGCGGAGCAGGTTCCCATTAACGGCCTGGACTTTCGCTTTCAGCCACTGACTGGCAAATATGAATCGATCTCCGGGATCGGTCAGTTTGGTTTGAGCTTTGATGATTACGGGAACCGATTTGTCTGTTCCAACCGTAATCCCAATAAACATATCGTGCTGGAAAATCGCTATTTGAAACGGAATCCGTATCTGGCGGTGAAGTCGGTTTATCATGATGTTTCACCCGATGGTGAAGATTCTCGAGTGTACGCCATCAGCCGTACCTGGACGACTTCCACTTTACATGCCGGTCAGTTTACCGCCGCCTGTGGTGTAACCATTTATCGAGGCGGAATGTTTCCTCACTCGTTTTATGGCAACAGCTTCACCTGTGAGCCGACGGCGAATCTGGTTCACCGGGATGTATTGACGCCCATGGGAGCCACTTACGATTCAAAATATGGGCGTGATCAGGTGGAATTCATCGCCAGTCGCGATGAATGGTTCCGGCCCGTCAACCTGGCCAATGGACCGGATGGCGCATTGTATCTGTGTGACATGTATCGTGCCGTGATTGAACATCCGCAGTTCATGCCCGTCGAATTGAAAGAACGTTCCGATCTGAATGATGGGATTGATCGTGGCCGGATCTATCGCATTGTTCCCAAGGGAACAAAAATTGATAAAAGTGTCTATACTTCTCTGAAGGATGCCACACCACAGCAACTGGTGGCTGCCTTGTCTTCAGAAAATGCCTGGCAGCGGGAAACGGCTTCCCGTCTGATTTTCGAACGTCAGGACGCATCGATTCAACCCCAGCTGGAGCAACTGGTTTCCAGCGGTAAAACGGAACAGTCACGGATCCATGCCCTGTGGGCACTGGAAGGGCTCGGGAAACTGAGTGATGCGCTGATTGAAACCGCGTTGAAAGATAAGTCTCAGAGAGTCGTGGCCCAGGCAGTTAAATTGAGCGAACCGCGGTTATCGCAGAATGAGAAGCTCAAAACCGCAGTGCTGTCACTGGTAGAGTCTGCTGACGCGCCTCTTCGATTTCAGCTGGCGATCAGTCTGGGAGAAGCGAAAGACGGTCCGTCTGCAGTGGACCAGCTGGCCAGTCTGATGTTAAACGGAGCCAGCGATCCCTTTACCCGCGCAGCGGTACTCTCCTCTGCTCCCGAACAGACTGTGGAAATTTTCAAATCATTCTTAAAGCAGCTGCAGTCCAGTGATGCGAAAAAAACAGCTCAGCCTGGTATCACTGACGCCGTCTCCGAAATGACAGCCGTCATCGGACCCCGGTTGAAACCAGAGGAAATTCAGGAAACCCTGTCATTGATCGCCGGGCTGAATTCCGATGCACTCATGCCACTGCAGATTGCCGGTTTTGAAGGATTGGGTAACAGCCTCAGACGTCGAGGGAAGTCGATCACGGCATATCAGGACAAACTTTCTGACGTCGATCAGCAGAATCTGAAGACATTCTATCAGAAAATTGTCGATACCGCCGCGAATCCCAAAACTCCCACAGGACAGCGCTTGAATGCGATCAGTATTTTACAGTTTGTCGGTTTTGAGACGGGTGGGGAAACTCTGCTCTCCCTGATCCAGGAAGGCAATTCCCAAGCTGTGAAAATCGCAGCAATTGCAGCGATCAGTCCTTATTCGGATCCCCGGATTGGTGAAATGCTGATGGATGGCTTTGCCACTCAGACTCCCGGTATGCGACGTGCGATTCTGGATGCGATGCTGGCGAATCAGGATCGAACAGGTCTGTTACTGGATGCGATTGAAAAAGATCAGATCAAAATATCTGAACTGGGACCATCCCGTTCCAGTAGACTGCAGCGACACCGTAATCCCGAAATCAAAAAGCGGGCTGCTGCTCTGTTCGCTGCTGCAATTCCTGCGGATCGTCAGAAAGTTCTGGCCGAGTACCAGAAGGCTTTGAAATTGAAAGCCGATCCCCTGCAGGGCAAGCTGGTGTTTGCCAAGAACTGTGTGACCTGTCACAAGATTGGTGAAATGGGGATCAATGTGGCTCCTGATATCGGGGACTCACGAACCAAGACCCCGGAATACCTGCTGACCAATATTCTGGACCCGAATCGGGCCATCGATGCGAATTTCTTCAGCTACACGATCATCACGATTGATGGTGTGGTTCATACCGGGATCATTTCCTCTGACAGTGGGGCTTCCATTACCCTGACACAACCGGAAGGAAAGACGATAACAGTTCTGAAAGATGAGATCGACGAGATGAAATCGAATGGCGTGTCACTGATGCCGGTTGGCCTGGAGAAATCCATTAATCCACAACAGATGGCCGACTTGATTTCCTTTATCAAAAACTGGCGTTACCTGAGTGGGCAGGTTCCCAAAGAGATCGCCAAACCTCAGTAAAACTGCCTCAGCAAAACTGAATTTATAAAATCAGCATGGCGTCACCATAGCTGTAGAAGCGGTATTCTGCTTCTACAGCTTTTTTGTAGGCTTCGCGAATGAATTCAGCACCGGCAAAAGCGCTCACCAGTACCAGCAGCGTTGATTTCGGCAGATGAAAGTTGGTCAGCAGGCAATCGACAGCCTGAAACTGGTAGGGGGGGTAAATGAAAATGTCCGTCTCTCCCTGCCATGCCTGCAGCGGCCCCTGTTGTGCGACCGATTCCAGAGTACGAACGCTGGTGGTGCCGACGCAGATGATCCGGCCTCCCTGTTGACGAGACTGATTGAGCAGTTCTGCAGATTCGGCAGGCAGCTCACACCATTCGGAATGCATTTTGTGTGCTTCGAGAGTCTCGACAGAGATAGGTTTGAAAGTTCCAATGCCGACATGCAGCGTCACGTTTGCGATTCTGGTTCCCTGCGCGGTACAACGTTCCAGCAACTCCGGCGTGAAATGTAAACCCGCCGTCGGAGCGGCGACTGCGCCAGGTTGTGCTGCATACACGGTCTGATATCGTTCCCAGTCTTCTTCGGTTGCGAGGTTACGTTTCATGTAGGGAGGCAGTGGCATCGTCCCAAAATGCGCGAGCAGACTGTGGTGATCTTCATCGGACTTTACCAGAGCAGTCCAGTAGCCTTCGGTATCCTTTGATAATAGTTTCAGTGTGACCTGTTTCTCGAGTGACCGTTGATGTGCGGGACGCAATTCGATGATGTCTCCCGGATTCAGTTTTCCCCGGGTCTTACTCATTAATTTCCATTCACCCAGGGAATTGGAACCCAGGTAAAGGCCTTCCCATTTGCCTCCCGTCGACTGACGCGTGCCAAATAATCGTGCTGACAGGACACGGGTATTATTCAGAACCAGGCAGTCGTCCGGATTTAAATAGCGGGGCAGGTCAGAAATGGAGCCATGCGTAATGGACTGGGACTTGCGGTCGAGGATCAGCAGGCGTGACTGATCCCGCTGCTGCGTGGGCTCGGTCGCGATCAATTCGGGAGGCAGTTGATAGTCAAAGTCGTTTAAATCGGTCATTCAGCAAAGTTCCAGCTGGTTTTCAGGTTGTGTTTCGCTATTCCAGGGGGATCGTATGAATATGCTCCCGTCTGCATGAACAGGCTTCGTCGATCGTTTCGTCGGGTCGATTGTTGAAAATGAGGGATTTTAACGAAGGTTTTCATTTTCTCCGGACTCAATGAATATTAAATCCGAATCTAAGCTTGTCGAGCATTGTAACCTGAGAACAATAGGCAATAAGTGAACAAGAGAAATGTTTTCTCTCCCTGAACGGAAGAGAAGCTATCATACTGATAAAGAGACGGTTATGAAACGGGATGCATCCCGCATTCTGATAAAATCGGTTATGTCCTCAGAAAGATGATGCTTGGCTGATCAGACCAGACCAGTTCCAATCGCGTTTTGCATTACCGGCCTGCAGCCCGGTGGCGCAGAACGTGCGCTCGTGCAGATTGTCACTCGATTGAATCGAGAACGCTGGGCCCCGGTGGTCTACTCTCTGACGGGGGCCGGTCCACTGGTGGAACGTCTGGATGCAGCTGGGATACCGACAGAAATCCTGGAGGTCCAATCGACCTGGAATGTGCGGATCATCTGGAAACTGGCACGAAAGCTGAAATCCCAAAAACCGCTTTTACTGCAGACATTTTTGTTTCATGCGAATCTGGCTGGCAGACTGGCCGGGAAGCTGGCCGGAATCCCGCATATTGTTTCCGGAATTCGAGTTTCAGAGAAACGGAAAAATGGTCACCTGTTGTTGGATCGATTTACAAATCGCCTGGTAGAGCTGAATATCTGTGTCAGCCAGTCGGTGGCTGATTTCTCGATTCAACAGGGGAAGTTGCAAGCGTCCAAGGTAACGGTGATTCCAAATGGCGTTGATTTTGAATTGTTTGATGAGGCTGAACCACTGGATCTAAGTCCCTGGGGAATCCCTGCTGGTGCGAAAGTGGTGCTGTTTGCAGGCAGACTGGATCCCCAGAAGGCTCCCCACGATCTGCTGACCGCGTTTGAACCCTTCGCTCAAGAGGCGGATGATTTTCATCTGCTGTTTGTCGGGGAGGGACCATTGAAAGCGGAACTGCAGCAGAAAGCCGGTACGCTGACCTGTGCAGATCGGATTCATTTTTCCGGCTGGCAGGCCCAGGTACCCCAACTGATGCGGGCTGCAACCTGTCTGGTGCTACCCTCTTTATGGGAGGGAATGCCTAACGTGGTCCTGGAAGCAATGGCGTCCGGATTGCCCGTCATTTCAACCCGGGTCGATGGAGTTTCCGAACTGATCCAGGATGGGGAGCAGGGGACCTTGGTGGCGACAGGCAGACCTGCTGAGATTCAGCAGGCGCTGCGTAAACTGAGTACCCAGCCTGCCAGGTTTATCGAGATGGCTGAAACTGCGCAAGATCTTGTGAAGAATGAGTTTACATGGGACTCAATTGCTGACAGATATGATCAGATTTATGCCCAAATGCTGTCTCTGGAAGACTGATTCGGGGCGAAATCAGGGCCGCTGAATCGACTTCTCATAACAAAATTTAAAAATCATCAAAGTCACAATTCCTGTAGTGATAAGTATCTAGGTCGATTCGTGTTCGCCGGGATCTGACCGAGCTTTCAATCATGCTTGACGATTCCATTTTGGGTGGTAAATTCATCACTCTGTGGTGTCTGGTGGTGGTGAGTGGGGCTCAATGGCGTTAACGGGAACTTTCAATAAGATTCTGGATGGTAAACGTCGTTTGGCAATTCCAAAACGTCTCAAGGAAGAGCTCGTAGAGGAAAAGTCTCCCCAGGTTTATATTGCCCCAGGTACTGCGTCCGTATTGTTGGTCTACTCGGAGAAGGGATTTGAACAGCAGGCACAACGATTAGCGGATTTTTCCAGAAATGGTCCGGAAGCTGCCCAATATCTGCGGCTGTATTATGCCAGAGCAGAGAAAGTGGAAGTCGACTCGCAGGGAAGAGTTTGTATCCCGGAGCGATTAGCAGAACTGGCCAGTCTGGAACCGAAACAGGAAGTGGTTTTGCTGGGAGTGCAGGACCATGCGGAAATCTGGAGTGCGGAACGATGGAATACCTATCTTAATAATCATGGACCGAATTTTGATGAAATGGCCGCTCAGGCCTTTGGTCAAATGACCTGGTAGTCGCGGAAGGAATGTGGAACATTTCTGTTAGAAGACCAGGTATTAAACACAAATCATAACAATGTATTGTTCAAGGAGGACAAACTGGAACTCTTCCGCTGGCTACCGGGCTTTGCGGATTGAAGGTGAAATGGATGTCACCTGTGTGTGCTCATGATATTGGGTTGGGCCACCGGTCGTTCGTCTCCGAGTACAGGTAGAATGGATGCTGCTTGAGACGGATGGCTTCAGGGTTCCCTCCTTGAACAGGAGAAGACAGTACAGAAACAGAGTTGAGTTTTCTCCTCTGTCGTCGATTTCCCGCACGACGTGTGCTTTCAATCGGTTTCAAGTCAGTCACTTAGGACTATTGAATTCCGATTCCCAAAAATCTTTAACTGATCTTGCCAGAAATAGAGGATTTTTCTAAACTTCCTGCGCTTGAGGATCGGGCTTGTTCTAAAATCCGCAACTCAGGTCAGCAATCTCTCTGAGTTTCACTTCTCAAGTCTCTGCCCCTCCCGAAACAATCAATTCGTATTTCTACTGGTTTCTGATGGAATCATTCCGTTGGAGTCAGTCAACCAGTCTATTGTTTAATTCATTTATATAGAATCGTTTTCAGTTGAATGTCAGGTAAGCCCGGTGATCAGAAAAGGCCTGTCCATTTACCGGTCCTGTTACGTGAAGTGATAACACAACTGGATCTGTCTCCTGGGCTGATTGTCGTTGATGGCACAGTCGGGGCAGGTGGTCATAGTGAGCATATACTGAAAAAAATTAATAATGAGGGGACCTTAATTGGTCTGGATCGCGATGCCATGATGCTGGGTTTTGCCACGCAAAAATTAAAACCAGAGTCACTACCTGCAGGTCGATGTTACCTGCGGCAGAGTAGTTACGCAGAACTGCCGGCCGTGATGGAAGAGTTACAGATTTCATCTGTTGATCGTGTGTTACTGGACCTGGGCTTATCTTCCGATCAATTGAGCGACGATGAACGAGGCTTTGGATTCGAATCGGCAGGTGAACTGGATTTGCGTTTTGATACGAGACAGGGAGTTCCTGCCTGGCAGTTACTGGAAAGTCTCCCGGAATCAGAGTTATGTGAGATCCTGGAAGTCTATGGCGAAGAGCGGTTCAGTCAGCGAATTGCGAATCAAATTGTGAAACAGCGGAAAACCGCTCCCGTCAGAACTGCGGCCGATTTAATCAAAGCGGTGCAGCAGGCGATTCCTGGCAAAGCGCTGGCGGCTGCCAGAAAAAATCCGGCAACGCGCGTATTTCAGGCGTTGCGGATCGCTGCAAATCAGGAACTGGAACAACTGGAAACCATGCTGGAGACTGTGTTACCACAGGTACTGCAACCTGGGGGGAGAGCGGTGATTATCAGCTTTCATTCTCTGGAAGACCGGATGGTCAAGCAGGCGTTTAAAAACCAGACGATCTGGAAGAATCTGACTGCCAAACCGATTGTGGCGACGCAGGCAGAACAGAGAGTCAATCCACGGTGCCGCACTGCCAAGTTGCGTGTCGCTGTGAAAACATAAATGTGAGTACTGAAAATACAGGGAGGCAGACAGTTTTCTGTTTGTCTGAATAAGACTAATTTCGTTTAAACGGGAAATGGTTTAGAGCCATGACTGAAGAAAAAAAAGCAGAACAACCCACCGAAGAAGACTGGGGAATTGAAAAGCCCAAGTCGGGAATCGCCATTGAAACCAAGGTAGGACTGTGTCTGATCTGTATCCTGCTCAGTGCCTTTGGTCTGGTTGTCTATCAGAAAATAAATCGTCCTCAGGAGTCTGTCGCCATTAATGGTCCGGAAGAGGGAGGGCAGGTAGAGGAATCCTCCGAGAAAGTCGATCCTTTCGCAGCTGGTAGCGACGACTCCAAAACAACCGGTCAAGTCGCCGATCATTCCAGTGACTTTAATCCTCCGGCTGAAAATACAGGCTTTTCAACTCCCGCCGAGCAGTCGGCTCAGGATAACCCGTTTGGCCCGGAGCAATCAGCCGCAACGGAAACCAGTCAGTTCGATCAGAATGCCTTTCAATCACAGAATGAGCCAGCGCAGCCTGTGGAGATCGCTGCCAGTCAATCAGATAACGGATTTGAACAGTTTGATCCACCGCCGCAACCCGCAAATGATTTTTCGAATCCATCTGCGAATGAATTTCAGAATGGCATGCAGAATCAGGCAGAACCTGCCGCTTTTGATAAACCGCAACAGGACCCCTTTGGCGGGGCCGATCAGTTTGCGCAGCAACCAGCGGCAACACCTCCAGCGAACGAATTTGGTAATGAACCGGCGTCCGATTTTTCTCAACCAGCAGCCAGCGATCAATCAGGCTTAATGGAACAGCCTGCAGCAAATGAATTTGGTTCTGCTGTTGAACCGGGAACAGACACCGTTCAGGTCGATGAAAATCCATTCGGAGCAGAGCCAGAACCGGCTCAATCAATGCAATCTCAGCAACCTGCTGCCAGTGAGTTTGACGATTTCGGTCTGGCGGAAGACAAAAAATCTGTTCCGATGCAGAAATTTGATCCCGTGGCTGAGAAGACGGCCAAAGTAAATATCACTGAAATTTCCAATTCCAAAGGTTTCGACCAATTTGGTGATTCCGGTTTTGCCCAGGAACAACCTCAGGCTCCCGCTGCGGGACTCGAGAATTCTTTTGAGTCGGAAACACCGGCCATGGCTAACGAGGAGTTTGAACGCCCCGCTGTTTCGGAATTTAGCGATACGGAAGTCGCTCAGACTGAAGAGCGTTTTGGGGATTTTCGAGCCGAAGAGTTTTCAGCACAACAGGCAGAAAGTGTGACGACTGTGAAACGTCCTGCAGCCGCCATTGATTCGAATACGTTTCGTGAAGACGAAATGACCGCAGAAAATCAGCCACAGGCACGCGGGCTGTTTGACGGACCTGCCCCTGTAAAAGAAGTTTCTACCCAGGAGTTTGGAGCGTTTCAGGAAGAATCATTCAGTCAGCAGTCTGCGACAGCAGTCGGCGGGGAATATGTCGTTCAAAATGGTGAGAATTTCTGGACGATTTCGAAAAAACTGTATGGGACCGGTCGTTATTTTCAACTGCTCGCGCAGATCAATAAGAGTCGGGTCAGTGATCCTCGCAAAATGAAACCCGGTTTGAAATTGATTGCGCCTGATCAGGCCGCGATTGAAGCACGATACCAGGCCAGCCATAAGATAACCCAGACGACAGTCAGCGAGTTTACCGGTAGTACTGCCGTCCGCAAACCAGGTAAAACAGCCGGGTTTTTTATCAGTACCGATGGACGCCCCATGTACCGCGTGGGCAGCAACGACACATTGACTGATATTTCACAGAAGCATCTGGGACGGTCTTCCCGCTGGTATCAGATTTATCAGATTAACCGGCAGAGACTGCAAAACCCGAACAAGCTTCAAATTGGAACAGAATTGCAGCTGCCTTATGATGCCAGCCGGGTCAGTCTTGTTCCTGGAAACTCATCCAGCCGATAGTGAATACAGGCGCAATGGTGCCTCCTGTTTCATTATCAACTTAGCCAGCGGCGAACTTCCTGATAGACTGTGTCCAGTTTGACTATCGCGTCTCCAGGTCTATTTGGACCGAGAATATCAGATTGACAGACGCTCTGATTAAATGTGATGCTCTCTAACATTCTCGCTGGTGAGGAAGGTCGATTGGATGTTATTCCGTTTCAGTAGTGCAATCTTACTGGCGGTTGCCGTCTCTCTGATTGGAATTGCACTCGAAAAAGAGAGTCTGAAGCTGAAACGACTGGTCAGTCGACAGCATTATCAGCTGGATGTTCTGGTGAATGCTCATGCGAAGATGAAGCTGGCAACACAACGCGCGGGTTCACCCCGTCAGGTGTTGAACTCGATCGAACGCGGGGAACTGGATGTCGAATCCAATCAGCAGCCTGCTCTGAGCAACCGTCGCGAGATGCCGTTGCTGCAATGGCATTTAAATCCTCATAAGCGACAGGCAGAAAAATAATACTGTCTGCATGATATTGTAGTCTGTCGTCGGGCGGTGATCAGCAGCAGGCAGTTCTGCGGGAGAAGCAATTCTTGAATTTGGTACCATCGAATCTGCGAAACAGCTGGCGCACCTGGAGCCTGGTTCTGGTGGTGGTGCTGGCCTGGCTGGTGATTTCGGGGCGGCTGGTCTATCTGCAATACATTGGACATCGACAGTTTGCCCGGGTTGTGGCTCGACAGCAGGTCTATAAAGAAAAAATTCCCGCGCGACCAGGAGACATTCTTGATCGGAACGGTCGACTGCTGGCAACGACCATTGTCAGTAACAGCCTGTATGTTATTCCCCAGCGCCTGGAAAATAAGAAGAAAGTCGACCGGATCTGCGACATTCTGCAACTGGATGCGGCTGCGTTTCGCAAACGGTTGAATGAAAATCAGGACAAACTGTTCCTGTGGGTCAAACGGCGTCTCTCTGATCAGGAACTGTCAGGGATCCGGGCATTGGATCTCTCAGATGCTGTCTGGGGGTTTCGGCAGGAATACCGCAGACAGTACCCACAAGGCGCTTTAGCAGCACATGCTCTCGGACTGCGGGATATTGATGGGAAAGGTCAGGGGGGGCTGGAAGAAGCGTTTGACCATCTGATTTGTGGTCAGGATGGTTATCGTTTTCTGATTCGCGATGCGCATGGCCGCGTGATTGAAGTACGCAATGATTCCCGCGTCGCGGCCAGAAACGGGGAGACGCTCGTGGTGACGCTGGATTCCATTATTCAGCTCTACACGGAACGGCAACTCCAGTCCATTGTCGAAGAGTGGAAGCCCAAAAGTGCCTGTGCGATCGTGATGGATGTCAAAACCTGTGAAGTCCTGGCGATGGCATCGGTCCCGACTTTCGATCTGAATCATCCTGAAGGGATTGATGAATCTGCCTGGAAAAATACAGCGATTGCTTCGATCTATGAGCCTGGTTCCACACTCAAGCCGTTTATTGTCGCAGCGGCGCTCGAAAAGGGATTGATTCAAACCGAGGATGAGTTTGATTGTGAGCATGGCGAATACCGTATGGGAAAGCGACTGTTGCACGATCATCACAGTTACGGGCTGTTAAGCGTGACGGATGTGCTCGTAAAGTCGAGTAACATTGGTATGGCGAAAATTGGAGAGAAACTGACCAACCCGGGTCTGTATGAGGCAGTGACGGCATTCGGTTTCGGGCAGAAGACCGGTATCCAGCTGCCCGGTGAACTGGGAGGAATAGTCAGGCCCTTAAAACGCTGGAATATCTACTCGACGGGTTCGGTACCGATGGGCCAGGAAATCGCTGTCACGCCGGTGCAACTGATTACTGGACATGTGGCTCTGGCGAATCAGGGGAAATTGTTGAATCCGCGTTTGATCCGAGATCAGATTGATCACAATTACTTTCCCCGTTCTGAAGAAGAGTCAGACCAGGTACGGCCACTTGTTTCGACACCGATTGTTTCTCCGGAAGTCGCTGACTGGCTGGTTCAGGTTCCCATGGTAGAAACGGTAACACGTGGGACCGGGAGGAAAGCTCAGCTTGAGGAGTATGTGGTGTTTGGGAAGACCGGAACCGCCCAAAAGCCCGATCCGAAAACAGGTAAGTATTCTTCCGAGTTACATGTCAGTTCTTTTATTTGTGGTGCCCCGGCACATGATCCACGTGTTCTTGTGCTGGTTGTGGTGAATGAACCTTCTGTGGGCGAGAACCATTATGGGGGAACGATAGCCGGGCCTCCTGCCGCAGAAATCCTGAAGCAGACATTGATGTATCAGCGGGTTCCCTTTGATCATTCCAGTGAGATGCCTCCGGAACGGACGGCACAACGATTGCGAAATGCGCTTCGCTGAACCTGTCATTTTACCTGTTTTGTGATTTGCCGGAAACAGGAGCTGCTCACTGCCCAGTTTTCTGGGGCTGACTTGAATCAATATTGACAAAAATTCGCTTTTTTTTGTATTAATACTCAAGTTACACCTCTCTCCTATTCAATTCCTGAACCATCACTACACTCTCAGATTATTTCTGCGAAGCGGATTTCTTCCCTTTGTGGAATACTGCAATTCATTTCAACAATTCTGCTGATTACTTCCATTTTCCATCCCCTCAATCACCTGCTGATATCGAATCAGGTTACGAGTCCCTGTTGAGGACGAGCCGGTTTCATCACAGGTAGCGCAGTCATGGCCAAAGAAACAAAAGCACAACCAGAATCAGATGAGTCAGCGAACGTCGCCGTGCAGGACCCACCTGAAAAAAAATCCGGAGATGCAAATATCGAGTCTGCTGCCTCTGATTCGGTTGCATTGCGCGCTCGTGTCACAGGCTTTGTCAAATCGCGTTGGAAGATTCTGGCGGGTATCGTGCCTGTACTTCTTCTGCTGGGGGGATATCTGATGTCTCTCTCTGGTGAACCGGAAAAGACTCCGAAAGAAACACTGGCAGAAGCACTGCAGATTCTGGGGTCATCGACAGATACCAAAACACGGTCCGAGGCACTTGAACTGGCTTATGCACTGAAAAAACAGGAATATCTGGATCCGGATTTTCCGGGTGCTTTGTACTTTATTTTTGGTGTTGTTGCTTTCCAGAATGCGGAAGAACTGCATGGGGAAGCTCAGGATCACCAGTATCTGATCGCCAGCCGTTATCTGAGAGAAGCAGAACGCAGGGCCATTGATCAGGAACATCGTCCGGAATGGTGCTATGCACTTGGTACCAGTCTCTACAAGTCAGGTTCCATTCAAAAGTCGCGCCCGTTGCTGGAAGAAGCTGTCAGTACGTTTGCAGAAAATAAGTTAAATGCATCCATGTCGCTGACGGACATTTATCTCGATCACAAAGAACCGTCTGAGTTAAAGCAGGCATTTGATTTGAATTCAGAGTGTCTGCAACTGGAAGATCTGGATCCTGAGATGCGGGATCGATTGTATTTGCAGCGTGCACAGATTTTCCTGGCGCAAGGCAAGAATACTGAGGCACAGGAGGTACTGGACCGGGTCAAGCAGCAGGAGTCTGTGAATCAGGTGACACTGGTGTTTCAGGCACAAACTCTGATGGCGGAAGGGAATTACAAGGAAGCATTAACGATTCTGGCGCCGGTCAAAGACAATCTGGGGCTGGAGCGTAAATTTTCCAGGCAGGCTTCCTACCTGATGGGAGTGTGTGCCGAGTCGCTTGGTGATGCTGATGGTGCCATTGATTTTTTTGAACAGACAACTCATCGCTATGCCGGAACGCAGGAAGGCCTGGCGGCATTTCTGCGTCTGGCTGAATTACTACGGAAAAATGGTCGTACCGAAGAATCCCTGATTGCTTATCGGACTGCGTTGCGGTCCATTCACAGTCCGGATGAATTCCGCAATCGCTGGATCAGTCTGCAGAGCGTGAAGACATATGTTCTGAATGCATGGAATGACTGGGTGGATGAAGACCGGATCAAAGATGACGTGACCTACTTCAATGCGGCGATTCAACTCTCTGATTATCTGCCTCCTTTGCTGCCGGAAGTCCAGTCGAAGGAACTGGCTGCGAATGCCAATCGTCGCTGGGCGGAATATCTGCAGCGCCGCTATGAAGAAGCAACTGTCACAGAGCAGGAGTCTCTTAGAGGCGAATTGAATGAACACTGGAAGCAGAGCGGGCGTGCCTATTTTGAACTCGCCCGTCGATTGACGACTTCGGATCGATATGGAGATATTCTTGCCATCTCCGCAGATCACTTTCAGAAAGGTCTGGATTTCGAAACCGCGCTCAAAGTGCTGACACGGTTCATCAATACGAATCCGGAAAAGCAAATGCCGCAGGCTCTCGTTCAGCGAGGTGAGATTTTACTGGAGCTGGATCGGCTTGATGAAGCGATTAACCACTTCGAACGAGTGATGACAAATTACCCGACCGATGTCTCTGCCTTTGAGGCCCAGTATTTACTGGGGATTGTTTATCTGGAAAAGAATGAACTCGATCAGGCTCAAGCCGTATGGAAAGAGATTCTGGAGTCGAGCCAGTTAACCCCCAAAGCAAAACAGTGGGGGGATGCATTGTTTTCGCTGGGTAAGTTGAATTTTCACCAGGGAAAAATTGCCGAGTCAGAAAAACAGAGCGAGACCGCAGAAGATGCGCCGGAAGGACAGATTACAGGTTCGAGGCAGAATCGTTATTATGAAGAGGCCACACGACGTCTGACCGAATATGTCAAACGTTATCCAGAATCAGAAAAAATATCGGAAGCACGCTATCTGCTGGCCCGGTCTTTACAGAATCTGTCAGATCAACCACTCCGGGAGATGAAGGAAGCCAGGACAGACAACGCCCGACAGGAATTAAAACGGAAGCAGTTTGGCTATTTGAATCAGGCTCTGACACAACTTCAATATCTGAATCGGGATCTGCGTCAGTTGGAAAATCGAGACAGACTTGATGCGCTGGGAAAACAGTTACTCAAGTCGAGCTGTTTTGGAAAAGCGCACATCTTGTATCTGACGGAAGAGTACGCCGAGGCAATTAAATCGTATCACGATGCCGTAAACCGGTACCCGCAATGTACGGAAGTGTTGATTGCGTATATGAAGATGTCGGGCTGTTACGAAGCATTAGGGAAAAAAAATGAAGCTAAAAGCATGCTGGAACAGGCCAAAATAATTTTGAAACAGATGCCTGACAGTGTGTTCGAGTCCGGAGCGACGAACCTGGGACGAGAAGAATGGAATCGCTGGCTGGACTGGTCGCGCGAGTTTCGTGATTCTGACAGTCGAACCAGCGCCCTGCCGCCAGTGAATGGTGCCTGAAACTGAGATATTACCAGGGGACAGAATCTGTTCCTCATCGTTAAACCTGAATCATGATGTAATTGATATGACTTCGACAAATATGATTGATTATCCCAAACTGTTTGCAGTACGCCTGGAGTATTCCCGGGCACTGTTAACCCTGTCGCTGCAACAGCAGGAACTGATCAAGGATGATGATTACTCCAGTTTGCTGGACGTGTTAGGAAAAAAACAGAGGTTACTGGGGCAGTTGGATCAATACACGAAACAGTTGCCTCGACTCTGGGAGCAGTGGCAGCAGGACAGGGACCAGTTACCCCCCGAACAACGCGCCACGTGTGAGCAGATTTTGAGTGATTCTGAAGCGGTGCTGGCACAGCTGCTGAAGAATGAGGATACCAGTACGCAGTCCATGGTCGATCGACGGGATCGAACAAAGCAGCAGATCCAGTCGCTAAACCAGGGGGCAAAAGTCGGGGAAGCCTATCGTGACAGCCTGGCACCCTCGACCCATCGGCATCTGAATATAGATCAGTAAGAATGACAGATTACAGAAAAGATTAGAAGTATTCCCTTTGATTAAAGCGGGTTTTAATAATGAATCATAGTTTGTTACACAGTTCAACATCACGCGGCCTGATCCAGGTGATTTCTGAGGATCGCATCCGTAGACTGGAAGTCTGCACGCAGTTTTCGAACCTGGGTTATACGGTCATTCCCTTGACCGAAATGAATTTCACTCCAAAATCCCGGCGACCGGATGCCGATATCTGTGTACTCCTGGATCAACGGTCGATTACCGAGTTCATGTTTGCCGTTGATTCCGTGGCCGAGCAGAATCTGATCCCGGTGCTGTACTATCCCTTGCTGACGCATGAGCTGCAGCAGGCCTGTCTGAAGCCTTCCCGTACTGCGTCACATGAAACGATGGCGCCGTTTGCGGAACTGCGTTCAAACGACTCGCTGGATCATATCAGTCGGCTCCTGGATTCCGCGATCAAGTACTCGCGACTGTCCCATAAATGTACTGAGTTGATTTCTGAATTAAACCTGCGTTCCAGTCGGCGGCTGATCGGATACAGCCAGGCAATCCAGACATTAAGAGACCGGATTGCAGACCTGGTGCATTTGCGAACTCCCGTACTGGTTCAGGGGGGAGTCGGATCTGAGTTGTCTGTGGTGGCAGAAATCATTCATGACTCCATGTTCCTGAACTATCAGCCTCTCATCAGAGTCAACTGCAGTACGTTGACCATTGAAAATGTTGAACGGGAACTGATCGGTTATTTTTCAAATGAAACAGGCAGTTACACAGATGAACCGGTCTGGAATCCAGGTCAGATCGAACAGGCGGCAGGCGGCACACTGGTGCTTGACCAGGTCCATTTGACTTCATTGCCCGTACAGGCGGCGCTGCTGAAAATTCTGGAGAGCGGCGAGTATCGTTCGCCGGAAGACAGTCAGCAGAAAAAATTGAACTGCCGCATTATCTCTCTGAGCCATCTCTCGCTGCATGAATTGTCGGCGCAGAATCAGTTCAAGCGAAAACTGGCCGGCATTCTGTCTACGTCCAGTTTGTCGGTTCCGCGTTTGAATGATCGGAAAGAAGATCTCGCCCTGCTGACAGAAAACCTGTTAAGCGAAGTGGCGAACACTGAAGGAACGGTTCCAAAACTGTTGACGCTGGATGGTCTGGAACTGTTGAAGAAACATGACTGGAGCGGGGATCTCCAGGAACTGCGAAATCTGATTCAACATGTGAATCGTGTTGATAACGGGCCGCGCCTGGATGCCGCCAGTTTATTGCCCTGGATCGGGTCAGAATCGATTTCCAATGTGGATTCCCTGACAGGGATGACGCTGCGTGAAATGGAACAGAAACTGATTGAAAGCACGTTTGCACGCTGCGGAGGCAACCGGGAAAGTACGGCTCAGATTCTGGATATCGGGTTGAGAACGCTTTCCGGCAAACTCAGATCCTATGGGTATCCACCTCGGGGAGGCCCGGATTCCAAACGGACTTTTTCGGTCAGGCGTGCTGCCTGACCGCGGGTTTTGTTCTTTTAACCAGGCAGGTGAGAGTATGTTAGATCAGGTTTTAAATTCGAATGCATTACCATTACTGGAAAAAATGGCGGCGTTCGCAGAGCGTCGACAGGATATCCTGGCAGGTAATATTGCGAATATCGATACCCCCTCATACAAGATGCGAGATCTTCCAGTTCAGGAATTTCAGCAGGCTTTACGTGATGCGGTGCAGTTGAAGGAAAACCTGACTGATCCGGTGTCGCAGCAGACTCTGGCGATGCCTGTCACTCTGGAAGCGACGAAATCTGTCGAAGCACAACTGCAGGAGCTGTTCCCGCGCAGCCTGTTTCAGGCACGGGAAGCAACTCCTCAGAACCTGACGTTTCAGGATGATAATAATCGAAGTATTGAATCACAAATGACGCAGATGACCAAAAACTCCATGATGCAGCAGTTCGCTGTGGAAGTCATGATGGCGCAGATGAATCAGTTGCTAACAGTCATTTCAGAACGCGCCTGAGATTCAGACTGAGCGAACAGGACCCATCAGAAAATTTGAAAGGAGCAGCGGATGTTAAAAGGAATTGATATCAGTACCAGTGCCCTGGTCGCCCAGCGGCAACGGATGAACACGATTGCGGGGAATATTGCTGCAGTGAATGTATCACACGATCCCGCAAGTGGTGAAGAACCCTTTTATCGCCGAATGGTTACCTTCCAGGCGGATACGGAAAGTCTGGACCAGAATGCGTCCGGAACCGGGGTAAAATATCATATTGAAATTGATACAGACACACCGTTAAGAAAAACCTATGATCCCGGCCACCGCCATGCGGACCAGGATGGGAATGTTACCTATCCTAACATTGATCTGGTGACCGAATTCGTCAATGCACTGGAGGCAGGGCGAGCCTACGAAGCCAATATTTCGGCTCTGGATATCACTAAGGAAATGTTTAGTACGTCGTTGCGGATTTTAGCATAAATATTAGATATATAGAGATTTAAATCATCTGATCTCAGGGAAGGGAACAGTATGACCAGTTCCATCAGTCATATCGGTAACTCATTACTGCCCGGTCTTTCACCGGCGGGGCTCAAAGATGCAGGGGCAGGCACGTCGGCCGGCGCCCCTTCGTTTCAGAACATGATGTTACAGTCTCTGGACAGTGCCAATCAGTTACAGCTTCAATCGGAGCAGGCGATTCAGGCGGGGCTCCTGGGAGAAGATATTACTCAGGCCGAAGTCTTTTCCTCGATCAAGAAGGCAGATCTGGCTCTGAGAATGATGGTTCAAATGCGAAATAAACTTCTGGAGGCTTACAACGAGATCCAGAAGATGCAAATGTAAAACCCAGGCAAATCAGGCAGTACTTTCACCATTTTGACACGGATTCGTCGATTGGTCACCCGGTATGGATACGATAAAAAAAATATATCAGCAGTTCTCAAACCTGTTTCAAACAATGTCTGGCAGCCAGCGTGCGATTTTGCTGTCTGTCCCCCTGCTGATGATGCTGGCTTTTGGCTTCCTCTTTTTTCGGGACAGTCAATCGAGCTACGTTTCACTCTCCCTGGGTAAAGATTTTACGACCGAAGAGGTCATTCATGCCGAAGAAGTTCTGTTGCGTGCCGGGTTGACCGATTTCTCAAGAAAGGGACAGCGAATTATGGTCCCTCAGAATGAAGTACCCCGCTATAACGCCGCGCTGATTGAAGGCGGCGGACTTCCGACAGACTGGGCTTCGGAATGGCAGGAGCAGTTTGAAAAATCGAGCATGTTTGTGAGTAAGGACCAGCTGCAGGTCATGCGGGATATTGCGCTGGGAAACCAGTTGCGTCGGATGATCCGCGCGATCCCGGCGATTGAGGATGCCAGTGTGATGTGGGCCCGTTCAAAAAAACGGTTGCGCTGGAATAATACCACCCCGGAAGTGACGGCGACCGTCATGGTCAAACCCCGACCGGGACGGGAGTTGACCCCGGTTCTGGTGACCAGCCTGAGAGCTGCCGTCTCAACGATGGTTCCCGACCTGACCACGGACTCGGTAACGGTCTTCGATCAGTCCACGGGAACTTCGTTTACCGCGGATGACAAAAACGAAGCCTTTGACAGTAAATTCATCAGTTGGGTCAATAAGCATACCAAAAACTACCAGGATAAAATTCTCGATTCTCTCTCGTATATTCCAGATGTGATCGTGAATGTGAATGTCGACGTCGAAAATCTGAAACGGTATGTCGAACGCAAGCAGGAAATCAGTACTGACGGTTCGGTGACACTCCAGTCAAAAGAGCAATCCACCGAACGCAGCCTCGTGGAAAAACCGACCCGGGCAGAGCCCGGAGCTCGATCCAATCAGCCGAACTCCCTGGCAGTGGCGCGAGGGAACGAAAAGAATGAGAAGGTAACAGAGACGAATAATGAGGCCACCACAGCTCCGTCATTTACCTGGACAGAAAAAGAGTTTGTCGCCGCCATGCCCAGCACGGTGCAGGTTTCTGTTTCCATCCCGGAGGATTACTATTCTGCAGTTGCTCTCAAACGCGGAATCAAAAAAGGAGAAGCGGAAGCGGATATCGCCGCTTTCAAACAGGCCACTGCCGCCATTCAGACCGAAGTTGAAACAAGTATTCAAAAGCACGTCCAGAAGCTGATTCCTTCGCAGTCTGCCACAGATGCGGTCAGTGTCGCTTCTTATGTACGCGTTGATGCAGAAGTCCCTGAAATCGCCTTACCGTTAACCGAAAGTGTCGGTGAGTTTGTGAGCCAGTGGGGCAGTACCCTTGGTCTGGGGTTATTCGCGATCTGGGCTTTATGGATGCTGAATAAGAGTATGCCTCAAATGGAAGAGGTCAATTCAGAAGAGATTGATCTGCCACTGAAAAGACCCGTTGACTCAACTCCCGAAGAAGAATCGGTAAAACCTAAGAAAGAACCGACACAGCGCGATGAGGTTCAGTTACTGGTTCGCGATAATCCGGAGGTTGCTGCGATGGTGTTGAGTAAATGGATCCACTCAAAATCCTGAGTTCGCTTTTCTGATTCGATGTTATTTTAATACTGGTTTTGCAGGCTGAAAAATGGATGAACTACAAAAAGCCGCCGTCTTGTTACTGAGCCTGGATAAAGCGCTCGCCGCTGAAGTGCTCAGTCTGATGTCCAAAGAAGATGTCGAAAAAGTAACGATGATGATTGCCCGGATGCAGGATGTCTCCAAGGAGCAGCAGGCCACCGTCTTGTCCGAATTTACCAATTTGCGAGGTGAGCAGACCACGATGGAGCGGGGCGGTCTGGCGGCCGTGAATGAACTGCTCGAACAGTCTCTCGGAAAAGAAGGTGCCGGCTCGATTCTGGACAGTATTAATCAGACGATGAACTCCGTACCCTTCGGTTTCCTGCAGAAATCAGGCGCGAACAACCTGTTGACCTTTATCATTGAAGAGCATCCCCAGACGATCGCGATGATCATGTCACACCTGCCCAGTAACATGGCTGCGGAAGTTCTGGCCGGGCTGCCTTCCAATAAGCAGATGGATGTGATCAAACGCATTGCCAATATGGAGCAGACCAGTCCGGAAGTGATCCGCGATGTCGAGAAGAGCCTGGAGCATCGCATGAAAAACACTTTCAGTCAGGGTATGGAAAAAGCGGGGGGAGTCGAGCTGGTTGCCGAGATTCTGAACGTGACAGACCGCATGACTAACAAAGGGATCCTGGAAAGTATGGATCAGGAAACTCCCGATCTGGCTGATGAAATTCGCCGCCTGATGTTTGTCTTTGACGATCTGGTGAAACTGGATAATAAAGCGATTCAGGCTCTATTGAAGGAAGTGGATACCAATCAGTGGGCGGTTGCCTTGAAAGGGGCTTCCGAGGAGATCAAGCAGAAAGTTCTCAGCAACCTGTCTCAGCGGGCAGCAGACATGCTGCGTGAAGAAATGGAATATCTGGGTCCTATCAAAGTCAGCGATGTGGAAGCAGTTCAGCAGCAGATCGTAGACAGTGTCAGACGCCTGGAAGATGCCGGAGAAATTGAAGTTGCTGCCGGAAATGAAAGTGAACAGTACATTACCTGATGCATGTCGGGTTTTGCCGTGAAAATCAAACAGAACGAATAATCACAGGATTGATAAAGTCAACGAAATGGCGGAACTGGAAACAGCAAAATTGTTAAAGGCGGATGCGTTTCGCGCGCTGGGTTCGAAAATCGCCTATAACTTCAATGATATCGAAAAACGCTGTGAAGATTATATTAGCAATGTGCGTAACCAGACGCGTCAGATGATTATCGATGCGCAAGCAGAAGCAGAACAGATCAAGCAGGAAGCGTATCAGGCAGGGAAGCAACGGGGACTGGAAGAGGCATTACGCGAGGTAGAAGCCCAGGTTCAGGCCCGATCTGAAGCGCAGGCCAGTCAGATGGTAGAAGAAAAACTCGGTACCGTTTTCCCCGCGATGCAGGCAGCCGTTGCAGGGTTGCAGCAGGAGCAGGTCAACTGGAGGCAGACGTGGGATGCTGCCGCGGTCAAAATGTGTCTGGTGATTGCAGAAAAAATGGTCAGGCATGAGATCAAGACCCATCCCGATACTGTGAAACCCATGATGAGTGAAGCGCTCAAGCTGGCATCGGGAACTCAGCATATCCGGTTCCAGATGAATCCGACGGATGTCGTCCATCTGGGAAAGAATGCACAGAGCTTTATCACGAATCTGACGGGATGTCAGACCTGTGAAATTATTGAAGATGAATCGATCTCCCCGGGGGGATGTATTATCGAAACACAGCATGGAACAATCGACGCCAGAATCGAAGTACAACTGGATCGTATTTTCCAGGAGCTGATTATCCAGACTCAGGACTAGCCTCTTTCATGTTCGATGTTTCTCAACAGATTAAACAGATTCTACCCTTTCGCCTGACAGGGAGAGTCACACGTGTGGTCGGGTTGACTGCATCGGTTTCCGGCTTTCCGGCACCGCTGGGATCCGTCTGTGCCATTGATCGGGAGAATGGTTCGGCAGTTGAAGCGGAAGTCGTTGGTTTCCAGAATGAAGAAACTCTGCTGCTGCCTTATGAAGATCTGGCGGGGATCCGACGTGGAGACCGCGTCAGTCTGATTCAATCGGTGCCTGCCGTTGCTGTGGGGCAGGGGATCCTGGGGAGAGTTCTGGATGGTCGCGGTCGCTGTATTGACGGTAAAAACCAGGCAATGCTTTCTCATCGTGCCAATTTAAAAGCCAAACCGATTTCTCCTTTGAATCGCCCCCGTATTGATTCCCCCTTGAGCACCGGAATCCGCACCATCGATGGGCTGTTAACGTGTGGAAAAGGGCAGCGACTCGGGATTTTCGCCGGAAGTGGTGTTGGTAAAAGTACCCTGATGGGGCAGATGGCGCGTCAGAGTTCCGCTGATATTAATGTGGTTTGTCTGGTCGGGGAACGTGGTCGTGAAGTACGCGAGTTTCTGGATCGTGATTTAGGGCCGGAAGGGCTGGAACGCAGTGTCGTGATCGTTGCGACAAGTGATGAACCTGCGCTGATTCGCTTGCGGGCCGCTCATCTGGCGACCGCGGTTTCGGAATTCTTCCGTGACTGTGGCAAAGATGTCCTGCTGATGATGGACAGTGTAACCCGCTATGCGCTGGCACAGCGGGAAATTGGTCTGGCAGCAGGAGAGCCGCCGGCGACTCGGGGCTATCCACCCAGCGTGTTTTCCCTCCTGCCTAAGCTGCTTGAACGGAGTGGTCGGACTGAATCTGGCAGCATCACCGGGTTCTATACCGTTCTGGTTGAAGCCGACGATGCGAACGAGCCGATTTCTGATACCGTGCGGGGAATTCTGGACGGGCATATCATGCTTTCGCGGAAACTGGCACATGAATCCCACTGGCCTGCAATAGATGTGCTGCAGAGTATCAGCCGTTCGATGAATGACATTACATCAACTGAGCACCAGCAGTCAGTCGCTCAAATCAAGAAACTCATGGCCGCCTACCAGCAGTCAGAAGATCTGATCTCAATCGGCGCTTACCAGGCGGGTTCTAATCCGGAAGTCGATCTGGCAATCAAGATGAGGCCGCTCTGGAATGAGTATCTGAAACAGGGAAATACAGAAGACTCTGATTTCCATTCCGCTTCAGAGGGGCTCACTAATCTGGTTGCCCGGATGCAGCAGCTTAAACCGATGAAAGCTTCGGAGGCGGGGCAGGTCGCTGCGACCGATCAAACAGCACAAACGACCGGTTAACTTGAAAAGTTGAATAGCAATTAACGAATTTTATATTCTGTGTGAATCTGAGTAAGATGAAGAAATTTCAGTTTCAATTTGAATCAGTACTCAAAATGCGACGGCATAAACGCAGTATGTGCCGTCAGCTGCTGGGGGAGATGCTCCAGACTGACCAGCGTTTGATTGATCAGGCCGAGCAGCTGAAACAGCATCGCTCAGAACAGTTTCAGGAAATCCGGGTCCGTCAGTCAGAAGGGCGGGTGGATATTGATGGGACGACCAGTTTACGGTATTACGCTGGCCAGTTGCAGACTCAGATTCAGTCGGTCAACACAAACCGGGAACTAATGGGGAAACAGATTGTCCTCTGCAGACAGGCTTTGGCCAAGGCCGAGCAGGAGGTCAAAGCCATGGAAAAACTGTCTGATAAACATCGCGAAACATTTCTCTATGCACAAAACCAGAAAGAAATGGTTGAGCTGGAAGAAACCTGGTCAGCAACACAGCAGACAGGAGGTTATCAATGATTCGTCCTCTGGTTGTCATTATCTGTGTATTTTGCGTGGCGACGATCATCTCGGAGATTCTCGGGCTCAGTTATCTATGGGTTCGCGGTCATCTGAATGCGGATTCTGTCAAAGATATCCGCATGATCGTGACGGGGCAGTCACTGGATGATGTGGAATTAGTTGAGGAAGAAACCAGTCTGCCCTCACGTGATGAAGTTGCAGAAACACGGGCCATGCGAATTCTGGAATTAGCAGCGCGCGAAGATGAAATCGAGTTGTTGAAAAGTTCGATTACCGAATCCTCCGATTTTCTTAAAAAAGAGCGACTGGTTTTTGAAGAGGCGAAAAAGAAGTTTGAAGAGGAACTGAAAATTCTGAAAGAGAAGAGTCAGAATGTCGCTACAAAGAAAACGCAATCTGTACTGGTGGCATTACCCTCCGGAGATGCAGTGCAATATCTGATGCAACTTTCCATCGAAGAAAATATTGAACTGATCAAAGGGATGGACGGCAAGTTCATCGCCAAACTACTGAAAGAGTTCCTGGTCGCTCCCGACCCACTGGTCATCAAACGCGGGAAAGAGATTTTCAAAGAGATTTCGCAGGATGAACCGTTTCGCAGCTTCTCTGACGGTGCATTAGATAAACTGTCTCAGAATAACTAGGTCGCGTACCTGAAACAGAGTTGTGATTTGTGTAACAGGCACGATTCTCAAATCAGGTTCTGCCTGACCTTCCTCAACCTGCATCGATCAGATCTCTAATCGAGCTAATGCAATTTTTCGCTAAAATTGATCTATTTTGTGTATTCTTACGTGATGTCTCGATGATGATTCTGACGAATAAGATACTGGTGAAACAGTCCATTCCCATTGTGGATACCACTGCGCGGTTTCCAGGTGACCTGCCGGGAGGCTGTCCTCAGTACTTATTTTTCTTAAAGGTAATGAGAAATGTCAGATTCTCACAAGTTTTCTCTGCTGGATCTCCAACCGCTGGATCTCAGTAAATACGGTAAGCAGAAACTTGATCTGAATCAGGGTGCAACCCGCAATCCCGACTCGAGTTACCGCAGACAGTTAAGTGAGACCCTTTCCAGGAAACAGCCGAGTCAGTCCGCTGATCAAAAACCGGAAACCGATGCCCGACCTCGGGATTTGAATTCAAAGCGGGCAATCGACGAAAAACAGAGTTCTGAACCTCAGGCTCCGGCTCAAAAACCCAAGAATACAGAATCGCCAGAGAGTCTGCAGCGCGATGATTCGGCTGAATTACAGAATCAAACGGCAGTTGCTGGCAGCGAAGCGGAAAAAACGGAAGTTTCGAGTGAACCCGCTTCAGTCAGTGGCACGAGTTCAGAAGAAAATCAATCTGATACCATCAATCCGCTGGCAGCCGAAGTACAACAGCCTGTCAAACAGAAAGAGCCTGTGTATTCACTGTTTAGCGATTCCGCTGTCAGTGATTCCAGGCAAGAATCCCTCCAGGAAGTCACTTCGACAGATGGTGAGATTCAACCTCCAGCCAGTTTTCAGTTCACGGACAATCAGACTCTGGTCAAACTGCCAACTGAAGTAACAGAAACAGATCCCGAAGGAGCTTACCCTATTCCGGAAGGACTGGCAGCTTTACTGAAGAATCAGAGCGAAGCCATTTCGTCTACTCAATCGACTGATGTCGCATTGTCGAGTGAACCTGTATTGGCAGAGCAGCAGAATCAGGCAGCAGAAAATTTGACCGCACAGGCGACAGGTGAAGTTGTTGAAGAGTCTGTTTCTCAACAGTTGTCAGCTGGTCTCCAGCAGGTCAAAGTTACTGAAGAATTGAAACAGGCGATTAAAGAATTTCAGGAAAACAATTCCGATAACGCGAATACATCTGCAGAAGATTCAGAAGTTGATATTCAATCGCTCATGCAGCAGCGATATCAGAGTGCTGAAAATGAAAACCAGTCGGATTCCTCAGCAGATGAAACCAATCAGAGTGAACAGTCGGCGGAACAGACAGTTGTAGAAGAAGTGTCTCGAACGGTCATTCAAGAGTTACAGCAGCCTGTAGAAGCCACTCCTGATACAAAGTCTGAAGTCGTAGACCAGAAAACAGATGCGAAGCCTGAAGCTGTCGATGATTCTGCTGACGTTGTCACTTTCTCCCCGGTCCCTCCGAGTTTGAAGCCTGCCGGCGATGCTCCTGCTCTCTCAGTTGATCCATCCAGGCCCAGTCCACAAATTCAGGATACGACTGCAAATCAGCAGACAGATCACTCAAATATCCAGACGCTGAACGGCAACTCTGCTGCCCCTGTGACAAATGAAATTGCACCGGCTGCGCCTGCGGGACCAGTGATTGATGTCAAACAGGTTGATCAACTGGTCGAGAGGATTTCGACTGCCGTCAAACAGTCTCATTCTACCGGGCAGCAACTGAAGATTCGTTTGAGCCCACCTGAGTTGGGAACGTTACAGATTGAGGTCTCGTTGAAAAACGGTGAATACACGGCGAAGCTGGAAGTACAGAACCGTCATGCACAAAAAGTGATCAATGATAATATTGCTCAGTTAAAAGAGGCATTATCAAAGACGGGCGTTTCGTTAGATCGGATCGACGTACACATCAATACGGACGCCAGTGAAGACCAGCGTTCTTCTCAATCAGGTACGCAGTCAGACTCAGGAAATGATTTTAATTCTCAGCAGTTCTCTGATAATCCGCAAGACAGTGAGCAACGTCCGGGTGAGCAGTCATTTGTCGAGGAGGCTGTGAAGCAGGATGAACCTGCGGACCAGGATCGTCCCCAGGTCGTTCGTTCCCAGGGGATCGCATCAGAAAATGTCGAAGAAATAGACGTACAGATTTAACTCCATTTTTCAGGGATGAAGGAGTGCCATTATGGCCGTTGATGGAATTGGTGGAAGCAGCAGTACCAGCGGTACGACTGCAGTAGAAGTGGTTGATCCAGATAAAGTTGGCTTCAATGGTTTAACCGCCGAATCGTTTATGAAACTGTTGATTACGGAACTGCAAAACCAGGACCCGACAGAACCATTGGGGAACGAGCAACTGCTGGCACAGATTTCCAGTATGCGGGAACTGCAGTCGAATATCGAGTTATCAGATACATTGAAAGAAATTACGACCGGACAGTCGCTGACACAGGCTGCTGCGTTGATCGGAAAAGAAGTGGAAGGGCAGGAAGGCCAGCAAAATCCGGTTGCGGGTGTTGTGGAGCGCGCCTTTGTCCGCGATGGAAAGTCGTATGTCGGCATTGGTGCTTTTGAATTGCCTGTCTCTGCAATTACCAGTGTTCAAGAACCTGCAAGTGTTTAGAGTTTTTAAGGTTACAGCAATTTTTTTTTGATGGGGTGCTCTGATCACAGAGACATTCTAAAAAAAAGGTATGAATTGTTTCTAATTAGACGATATTCAGAACAGGGAGCGGCCTCAGTTAAGCTGATGCTGCGCTCTGGAACCAATGGATTAGGTTTTTACCTGGTTGATTCAACCGAGGAGTAGTCATGGGATTGACATCTGCATTAAATACATCGTTGGGTGGTTTAAGCCTGAATGAAACCAGTATCGATGTACTGGGGAACAATATTGCCAACGCAGGCACGAACGGCTTTAAAGCCTCAAATGTGCTGTTTACCACTCAGTTATCCCGTACATTGAGTGTGGGGTCACGCCCGACGACCAGTAATGGTGGAACGAATCCCCGTCAGGTCGGCCTGGGGGCCTTGAGTGCCTCAATTCGCAAAGACTTTACTCAGGGGAGTGTGACCAACAGTACCAGTCCCTCCGACCTCGCGATCCAGGGAGATGGGTTTTTTATTCTCGATGGGCCGGATGGCCAGGTTTACTCTCGTAATGGTAACTTCGAACTTAACAGCCAGAGCCTGTTAACAAACCAGAGCGGTTTTAAGGTCCAGGGGTATGGCGTCGATGAAGATTTTAACCTTGTCACCACAACTCTGACTGATATTGAAATTCCCCTGGGGGATTTGAACGTGGCTCAGGCCACACAAAACGTACAGGTTGGTGGTGCCTTGTTACCTACGGGTGTTCTGGGCACGCTGGGGTCTATTTTGACAACAGCAAATCTGACTGATGCCGGAAATGCCAATGCTGCCATTACTGGAACCACACTGTTATCAGATGTCGAAGAGACAATTGGTACGCCATTGTTTACTGTGGGTGAGACCCTGGAGTTTACACCCAACAAGGGAGGTCGTTCGCTTGATCCAATGACATTGCTGGTTACTGGAACGACGACGGCAGCAGACTTTGCAGATTTCATGGATCGGACGCTGGGAATTCAAAATGGTAGCGGTATTCCCAATGATGCCACGACGGGAGCCCAGCCTGGTGTGACAATCACCGGCGGGGGGGCATTTCAGATCGTAGGTAACTCAGGAACGGTCAATGACATCGCTGTCACAATCGGTAACATCACTTCCGATGGTGCCACGATATCTCTGCCATTTACAAAGTCACAATCATCCAACGGTGAAAGTGCCATTACAGACTTTGTGATCTTCGACTCACTGGGTGAGCCTGTGACAATGAAGATGACCAGTGTGCTGGAATCTCAATCGTCTAACAATACGGTATTCCGCTATTTTCTGGAAAGTGCTGATGATAACGATGGAGACATTGCCGTCTCTAACGGAACAATCACGTTTGACAGTAACGGGAATGTCACTAACTATACTCCCAATACATTTGGAATCAGTCGCGTTAATACAGCCGCGGACGAAATGGATGTGACACTGGACCTGTCAGATATTTCCGGTATTTCTTCTGCGAGTGCCGGTAGTACTTTGAAGCTGACTCTGCAGGATGGTTCCGATCCGGGAACGCTTGCCAGCTTCGTGATTGATGAAACCGGAATTATCAATGGCGTATTCGATAACGGGATTATTCGTACTCTCGGGCAGATCACTCTGTCTCGGTTTTCGAATCCCCAGGGATTGCTGGAATTCGGAAATTCGACATTTCAGGAAGGTGTCAGCTCCGGCCCTCCCTTCCTGGTGACACCTGGTAACTTCGGAGCGGGAACAATTCGCGCCGGTTCCATTGAATTATCAAACACCGATGTCGGTCGGAGCCTGGTGGACCTGATCGTGGCTTCAACGAACTATCGTGGAAACGCGCGGGTGATCAGCTCCGTACAACAGCTGGTGGATGAACTGCTGGTCCTGGGACGATAGTGAGACGCGTATGATGTTTCATGATCGCAGGATAGAAACTGCTTTGCCTGGGAGGTTGGTATTATGATCAAATTGACCCGGTTGAATGGTGAAGAATTCGTCGTAAATGCAGAGTTAATTCAATGCATTGAAAGTCGTCCCGATACCTTTATAACGCTGACATCGGAGGATCGGTTGATAGTCCGGGAAAGTGTTGAAGAAGTGGTGAAGCGGTCGATTGCCTATTCACGGGCGATCCGGCTGGTCCCCGGATTATAAAACTGAAATACAGGCTGGTGAGCTCTACCGGGCAGTGATTTGAATTTACAGTGGCTGACAGGCTACTATCAACAGGAACGTCGACAGAAATGGATAAGGCAACCGCTGGTGGATTAGTTTCCGGGATCGCATTGCTGCTGTTGGCGATTGCGATTGCGCCGGGATCCAGTTTTGCTGCCTTTATCGATATTCCCTCGGCTGCGGTCGTGGTGGGTGGGGCTATCGCTGCCTGCTTTATTGCGTTCCCAGGCGCAGCAATGTTGCTGTTTCCCAAGGTACTCAAGAAGGTATTCTTTCCCAAACAGCAGGAACTGGCTCCCGTGATCACTCAAATCGTGGAGTTTGCAGAGATCGCCCGCCGGGACGGGATCCTGGCATTAGAAGCCAAAACCGAAGAGATCGAGGACCCCTTTATTCTCCTGGGGGTCCAGATGGCGGTGGATGGGACCGATGTGGATCTCATGGAACAGATCCTGAGAACCGAAATGGAAGCAGTTGCCGGCAGGCATAAAAACGGAAAATCACTGATGGATACCGTGGGGCGTTATGCTCCGGCGTTCGGGATGATCGGAACGTTGATGGGGTTGATCATCATGCTGGGAAACATGGATGACCCTGAAGCGATCGGCCCTGGTATGGCGGTGGCATTGATTACGACATTATACGGCGCGCTGGTTTCCAACCTGTTCTTCCTCCCGTTTGCGGATAAGCTGGCATTTTACAGTAAACAGGAATTTCAAGTCCGTGAAGTCATCATCAAAGGGCTGATAGCCATTCAGGAAGGTGATAATCCGCGTGTGATTGAACAGAAACTGAATACCTTTTTACCACAGGATCAGCGGGTGGGCAAAGACAGCCAGGCAGCCTGATTCTGTGAAGCTGCTCCCGAACTACTGAATCGTTCCAGTATCAATTTGGTTTTGATATTCACAGACCGCAAAGGAGAGTACTCAGATGGCGATGCCGGAAGAAGATGCACCTCCTGGCGTTCCGGAATGGGTAGTGACGTATGGTGATATGATGTCATTATTGCTGACATTTTTCATCATGCTGGTCTCGATGAGCGAAATTCGTAATGATGAAGGCAGTGTCCGCGCCATGCTGGATTCGTTGCGCGAGCGGTTTGGTACTCATCAGGGAACAGCCGCAGTCCCCGGTAAATCACTGGATCCCACCAGTAACCAGAGCAAGCCCGCTTCAAAAGGCTCCAGTTCTGATGGCGGTACCAAAACGGGAAAAGAAAAATCCAGCGGGGGAGGCGGCCCGAATAAAACCGTCGAGCGTATCAATACAGGTACCGAAGTGACTCTGGGGGGAGCAGCCTGTTTCGGCAGGTTTTCGGCCGAGCTGACGCCGGAAATAAAACAAAAACTCGACATCATAGCCGAAATTCTTCTACCAACTCCCAATCGGCTGATCGTCCGCGGACATGCATCCCCAGAACCTTTGCCAAAGGACTCAAAATTCCTGGATTCACAGGAGTTGTCTTTTTATCGGGCTAAGAATGTCGCGGAGTATCTGGAGTCCAAAGGAATTGAGCCTGAAAGACTGATTGTCAGTTCAGTGGGTGACGCCGAGCCCAGGACGATCACACGTAACCCCGAAGAGCAATACTTAAATCGTCGGGTTGACGTATTTTTAATTGATGCGTATATAGTCTCTCCTAAGACAGGCAATCGTTAAACCAAGACGATTGATTTGACCTGATCGAGCGTTTTTCAGATTCACTCGGTTATATTTCGCTGAACCTGTAACCAACAGTTCCGCACACAGCGGAGCGTAGATAAAAGACAACGGATTTGTCTTTGCGCAAACAGGATGCGAGAGTTCAAGGAGGAGACTCGTGGCAACAGACACCGATACGCAAGAGCCTGGTGTCGATACGGAGGCGGTTGCTTCAACTGAAGAAGGAGCACCCCAGGCGCAATCAAAAGGGAAACTGCTCAAGATTGGAGGCTTGTTACTTCTGGTAATCATCCTGCAGATCGGCATTTCCTACTGGCTGCTGACTCCACCGGCTCAACCTGCTGAACTGGCAGAAGATTCGCTTTCGAAAGGGAGTGAAAACCTGCAGGTTACGACAGCTGAAGTGCCCGTCGATAATTTCAGCGTGACCAACAATATCGCCGAACCGGGAGCGACCATTCATGTCACATTTAATCTGGTGGCGCTGGTCGAACAGGGGGCCGCTGCTGATTTTGATTCAATGGTCAAAGAGCAGAATAAAGCACGTGTCAAGCAGGCGGTGATTGAAGTCGTGCGAAAATCCAATCTGAGCGATCTGAATGATCCGCAGCTCAGTACGGTGAAACGCATGATGAAAGAGTCCATTAACAAGGTTCTCAAGAAAAGTTATGTCATCGAGACTGTGATCAGCGAATATCGCACAATGACACAATAAGGCATGCATAGCATAGCGGGATGGTAACGTGGCTGAAGAGAATGATGATCTTCTGGATCCGTCTGAAATTGAAAAACTGCTGAATTCCCAAGGGCAGGGTGCGCCTGCTGAAACTCCGTCTGCCGAAGGAAAATCAGATAATCTTCTCGATCCTGCTGATATTGAAAAATTACTGCAGGGAGCCGGAGCCGCAGAAAGCGATGATGCAGACAATCCCGGAGAGGTCGTCAACAACGACGATATCGATGCCCTGTTTAATCAGCATTCTTCTGACGCAGATGACCAGTCAGGAATGCCATTTTCTTCGCGAGAAGAAACGGAAGCATTATTAAATCAGGCCGAAGCGAATCTGGCAGCAGCAATTTCACCCAATCTGGGGCCCGGAAGCGGGATCCCGAATGATCTGGGGGGAACCAAATCGTTTGAATTCCCTAATTTTGAGGCAATGGTCAGTAATCCGGAAGAAGCGATGAAACTGTCATCGCTGCAGAATGTAGAGCTGGACCTGTGCATTGAGTTAGGTAGAACAGAACTGCTGATTGAAGAAGTTTTAAAAATGAAAGAGGGGGTCGTGGTTCCTCTGGACAAGCTGGCGGGTGATCCGGTTGATATTCTGGTGAATGGTCGGATTATCGCTCGTGGTGAAGTGCTGGTATTGAATGATAATTTCTGCGTCCGTGTGGCAGAGATTATTTCTCCGGAGTTGTAAACGGCGGCTGGAAATCTGTGCTCCCGTGCATCGGGAAACTGACGACGTAAAGGATGCGATGATTCGTCTTTGTAATTTAACTCTGCTGGCCTTATTGTGCTCTCTGATTTGTACCCCTCTCGTGCATTCAGCAGACAATCCTGCCTTTACGCAACCTGCGGAATTTCGTAATCAGAGTCATACGTCAGAGCGGTACCCGCAAAAACATCAGCAACGGATGCAAAGCGGAACAACGCGACCAGTGGTACAAACCAGCCGGACAGGCTCTGTTTCCGATTCGAATACGCTCAACAGTACAAGAACTCAGACATTGCTTCCGCGGAGTGGAGCCGATGTGCGGAAGTCCAAGTCCAATCCCATCACTCCTTTAGAGCGTCAGAAGCAGCCGGTTTCGGGTTCTTCAAGTCAAACTCTCAGTAAGCGGGCTCCCTCGATCTGGGGGACATTCGGTGCATTACTGGTTGTGATTTCGATTATCCTGGTGGGGGCAAAGTTATTCAAAAAGCATCATCCGCTCGGCTCAGCGGGCTTGCCTCGTGAAGTGATGGAAGTGCTGGGAAAGAAACCACTGGATGCCCGACAGACCATCCATTTCGTGCGGTGTGGGTCCCGGATTCTGATCCTGGGTTCCTCTCCCGCCGGGCTGGAAATGCTCAGTGAAGTAGTAGATCCGGTCGAGGTCGATCTGATAACGGGTATGTGCCGGGAGGACGCTGAGTCGTCTCGAGCGGCGAATTCATTTCTCAACCTGTTTCAAAGCGTACAGAAAAAAGAGGAGCCACGTTTTACTCGACCGGCAACGGAACCGTTTCAGAGCACTGAAGAATCAGAACCTGCTGGAACACCAGAGCAGGAACCGTTTTCAGATTATGACTCGGCAGTGAACCGTTTACAGCAGAAACTGCTGCATTCCCCTCGTCAGTCCCTGAATGAGCGTGCGGAGTCCGATCATGCATAGCCGGGGGGGCGTTCCAAACCTGATCACAGCTAAGATGGCCGAAGCAGCAGTCCGAATTCTGCTGCCGGTACTGGTCATGCTCTGGCTGGGACTGTCTGCGCAGAGCGCCCAGGCACAGCCGACTCCCTCCAGTCAGGCTTTATCCAATCAGGGGGTAACCAGCCAGAACCCGACTCAAGCACCGGTTCAGCCGGTATTCATGTCTCAAGACAACCAGCAAGGGGGCGCGGGTGTGCCTGAGATGCTGGATGTCGAACAGATGACATCTCCACAGGGACTGAATTCGACACTGAAGCTGTTTTTGCTGCTGACGGTATTGAGCCTGGCCCCTTCGATTCTGATCATGACGACGAGTTTTATCCGTTTCGTGATCGTGTTCGGGTTACTGCGTCAGGCGCTGGGAACCCAGCAACTGCCTCCCAACCAGGTACTGACAAGCTTAAGTCTGTTTCTGACGATCATGGTGATGGCACCTATCTGGGAAAAAGCATATGAAGAGGGCATCGTGCCTTACACGAATCAGACTCAGCAGGCGCCGGTTTCACTCGAAGTTGCTTTTCAGAAAACGGTAGCACCCCTGCGGAAATTTATGAGTGATCAGATTGAGTTAACGGGCAACAGCGACACCGTCTGGATGTTCCTGGATTATCAGCAGCCTCTGCCAGGTTCACCCGGGGCTGAATCGTATCAGCCACCCCGGGACTATGATGAGGTGCCACTGACGGTTTTATTACCGGCCTATATGTTGAGTGAAGTGAAGACGGCCTTTCTGATCGGTTTTCAACTGTATCTGCCGTTCATTGTGATCGATATGGTGATCAGTTCCATCCTGATCAGCATGGGGATGATGATGCTGCCCCCCGTTCTCATTTCCTTACCCTTTAAAATTCTGTTGTTTGTTTTGATTGATGGCTGGTTACTGACAGTCGGGATGTTACTGGAAAGTATCAGGGCCGTCGGTTGATGTCGGGCGCTCAGGTTGCGCCTGGATCTTTCTTAATTTCAGGTAAAAGTTATGGATACATCCACTGTTCTCGATCTGGGACGTGAAGGATTACTGATCATGCTGGAAGTCAGTGGCCCGGTCATGCTGACTGCTGTTGTGGTCGGCCTGGTGATCAGTATTGGACAGGCTGTCACTCAGATTCAGGATCAGACCATCAGTTTCGTTCCCAAAATTATCATGATGGTGCTGGCGATCCTGTATACGTTGCCCTGGATCACCTCATTAATGGTGGAATACAGTACGAATCTGATTACCAATATTCCGACACGTCTTTAACTGCCGGCTTCGAATGAACCAGGGAAACAACGAGTCCCGTGAGCGAACTCCTCGATCAATATGTGATGAATCCGATCCTGCAGCTGGCTCCGGGACAGCTGCTGCAGTGGGCAATGCTGCAGTTTTATGCGTTTACGCTGGTGCTGGTACGGATCAGTGGTCTGATGATTATCGGACCTGTCTTCGGGCAACCGATTTTTCCCACGAATATCCGGATTCTGCTGATCCTGAGTCTGTCGCTGCTTATTACGCCGACGTTGCATGACCAGACGACGGTCGGCTTTTATCAACTGGACAGCAATCAGGATCAGCGACTCAGCCAGGATGAAGTTCCGGAGCATCTGCAGGATCGGTTTGAGGATCTTGTCGTCACAGCAGGTCGCCAGGCAACTCGGGAACTGACAGTCAATGATTACCGGTTCGTGACGCGAATGCCGAATTCACTGCTGGATTATGCCTGGTCCATCCTGGGGGAATTAACGTTAGGTTTTTCGCTGGGCCTGGGGATATATATCATACTACTCAGTCTGCAGATGGCAGGTCAGATGATCGATCAGCAGGCCGGGATGGCGCTGGGTGAAGTCTTCAATCCCGGTTTTGACATGAATGCTTCACTCAGTGGACAGTATCTGTATTTTATCGGGATCTCTGTCTTCCTGCTGATGGAACCGGTAAACGGTCATCTGTTAATGCTGTCGTCCCTGATTGATACCTTCCAGGTTTTTCCAGTAGGTGAAGGAATTGTATCTACGAATACGCTGGACCTGCTGCAGACGTTGATGCATCAGTCTCTGGTACTGTCGATTAAGGTGGCAGCCCCATTGCTGGCAATCAGTGCGTTAATCTCGATTTCGATGGGTTATCTCGGTCACACGGTTCCCCAGATCAATGTACTGGTGATTGGTTTTCCCATTCGCGCAATGATCAGTCTGATCGTACTGGTTTTTACACTGTCAGGGGCTGCGGATATTGTTGTTGAATCCATTCCCACTGCCATTGACCAGTTAAGCCGCAGTACCGTTTTATAATTTGATTTGAAATCGTTTTATCATGGCTGAGAATGATACAGGAGAAAAAACGGAGCAGCCCACGGATCGCCGGCGCAATGAAGCCCGCGAGAAGGGGAACATTGCGAAAAGTACTGACCTGAATGCAGCCGGAATGATGCTGGCCACAGCGGCTGTCCTTTATTTCTTTGCTGTCAGACTGAGCAGTGATATGAAAAACCTGATGGAAGTTTCGCTGACGACTCCTGTCTGGCTGCGTGTCGATCAGCCCCTGCTCATCGAACGCTGTGAATCCATCATTGAACTGTTCCTGGAAGGGACGCTCGTAATGATGGTAGTGCTGTTTGTTTCTGCAGTTTTCCTGAATATCGTGCAGGTGGGGTTCATGATGACGCCGGATGTGCTCCAGCTCAAGTGGGAACGTCTGAATCCGATCGAAGGTGCCAAGCGGATCATTTCGATTCGCGGGCTGGTCAAGCTGGGGGTGAGTCTCGGTAAAATCTCCCTGCTGGTACTGATTGCTGTCTGGTTCAGTTATCTGGTGTTTCCCAGTTTTCTGGGATTGATGGGGGCGCCTCCAGAAACGATTCTACGTGACATATTTAATTCCACCATTGAACTGGGACTGCTGCTGGCACTGGCGTTGATCATATTGGGTGGACTGGATTATGCCTTTCAGAAGTGGAAGCATGAAAAAGACCTGATGATGAGTAAACAGGAAATCCGTGAAGAAATGAAGTCGATGGACGGAGATCCGTTGATTCGACAGCGTCGTCGTGAAGCACACCGGAAGCTTGCCATGTCGCAGGAACTTTCCAAGGTGGAGTCAGCGGATGTGGTGATCACGAACCCCACACACATTTCGATTGCAATCAAGTACGATCCGGAATCGATGCCGGCACCGGTTGTGGTGGCCAAGGGGGCGGGAGAGATTGCTTTTCAGATCCGAAAGATTGCCAACGAACACGGAATTCCCATTATTGAGCGGAAAGCACTCGCACGCCAGATGTACCGCGATGTAAAAACCGGTCAGGAAATCCCCTTTGAGTTATATGAAGTCTTTGTCGAGATTATGGCCTACGTTTACAGCCTGACTGGTAAAACCATGCCGGATCAACGTTGAATTATCTGAGGATCAGTTGCGACATTCTGTCAGCAGAAGCGGCAGCGAAAATATTCCATTATCCGATCTGGCAGCATTGAGGGGGGATACCTGCTTTTCAGTAACAAATACGGGTTTTTCTGCAGTGTACTCTGGTGTTTACCTTCAATACTCACCAAGATAATAAAAGTGGAATCAAGTAGTGAAATTACGTTTCTGATGTTTGTGTGAGGGAAATTGAATGCGTTGGGAACATCCGGTTCAGTTCGCATCGCAGAGTGATGTTGGCTTTCGGCGCAGGAATAATGAAGATTCGATCTCGGTTCGTATCTGCAAAGATCAGGAAAGCTGGCGAGACCACGGGCATTTTTTTCTGGTCGCCGATGGTATGGGAGGTCATGCCGTAGGTGAGCTGGCAAGTAAGATGGCCTCTGAAACGGTCCCTCATACCTTCTTTAAGAATAAGCCGGGGCCTGTTACCAAATCGCTGAAATCTGCGATTGAGGTTGCCAATCAGGCGATCAATGAGCGGGGGATGGCCAATCGTGAATTCATGCGAATGGGGACCACCTGCAGTTCTTTGTGTCTTTGTCCGGAAGGCGCGGTCATCGGTCATGTAGGTGACAGTCGCGTCTACCGTGTGCGTGAAAATCGCATTGATCAATTGACGTTTGATCATAGTCTGCAGTGGGAGCTGATTCGGCAGGGACGGATGAAGCCTGAAGAGGTTTACATGAATGAACCTCGCAACGTCATTACACGCTCACTGGGACCGGAGCCGGTTGTCAAAGTTGACATTGAAGGCCCTTATACGGTCATGGAAGGGGATCGTTATATCTTGTGCAGTGACGGATTGACCTGTCATCTGAAAGATGAAGAGATCGGCATGATCGCCAGGTACCTGGAGCCCAGTGATGCCTGTCGCCTGATGATCAATCTTGCCAATTTACGTGGTGGGTCAGATAACATTTCGGTGATTGTTGTTCGGGTGGGAGAATTACCTGATGTGAATTTGCCTCAGGAAAAAGCACCGGAACCAGAACCGGAAATCGAACTGGAACGCGAGTATGGTGAGTGGTTGTGGCTGGCCGGTGTCTGGGTCGCCTCACTGATGGTGGCAGCCGGAATTCTCATGTGGATCCTGACCCGGTTTGACCGAGGGGAGTTTCTGACTTTCGGGGGCATGTCACTACTGGTGATGTTACTGGTGCGTAAGGTATTTGCTCAGCGCGAGTCCAGTAAACGTGAGGAATATCTGGATAAAAGTAAGACGATTGAGTGGAAGCCTTATCGATCTGAAAAGCTGAAGTTCAATACGGATTTCCTGCAGTACCTGACCACCATGGAATCCGAATTGCAGCGGGCAGCGATGGAAGAAGAGTGGACGATCGAATGGTCCGAACACAATAAGATCTATTACGAAGCCAAAGAAGAGCTGGAACAGAAGAAATACCTGCATGCGTTTCGTGATTTTTCCCGCGCCATCGATATCCTGATGACGGGCCTGCATTCTTACCGCAAAGAAATGGTGCATCAGGCACGCTGGAAAAAAGGGCCTCCCTCCGCCTCCCAGGAAGATTAGAGTGTGAGCAGTTTTACGGGAGCATCTTCAATAACGTTTAGCTGGCTATCATTGTAGCAGAGACGCAGCGCTCAAGGGCAATGTATCCTGGCCGTACAGTCGTCTGTTCAGAAATACTGCAGGAGTTGTGGTGTTTTGTGCACTTTCGGGTCTTTGTGATTTTAACATTGGATTTCCGCCGGATTTCAGATATGATCCGTCCCTTATTCAGGGAATCTGAAGGACTTGTGACACGGAGGTCGGTGTGTTCTTTACGCAAACAATCAGGCGCAAACTGGGGCTGGGGCTGGGGATTATCTTCTTCATGCTCATCATCATGGCTTATGGCGCAGTGTCCGGTTTACAGTCTTATCATAATACGGTTAATGAGTTTAAGTATTCTCTGGATAACTTGCCTGACCGTGATCGCCTGGTTGTCTCTGTGGTGGCCCTCAATAAACCCCTGCAGAGAATTCGCCACTCCAAGCCGGCAGCCAGTGCACACTTTCAGCAGGAGTTTGATAAACAACTCCAGGAAGTACGCATGGAAATTCAGGGCTTTCTGCAGAAGGTGGATCGCTTGCCCGCGGATCCAGCAATTAAAAACTGGAAAGGATTCGTTGAATCACAATTGAGTGAACACAGTGCGTGCATGTCAATCCTGAATCAACTGGAATTGATGAAGGTACAACTGGAAGATCCCCAGAAGCGTCTTGAGATGTCCGAGCAGATGATTCTGGAAGTGGCCCATCTGGAGACGCTGATTCTGGAAGTACGGGATGTCCCCTCTGGTACGAAAGCAGTGCTGGCACGTGCGACTTCCGTTTATCGTTCCCGCTTTAATCTGGTGTCTGTGACCTGCGTGGTGGTTTTTATCGCATTTGGCTGTCTGATCTGGTACGGCTACCGTACCGTCCTTGCACCGATTCAGGCATTGCATGAAGGGGCACGCATCGTGGCCCAGGGACATTATGACCACCATTTTGAAATCAAATCTGACGATGAGATGGCAGAGCTGGCGGAAGCATTCAACAAGATGACGATGCGGTTCAAAGAGAAACGGGACGAACTGAATCATAAGGTGGACGAGCGGAGTAAACAGCTGGTGCGTTCCGAGCGACTGGCAGGAATCGGTGTGCTGGCAGCCGGCGTGGCGCATGAAATCAATAATCCCCTGTCTGCAATTTCGATGGCATCAGAGTCATTACAGGGGCGAATAGTCGACTTAAAACCGCATTGTGAGGATGCGGATTTTGAAGTGGTCGAACAGTATCTGAGTCTGATTCAGCGGGAATCCATGCGCTGTCGTGAGATTACTTCAAAACTGCTTGATTTTTCCCGGGGTCAGAATTCGGTTCGCAGTCAGAATGATCTGGTAGGGGTCATTGACGAAGTCTGCTCAATGGTCAATCTGATCAAGAGGCTGAAAGGTAGAAACATACATTTTTCTGTCCGCAATCCCTGTTGCGCTGAATTTAACCCTGCCGAAATCAAGCAGGTGGTTCTCAATATCATGACCAATGCCCTGGAATCGATGGAAGTAGGCGGAAATCTGGAGATTGAGGTCCGTGAGCATGTCGATTCCGTGACCCTGATTTTCCGGGACGACGGACGGGGGATGACCCAGGAAGTCAAAGAGAGTCTGTTTGATCCTTTCTTTACACAGAGGGCCGATGGAACAGGAACAGGACTGGGGATGTCGATCACTCATCGGATCGTTAAAGATCACGGGGGTGAGATCGAAGTGGAAAGTCCCGGTCCCGGACAAGGCAGTACAATTTTTGTAGAACTCCCGAAAAAGACTAAGTTGCAAAGTGTAGCAGCGTAATGCTTTAGTGGTATTGTTTGCTGTCGAAGTTTCTGCGATTCTCCGATTGCCACGATTTTCAAAATCTGATATTACTCGTCTCTCCCCACAAATGATTCACATAAAGTTAACGATACAGGAGAAAATGGATGTTCTCTGTACTGCAGGTAAGTCTCAGTATTTCCCTTCCTGATTTGACACAGTTTGTGCAGAGAAAGGTCCTGTATGGAGTCCCGGTTCCGGGGCTGCAGCTTTGAGTATCGATACTGGAGAAAAGGATGAGTCAGTTCAATGCGAACCGGCTTTCTCCAGAGCCTTTCCCATAATCCTTCCTGAATACCATTCGGTTATGAAATTTGTTAAATGGCTTTCTCTTTGACAGGATGTCAGAGCAGGAAGAAGGAGCACAACTTGAGTAATTCGGTCAATAAATTACGGGTCCTGTTTGTCGACGACGAGGCGGCAATTCGGGAAGTCATGCGAATTGAACTGCCACGTATGGGACATGATGTCACCATTTGTGAAGATGGTCAGTCAGCATTAACTGCATTGGATAAAATTACCTTTGATGCAGCGATTGTCGATCTCCGGATGCCTGGCCTGAGTGGCTGGGATGTGGTCGATCACATTAATAAGGTCTCTCCCGAGACAGAAGTGATCATCAGCACCGGTCATGGCAGTATCGACGAAGCCATTCAGGCGATCCGACGCGGTGCCTACGATTTCCTTCCGAAACCATGCAAGCTGATCGATATCGCCACCGTGTTGCAGAAAGTGGCTGATAAACGGTCGCTGCAGAACAAGAATTATGCCCTGGAATCCCGTCTGAAAAGCGTGGAAGGGCCCTGCCAGATTGTGGGTGAAACACCCCCGATGATGCGGGTGAAAAAGCTGATCGAAAAAATCGCACCGACCGATTCCACAGCGTTGATTCTGGGAGAAACCGGGACCGGGAAAGAACTGGTGGCACGGAGAGTTCATGACTTGAGTACGCGTGCCTCTATGCCTTTTGTTCCTGTCAACTGTGGTGCCCTGCCGGAAAACCTGGTGGAAAGCGAACTGTTTGGTCATCGTAAAGGCGCTTTTACCGGTGCAGATACGCCGCGTAAGGGGCTGATCGAGATTGCCAACGGCGGTACTCTCTTCCTGGACGAACTGGGAGAACTGGACAAAACCATGCAGGTGAAACTGCTGCGGTTTCTGGAATCGGGTGAAGTCCGTCGTGTTGGTGACAGTGAAACATTCCATGTTGATGTGCGGATTGTCTGTGCGACAAACCGTGATTTGAAGGAAATGGTTACGGAAGGCACATTCCGTGAAGATCTTTATTTCCGTGTGAATACGTTTGAGATCAATCTGCCTGCATTACGGGAACGCAAAGGGGATATTCCGGAAATTTCCCGCGTGCTGCTGAAACGGCATCTGAAAAAGGATTCTATTCCTCAGGATATTCTGTCGCAGGATACGATTGAAATTCTGCAGGAGTACGACTGGAAAGGTAATGTCAGGGAGTTGGCCAATGCTCTGGAACATGCCGTCATCCTCTGGGATGGAGTTCAGATTCAGCCTGGTGATCTGCCATCCAATCTGACCCGGCATTCTTCGATTCCCATGTCTGCTGGTTCGACTGCAATCAACTGGACCGAGGGCATGGAAGGGAAAACATTGCGGGATATTGAGATGGAAGTGATTTACCATGTTCTCGATAAACATGATGGGGATAAACCCAAGTGTGCCGCTGAACTGGGAATCGCATTGAAAACACTATACAATAAACTGAATCAGTATCAGACTCGGGCCGCGGGTTAATAAAACCTGTCTGCACCTTACGCTTTACCTATAAAAAAATGCTCTGGCATGAACTGCCAGAGCATTATTTTTAGACTGTTTCCAGTTTTACTGAAGCGTCTCCAGGTCGAACCGGACCGAATAAACAGATTGAGAGACGCGATGATTAAAGATGATGCGCTCTCAATTCACTTCGAAAGTGATTCTGTCCGCTTTCATCTGTCGCATTTATGCCGCAGATGAATCAGCAAGACAGCTCACCTTAATATTTTCGAATCACGCCTGTCACAACTCCGAGAATATCTACATTCTTGGAGTAAATTGGCTGCATACTGGAATTCGCTGGCTCCAGGCGAATACGATCGCCTTCAGAGTAATAGCGTTTTAAGGTTGCTTCCTGACCATCTACCAGCGCGACAACGATGTCACCTTCTTTACAGGTGTTCTGCTTGTGGACGATGACATAGTCTCCATCGGCGATCTGATCTTCGATCATGGATACACCTTTGACTTTAAGGCAGAACTGATCATCGGGATCAAACAGTGAGCCGAAGTCGATATGCTCATCGTCCTGGACAGCCAGAACCGGGCTTCCAGCGGCAATTTGACCAGCCAGTGGAAGGCGTGTCCGTTTCTGGGAATGATCGCACAGTTGAATCGCACGTGACATGTGAGATTCACGGGTAATCAGTCCCTTCTTTTCGAGGGCTTTCAGATGGCACATCACGCCATTGGGAGAGCGAATGCCAAAATTGGCACCGATTTCGCGAACGGTCGGGCCATAGCCTCGGTTAATGATCTTGTCTTTCAGGAAATCGTAAATTTCCTGCTGTCGTTGTGTAAGGTTTGCTTTGGTGCCTGCCATAACAAAGTACCCCATTTCTTAAAAGTAGTGTCAACTGAATAGTAGTTTCCTGAAACAATCAGGAATAAAAAAACCTGTCCCAAACAAAAAACCATTTTGGGATCACTCAAAAAAATGCCTCATCAGAATAAAGAAGGGTTGAGGGTGTCTTCCTGTGATCATCACAAAGAATTCTGATTTTGCATGTAATCTTTATTATAGTATACTATCGTCTACACGACAAGTGTGACGATTAAAAACCTGCTTGATTTCTAAAGTCTGAAATATTTATTTAAACAAAAGTAATAGTTGATATGGATTGTAAGGTTATGAATCAAATGAAGTTGTGGTTACTACGCATTGAATAATCAATGTGTGATGTCTTTCTGAATATTTGTTTGAATGTTCATAAGAAGATACTGCAATACTGTAGGTAGAATTTCTGTTTTGAAAAGATGTCTGAAAAATCAAATCTCAAAAAACTAGAAAAACTGACCATTCTATGCGTGTTTATTTATGAAAAGTGGGCGTTTATCTGTGAAAGCCTGCTCAAGATGGACTTCAGTAGTTAGTTGTATAGTGAGCATCCTTTCTTAACTCAGAAATCTGAGAATTTTAAAAGAAATAAAGGTAAAAAATTGAAATGGTGTTCCAGAGGTTGTCTAAGTGAGGCTGCCTTGGGGGGATAGATGTATAACGTCGATGACAAATACAGGAAAGCAGAACAGCGGATTCGGACTGGTTTCACTTTGATCGAACTTCTGGCAGCATTGACGATTATTGGTCTCCTGATCGCATTGCTGCTGCCCGCGGTACAGGCGGTTCGGGAAGCCGCCCGCAAAATGCAGTGTACTAATAATCTGCATCAGATCGGAATTGCCTTGCAGGCTTACCATGAATCGCATGAGGTCTTACCGTTTGGAGTCGGAGATGATCAGGATGGGCCGATCTCCTCACTGGGAACCCTGGCGGATCGCCGCTATTCAGCACATGCGATGTTGCTGCCTTACCTGGATCAGGCTGTGGTTTATAACCAGTTAAATTTCAATGTAGCTCCTTTTTACCCTTTTGTGAATGCGGCGAATGACGATCAGGCTGAACTGGAAACCCGCTTTAATGAAGTGATTAACGGACCAGCTGCTCAGACCAGACTCAATGTTTTTCTCTGTCCCAGTGATCTGGACCGACTCAAAAGTCGCTGGGGACCCAATAACTATCGCTCCTGTAACGGAAGTTCCTGGTCGGGCAGGGAGGGGAACGGAATGTTCGGTCAGAACAGCAGTGTGCGGATGCGGGATGTCAAAGACGGCCTTTCTCAGACAGCGATGTTCAGCGAACATGTCAAAGGGAGTTGGGACGATACGGTCATCGATCCCCTGTCCGATTTATATAACCTGCAGGGAGTCTGGACCGAAAGTCAATTCTCTGATGCCTGTGGAGGGTTAACGCCGCAGTCTGCTGGAGCCTATCAGTACGATGTAGAATCAGGGCAGACCTGGCTGGCGGGGAATATGAACTGGACCCGATATAACCACGTGCGAACGCCAAACCGGACCAACTGTAAGAATGGATTTACCTGGGATGGTGTGATATTGAATCCTTCCAGCTGGCACGGACAGGGAGTGAATGTGCTGATGGGAGATGGTGCTGTCAGATTTGTGAATGAAAATATCAATACTGAGGTCTGGCAGGCGCTGGGAACGATCTCCGGCGGTGAATCTGATACAGGGGCTGGTCTATGAAGTCTCAATTCCGTACCGGGGTGATCCCTTGGTGGGGCGTCTGTCTGTTACTGTTGCTGACCGGACCGGTCGGGGCAGAGCAGGGGAGACGCGAGTTGAAATTCAGTTTTCTGGGACAACAGTTTGATAATGCGCAACTGGTTCCACTGGGAAGAGGTATGCTCCGATTAATCGAACCACGCAGGGACGGGCTCTTCTTCAATCTGCCGGCGGGACATCAGGTATCCAGTGTTGGAATCAGCCCCCGGTTTCAGCTAAGTGGTGATTTTGAAATCACCGCTGCGTATGAGGTCCCCGCCTGGAAAAATCCAGGGGCGGGTTATGGCATGGGGCCGAGCATGTATTTAAGAATGCACGACGAAAAAGAATCGGCAGCGATGATTGGTCGATTATTGCGACCGAAGAACAAGCATGTTTTCAGCACGAGTCTGTCGACGACAGTTGCAGGCAAACGTCAGTATGATGTCAAGCTGGTAGACGCGAAACAGAACTCGGGAAAACTGAAACTGGTCAGAACCGGGAGTCAGTTGAAATTCCTGATTTCTGACGGCTCGGGAGACGAATTTCGTGAACTGCGGGAGGTGGAACTGGGAACAGCCGACGTCGACCTGCTACGGCTGGGAGCCCAGCAGAGTGACGTAGACACTCCCGTCCAGGTGTTATGGAAAGACCTCTCGATTACTGCAGAAGCATTTCCGAATCATCCCGATTCGCTGGCGACAGGCGAGCGTCAGCATGTTCCCACCTATCAGGCCGCGCCACAGCCTCATTCCATATCACTGATCTGGAGTCTGGTCTCGGGCATTGCGTTGCTCTCTCTTCTTTTTGCGGTCCACCTGATCCGAAAACGGATCTGACTCACGTCAGTTCCCCCTGAAGCGGAGTATCTGCACTGCAGCAAAATAGCCCGCTCGGACTGGCAACGATCACGCAGTTGCGGTTAGACTGAAGAGATGATATTCAATCTGGATTCCAGCTGGAATGACCTCTCAGATCGCATCAATGAAGAAAGCGGGGCTACGATGATTCAGAATGACGACCAGTTTTCCATGGACCGCAGAACAGCTTTGCAGAATATCGGACTGGCTTTGCTGTCCGCAGGAATCGTTAGTTCTCCCACGGAACTGGCAAATGTATTCGCAGCGGAGGAAGACCCGGCATTCAAAGACAGTCGGCTGGGGGCATTGAAAGATCTGAATGGGTACTTCCCCTTTACTCCCGCTGATTCGCCGGAAGACTGGGAAAAGCGGGCTGAGTATGTCAGACGACAGATTCAAGTCGCTGCCGGGGTCTGGCCGGAACCCGAGAATACAAAAATCAAGGCGACCGTCCATGGAAAAGTCGATCGAGATGAGTACACCGTTGAGAAAGTGTTTTTTGAAAGTTCTCCGGGACTGTATGTGACGGGCAACCTGTATCGTCCGAAAGGCAAATCGGGACCGTTTCCGATGGTGCTCTCGCCGCATGGCCATTTTGCAGAAGGTCGTTTCTATGACAGGGGCGCACAGAAAGTTCAGGCTGATATTAAAGCGGGCGCAGAAAAATATGAAGTCGGCGGACGCTATCCTCTGCAGGCGCGTTGCGTTGAACTGGCCCGGATGGGCTGCATGATTTTTCATTATGATATGCTGGGTTACGCCGATGGTTTCTGTTTGAGTTATGATCTGATCCACCGCTTTGCGAAACAGCGCCCTGAAATGTCGAGTGAAAAGAACTGGGGACTGTTCAGCGCGCAATCAGAATTGCGGTTAATCAGTGCGCTGGGCTTGCAGACATTGAACTCGATTCGTGCCCTGGACTGGGTCTGCTCACTGTCGGAAGTTGATCAGAAACGGATCGGGATTACGGGAGCCAGTGGCGGCGGAACACAGACATTTATTCTGGCCGCCATCGATCAGCGTATTACCGCTGCGTTTCCCGCAGTGATGGTTTCTACCGCGATGCAGGGGGGGTGTACCTGTGAAAATGCGACCTATCTGCGCGTCGGTACGGGCAATATTGAATTTGCAGCGTTACTGGCACCGCGACCGTTAGGCATGACCGCAGCGGATGACTGGACCAAAGAAATTGAAAGCAAAGGTCTGCCGGAATTGAAACAGCATTTTAAAATGCTGGGTGTGCCTGAGAATGTGAGCGGTAAGTATTACCCGTTCCCGCATAATTATAATTATGTCAGTCGGGCAATGATGTATGAGTTTTTCAATCAGCATTTTCAACTGGGCATGTCTTCACCCATTGTCGAAGAAGATTTCAAGCCGCTTTCTCGTGAGGAATTAAGCGTCTGGAACAAAACATACCCGGCACCTCCCGGAGATGAACAGTCGGAAATTAAAATTCTGCATACACTGGCGAAGAATAATGCGGAGCAGATTAAACGCCTGACGCCACACGATCAAACGAGCCTGGAAGAATACCGCCGAGTTGTCGGCGGCGCGATTGAAGTGATGATCGGCCGTTCGCTGCCTGATAAAGAAGACCTGGAACCAGAGAATCTTTCTGAAGAATCCAAATCGGGCTATCGTCAATATCATACATTGATTAAAAACAGGCGACATGGGGAAGTGACTCCCACCCTGTTCTTTTTGCCTGACCAGTGGAATCAGAAAGTGGTGATCTGGTTAGACGACCAGGGAAAAGCGGGTCTGTTGAAAGCAGATGGAAGTCTCAAAACACCTATCCAGCGACTGGTTGATTCCGGGACTGCTGTGGCGGGTATCGATGTTTTATACCAGGGGGAATTCAATCAGCTGCAGGCTGCTCCCACGGAAATGCCTGTCGTTAAAAA
>TARA_R110001592_G_scaffold43005_3_pt1 | contig 105563 bp, 93 predicted proteins | sample TARA_R110001592 | Tara Oceans TARA_R110001592 (sample SAMEA4398387) | marine metagenome | biome: Polar Biome; feature: [SRF] surface water layer (ENVO:00010504); material: water (ENVO:00002006), including particulate matter (ENVO:01000060) such as... | depth 5 m
TCCAATATTCGGAACAAAATTGCGCGTAAAGCCACCAACACCGTTGTCTGAAAAATTATAAACAGTTTCCGCACCAGCTTGAGAAGTACTATGTAGAGTCACAAAAGTTCTTTCTGGACTCCAGTTAATTCTATTAGGAACTGGCATTAGATTAGGATCACGGAAGGGATCATCTGGACTGGTTGCGATAGTGATATCACCACGTTCTAGGTTACTTACATCATTTACACCGAAACTCATTGGAGCACCTAACGTAAAGTTTGTTGCGGAGATTCCTGGAATCCAAGAAACAAATTGATGACGTAACTCTAAACCACCACCTCTAGCGCCAACCACAAACATGTGATCTGTATTTTCCAATCCTGGTTGTTTTTCATTATTATCAATGGCAATAGCCATTCCTGGGTAAGAAAACGTTAATGATTCTCCTTTGTTAATATTAATTAGATTACGATCTAATTCGTAAACACCGCCAGTTGCCGATGAATTGTTTCCTGAACCACCAGTTGTTACGTAAAACCTTCTAGCAGCTCCTACAATATCATTGGCAGCTAAACCTGGTAATGGAATTTCACGAATAGAACCTTCCCAAAACTCATCGTTGATATAATCGTAGTCCACTCTAGTAACTACGGCACCTTCATGACCTGATAATAAGTAACCTGAAGTAGCGGTGGATCTTTGACCAGCCATCATAATTTCGTAGTTACCAGAACCAGCATTTACGTCTCCGTAAACCTCATGGTAGTCTGCATCAAAAAAGTCTACACGATCTTTAAATTCGTACTGACCAATACCTACTTGTTTGTAAGCAGTGATTGAACCACCTACTTTAGGACCTGGTCCATTTACGTTATACGAACCTGAGTTTTGACCATCAACCTCAGCGGCATGCCAAACTACAAAAACGATATCGTTAACGGTCCATGCTGCAGAGGCGCTTAAGTCCATTACAGCGGCGGCTCCAACTAAATTTTCTGTTCCTGGGATTCCAGAGGCAGTTAAATTTAATTGAACTGGCTCAGCCCAACCACGATAAGTATAGTTTGCTTGTACACCAGCAGCCTTACCTGAAAATCCAAATGACTGTGCCATTGGAGTAATCATTCCTTGCAATTCTGATGCTTCGTAATTCTTTACAAAGAGATTACCCGAATTTCCGCCCTGGGCAGAAGTTAAGGCTTCTTCTCTGTTACAGCTCGCCAAAATGGCCACTACTGCTAAAAAAAGTGTTGTTTTTTTCATGATTGGAAAATTATGGGTCTAATATTGAGAGCGAAGATATGAAAAATTAGTATCGAAAATAATTTATTTAAAAATACTCGAATCTACTAATCAACGACTTACATTTTAGGTATATATCAATCGGTATCATTAAATCACAATTTTAGCCACCTTTTTTTTAAGCACTTTAAACTATTTTTAGATTTCACTCTCCAAGGGAAATAGATTAGTTTCGATTAATGGTAGAGCCTCAAGAATGGAAAGAATGGTTGCGGCAAAAGCGCTTTGAACTTTTGTTTAATGCCTTGGTAGATCAATTTACCGAGCCCTTGTATTGGCAGGCTCGAAAATTGGTTGCTCGCCACGACCTTGCTGATGATGTTTTGCAAGACTCCTTTATTAGCGCCTGGAAAGCTTTACCAAAATTTAAAGGGGAATCTAACTTTTACACCTGGCTTTTCCGGATCGTTTGCAACCAGAGTTTTGCGAGTCTTAAAAAAGAAAAGCGTTATGCCAAAATTGAGGGTAACTCCTTAGCCGCTTTGAATGATGACCCATTTTTTAATGGTGATAAGGCTTTAGCCGATTTACATAAGGCCATTGCTGCTTTACCAGTAAAGCAGCAAATAGTTTTTAAGCTCCGCTACTTTGACGAAATGCCTTACCATGAAATGAGTAAGGTTCTTGAAACTTCAGAGGGCGCTTTAAAGGCCTCTTACCACCATGCCAAAGAAAAAATAAAAAAAAGCTTCCAGCTCAATTAAACTATTAAGTACTTCTAATGTCTAAGCTTTAGTTATGAATAATCCCGAATACAATATCCCAGAAGACTATTTTGCGAAAAAGAAAATAGCCTTAAAACAAATCCCCCACAGGGAAAACAAGGTGATTAAGATGCCGCGCTGGCATAATAGCTTAGCTATCGCGGCAAGTCTAAGCCTTTTGATTGTAGCCGGAATTTACTACTTCAACTATAATAGGCCGGAGGAAGCGAACTTAAACATGGTCAGTGAAGCGGCCTTGGATGATTTTATTAGCGATAGCCCCTACTCTGCTTACCCAGAAACCTTTCTTTTGGAAGAAGAAGCCATAGACTTAAGTGACTTGGATTCTGAACAGCTATTTGATGAAGAGCAATTAGATAACTACCTTAATCAGTATACCAACGAATTTTTATAATCATGACTAAACACATCGCTATTTTACTAGTATTTGGCTCATCGTTTTTTGCTAATGCCCAAAGACATGATCGAGATTTCCAGAAAATCGAATCTTTTAAAATTCAATACCTCACCGAGAAATTAGATCTCAGTCCGGAAATGGCCCAGAAATTTTGGCCGGTTTACAATCAGTATCAAAAAGAAATGCGAGCCATCTTAAAAGGTCACCCAGAATTTCCCCCAGAAGAAAGAGTGGAAAGAGAAAAAAATGACTTTTCGAAAATGAGTGATGCTGAGCTGGAAAAAATGATTTTAGGCCAGCTTATGGATCAGAAAAAACTCTCTGAGCTTAAAATTCAATACTTTGAAAAATTTAAGGCATGCCTTGGTACCCGCGGGGCTGCCAAGTATTACAAAGCCGAATTAGACTTTCACCGTCGCCTGATGCGCGAGCTAGGGAAAAGAAGAAAAAACACCCCTTAATTTTTTCAAAAAAATAGAGTCTTTTAATATTCTATTCTTACATTTGCCGACCCAAATTACATGGGACCTTTATGGTGGTTGTAGCTCAGTTGGTTAGAGCGCCTGATTGTGGTTCAGGAGGTCGTGGGTTCGAGACCCATCTTCCACCCCGAAAGCCTTCCTCTTCAAAAAGGAAGGCTTTTTTATTTAATAGTCCGCAACTCCTCCCTAACCAGCATTTTTTTATAATTTAGAGCTCCCATTTCCCCATAGTACTACTGGACCAAACACCAACATGAAAAAGTTAGACATTGTAGATTTTCTTAAAGGTTTCTCGATGTTGACTATCGTACTATACCACTACCTTAATAAAATTGATCTTCCTTCTTACCTTCTAACGGCCAGTCGCTTTGGCGGTACTGGTGTACACCTCTTTGTTTTTCTTTCGGGCTTCGGGCTCTATCTTTCGCATCTACGTAAGCCCATTGCCTATACAGCCTTTTTAAAAAGACGACTTTCAAAAATTTATATTCCTTACATAATAATTGTACTTATTTCCGCTTTAATCGCGCTTTTTGTACCCATTTATACAAGCTCACTCTACGCTCTAGGTGGGCATCTTTTATTTTACAAAATGTTCGATGAATCCATTGTTGGATCATACGGGTACCCGCTGTGGTTTATCTCCATGATTCTACAATTCTACCTTGCCTTCCCCCTAATTCTTTGGTTAAGAAAGGCTTTCAAGGGTAAATCATTTCTAATCGCCAGTTTTTTTATTAGCTTATGCTGGTCGGCCCTAGTATTTTATTTAGGTAAAGAATCGTTACGTGTGTACAATAGCTTTTTCTTGCAGTACCTGTGGGAGTTTGCACTTGGTTTTACGGTGGCGCAGTGGCTGCAAAAAAGAGAATATCAATTTGAACTTAGAATTCGCCCTTGGCAAACTTTAAGTTTAGGCTTAGTTGCCTGTCTAATCTATGCAACCGCAGCCCTAAAAGGGGGCGACCAAGCCATGCTTTTTAATGATATTCCTGCCTTTTTTGGTTATACGCTTTTAGCACTTTGGCTTTATCAAGTTAGCAGCGCAAAAATTAAAAGCTTCTTCCTCTTTACCGGAAACATCTCCTATTCTCTGTACTTATTGCATGTCCTTTGCTTAATGATAATTCTGCAGTTTAGAGATTATTTCAATATCTACCTGCTTCTAACTACCGCCCTAATCATTAGCTATATCTTAGCCTTTTACTACCAAAAAATTGTAATCCGCATTTATCGCCTGATAGGCATATAAACGTGAAATCTTTATCAACCTCCGTACTTCACCTAGTTTCTTGGTACCCCTCAAAAGTTCATCCTAGTTTAGGGAATTTCGTGGCAGAGCATATTCTTGCAATTCAAACAAAAATACCTGGGGCAGTTTTAGGGGCCTTTGCGGCAGATGCCAACTCTATAGATTATCAGATTGAGAATGGTGTGCCGGTTTGTCGAGTTTACTTTATCAAGAAATTACCTTTTACTAGTTACCTAAACGCTCTTAAAAAGGGTTATGAAGAACTGATTAGCCGCGGGTTTCATTTCAATTTAGCGCATTTACATGTTGCCTATCCAGCGGGGCTATTTCTCTTAAACTTGAAGCTTCCTTATATTATAAGCGAACATTTTTCGGCTTATCAAAAAAACCGTAGAAAAGATCTATCGTTGGCTAATCGATTGGTAGCGAAACTCATCTTTAATAAAGCACAGTTTGTAGCGCCCGTTTCTGATCAACTAGGGCTGTCACTAAAAGACTTTGGCGTGAGGAGTCCTCAAATAACCATTGGCAATGTGGTTAATACCAATATCTTCCACTATAAAGCCAAAGTTAATTCTCAACGCTTTAGAGTGCTGCACATCTCTAGTCTGCAAGAAAGCACTAAAAATATTAGCGGGATAGTTTCCGCTTTCGCAGATTTCCATAAAAAATTTCCTCTGTCATCTCTTAGTATTGGTGGTGATGGCCCAGCCGATGAATTACTAATGCATATTAATAATTCCCAAATACCTAAGGAGGCGTATCGCATTTTACCGGCTTTAAGCAAAGAAGCGGTTGCCCAAGAAATGCAGGAATCTGATTGCTTTCTACTTTTTAGCCATATCGAAAATCAACCGGTAGTTATTTTAGAGTCTCTATGTATAGGACGTCCTGTGATAGCTACTCGCGTAGGCGGTATTCCACAATTGCTCGATAAAAGTCGCGGCCTACTAATCGAAGCGAATAATAGTGATCAACTGGTTAAAGCTCTAAGCGATATGTACCACAATCACCAAAATTATGAGCATGAAAAAATAGCCGCGCTTGCCCAAAATGAATTTGGTTATGAGGCCATTGCTGAAAAATTTTCGGCCGTATATTCTAACGTACTCCGCTTAAATGCATAAGGTCAGAAAGACCTAAATCTTGAGACTTGATAAAACCTTCGCCGTATTCTACGCCAATCAGTCTTCCCATATCTTGAGCTCGGTAGTAAACGCTATCCATAAAGTTTTTGGAGCTAATTACCGTTTGTGGTTCTTTAGACTCTGGATCATAAAACTGCGACTTGTAAGCCTTAATAGAAGCTACCTTGGTTTGAATATGCTCGCCAATATCCATTATGAAATCGGGCGTCAAACTCTGAAATTGAATATAATACAGTAATAAGCTGGGGCGATATGATTCTTGAACGAGTCCTTCATCCACAGTTTCAATCTTGCGTAAGCCTGCTAAAAAAGAGGCTTCTTTAACTAAAAATGAACCACGGCCGTGATCAGGATGGCGATCGGTGGGTGCATTAGCAATAATAATTTCGGGACGATACTTTCTAATCATGCGCACCACCTCTAATTGATGCTCGATGTCATTTTTAAAAAATCCATCTTTAAAGCCGAGGTTTTCGCGAACTGCCAAGCCCATAATTTTGCCTGCTGCTTGGGCTTCCTCCAATCTAATTCCCGCAGAACCTCGGGTACCTAATTCTCCTTGAGTAAGATCTACCACTCCACATTTATAACCTAAAGAACTCTGTTTGGCCAAAGTGCCAGAACAACTTAGTTCAACATCATCGGGATGGGCGCCAAAAGCAAGGATATCTAATTTCATAATTGTATTGAAAAGAAAAACCCCGGCCTAAACCAGGGTTTCATATAACAAAATATTAATGTTTAGTTTTTGTACTCACCATTAATTGTGATTGTAGTTCCAGCAGTACCAGTTGTTACAGCACCTTGAGTAATGTTTAAGATATAATTTACTCCATTGTAATTTACTCCTAAAACATCATCATAAGTACCGTTAGCAGAAGAAGATACACCTCTGTACTCCGTTACAGAAGTACCTGAGGAAATAGCTGAAGCTAAATCTTCTTGAGTAGCAATACTTGACCAATCAGCAGGAGTTAATTCAACCATTTTAGTACCAGCATCTAAAGCTACGATAGCAGAAGTTGAGCTATTGGAAGTCCATTTCAAACCAAATTGACCTAGACCAGTAGCAGCAGCACCACCAACTCTCGTCCAAGTAAAGGCAGATGGAGAAGATAAAGCAGTTGTTCCTGCATCAACAGTAACGTTGAAGCTAACTTCATCCGTGTTACCATCTTTATCAGTTACGGTAAAAGTATAAACCGTGTTACCTAAGTTATTTCCTGCATTTACAAAAACTACTGTATCGCGGTAAGTTTCGTCATCAGCATTAGAAAGAGTATAAGGAAAAGAATTTCCTTGTAAGCTAGTAGGAATTGGGTTTACCGTGTTAACGCCTGAAATGCTAATAGCAAAAGTTTCCATGTCAGAATCTCCTTTACGTGCGTCTATCGCAAAAGATAAAGTTTCTCCTTGAGTAATGGTAATTGCGCCACCTGTTGAACCTGAACCAGCTTCGGTTACGGTTAAAAAGGCTGGTGTGCTTGCATTTTCATCGTCTGTACAAGATGTGATTGCAAATAATCCAGCAAATGCTAGAGCTAAATACTTGGTAATTTTCATTTTAAGTGGGTATAATAATTAAACCTGTTGTAAACGGGCGCAAAAGTAAAACAATTTTCAAGGCGTAGACACTTTTGTGGGAAAAGTCTTGTTAAGCAGAATTCATTGCGGTAATTTCGCCGCACATTTAAGCTAAAATATAATTTACAAATGGCTACAAACAGAACTTTTACCATGATTAAGCCCGACGCTGTGGCTAATGGTCATATCGGTGCTATCCTAGCAATGATAAACAACGCGGGCTTTCGTATCGTGGCAATGGAATTAACTCAATTGTCTAAGCATGATGCTCAAGAATTTTACGCAGTACATAAAGAGCGTCCTTTTTACGGCGAACTAGTTGATTACATGACTTCTGGTCCAATCGTTGCCGCTATCCTAGAAAAAGATAATGCTGTGGCTGATTTCCGTAAATTAATCGGAGCTACTAATCCTGCGGAAGCAGAAGAAGGTACAATCCGTAAATTATATGCGGAGTCTATTGCAGCGAATGCAGTACACGGAAGTGATTCTGACGAAAATGCAGCTATCGAAGGGAGCTTCTATTTTGCGGAGCGCTCCAAGCACTAAGCGAATAACTTTTCTAAATACAAAAGAGTCACTATGGTGGCTCTTTTTTTTTTGCTTAACGCAGTTCTACTCTAATAATCGCTTTTTCGCCTAACTTTTTATTGAGATGCTTGCGCAGATCTTCACGACGCATAGAAAGGGCCGCTTTTAAAACACCTGAGCCTAGATAAACTGTAAGCACCCCTTTGTTCAAGTAAAGGTCATTGGTATTGTCGTTTACCTTTTCGCCTGCCCAATCTTTCCAATGGGCCTTAAGCTCTGCTAATACAAACTTTTCCTCCAAACCATTTGAGCGAAGGAAACTTCGCAGGGCATCACCTAGTTTAAATTGATTGGAATCGTACATTATATTTCGAAAATCTTAGCGTTTGCATCTATTTGTTTCACCAAGTCAACTGTCCTTTCAGGATGCGTATCCGTGATAAATATTTGACCAAAATCCTCATCGTGAACTAATTTCACCAAAGTGGCCACACGCTTTTCGTCTAATTTATCAAAAATATCATCCAGTAGAAGTACCGGAACCAGCTGCTGATGATCTCGAATAAATTCGTATTGAGCAAGCTTTAGCGCTATTAATAGAGACTTCTGCTGCCCTTGGGAGCCGTAGTGCTTGATACTATCGCCGTTTAGCTTAAAGATTAGGTCATCACGATGTACACCGGCACTGGTATATTGCAAAACGCGATCTTTAGAGCGTGTCTGCAAAAGCATATCTTCAAAAGTAGATTCGTGCCTTTGACTAAGGTATTCGATGCTTGCTTCTTCCCTACCCTGACTAATGAACTCGTAATAATGCTGAATGCGCGGCTTAAGGGCTTCAGCAAATTCCATACGGTGTTGGTAAATGTACTCGCCATGCTCCACCAATTGATGATCATAAATTTCGAGGGAATCTACATCAAACTTATGGTTGGCAGCAAAGAACTTAAGAAGGCTATTCCGCTGTTGCAAAGCCTTATTGTAGCGCATCAAATGATGCAAATAAGTAGCATTGCCTTGGCTAATTACATTATCCGTAAAGCGTCGTCTGATTTCGGCCGTATCGGTTATTAAGTCTCGATCATAAGGTGAAATAACTACCGCGGGGAAATATCCAATATGATCGGCTAATTTCTCATATTCCTTTTTATCCTTGCGAAAAACCTTCTTCTGCCCTTTTTTTAAGGCACAATATAGCTGCACCTCTTCTTCTTTTCGATGAAGATTGGCTTCAATCATGAAAAAATCGGCCTCATTTTTAATCGAGCGATTATCACGACTAGAGAAATAGCTTTTGGTAAGACTTAGGTAATGGATTGCGTCCAGAAGATTCGTTTTCCCGCTACCATTAAGTCCCACAAAGCAATTGAGCTTCGGGCTAAAATCAAATTTTGCCTCTTCCCAACTCTTAAAATTGAGAATGTGTAAATCCTTTAAATACATCGGCTGCGAAAATAAGCTATTACTTAGCTTCTGATTGATAGTTTAAAAAGGATTTTTGGTTACTTTTGCCGCCTATTTTGTGAATATACAAAGCATACCATGGCTAAAAAACAGAAGCAAGAAGACGAAGTACTAATTGATGTTACCCAGTCTATTTCCAGTGTTGAGAAATTTTTCGAAGAAAACGGTAAAGCGTTAAGCGCTTTTGCAATTGCTCTTTTTGCAATTGTAGGTGGTTATGTTGCCTTTTTAAAATTTTATCAAGAGCCCCGCGAATTAGAGGCTCAAAATGAAATTTACCACGCACAGCAACTTTTCGAAGCTGATTCATTAAAACAAGCGGTAGAAGGTTTTGCTGGTCATGCTGGCTTTTTAAGCGTTGCCGCTGATTACTCTGGTACCAAAGCAGGCGAAATGGCTAATTACTATGCTGGGATTAGTTATTTACGTTTAGGAGAATATGATAATGCCATTCGTTTGTTAGACGATTTTTCTACCAAGGATCCTATTTTAAGCGTTATTGCTAAAGGTTCTATTGGAGATGCTTTTTTAGAACTAAACCAATCTGAAGAAGCGCTAGAATATTATACGAAAGCTAGTACCGTTAATTCTAACGACTTTGTTGTTCCTTTCTATCTACTTAAAGCTGGCATGCTAGCCGAAAATTTAAGCAATAATAAAGAAGCAATTAAATTCTACGAAAGAATTAAAAGTGAATTCCCCGATGCTCGTCAAGCCGTAGATATCGATCGCTACATTGCTCGTGTAAAGGCTAAAATCTAATTTCTTTCCTTTGGCTACGTCAGGTAACAATCTATCCCAGTACGATCCCGAGGCTCTACCTAAAGCCACCAACATGCGTTTTGCCTGTGTGGTTTCTGAATGGAACCATGATGTTACGGATGCGCTTTACCTTGGTGCAAGGGAAGCATTAGAGGCCTGTGGTGCCGCAAAAATGGATATCCGTCATATTTCAGTTCCTGGAGCGGTAGAACTCACTTACGCTTGTAAGAAGCTCTGCGAAAGTGATGAGTATGATGCGATAATCGCGATAGGCAACGTAATTCAAGGAGAAACCAAGCATTTCGATTTCGTATGTAATAGCGTTACCCAAGGAGTTACGGAGCTAAATTTACGTTTTGATACTCCAGTTATTTTTTGTGTTTTAACGGACAATAACAAACAGCAGAGTTTAGATCGTGCCGGTGGTAAGCACGGTAATAAGGGCATTGAAGCTGCAGTAGCGGCTCTAAAAATGGCTGGCCTACGTAAAACTGTACTTCGCTAAATAGTCCTTCACCGCTGATAAAACATCTGAGTTCAACTAAACATAGAACATCAGGTTTCCAATAAAAAGAAAATCCAGCCTAGGCTGGATTTTCTTTTTATATCATGTATTACTCTAAAGAGCCATTTTCAAGGTCTTCCCTACCCATAGCGCTGCACTATTTTAATAGATAGGTAAACCTTTAGTCTTAGCATTTAAAGATCAGTACTTCATTTTATATCGAGCTCGGACTCTAAAGGAATGGCGAATAAGTCGTAATCGGTAGTATCCGTAATAAGCACCTCAATAAATTCACCTACTGGTAAATAGTCGGCACTAATTAGCACTTCATTATCTACGTCGGGAGAATCATATTCGGTACGACCAACGAAATAGTCACCTTCAATACGATCAATTAATACCCGCATTTTCTTACCTAAATGAGCCCCATTTAATTCTGTCGAAATTTCTTGCTGAATAGCCATTAATTGATTGGCACGTTCTTGCTTGGTCTCAGCAGGAACGTCGTCTTCCAAATTAAAGGCATGGGTATTTTCTTCATGTGAGTAGGTAAATACACCCAAACGCTCGAAGCGCATTTCTTTCACCCATTCTTTCAGAACTTCAAAATCCTCTTCTGTTTCGCCAGGGTAACCCACTATAATAGTAGTTCTAATGCTAATACCGGGAACGGTCTCACGCATTAAGCGTAGTAATTTATCGGTGCGTTCTTTGGTAGTCCCGCGACGCATAGATTTTAAAACCGGATCGGCAATATGCTGCAAGGGAATATCAATATAATTACAAATCTTTGGCTCTTCCCGAATCACTTCTAAAACGTCTTCTGGGAAACCAGTAGGAAAAAGGTAGTGCAGACGAATCCACTCAATTCCTTCAACCTTTACCAATTCTTTTAATAAATCAGCTAATGCCCGTTTCTTATAAATATCTAATCCGTAGTAGGTAAGATCCTGCGCGATAAGGATTAACTCCTTGGTTCCTTTGGCCGCTAATTTTTGCGTCTCGGTAATTAGATCTTCAATTGGCGTGCTTTTATGTCCACCTCGCATTAAAGGAATGGCACAAAAAGAGCAAGGTCTGTCGCAACCTTCCGAAATTTTCAAATAGGCAAAATGGCGTGGCGTGGTTGTTAAACGCTCACCCACCAATTCCTTTTTATAATCGGCACCTAAAGCCTTTAACAAAAGAGGTAAATCGCGCGTGCCAAAGTATTGATCTACATTGGGGATTTCCTTTTCTAAATCGGGTTTGTACCGCTCAGATAAGCAACCGGTAACAAATACCTGATCTACTTCACCAGCCTCTTTGCGCTCTACAAATTCAAGAATGGTATTTACCGATTCCTCTTTCGCATTATCGATAAAGCCACAGGTGTTTATCACTACAATATTTCCATCCTCTTCATGCGCTACATTCTTGCCATTGGCTTTCAGTTGGCCCATTAAAACTTCACTGTCGTAGATGTTTTTAGAACATCCGAGAGTTATAATATTAATCTTGTTTTTCTTCCGCGTTTTTGTGCGCATATATTTAATTGAAAAGGCTGTTTACGAAACTACGTTTATTGAAAATCTGAAGGTCTTCCATTTGCTCTCCTACTCCAATATACTTTACGGGAATATTTAGCTGATCGGAAATACCTATTACCACTCCCCCTTTGGCCGTACCATCTAATTTGGTAACCGCTAAAGCACTTACATCGGTGGCCTTACTAAATTGTTTGGCTTGCTCTAAGGCATTTTGACCGGTAGATCCGTCTAAGACTAAAAGTACCTCATGGGGAGCATCTGGAATAAGCTTTTGCATTACTCTTTTAATCTTGCTCAACTCATTCATTAAGTTTACCTTATTGTGAAGGCGACCGGCGGTATCTATAATTACTACATCGGCATCTTGCGCTAAGGCAGATTGCAAAGCATCGAATGCTACCGAAGCAGGATCAGAGCCCATGGCTTGCTTCACAATAGGCACACCCACTCTTTCACTCCAAATAGTAAGTTGATCTACAGCGGCAGCTCTAAATGTGTCTGCAGCTCCTAAAACCACTTTTAAACCCGCGGATTTATATTGGTGAGCCAATTTACCAATGGTCGTCGTTTTTCCCACACCATTAACACCCACCACCATTAAAACAAAAGGTTTTTGACTAGGAATCTCAGGGCTATCATCCTGATTATCGTCCCCTAAAAGAAGAGCAGCAATTTCATCCCGTAAAATAGCTTGTAAGTCGGAGGTACTCACGTACTTATCGCGTGCTACCCTGGCTTCAATACGTTCAATGATTTTTACAGTAGTAGATACACCCACATCGGAGCTAATCAGTACTTCTTCTAATTCATCAAGTACCTCATCATCAACCTTGCTCTTACCTGCTATGGCCTTGGTTAATTTAGAAAAAACGCTCTCTTTTGTTTTTTCTAAACCTTGCTCTAAGCGAGCGGTTTTTTCTTCTTTGGAGAAGAGTTTTCCGAATATACCCATGTTTGAAAAATATTGGCAAATATCCTAAAAAAGAGTGGTATTGCTCGAAATAGCAAAGGACTCTTATTTAACACTCTATCTGATAACAAAAAACCCGCTACCAAAAGATAGCGGGTCTTATAATAATATACTTTCGACTTAGTTAAAAAAGTCTTTTGTATGCTCTTTGTTTACAATCTTTTCTTCAAAAGAATAAGCACCAGTTTTTTCTGACTTTACCATTTTAATCACCTTAGTGAAAGAGGCGGAGTCACCAGATTTAAGTGTTGCAACAACTTTCTTTGCCATGGTCTACTATTTTATTTAATTTCTTTGTGAACCGTGTGACGCTTTAGTATAGGATTATACTTTTTAAGCTCCATACGATCAGGAGAGTTCTTTTTATTCTTGGTAGATACGTAGCGAGACGTTCCTGCCATTCCGCTTGTTTTGTGCTCAGTGCATTCCAAAATCACTTGCACACGGTTACCTTTCTTGGCCATTGCTATCTAATTCTTTACTTGGTTAGATATCCGTTGGCACGCGCGTCTTTTAAAACCGCAGCCAAACCTTTCTTATTAATATTTTTCAACGCTGATGTTGAAACACGTAGAATGATCCAACGATCCTCTTCCGCTAGGTAAAAACGCTTGCGCGTTAAGTTCACATTGAACTTGCGCTTGTTTTTCTTATTTGAAAAGGAAACATTGTTTCCTGACATTGCCTTTTTACCGGTCAGCTCACATACTCTTGACATGGATTTCGCTTCTTAAATTTGGGTTGGCAAAAGTAGGTAAATTTTACAGCTACACAAACCTATTGATTAAATTTCTGAACTTCTTTTCGAAGAAGGTCCAAAGCCATCAAGGCCGTTTTGCGAATATTACGCCCCCGATCCTTTCCAAACTGATACATTCTCGTGCTAGTTTTATCTGGGCCAGCTATTGCTATCCATACGGTACCCACTGGTTTTGAATCACTTCCACCACCTGGACCAGCAATCCCTGTGGTAGCAACACCAAAATCTGTTTTCATTCGGGCCCTAATTCCTTCCGCCATTTCGATGGCAACTTGCTCACTCACGGCCCCGAAATTTTCTAAACTTTTTTTACTAACCCCTAAAAAATCGCTCTTCGCTTCGTTGCTGTAACTCATTACGCCCCCCATAAAATATTCAGAGCTGCCCGCGATACTGGTAATTAAATGACCGATGTATCCGCCAGTACAACTTTCTGCAAGAGCGAGAGTAAGCCCTTTATTTTTTAGAGAAATCCCTACCACTTCTTCTAGTGATTGCGCATTTTCGCCAAAAATCAAAGGTCCCAAAATACTTTCCAAACCTCTCATCTGCTCTTCCACTTCTTCTTTGGCTTTGGCATTGCTTTCTGCAAATCCCGTCAAGCGTAAGCGAACCAAACCAGGAGAAGGTAAATAGGCTAGCTTTAAATTAGGCGCTAAGGCCGATTCCCATTCGCTTAACATTTCGGCCAAATCACTTTCGCCCCGTCCTTGCACCAAAACTGTTTTATGAAACAAGCCACCCGCCTCGAAATGCTCAATAATCCAAGGCACTATTTTATCCTTTACCAAATGCTCGGTTTCATAGGGTACCCCTGGACTAGAAAAATAATGTCTACCTTCTTTTTCAAAGTGCATACCTGGGGCGGTTCCCACATCATTAATAATCACCTTGCAGGAGCTAGGTACATAGGCCTGTTGACGATGCACCTCTTTTGGCTCGCGGTTAAAGCTTTGAAATAATGACAATACATTTTCGTAAACTGCCTCATTAAAAACCATTTCTCCTCCAAAATAATCGAGCAAGGTTTTTTTGGTGATATCATCTTTGGTTGGACCTAAACCCCCGGTCATAAAAACCATCGAAGTTTTTGGGTGAAGGCTATCTAAGGCTAAACGAATGGCTGCATCGCTATCGGCAATTACCCGCTTCTGCTCTACCTTTATACCCAGCAGATTAAGCTGGGTTGCTATGAATGAAGAATTTGTATCTATGGTTTGCCCAATTAGAATTTCGTCGCCAATGGCTATTATTTCTGCTTGCATTAATCTTTTTTGAGAGTATTCAAAGGTATTCTTTCTACTATAAATTTAAGTTCAGCTTGCCATTATAGTCTCGGATTTTAAAGAAAAAGAAAAACCATATCTAGATCGTGCATCTGTAGCGGGCTGCAGCAATTGAACTAGAGGCAGGATTTTCGTTTTTATTGAAAAAACAGGGCTAAGCATCTTCCAAAAAACGTTTTTAGGCGCCTTAGCCCTTTGCACTAGCCGGCTATAACTTCAGCGCCTGGGTTTCTTAAAACCCATTCTATCTAAAAGGTCTGAGGCCCAATTTTACATCGAACTCAGATTATAAAGCTTCCGTCGGAATTGAAAATTCATTTATTTTTTTTCCGACCTTGCCCCGCAAATTTCAAAAACGATGAAAAGACTATTAGCCCTAGCCTTGGTGCTATTTACAATAACATCCTGCGATGTTTTAATGCAAATTGCCGAACAAGGTGCCCAAGGAGCCTCCAATCTACCACCGAGTGAGAGTGAAATTAGCACTGGCCTCAAAGAAGCTTTACGCGTGGGTATAACCAATGCCGTAAGCAGTAGTTCAGCCAATAATGGGTTTTTAAACAACTCTCTTATAAAAATTCCATTTCCTCCAGAAGCGGATCGTGCCGCCACTACTTTGCGTGACTTAGGCATGGGGTCTATTGTAGATCAGTTTGTTGAAACGCTTAATCACGGAGCCGAACAAGCATCCGCTAAAGCTACCCCTATCTTTGTAAACGCCATTACTAAAATGAGCTTTAACGATGTGTTTGCCATTTACCGCGGCGACAATGATGCGGCTACTCAATATTTAAGGAGAACGACTGGAGATGAGCTAAAAGCGGCTTTCCGCCCAGTAATTAAAGATGCTATAACCAAAGTGGAGCTGACCAAATACTGGAATCCCATTGCTTCTAACTACAATCGCATTCCTTTTGTACAAAAGGTAAATCCCAATTTAGAAGATTACGTTTTAGATCAAACTCTAAATGGTTTGTTTTTAGTGGTAGCCCAAGAAGAGGCTAAAATCAGACAAGATCCTGCCGCAAGAGTTAGTAGTATTCTTAAAAGAGTTTTCGGCTATAATCCTTAGAAAAAACACAAACGTAATTTGATAATATCAAATTACGGAGACAAATTAAAAGACTGGGTTTGCGCTCAGTCTTTTTTCTTTTTAAAAATTCGGTTCCACCACGAGTCGCCCTTTTCTTTCTCCTCATCGTCTGGGTCCTCACCTATTCTGTCAAGCAAGTCCATTAGCTTCTCACCTACATTGGCCTCACGCCAATCTGCGCAAGCTAAAACTTCCCGCTGATTAGAATCTAATGTAACCCACTGGTTGCGACGATAAGTAGAGCCTTTGTAATCTCTAATAGTAGCGCCAAACACTGGCAAGGCCATAGCTGAGCCCGAGCCTAAAGCGCCCGAACGAAACCGAATGAGGGAATTTTCACCCCCCATCCAAGTGCTCATTACCAAGGCATCATTATAGCCTACAAACCAAGCATCTGCATAATTCTGTGAAGTACCTGTTTTACCGGCCCACTCATCCTTAATACCATAGCGCCAGGAGAGCGAGCCCGCCGTTCCATCCTTTACCACTTGTCGCAACATATAGTTCATCAGGGTGGCGGTATTCTCTTTTAGCACTCTTTCTTTGCTCTTCGGCAGATGCCTATAAATAATATCTCCCGTAGATGAGCGCACCTCTTCAATTAAATAGGGCTCTACCTTATAGCCACCATTGGCAAAACAGGCGTAAACAATAGCCATTTCCAAGGGAGAGGCAGAACCTGTGCCCAAAGCAATACTGGGGCCTTCGGGTAATTTATTTTCGATCCCCATTCTACGGGCTAAAATGGCCAATTCCTCTTCCGAGTATTTCATTAACCACTCTACCGTAACTGTATTGATCGACTTTTTCAAAGCGCCCGTCATGCTAAAATAGCCTTCGTATTTATCGTCGTAATTGCGGGGCGACCAATTATCGTAGCCCGGGTACTCTTGCCTTTCGGCAGATAAGTAGGTACAAGGCTCTTCGTTATTTTCTAAAGCCATTGCGTAAACAAGTGGTTTAAAAGTAGAGGCCGTGGGTTTTACCGCAAGCACATTATCGTAAGGTAAATACTGAAAATTAGAGCCTCCTAGCCAAGCGCGTACTGCTCCCGATTGCGGATCTAGGGCCACCGAACCAATGCGCAAAAGCTTTAAATAATGGCTTAAGGAGTCTTCCATGCTGAGCTTCTTTTCTATAAATCCAGCCGGGTGATATAAACGCATGGGCCGTGTTTTTTTGGCTTCCGCAAAAATTTCTTCCTCACTCAAACCCTTAGCCAACATCCTCTTAAACCAAGGTGTTTGCGCTAATTTTTGATCAAAAAATACTTGATTAGAAGACCAAGGATTATTACTTGACCAATGTTGGTCAAACTTTTTCTGCAATTGGCTTAGATGCGCTAAAGCAGCATTGCGCAAGGCATTATGTAGTTTCGCCTCTAAGGTTGTGGTTACGATTAATCCATCGGTTTCAATTTGCCATTCGCGGCCATCGGGACGAAGTTTATCGGCTAAAATCTTTTGCAATTCACTTTTAACCTGACTACTGAAATAGGCAGCCGGGCTTTCGCGGTCTAAATTGCGATAGCTCAACCGCAAAGGCAGAGCTTGCAGGGAATCCTTTTCTGCAAGTGAAATTTTCTCACTCCTAGCCATCTGCGCCAGCACCGTATTGCGGCGCTCCAAGGCGGGCTCGGGATTTAAGCGAGGATTATAATAGGTATTTGCTTTTAACAGGCCGATTAATACCGCCGATTCTTCGAGCTTTAATTGCTTGGGTAAACGATTAAAGAAACGCAAACTACCCGCGGCAATTCCAAAAGTATTCTCCGAAAAACTTACCGTATTTAGGTATAAGGTTATAATCTCGTCCTTCGTGTAAATAGATTCGATGCGGCGAGCGATAATAATCTCCTTCACCTTGTTAACGGGCATACTAAACCACGAAAAATCGGGACGACCAAAAAGATTTTTCGCTAATTGCTGACTGATGGTACTGCCGCCGCCCGCGCTGCGATCGCCCATTAAGATAGTTTTGAAAACCACGCGCACTAAACTGCGGTAATCAATGCCATTATGCTCGTAAAACCTTTCGTCTTCGGTAGAAGTTAGGGCGTCGCGCAAGTGTTGTGGCATTTCCTCAAAGCTAAGAGGATCGCGGTTTTGGCTGTATATTTTTGCTAAGAGTTCGCCTTCTTTACTGCGAATCTGAGTGGCTTTGGCCTGCTCAATTCTGCTCAGGTCTTGGGCGCTAGGAAGCGGTCCCCAAAATCCTAAATAAACGCTACTTACAAAAAGAGCTAAGGCGAAAAATCCTAAAAAACCAAGCTTAACAAAAAGAAGGAGAAAGCGCCTAAGTTTTGATTTCTTTTGGGTTTTCCCGCTTCTTCGGGTACTTTTTGCCTTTCCTTTTCTAGGACTACTTTTTCTCTTTTTGGGCTTCAAAAAATTAAATGCGCTTCATTTGTTGTTTTAGCATCTTAACCTGATCGTTAAGCATACCTTTTGTATCCAACTTTTTAACTTCTGTTAAAAGAATCTGAGCTTCGCGTTTACGTCTTTTTGCCAAAGCGATACCGGCCAATTGCAATTTTGCCATGGCCTGATCGTGATTCATGCGCAAGCCAGTTTTTAATGCTTTACGCAGATACGTTTCGGCTTTGCCAATGCCATTTTGCGATTCTATCATGCCCGAAAGCATATAGTAATAAGCTAATTGCCCTCTTACTAAAGCATTCTCTGGGTCTTTAATACGACCTAGTGCCTTTTGGGCTTTTAGCATATCGTTTTTGCGTAAATACCAGAAGGCTAAAAGGATACTTTCATTACGGAAATAGGTAAAGATAACTAAGCCCGCCAACAATAACCACATAATGCCATTGCCAATTTCTACTTCGATAAATTGCCATACCGACAAACCAAAGAAGAGAGCCGTTAAACCTAAACGCAAATATTTACTGAACATAATTTCCAATTTTGGGCTGCAAAAATAGACCTTTATAAGGGAATGAAAAGCAGAAATTAAAACTTAGCCACCATCTTAACATTAAGGAGACGTGGGGTTAAATAATTTGGCACCGCATAGTCGCGTGCGGTACTAATATCTTTTACCCACAGATAGCTAATGGTATTGGTAATATCAAGCAAGTTGAAAACCTCCAAGCCTATCCATAAACTTTCAAAGCTATCGAGATACTTATTGTTGTAAACCTTGCCCGCACTTTTTAAAACTTTCGAAAATCCAATATCTACCCGACGATAAGCGGGCAATCTAAACACACGTTCTACTGCGGTTGCTTGCGGTGGACCGAAAGGTAAACCCGTACCATAAGCCAAGGTTAGGCTTACTCTAAAAGTTGGGTCGTTGGGTAAATAATCTTGAAAGAAGATTTTAAAATTAAAACGTTGATCGGTAGGGCGTGGTAAAAATCCTGCCCCATCGTCTTCAATATCTTCTTGAATTGTCATAAAGGAAACACTTGCCCAACTGTCGATACCTTTTACAAACTCACCATTTATGCGGTAATCAATTCCCGTGGCAAAACCGGTCGCACTGTTTTCCGCGCGGTAACGCAATCGAACATTATCGAGATCGTAAGGAATGAGATTGTTCATGTACTTATAGTACACTTCGGTAACCATTTTAAAAGGACGGTTCCAGATGCGCAATTGATAATCGTTTCCTAAAACGAAATGGATAGACTGCTGCGCAACAATGTCTTCGTTTAATCCACCGTCTAACCTACGCATCTCACGGTAAAAAGGCGGCTGATAGTAAAATCCTGTTGAAAAACGAAAGACCATATCGCGCTTTTCCCAGCTAGGCTTCCAACTAATACTTGCGCGTGGACTAATTACATTTTGTTGATTGAAAGTCCAGTAATGGCTGCGAATTCCTAAGTTTAAGAAGAGGTCTCCATGGTCTTCCAAATCAAATATTCGTGACCTTTCTGCATAAGCGGTAAAACGGAAGGAGTTTACATTGACCTTACTGGCAAAGCTTTCGAAGAGTTTTAAGCTATCTTCTTGTCTAACCGAACTATAAACTATACCGCCGCGTGGGTTTCCTTGCGCATCTACGGAAGTAACAATAAGCGAATCGTAATTAAAACCTGTATTATTGGGCACATTATAGCCCGCAGAATCGATGCGTTCCCATTCTTTGTAACGATCAATAATATCTTCCATTTGCACCTTCACGCCCCAGCGCCAGGTAACTTCATCATTATCGTAAATACCATTATGACTTAGATTTGCCACAATCGCATCGAGGTAATTTCGGGCGTAATTTTGAAAGGAACCAATGCTGCGCGTAAAAGTGATATCGCCAAAATCATCGCTTCCCAAATTGGTATTTAATTCGCCTAAGCGATAAGCGCCAATAACATCAAAATATTCTTGCTCGGTTGTTTGAAAGACTGAGCCTTGGAATCGCAGCTGCATATTTTTACTGGGTCGATATTTTGCACCAAGCGCCGCAAAACGAGTGGTGAAATCATAGTCTTCTTTACCGTCGAAAAATACGTTAAGTCGCAAGGACTCTTGAATAGTTCCAAAATCTGTGGTGCGACTTTGGGGAATAACTTGGTACAGATTACGCGAATAATTTCCAAGGAAATTCAACTCCCACTTATCATTCAAATCGTAGGTGAGGTAAGCCTGGACATCGGTAAACTGCGGCACAAAATCCGCTTCTGTATCTAAAGAACCCACCAACAACTGGTTAGTACGGTATCGCGCACCCACCATGGCACTAAGCTTATTATTAAGGTGCGTGTTTTCATACACCAAGTTACCTCCCAAGAAACTACCTTCTAAGGTCATTGCAAATTCTTTGGGCTTGCGATAGGTGATATCTAAAACCGACGACATTTTATCGCCGTAACGCGCTTCAAAGCCACCCGCCGAAAAGTTGACATTGCTTACCATAGCCGAGTTAATAAAACTCATGCCCTCTTGCTGGCCGTTCCGCACCAAAAAAGGGCGATAGACTTCAATGCCATTTACATAGACGAGGTTTTCATCGAAGTTTCCGCCACGCACCGAATATTGGGATGATAACTCACTATAGCTGCTTACACCGGGTAAGGTTTTTATTATCCCTTCTACCCCCGAGTTTGGACCAACAAAGGCTTCGATAGATTTTAAGCCAACTTGCACCTGATTATCGAAACGAGCTTTGCGATCTACAATATCAATATTGCCTAAAACATTTTCCATTAAGATAATGCGGCGGTTAATTTCACGCTTCTGCCCTTTAGCAATACTGATGTAAGTAGTATCGGGTAAATAGCCGAAGTTGGTGAAATAGATCAGTAAGTTTTTGCCGGCTTGCACATCTAGCTTATAGCTCCCATCGTTATTACTTAAGGTGTAGAAGGAACCCTGAGTAACTTTTACACCGTCTACTCCTTTGCCATTATCGTCGGTAATGGTGCCAAAAATAGTTTGGGAGTATAAACCCGTGGAGCAAAACAAGAGGATAGCAATAATGGAAAGGAAAAGCTTGGCGCGCATGGGTTTTTTAATCACTACTTAAAAGATTGAAAGAGCTGGTGCCAAGCTAAAGGATTAGAAAGAGCGCCTAGTATTGCGGTGCCTCCGTTAGCTTGATTGGAGTATCGACCGAAATTATAAATATCTTGATTTTGAATGTTAATCGCCATGTCTTGCGCTTCCTCTGGACTAATGCCCATAGCCGCTGCGCGATCTTTTAAAGCCTGCGAGGCTAGGTTTCGCATGGCAATATCGTTGGCTGTGGTAGTGATGTTGGTAGCCAAAAAAGCTTCCTTAAAACGATCGCGAGTAGGCCAAGGATAAAGTGTTACTTCCTCAAGTAGGGTGGTGTCGCGTTTCATTTGAATGCGCGCCAAATAGGCGGTAAGATTTAAAGTATCGGGAATACCTAAATATTCTTTTTGAAAACCAATACAAGAAAAAATAACGGTATCGCCTGGTAAAACAGCGAAGGAGAAGAAACCTTCTGAATCGGTCATCGTGCCGCGGGAAACTTTTTCATTGTAAACATGCGCAAAAGGAATAGGCCGAGGAATAGAATCACCGCTTAAAACCACACCACTAAGCTGCAATGGTTTTGCCTCTTCTTGGGCCTGCGCCAAAAAAGTGATACAAAAAGAAATAAATAATAGGTAATACTTCATTCTTAGCCTTAACGAACAAAATGCGAAAATAGCATCTAAGGAACAATAAGTTCCCAATTTTCCTCACTTTGGTTCTTTTTATCGTCTTCAACCACTAATCGTAGACTATGTTTACTCACATCACTGGGTAAATCTTCCAGATTTAAAATAAGTCTTTTCTTTTTGGCATCATAATACATGGGCCACCACTGCTCGTTAACCCAAGCATTATAATTTTTTATCCCACTTAAGTCGTCGCGAATTTCAATTAGTAACGGGCCTTTCCCTTTTAGGCTTTCGCTAGATGCGAAATTAATTGCCTTCACGGTAGGAGCGACAGTATCGATGGCCACTGCAAAATCGCCAAAATTACGGGTGCGGGTTCGTACCATATTAAGAGAATAACTACCCCCTTCATAATCTATAATTCGTCCATCTTTTACCCCAACGATACATAATTTCTTAGTATCCCATTTTGGATTAAGATACCGAACACTAATACCTAAGTCGTAGTAATTTTGAATAGGAATCGCGGTTGAACCCACACGATGTACTTCGCTTAAAAAGCCCTTTACCGGTTCTAAAACCTCATGTTCAAAAAAGATGTCTCGGTAAAAAGAACCTGCTTTAAAATTCAGGCTCAGTCCTTGCTTTTCGTATTGATGCGGCTTATTGTGGACCCATTTCTCCAGAGGCAAATTCTCGGCATCTTCCTCAATTTGCATTCGTAGCTTATAATCTAATTGGAAGCTAAGCTTGCTCGTATTGCCTTCATAATCGGCAGCTTCGATACGAATTTGCACCAAAGTATCTTTATCGAAGCTAATCAAGTCGCCTTTTTTCCCCTTAGGATAAACACTCAACTGATTATTGGGCTCGAGGTAGAGTTTATGTAATACGCGACGACAGCAATCCTTTAGGGCAAAATCGATGTGGCTATTAATAAAACGAGTTTCAGAAAAAGCGTAGGTTTCCATTTGAAAATGATAGTGTAAATCGTCGTTTACGAAAAGCTTCAATTCATAAACACCATTTCGATTAGAAGCGCCATCTAATCTATCAATGGCATGAATTCCTAAGGCAAAATCACTTTCTACTTCCACTACTCCATTTCCGCTCAGGCGATAATTACCATTTCCCTCAGGTAGTAAACTTCGTTCCTCTTGGCCTTGCACTTCACCATTGGCAAAAAGGTAGATTTGTAAATCTTTAAGCTCAGGGTGAATATTATCGGCTACTTCTAAGCCAAAAAGTAAGGGGTTGATGATTTTTTCGGTGGCGGTATTACGAATTTCAAAATGTAAGTGCGGACCACCGCTGCCACCAGTATTACCCGAAAGTGCGATTTGTTCCCCTTGGGCAAAACTAAATTGACCTGCAGCGGGAAATAGGTCGACTTCATTGGAGGTTCTTCGTTTTTGTTCTTCTTTAAGAAAGGCTTCAATTTTTGGATCGAAAGACTGAAGATGACCATAAACAGTGGTATAACCATTGGGGTGGCGCAAATAAAGAGCTTTACCAAAGCCATAAGGTGAAACCTTAATGCGGCTGATATAGCCCTCTGCGGAAGCAAGAATAGGCATATTTATACGCCCCTCCGTTTTTATATCAATGCCCGAATGAAAATGATTCGTGCGCAGTTCCCCAAAGGTCCCCGCCAGAATAATGGGTGAATTAATCGGCGAAGCGAAATAATCCTGGGGATAAACCTTCTGCGCTTGCAGCCAGAAAGAGGATAAAATGAAAAGTTGGGAAATAAAAAAGTTCCGCATTTTTATGGTTTTTCTAGTGTCAAAGCCGATGCAAAAATAGGATAAAACCTGAGTCCGACGTGAAATTAGGCATCAGACCTTTTTAATTCATAGTTTAAAGCTAAGGCATGATTTGCAATGCAAAATATCTTGGAGAGATCTCGGACAAAATGCTTTTAATAAAAAATAGACTTTGAGGCTATGGTTTCCAATAATCCGAAAAAAAATAGCATCTACTCCTTGGGCTGTGGCCCGCCACAGCTGCAGTTCGCAGACTTATTTTTTTCGTTTATTGAAAATCTGATATCCAAATTTACTGCCGGACTCAGGTTTAAAACCTGAGTCCGACGTGAAATTAGGCATCAGACCTTTTTAATTCATAGTTTGCAGCTAAGGCATGATTAGCAATGCAAAATATCTTGGAGAGATAAGGGCCAAAATGCTTTTTAATAAAACATAGACTTTGAGGCGATTGTTTCCAAATAACGGCAGGTTTAAGATCCAAACCGATATGTAATGCAGTGCTTTAACCAAAGTAATTCGTTTACCTACAATTATTCTCTCTTAAGGTGTTTGTAGAACAAAACACTCTCCCTACCTTTGACCATTGGAGTAATACGAGAAATGAGTCAGATTGACGCCAAAATAAGCAGCATCGAAAACTTAGCCAACCAGCTAATTACCGATCATTTGGTAGTTAAATCAGAAAACCAAAAATTAAAAGAGCAAATCGCCCTTTTAAAACAAAGTTTAGACGAACAATCTCAATTGCTGCAAAAAACGCAAGCCGAATTGCAAAGGGTACGCTTAGCACGCGGTTTAGCTGGTAGCCCAGAGGAAGCCAGCCAAGCCAAAGCAAAATTAGGCTCGCTTATGCGGGAAATTGATCGCTGCATAGCCTTGTTAAACGAATAATCGCCATCTATTTAGATGTCTGACTTACTTAAGATAAAAGTGAATTTAGCCGACCGGGTTTATCCTCTTACCATCCGCAGAGATGAAGAGGAAAATATTCGTAAAGCTGCAAAAAGCATAGACGCTATCCTTCATAAATATGAAGATGGTTATGCCGTTAGAGATAAGCAAGACCTTTTGGCCATGTGCGCCTTACAGCTTGCATCTCGTTTAGAAAAAATTCATACCGACCATTTGGTAGATGGTGTAGAAGTAGGTAAGCAATTAGATAAACTGGCCATTAAACTGAAACAAGCTATCGACTAGCGAACGTTCTTTAATTATTTTCCCGCATCCTATTCCTGTATTTGCTAAACTCAACATTAACTTTATAGGAGTTTAGCTCAGGTTTTCTAGGTCATACCTCCACGTAGAGGAAGACCGAAATTGCCTGGTAAGCTCCGATCCTGTCTGAACGGAGTTTAGACGAAACACGGAAAGGGTGCGGGTTTTTTTATGACCAAAAATTAATAAATGGAAACACTAACTATTATTATGGGTATTGGTGGACTAGTAATTGGCTTTGTTATAGCCTATATACTAAACCAAACCGCCCTAAAAAACAAGAGCGCTAAGATTTTAGAAGAAGCTCAAAAAGAAGCAGAGGGCATTAAGAAAGAGAAAATCTTACAAGCCAAAGAAAAGTTCTTAGAACTTAAAGCAGAACACGAAAAGGTAATCAGTAAGAGAGAGCAAAAGCTTACCGAACGCTATAATACCACAAAAGAGCGCGAAGCTCGTGCAAAAGAACATGCTGAAAACAACAAGCGTGATTTCAAAGAAAATCAAAAGGTTAAAGAAGAGTTAGCCTTAAAAGTTGAAGCGAACGACCGTCGTGCGGTAGAATTAGAAAAAATGCATCGCAAGCAGGTGGAGCAACTAGAAGTAATTTCTGGACTAAGCCCCGAGGAAGCGAAAAACCAAATGCTGGAGGCCCTTAAAGAAGAAGCCCGCACTAGCGCCGCCGCTTTTATCCAAACTACCATGGAAGAGGCCCAACTTTCTGCCGCTAAGGAGGCGCGTAAAATTGTAATCCAAAGTATTCAGCGCATAGCCACCGAGCAATCGGTAGAAAACAGCGTATCGGTGTTTAATATTGAAAACGACGATGTAAAAGGTCGCATCATCGGAAGAGAAGGACGAAATATTCGCGCTATTGAAGCGGCGACTGGTGTGGAAATCGTGGTAGACGATACACCCGAAGCAATTATCTTAAGCTGTTTTGACCCCGTTCGTCGAGAAATCGCTCGCCTGTCCCTTCACAAACTTGTATCGGATGGTAGAATTCACCCGGCACGTATTGAAGAAGTTTGTGCGAAGACCAAAAAACAAATTGAAGAGGAAATCTTTGAAGTGGGTAAGCGGACTACCATTGATCTTGGCGTGCATGGTTTGCATCCTGAACTCGTACGGATGGTAGGTAGAATGAAATACCGTTCTTCTTATGGTCAAAACCTATTGCAGCACAGCCGCGAGGTAGCTAACCTTTGTGGAATTATGGCCGCAGAATTAGGACTCAATCCTAAAATTGCCAAGCGTGCCGGTCTTTTACATGATATTGGTAAAGTTCCTTCGGAAGAAAGCGAATTGCCACACGCCATCTTAGGAATGAAAATGGCCGAGAAATATGGCGAGAAACCGGAGGTTTGTAATGCCATTGGTGCTCACCACGACGAAATTGAAATGACCAGCTTAATCTCACCAATCATTCAGGTTTGTGATGGTATTTCTGGTGCCCGTCCTGGTGCGCGTCGCCAAATTGCCGAAAGCTATATGCAGCGTTTAAAAGACCTCGAACAATTAGCCGTTGCTCAGAAAGGTGTAACCCAAGCTTATGCTGTTCAAGCGGGTAGAGAACTCCGCGTTATTGTGGATTGCGAACAAGTTACCGATGCTGATGCTGCAAAAATTAGCTTCGACATCTCCCAAAAAATACAGAATGAAATGACCTATCCTGGTCAGGTTAAAATTACCGTTATCCGCGAAACTCGCGCGGTTAATGTGGCGCGCTAAGCACCTCTAAGGCAGCTTTTATTAAGGCTTGAGTACTCTGCTCAGGCTTAGCACTAAAAGTTCCTAAAAGACGGTTCGCCAAAATTGCAGAAAGCGAAATGCACTGCATATTTAGTAAAGAACCCAAAGCATAAATTCCGGCCGTTTCCATCTCTAAGTTGGTAATTCGGCCGGTTTTTATTTGCATAGATGCCAAATCATTCAGAAAAGTTTTATTCTTAGTTGGACTGATAACGCTGCGCCCCTGCGGTCCATAAAAACCATTGGCGGTAACTGTGGTGCCAACATTATCAGCAATGCCGCTAAAGCGTTTTAAAAGGCCTCCATCTGCTTCCGCTAGATAGGGTCGGGGGAAATCCTTTAATCCTAAATCAGGGAAATCAAAAGTATTTTCATAGAAATACATTAAGCCATCAAAGCCCAGCGCTGCCTTCGAAATTAAGATGCTGTCCAATTCAATTTCGGGGCGCAAAGCACCACTCGTTCCCAAGCGAATAATTTGCAAAGGCGGCCGCTCCTCTGCAAAAGGAGTGCGAGAACTTAAATCCCAAGCATAGGCCAATTGCAGCTCATTCAGAACAATGTCGATATTATCCGTACCAATACCTGTGGATATAATAAGCAGGTTTTCTTGCCCTATTCGTCCCGAAGCAATATGAAACTCACGATTTTGCTTACGCCAAAATACTTGATCGAGATGCTGAGCCACCGCTTCTACTCGATCTGGATCGCCAACGGTAATTATTTTTTGTGGGACTTCGCCATTTTTTAATTTCAGGTGATAAATACTATTATCGGGATTGACAATTATTTCTGAAGCTTGCATGCTTAATTTGGGTATTAAACTTAAATTTGGGCCAAAGAAAATTAATATATGTCTGACTCCTTTAAAATTTTAGTGCCAATTGGTTTTTCGGAACAATCGCTCAATGCACTAAACCAGGCTTTAATCTTCGCGAAAGCCTCTGAAAACGCGCAATTCACCATACTTTCGGTTATTGAAGACTCCCGAGCATTTGCAAAATTATTTGACTCTAAAAATTCAGATGACCTACGTCAAAAAGTAACTGAAGAAGTAAAAAAGATTGCAGAAGAGTTCTCAAAAAAATCTGGTTTCACTGTAAATACGATGATTGCCGAAGGAGTTGTGTATGAAGAAATTGCTCGTGTAAGTACTTTAATAGATGCTGACTTAGTAATAATGGGAACGAATGGCAAGCCTCAAAACTTGCGAAAACGTTTTATTGGCAGTAATGCTTACCGCACCGCGACCTTGGTTAAACCTCCTGTAGTTACCATTAAAGGGGTACGTAATATTGAGAAAATTGAAACTATTATTTTCCCTCTACTTATGGATCGCCATAGTAAAGAGAAAGTAGGGCCAGCTTTGAAGTACGCCCGTATTTTTGGATCTAAAATTTTAGTGGTAGGTGTTAAAGAAGATGAGTCGAAGCTCAATATTCTACGCGGTCACATGCACCAAGTAGAGAAATTTATTACCGATCATGGCGTAGTTTGCGAAACAACCTTAATTGAAAATCCTAAGCGTAAAAGTGTGGTTCGTAATATTCTTAACCATGCCTACGAGGCGAAAGGTGATTTAGTAATAATTACCGAGGAAGACGGCCCTGGTAGTGACCTCAGCGATTACCTTTTAGGAAATGAACTTCAAGAAGTTATCTACCATAGTGAAATTCCGGTAATGTCTATTACCCCACGTGCCGTTAAGTACGATAGTATGTGGGATTCTTTTTAAAGAAAACCTTCTTTTCAAATATAAAGCTCCGCAAATGCGGGGCTTTTTTTTTAGCTCCCTCATTTGAACCTATTACCTAGAGTGGTGTTCTATTGGGGAATCAGATTTACATGTATACCATAAAAGCTAAACAGTTTGTTGCCTTAAGTAAGCAAGAAGCTTGGGATTTTTTTTCTCAACCAATCAACCTCAAGCAACTTACGCCTCCCGAAATGAATATGCGTATGATTGATGAGCAGCAACAAGAAATGTATGCTGGTATGGTTATTTCCTATAAAGTTGCACCCTTATTGGGCATAGCCTTACCCTGGAGTTCGGAAATTACCCAAGTGAAAAAAGGAGAGTACTTTATCGATAGCATGATAGAAGGGCCTTTTAAAATTTGGCACCATCAGCACTTCTTTAAAGAGGTGGAGGGTGGCACCGAAATTATTGATATTGTAAACTATCAAGTGCCTTTTAGCCTTTTAGGTAAACTATTTCATCCCATAATTGTAAAAAGTAGAGTGGCGGGAATATTTACATACCGCAATCAACGAATCAAGGAAATTTTTAGTAGCAACAATTAATATGTCTGTAATTTTTGGCATAGACTACGGCAGTAAACTGTCAGGTAATACCGTTATCGCAATCTTTCAAGATAATCAGATCTTGTTTTTAGAAGCGGAAGCAAAGGTTGATGCCGATCAGTTTATTAAAAACGCGGTAGCTCATTTCAAGCCTAAGCGTATTTTTTTAGATGCCCCACTTTCTCTACCTGGAGTATATAAAGGGCTAGAGGGTTTTTCTAATTATCATTTTCGCAAAGCCGATATAGAAACCAAAGCCATGTCGCCCATGTTTTTAGGTGGATTAGCCGCACGCGCAATGGATTTAAGTGCTCATTGCCAAGAAGCGGGAAGCGCTGTTTTTGAAACCTACCCCAAAATGATGGCGCAGCGATTCAATTTGGCCGACTTTGGTTATAAATCCAGTAAAAGTGCCATTCGTGAATGTGCCTTACGGCTAAAGTCTTGTATTAAAGATCCCATTCGTTTTAATATATCCGATATTAAAACTTGGCATCACCTCGACGCTTTATTGGCCCTCATGAGTGCCATGTCCTATACTTGCGGCGACTTTACTACTTATGGCGATTCTAATGAAGGGCTAATTTACGTTTAGCTTGAAAGAAGCCCTAAATCTAATCTGGTTTAAGCGTGACTTGCGCTGGCAAGATCATGCCCCTTTAAAACTCGCTATTGCAGATGGGCTTCCACTTTTAGGGCTATTTATTTTTGAAGATTTCTATTTAAAAGACCCCTCTTGGTCATTACGCCATTGGCAAGCACAGTATCACTCCTTGGTAGATATGCAGGCGACTAACAAAGAGGCCTTTAACGGAATATTGGTCTTAGAAGGAGATGGCCATGAAATATTCTCAGAAATAGCCAACCACTACTCAATAAAAAGAGTTTACTCTTACCAAGAAACTGGCGAGGGCCTCAGTTATAAGCGCGATAAGAAATTAGCAAAACTCTTCACTGAAAAGGGCATTTTGTGGAAGGAATTAGAACAAAATGCCGTGCAAAGAGGACGTCGAAATCGGGTCGACTGGGATGAAAACTGGCGGAATTTCATGAGCCAAGATTTAGATCAGCCCAATTTACCCGCTTGGCAGTCTTGCTGTCCTTCCTTAAAATCACATTTAAAAAGCAAATTTGGCATTAGTCCGCTTCTGCAGAAGCGCCTAAAAAATTGGCCTACAAGTTTTCAAAAAATAGGCGAAAGTGCCGCACAGTTTAGGTTAGAAGATTACTTAACGCAGAAGATTTATCGAAATTACGGAGCGCACATCGGCATGCCCTACGAAAGTCGCTGGAATTGTAGCCGACTGTCGCCTTTCTTCGCCTGGGGTAATTTAAGTATCCGTCAGGTTTACCAAAGATCCATGAGGGAATTAGAGAATTCGCCTTTTCCCCGCGACCTGCGGGCTTTTATTTCACGCTTACACTGGCACTCTCATTTTGTCCAGAAATTTGAAATGGAGGAAAGCATGGAATTTAAAAATCTCAATCCCGCTTTTGACAGTCTAAAAAAAGAATCACAGCCCACCTTGGTGGAGGCTTGGAAAAGTGGCCAAACAGGCTACCCCTTAGTTGATGCTTGTATGCGTGCAGTGATAGAAACCGGTTACTTAAACTTCCGGATGCGCGCGGTTTTGGTGAGTTTCCTCTGTCATCAACTTTGGCAAAACTGGCAAGAAGGCGCCTCCTTTTTGGCCCAGCAATTCCTCGATTATATTCCCGGAATACACTATCCACAATTTCAAATGCAAAGTGGCTGTACGGGTATCAATACAATACGCATCTATAATCCAGTAAAGCAATCGCTAGAAAAGGACCCTGAGGCCAAATTCATAAGCGAATGGCTTCCAGAATTAAAAGAGCTTCCGCTAGCTTTTAAGCATCAACCTTGGATGATGACATCGATGGAGCAGTCTTTTTATAATTTCGAATTAGGAATAGATTACCCTCAACGTATCGTAGATATCAATGAGAGTGGAGCCTATGCCCGTGATATATTATGGGCTTTTCGGAAAAGCGCTTGGGTACGAAATGAGAATCAGAAAATTTTAATAAAACATACTACCGCTATCAGAGATCCGCAGCAGCGTAGTAAAAAAATCATGCAGCCTTAAAATGGAAAAAGACAAATTTAAAGACTTTGTTAACCCAATAGATAAAGACAAGATTACCGAGAATCCCTCTACTTTACCTTATGCCCATACCGTTGGTGGTGCAGTAATTCGGCCCACAAAAGCAGGGGTAATTCGCAGTAGAGCGCTCTCAGCAATGGAAGAGCAAACTGATATGCAGCTCTCACAAATTAAAGAGCAAATAGACCTTTTGGCTCGTCAGGCCAAGGAAATTCAGGACCGTAAAGAGTTAGCCGCCCAAATTTACAGTGCCAAAATGGGATTCAAGCCAGAGATAAATCACGTATATCATCTTTACCTAAATAAAGATGATGATTACGTTTTATCGATGATTGGCCCAAAGGAATGGCAAAAGCCAAAGTTTAAAGAATTTATTAATAGCGTAAAATTACTCGCCGATCATACTTGGCAGATTATAAAGTAAGGTACATAATCATATGTGTTTCACTAGGTTTCATCAACCAAGCGGAAACCTTCGCTATGTACATTAATGATTGAAACCTTAGGATCGTCGCCTAAATACTTACGCACCTTAGCCAGGTAAACATCCATACTTCTGCCTGTGAAGTAATTATCGTCTTTCCAAATTTTGTTTAACGCATCACTGCGTTTTAACAAACTGTTTTTATTGGTAGCCAATAGTTTCAGTAATGCCCCTTCTTTAGGGCTTAAAGTTCTTTCGTTAGAACCTAATTTAAGAATTCTCATTTCAGAGTCGTACTCGTAACGTCCAATCTTAAAGTGAATTTGTTCTTCTTCCCTATCGCCTTGCTTACGGTTTAAGAGGGCGCGAATTTTATAGAGTAATACTTCACTATCGAAAGGCTTGGTTAGATAATCGTCGGCGCCAATTTGAAAGCCCTTTACCATATCCTCTTTCATGGATTTGGCCGTTAAAAAGATTAAGGGTACTTCCTTGTCAATTTTCCGAATATCTGCCGCAAGGGTAAAACCGTCTTTATTTGGCATCATAACATCCAAGATACAAAGGTCGAAAGACTCTTGCGATTTAAAGATGCGAAGAGCTTCGAGGCCATCGGTAGCTAGCACGACATCAAAATCGTTAAGTTCTAGATAATCTCTTAAAACCGATCCAAAATTTGGATCGTCTTCCGCCAGTAATACAGAGTTGTTTTTCATATTAGTTGTTTAATGGTAAATAGATGTAAAACTTGCTCCCTTTACCCTTTTCACTTTCTACTTTTATTGTGCCCATATGCGATTCTATAATCCCTTTCGCATAACTCAAGCCTAGTCCATGTCCTTTTATATTATGCAGGTCGCCTGCGCTTACCCGATAGAACCTATCGAAGATATGTTTTTGCTCCTCTTTTGTCATTCCCATGCCTTGATCACTGATAATCAATATAAAGTGATTTTGTGTTAGCTCGGTTACCACTTTAATTTGGGGTGGGCCAATTGAGTATTTCATGGCATTATCGAGAATATTAATAATAGAATTGGAAAGGTGATTGGCATCAATATTTAGCTCTAATGTCTCATCGACGTTTAAGAAGCGTTTGAGTTGCCCACTTTTACTTTCTAGTTGCAAAGAGATATGACTGAGACAATCCACTATCACGGCATGAATACTAGCTTTACTAAAATCTAAATTCAATTCTTGCTTATCCAGCAAAGCCATTCTTAAAACACTTTCTACTTGCAAGTTCATCCTTTGATTCTCCTGCTTAATCATGGCAAAATACTTTTCAATTTTAGAGTTATCCTGCCGAACCTTGGGGTTTCTTAAAGCATCAATAGCCAGGTTAATGGTCGCAATGGGTGTTTTAAACTCATGCGTCATATTATTAATGAAATCCGTTTTGATATCGCTAATACGCTTCTGCTTAAGCGAGAAATTTAAGGTGCGATAAAACGTATACACGATAGCTACCGTAAACATTAAACTTATTAAGAGCATGCCCCAAAGTGATCCAAAAAGGTATTTTGCCTTGGTTGGAAAACCAATGGATAAAATTTCATTGGTTAATATATCGTTGGGAAATAATGAGGTGGTATGTTGGTGAATTTGCGGGTTCCAGCTTTTAGAACTTATAATTACCTCTCTTTCGTTTGCTACTGAAAACTCGTAGGGAAGATCAATGCCATGCGACTTTAGCTCAAAGGCAATTAACGAATCGAGCATATTATGATTCATCCAAGTCGTATCCTGTTTTCTGCGGTTTATTTCGTGTTTCACCATTTTCCGCAGTAGCATATCTAATTGAGCGCCTTTGCGTAACATTTCATCGGGGCGAGTACGTAAAATAGTATTTCGAGATAAGCTATCTGACTCGATAAAAGTGAGGGAGTCGTTGGGGTCGCTATTGTATATCAAAACCGTATCGCTGCCTAAACGCATCGTTAACTTCAGTTCGCCGGCCTTCATTCTTTGGGTACTATCTGACGCAAAGGGCAAGCCTAATTTGGGATTTAATTTCTCGGAAAAGAAAGGCTGAATGTTAAAGCTATTGAACATAAAGCGCAATGACTCAAGATTATCAAGTCTAGCGGAAATTCCTGCTAAAGCTAAACCTACCTCGCGTTCAAATTTTTCTTCTCTTAAATCGTAAGCGTTTTTTAACCAATAGGCCTGAATTCCTGTAATCCCTAGTAAGGATAAGGTCATTAAGGATATTAACCAATTTAAACGCTTTGCGCTTCGCTCTTTATAAGTAGACATGGCTTCAAAAATACTTTGCTTAATGCTTGAAAATTAGTCTTTAACTACACTTTAACAAAAGAAGGGCAACTCTTTGCATTAGCGATGTTGTCAATCTAATAAATGTTAAAACGAAAACAAAAACTAAAACTCAAGGAAATGAAAAAGTTTAAAACTCTATTTGTCTTAATGGCAATTCTTGCTGCAAGCGGCGCAAACCAAGTTCTAGCGCAAAGTAGCGCAATTATTAACGCTAATGAAACGCAAATACTATCCGCTCCAATAGAAGGTGAAGACGAGCATATTAACCCACCGCCCCGCAGCTTAGTTTCTTTAAAGGAAAATGTTAAAACAACCTTGAAACTTTTCCCCAATCCCAGCGCTGGTAACTTTAACTTAGAAACCAAATTAAGAGGTAAGCAGAAACTAACTATAATTGACCTAGCAGGAAATGTGCACTTACAAAAAGATATTATTATCGATGAAACTGGTCTTATAAAAGTAGATCTCAGTGCGGCCGCTAGAGGTTTGTACTTGGTGAATTTAGGACAGACCACACTTAAATTTCAAAAGATTTAAGCCCCCTTGCTTATCTACAACGATTTAGAGTTGTAGAATATAAACCAAAACCGATGATTAAGACTAAGCATCGGTTTTTTTTATTGCTATTTTAGCCGACTAGCCAAATGTTTAGTACATGCCCAAATTAAGTATCATTGTTCCTGCTTTTAATGAAGAAGCCACAATCTCTAGCATCCTCGATCGCTTGAAGGAAGTTGAACTTATTGGAAATCTTGCAAAAGAAATTATCGTTGTAAATGACTATTCACTCGATAAGACAGAAGAAAAGGTATTTTTGTATCGAGACGCTAATCCCGATTTAGAGCTTAAATACTTTAAGCACAGCGTTAATATGGGAAAAGGGGCTGCTTTGCATACGGGCATTAAAGAAGCAACAGGCGACTATGTTATCATTCAGGATGCCGATTTGGAATATGACCCCAATGAATTTAACATTCTCCTTAAGCCCATGTTACGCGGCATAGCAGATGTAGTTTATGGCTCGCGTTTTATGGGAGGAAATGCACACCGTATTCTTTTCTTTTGGCATAGTATCGGAAATAAATTTCTCACCTTCTTATCGAATATGTTCACCAACTTGAACTTAACGGATATGGAAACTTGCTACAAGCTTTTCCGTCGAGAAATTATTCAATCTCTCAGTCTTAAAGAAAAACGCTTCGGCTTTGAGCCAGAAGTTACCGCAAAAGTTGCCCGTGTACCGAGAATTCGTATTTACGAAGTGGGCATTAGTTATTATGGACGAACCTTTGAAGAAGGCAAAAAAATCAACTGGAAAGATGGCTTTCGCGCGATTTACTGTGTGATTAAGTATAACTTATAATCTCCCAGCCAAGTTCAATTAGCGCCACACTCACCGGGGCAATTGAGCATGAACAGTCTTTGTTCTAGCGACTAGTTATTTAAAGTCATACAAACAAGAAAGCCTCTGCTTGGCAGAGGCTTTCTTGTAAAATAAATTAAGACTATCCTTTAGCCTATGATATTAAACGTGAGTTCGACCTGAAATTAGGCCTCAGACCTCTTGTAAATAGTGGGTTTCAAGCAGAAGCAGTGAAGCAATAGCGGGCTATTGTGAGCTGCTGAGGCGTGGAAAACCGCTTTTTAGAAGGGGCCTAAACAGATTTTCCAATAAAAATGAAAATCCTGCATCTAGCTCATTTGCTGTAGCCCGCTACAGCTGCACGATCCAAACTAGTCTTTTCCTTCTATTAAAAATCTGAGGCTCTAATTTATTGTCGAATTCACGTTATTAAGCAGAATTTAAAAAGAATAGCTAAGTGATACAGTAGGCATAATTGGCAACTGGTTTACCCTTTTATTGGCTTCACGATCATAGAAGAAAATATTCTCATAGTTAAGAATGTTGGTGGCCCCTACCGAAACTTCCAATACCTGTATTTCAGTAATATCGTAGGTATAGGTAAGACTCATATCCACTCTATGGTAATTTGGTAAACGACGAGTATTTAGCTCCCCATAAAGCACACCCGCCTCTCCATTCTCTGTGGTGTAATCGTAATTAATTGCGGTTTGTCCGCGATCATCAACAAAAGGCTGTTCGCTGTAAAACAATTGCGTGGGAGTAAAAGGAAAACCTGTTCCGAAATTGTAGCGCAGGCTTGCTTCCCATTCCTTCTTCTTTCCAAAAGAATAATTGGAAACAAAGTTTAAGTTATGACGACGGTCAAAAACTGGAGCGTATTCTCTAACACCATCATCTCGGGTTACTTTACCAACAGAATAGGCTAACCAGAGGTATAAATTCTTTTTTGTGTACTTAACTAAGAAGTCAACACCTTGCGCTAAACCGCGTTCAACAAGAAAGTTTTTTACTAATATTTCTGGCTTTCCAATAGCTGTTGGACTAGATTCATCATAAATCTGGTTACGGTTCAAATTTGTGATTTGATGGAATTGCTTGATATAACCTTCGATGTTAACCGAAATTTCTTTGGTAATTTCTACTTCAAAACCAGCTACATAGTGCGTCGATTTCTGCAAACTACTGGTGATATCCTCCCCTCTGAAGGTGCTAGGAACCTGTCCTAAAGAAACACCACTTAGGAAACCATAGAATAAGTTTACCACATCACGATCGGAATTACCGGCCATTAAATTTTGTGAGTATAAACCACCGCTAGCCTTAAGGCGTAACCAATCGTTTACATTGTATTTTAACCCTAAACGAGGTTCAATACTAGCTTCAGACTGACTACCATAATAGTGCACGCGCAAGCTAGGCTCGGCAATAAAGCGGTTGGAACTGTAGCGATATTTAACAAAACTTCCCAATTCAGTAGTGTTTTCACGCTGCTGAACAGAGCGACCTAAAGAAGCATCAATTTCGAAATCGGTTGTATAGGTAATGGCTTCAATTCCAAATTTAAGCTCATCTGCTTTACGGAAAAAGTAGGTAAAATCTAATCCCCCGTTAAAACCAGTAATGGAGCTAGTTTGCACTAATTCAGGTTCAATGGCAGTAACATCGTAAACAGAATAACTCACATCTCCCGAAAGGAGCATTTTAGAAGATGCTGGTACTGCCGTAAAATTAAAACCCGCACCTCGAGAGGTCCAGTCGATACTATTGGCAGAACCATAACGAACTCCATCATCGAAATTGAAACCAAAGGCATTAATCTGTGAACCGTTATCGGCTTGAGAACTAAACTTAGCGTAGATATCGGTAAAACTAAAAGGCAAGCCATCAAACTCGGTTTCAACATAAGGATAGAAAATATCACTAGTTTGATCGAGGTACGAAGTTTTAGCGGAGATTAAAAACGAAGAACTTGCCAATCCCCTTTTATTTTTTTTCCCTAATGGCGCTTCTAACAAAAGTTTAGAGGTATACGTACTAGAGCTCGCTTTTCCCGCAAAGCGGCGACGATTTCCAGAACGAGTTCGCACGTCCATTACCGCACTATTTCTACTACCGTATTCTGCGCTAAAGCCACCCGTATAAACATCGGCTGAGCGAATAATATCATTATCGAAAACCGAGAAGAAACCGATACTATGGAAAGGATTATAGATAATCATCCCATCGAGTAAGATTAAGTTTTGAATGGGTGCGCCCCCTCTAATATAAAGCTGTCCTCCTTGGTCACCAGTAGTAATTACACCCGGTAAAACCTGAATCGCTTTAATAATATCGGCATCACCACCCACGGAAAAACGTGTGATTTCTTTGGGATCGAGAGTAACTACTGAGGTTAATACTTTGGTGTCTCGCTCTTTTCGTGCGGCAGAAATTTCAACTTCATCCAAAAGCTCAGTGCTTTCACTAAGGTAAATATTGGCACTAATTATTCCGTTAGCGCTTACTTTAGTCTCTACACTAGTTTCCGTGTAACCAATAAAACTCGCCTTTAGGGTGTAAGTACCTGCGGGCACATCGTTTATAATATAATAACCATTATTAGCAGCCACCGCTCCAAGTTTTGTTCCTTCAATCACCACATTGGCAAATGGTACTGGGTTTTCATTGGTTTTATCGTAAACAAAACCTTTAATGGTGCCTGTATTTTGAGCTAAGGCAGAGGAAAAGCTCAAAATAATTAGGCAAAACGTTAAAATCGACTTTCGCATGTATCTAAGGCCAGTAGGCCAATATAGGGTTATAGATATACAATTTTAAAGAGTAACTCTTTTAGCAATTCGCTGTCGCTACTGCTTGCATTGTTAACTCCTTTAGACTTCATATCGGTCTCGCGCAAATATGCCATAATTCGCGCAATTTTCCGAACATCATAAAACTTTAATGCACCTAAGTATTCTTGTAAGGCATACATGTTAACGCCAGCTTGCTTCATCATTTCACCTTGACTCGCCCCTTTTATTTGAGCTAAGATCATTAAAATGCGGAAGTTACGATACAATAAGCTGATTGTTAGTACCAAAGGATTATCTTTAGGATTTGACTGAAAATATTGTTGAATACGTAAGGCTTTTTCAAAATCGTTGCGATTTAAAGCATTACAAAGCTCAAAATTGTTAAAGTCTTTGGAAATACCCACATTGGCTTCTACCAATTCAGGACTAATTTCCTCGCCTTTTTTGGCAATCATCGACAGCTTGGTAATTTCGCTATCAATTCTACCTAAGTCGGTGCCCAAACTTTCGGCTAACATTTGAATTGCCCTGCCATTAGCTTTTAAGCCATGGTCTTTGAGCATCATACCAATCCAATCGGGTACCTGATTATCGTAAACCTTTTTACTTTCAAAAAGTACATGCTTTTTGGCGAGAATGGAAAACACCTTTTTACGCTTATCGGCCTTTTTGTACTTGTAGGCAAACACTAAGACCGTAGTGTTTTGAGGGTTTTCGGCATAAGCTTCTAAAAGTTCCAGTTTCCCTAGATGCTGTGCTTCTTTAATAATAACCACCACCCGATCGGCCATCATGGGATAGCGCTTAGCTTCGCCAATTACTGCATCTATAGAAGTATCCGATCCGTATAAAATTACCTGATTAAAACTTCTTTCTGCCTCATCTAAAGCGGTATGCTCAATTAATGAAACAATTTTATCTATAAAAAAGGGCTCCTCCCCCGTTAAAAAATAAATGGGGCGAAAATCCTTTCTGCGAATTTCGTTAATCAGTGTAGAGTAGTCCATAGAAATGATTGCCTGCAAAGCAACAAAATTAAGGCTTCTCAATTAATAACCGCATTCAAAAAAAACCTTTCCGCGCAAGCGATTGAGCTTATCTTTGTCGAGTGAAAAACTTGGTCCCTTTAAATTTAGATCCCGCCCCGCTTAAGCTTTCGCAGAAAGACGGACAAGTTTACGTTTGGGATCAGATTCGCAAAAAACATTTGGTGTTAACGCCAGAAGAATGGGTTCGACAGCATCTCATTCACTACTTTATTAGCGAATTACAAGTTCCTTTAGCGGCCTTTAGTTTAGAAGGTGGCTTTCGCCTAAATGGTAAACTAAAGCGCTCGGATATACTCATCTATAAAAATGCCCAACCCTGCCTTTTGGCAGAATGTAAAGCGCCCCAAGTAAAAATTAGTCAAGATACTTTCGACCAAGCCAGTCGCTATAATATGCATTATCAATTACCCTATTTAGCAATTAGCAATGGCTTAGAACATTATTGGCTGCGCATAAAAGAGGGTGGGAAATCCTACTATTTCGCCGAGAAATTAGAACCTTTTAGCAACTGGTAATTTATTTTCCCAAACGCAAAGCCACTTTAGTACCCGCAATTACCGACCAAGCTGGTGCTAAAATCCAACCTAAGATGGGAATTAAAAATAAACCGTAAAAAAAGAGACCCACCGTGGCTACTGCTGCGCGATTTTTCCGCATCCATTTTTCCGTATCTGCAAAAGAATAACGCCAACGCTCAGCATTGTAATCCATTAGGCCATAACCTAAAAAATAAGATTGTACTAAAAGAATTAGAAAGGGACTAATAATCCCAAGCAAGGGAATGAAAGCTAAAATGGAAAGGACAATTGTAAGAGCCATCTCCTTTATAAAATTGAGGAGATTTATTCGCACAGCCCGAATGATATCATTAAACATCTGCGCCAGCGAAAAAGGGGTTTCAATGCCAAGCTCGTCCTTTTCTACCTTCTCAGATAAAAAACTAAGAAAGGGCGATAAGAGAATTAAGGTTGCGTATTTGAATAGGCTTCCCATGAAAAAGATCATGATAATTTGCAGAATAATCACCAACACAATGCTGTAAGACTCCAATTCACCAAGCTGATAGCCAAAAAGCCCCAGCACTAGGTTTAACCAACGATTGATATTGTTTAGCATCAGCCAAATTAAACCCACCAACAGCCCACTGTACACTAAAATGGGTAAAAGTAAATAGCGTCGGTAACCCTTTTTAAAGAGCTTTGGGAAGGCCTCAATATAGGCTCCGATACTTATCCCGAGATATTGAAAGAATTGCACCATAAAGATTTATACTTTTGCCGCTTCAAAAATCCGAACATGGAAAATCAATTAAACGCAGTTTCCCCGATAGACGGGCGCTATCGCAAAGTAACTAAAAAGCTTAGCAATTATTTCTCAGAATTTGCTCTTATTCAATATCGGGTGCGGGTTGAAGTTGAATATTTTATTAGCCTGTGCGAGCTGCCTTTGCCGCAATTAGCAAATTTTGATAAGCAACGCTTCAACGATTTAAGAGACCTTTATTTAGATTTTAGTCTTGCTGACGCAGAAGCGATTAAAAAGATTGAACAAACTACGAATCACGATGTGAAAGCGGTTGAGTACTTTCTAAAAGAACACTTTAACCGCCTAGGTTTGGAGCAGTTTCAAGAGTTTATCCATTTTGGATTAACCTCGCAAGACATAAATAATACGGCGATTCCGCTTAGTATTAAGGAATTTATTGAGGAAGACTATACCTCCATTTTAGGAGATCTTATTGTTAGCCTTACTAATATGGCAGAAGAGTGGTCGGATATCCCTATGTTGGCCCGTACGCATGGACAGCCTGCCTCTCCCACTATTTTAGGAAAAGAAATAATGGTTTTTGTGGAGCGCTTGGATCAGCAGATAAATTTGTTGCGCCATATTCCTCACTCAGCTAAATTTGGTGGTGCCACTGGTAATTTCAATGCCCATAACTTAGCCTACCCAAATACCGATTGGCATGGCTTTGCCCAAGAGTTTGTTGAAGAAAACCTCGGCCTACAGCATTCTTGGCCTACCACGCAAATTGAGCACTACGATAATATGGCGGCGCTTTTTGATTGTATGAAGCGTATCAATACTATTATTATGGACTTAGACCGCGATATGTGGACTTACATATCGATGGAGTACTTTAAGCAAAAAATTAAGGAAGGTGAAATAGGCTCTTCTGCCATGCCACATAAGGTTAACCCGATTGACTTTGAAAACAGTGAAGGGAACTTAGGCGTTGCCAATGCTTTATTTGAGCACTTGGCTGCTAAACTTCCCCTTTCTCGCTTACAGCGCGATTTAACCGATAGTACTGTTTTACGCAATGTAGGGGTTCCTTTTGGTCACACTATTATTGCCATCAACTCTACCTTAAAAGGACTGAATAAATTACTGCTTAACAAAAAAGCTTTGGAAGCCGATTTAGAAAGAAACTGGGCGGTAGTTGCAGAAGGCATCCAAAACATTTTACGTCGCGAAGGCTATCCTAAGCCTTACGAAGCACTGAAGTCTCTCACACGCACCAATAAGGCTATCGATGAACAAGCCATTGCCGAGTTTATTGGCGGCTTAGATGTTAGTCCTGAAATTAAAATGGAACTATTAGCAATTCGTCCCGAAAATTACGTGGGAAGAGCTTAAATGCTCACTATTAACTGGAGGTAAGGAGACTAAATTCCACATGGAGTTAGAACTCTGAAAAAACTTTAGGAAAAAGGCGGTTTCATGTTGGAAGCCGCTTTTTTTTTGCTTTATTAGAAGCAGTTTAACAATTTAGACTGAATTTAAAATAAAAGCTTTCTGATCGAGGCAATTAGAAAGCCGCCGTTTACTATTTTTGCGAATCTTGAAAAAATCCAACAACATGATTTTTGATATCGAAATGATCAAAAAGGTTTACGCCAAATTTCCCGAGCGCGTTGCTGCTGCTCGTAAAATTACTGGTGGACCCCTTACCCTAGCGGAAAAAATTCTTTATGCCCACTTGTGGGATGAAAACAACAATACAGCTCATACGAGAGGTAAAAGCTACGTAGACTTTGCCCCTGATCGTGTGGCCATGCAAGACGCAACTGCGCAAATGGCCCTATTGCAATTTATGCAATCAGGACGTAAAGAAGCTGCTGTACCTTCAACGGTGCATTGTGATCACCTTATTCAGGCTGAAACGGGTGCGGTAGCCGATTTAAAAAACGCCAAGCAAAAGAGCTCGGAAGTTTTTGATTTCCTTCAATCTGTATCGAATAAATACGGTATTGGTTTTTGGGAACCAGGTGGTGGTATTATTCACCAAGTAGTTTTAGAAAACTATGCTTTCCCTGGTGGAATGATGATCGGTACCGATTCACATACTGTAAATGCTGGTGGCCTCGGAATGGTGGCCATTGGTGTAGGTGGTGCTGATGCCGTAGACGTTATGGCCGGTATGCCTTGGGAACTTAAATTCCCTAAGCTTATTGGGGTAAAATTAACAGGTAAACTATCTGGCTGGACCGCTAGCAAAGACGTAATTTTAAAACTTGCTGGCATCCTAACCGTAAAAGGTGGTACTGGTGCCATTGTAGAATATTTCGGACCGGGTGCTAAGTCTTTAAGCTGCACTGGTAAAGGAACCATTTGTAATATGGGCGCCGAAATTGGTGCTACTACTTCTACCTTTGGTTACGACAATAAAATGGGCGATTACCTTCGTGGTACTGGCCGTGCAGAAGTAGCTGATGCTGCCGATGCCATTGCAGAACACCTTACGGGAGATGAGGAAGTATATAATAATCCAGAAGCTTACTTCGATCAAGTTATTGAAATCGACCTCAGCACCTTAGAGCCGCATATCAACGGACCCTTTACTCCCGATAGAGCTACACCAATTAGCCAATTTGCTAAAGAGGTGGAAGCCAATGGCTGGCCAAAAGAATTGGAAGTAGGTTTAATTGGTTCTTGTACTAACTCTTCTTATGAAGATTTAACTCGTGCCGCCTCGATCGCCCAGCAGGCCATCGATAAAAACCTCACTGTACGTTCTGAATTTACCATTACTCCTGGTAGCGAGCAAGTTCGCTTTACGGCAGATCGTGATGGACTGTTAGAAAAATTTAACGCCATGGGTGGGGTTGTAATGGCTAACGCTTGTGGACCATGTATTGGTCAATGGGCGCGTCATACCGACGATCCTACTCGTAAAAACTCCATTATCACTTCATTCAACCGAAATTTCGCGAAGCGTAACGACGGTAATCCTAATACCCACAGTTTTGTGGCTAGTCCAGAGATTGTAACAGCTATGGCTATTGCGGGAGATATGACTTTTAATCCATTAACTGATACGCTTACGAACGAAAAAGGTGAGCAAGTTAAATTGGATGAGCCATTAGGAATAGAGATGCCTCCAGCTGGTTTTGCTGTAGAAAACAATGGATACCATGAGCCTGCCGCTGATGGTAGTAATGTAACTATTCAAGTTGCTGAAAAATCAGAACGTCTACAATTATTAGATCCTTTCCAAGCTTGGGATGGTAAAAATATTGAAGGCATGCGCCTAATTATTAAGGCGAAAGGAAAATGTACTACCGACCATATTTCTATGGCTGGTCCATGGTTACGTTTCCGCGGTCACTTAGATAATATCTCTAATAACACTTTAACAGGTGCGATTAATTATTTCAATGATGAGCCAGGACGCGTTAAAAACCTCTTAACAGGTGAAGTTGGTACTGTGCCGGATGTGCAAAGAGCATACAAAGCAGCGGGAATCCCAACCATTGTTGTGGGTGATCATAACTACGGCGAAGGAAGCTCACGCGAGCATGCCGCTATGCAGCCGCGCCACTTAGGAATGAGAATCGTATTGGTAAAATCTTTTGCCCGTATCCACGAAACCAACCTTAAGAAGCAGGGAATGCTTGGCCTTACTTTCCAAAATGAAGCCGACTATAATTTATTCCGTGAAGATGACATCATCGACACCGTAGACCTAGATCAGTTTCAAGAAGGCAAAGCCTTACAATTGAGATTGAAACATGCTGACGGTAGTGAAGACTTAATTACCGTTGACCATACTTACAATGATTCGCAAATAGCTTGGTTTAAAGCGGGTAGCGCTCTGAATAAGATTAAAAGCGACCTTATAGCTTAAATTTTGGTAAGCCTAAATATGAGATCCCTCTCAACAAAATTGCTGAGAGGGATTTTTTTTTGACTTTTTTCTAAAAAGTAATGAAAATCACAAATTGTTAATTATATTTGCATTGTTAATAGTAAAGCTATCATATACGCGTTTAACGTATCTCTATTGCTAGTAACACTATAAATGAAATTTAATTGAATTGGCGACTAGCCTATCCCACTAAAGATAGCTTGGTTGGTTTAACTCTCTCGCTCCTTTTTCTTAAGGACGGGAGAGTTTCTTTTTAGGGACCTTTTCGTTTCATCGTTTCCTTATTATTAGTGTATTTTAAAAAGAAATAGGGCGGACCAATTCCCCTTCGCTAGGCAAGCCCACGCTTTACCTTTCCATTATCTTTGCAAAAATTCTGTTAGTCGCTAACCAACTAAGCTTAAGCATCGTTATACTAGCAGATGAAAACTAAAGTCATGAAAAAAATTATTACCCTTTGTATTGCCCTAACGGCGCTAAGTGCACAAGCTCAAAACTTCTCACCTACTCTTAATCGAAATTTCGAGTTGATTTTTGTAGACTACTTGATGCCTTACAATACCCTAATCAATATCGATCCAAGTACGAACCCAGTGGATACTTTCGGTTTCGTAGAAGTATTAAAAAATGCCAATGGCGCGTATTTACAGGGTCGTGAATTTGAATCTGGCAACTTAGTAAGTAGCTGGTTATGCTCTAATAACGGTAATGTTAATACCGTTTACATAACAAATCCTTTAAATGGCGATACGGTACAAATGGATAAAATTCACCGTGATGCCCAAGGAAGAGATACACTATACCAAACCTATTACGACACTACCTTTCCTGCCACTGGAAACTTAATCTTAAGTGAGGAATTACGTCTTTATTATGGCCCTAATGGCGTAGATAGTGCTGCGATGTCCGAAGTAAATGGCGGCCTTGGATTTGGTAACAATACCAACTATACCGTTTATCGCAATGCCCAAAACATAGTGGACTCCCTGGTGGCTGATATTGAATTTATGGGCAGCAAATTCCCTATTCAAACCCTGATCTATTTCAGTTCAAACAATAAATTGGATAGTATAAATCTTAAAAACAACCTTTCGGGAGAAGTGGCAGAACAAGTGCGTGTGATTAATAATAGCAATGGACTGGTAGAGAAATTTTTCATCTACGAAAGAGGTAATAATAATGCTTGGACCCTTTATGATGAATATCACCTAAGTACCAACACCTTTTTTGGTCTAAGTCAAAAATCTGCTTTAAGCTTAAACCTTTTCCCTAATCCCAGCCAAGGTTTATTAAATTTAAATAACCCTCTATCGGCCGATCTTAAAATCATCAATTTAAGTGGAGAGCTTGTTTGGGAGCAAAATGGATTAAGCCCACAAAGCCAAGTAAGTCTGAAATCGGTAGCGAAAGGTTTCTACCTTGCTCAGATTCGTTTAAGCGATGGAAGCTTTTACAGCGAAAAGATCTTATTGAATTAAAATCAATCTTCTAATTTAAAGTCCGCCTTGTTGCGGACTTTTTTTTTGACTTCGCTTTCAGATTGATAGAAAAAAAGGCCTCTAAATCCTAGCATTGCCAATAAAGTGCCGTCCATAAACCATAAATCTTAAAATACTTTCCGATAAACGAAATTATTACTGGCTGGTCTTTAAACTTATCATCTTTACACCTCAATACAACGAGATATGAAAAAGAATATAATTTTTGGACTTAGCCTTCTAGCTTTAGTAGCTTGTAACAAAGAAGATGGGCAACCCCTTCAAAACGCGGCAGGAGAACAAAATGTTAATTCTATGCAGGAGCTAAACGTGGCAGGTGACTTTAATTGGTCTGCTTCTTTTCAATCTACGCTAGAAGTTAGTTTCACTAATCCGCACAACCTTTCGGTAGAAGAGGAACTAATTTATATTCTCGATAATAATGATAATACCCTGGCTAAAACTAGAGTTAAAAACGGCTTAGCATCTTTTGATGTTTACTTTCCATCTAACGGTCAGTATAGTTTATACCTTCCTTTTACCGGTCATCAACAAACCCTAAGTAAGCAAGCGAAACAAAACTTCGATCTTAGTCAGAAAATGACAGGCAAAAGAGCCTCTCAATTCAACAAAACCGCTTCTAGCTCTTGCACCGTATGCGAAACACCCATGACTAACAATCTTGCTGAATTACCTGCTATTACTTTAGGCCGTCAAACCATCATTTCACAAAATTCTGTTCCAGGATGGCAAACAACCTCTTCTGATGGTAAAATCGAAATTTGGTCTACTGGCTTTGGTGGCGTACCTGCCCAAGAAGGCAATCAGTTTTTTGAAATAAATGCCAACCGTCCGGGTGCTTTATACCAAGAGCTTTGCTTAGAGCCAGGGTCTACTATTTCGTGGTCCGTTTGGCACCGCGGTAGAGCAGGTGTGGATGTAGCTCAAGTTAAAATTGGGGGATCCTTAGCAACTGCAACAGTAGAAGCTACCATGACGAGTGGAAAAGACGCTTGGAAAAACTATACTGGTACTTATGCAATTCCGGCTAATCAAACCACTACCCTATTTATTTTTGAAGCAGTGAGTGCAGCAGGTGGTGGTTCGGTAGGTAACTTCCTAGATAATTTCCGCATCAGCTGTGATCAAGATGGCGATGGTGTAGCCGATATTAATGATGATTACCCCACCGACCCGAGCCGCGCTTACCGCAGCTTCTTCCCTAGTGCAGGAAAACAAATCGTTGCTTTTGAAGACTTATGGCCAGCTACTGGCGACTACGACTTTAACGATTTAGTTTTAAGCAATCAAGTTGAGATTAGCCACAATGCCAATAATGAATTGGTAGATGCTAAATTCGCCGTAAGTATTGATGCAATTGGTGCTGGTTTAGCCAACGGAATTGGCCTTATGCTGCGCAATGAAAGTAAAGCCGCCTTGACTAATGGTTCTATCGCTTCAGTAAGTGGTGATGTAAGTTTAGACCCAGCCAACAACAGCGGATTAATTGTAAGCAATAATGTTTTTGCAAGCATAAGCAGCTATTACCAAAACAATGGTAGTGGTCCTTCAAGAACTCCCGATACTTTAAAATTCACCGTGAACTTCAGTGCCAATGCCGGTAGTGAATTATTACCTGAGCTATACCTATTCCGCAGTAACGACAGAGCGCTAGAAGTCCACCGCAGTGGCTTCTCTCCCTCGGCTGCCTTTGATGCTTCTCGTGCAAATACTGTCGATGATAATGGTGATTTTAAAACTGCCAGCGGTTTACCTTGGGGAATTGAAATTATTACCGAAACCACTTTCGATCATGCCCTAGAAAAAGTTGACATGGTACAAGCTTACCCTCAGTTTGCTAGTTGGGCCGCATCTGGCGGAAGCCAAAATGCAACGTGGTTCCTAAACCCAGATGTTGAAAAGGTTTTTTAATACCCAACCTTAATTAAAATTTTAAATTGTCATAAATACCTCGTCTCGCAAGGACGGGGTATTTTTTTTTTTGAAAAAACTTGAGCAGTCTGAAAAATTTGAACTTACTTTGTACTTCAAAGTACTTTTAATATGAATCAGGAAAAATACCTTCAAGACTTAGCCGAGATCAAAGAGATGATGAATCGCTCTTCGCGCTTTATCTCCCTCAGTGGTTTATCGGGCGTTTCAGCGGGTATTTTCGCTCTTATTGGTGCTTATGCTGCCTACGAAACAGTATACAATAATCAGAACTATTTCGATTATCGTCACGCTTATATCACCCAAGAAAGTTTAGTACAGTTAGTCTTAATTGCCGCTCTCACCTTAGCGGGAGCCATAGGAACAGGAATCTTTTTCACCACCCGCGAGAGTAAAAAACGCAAACAAAAAATATGGGATACCCAAAGTAAAAGGTTATTGATAAACCTGGCTATTCCCTTATTTACAGGAGGATTTTTATCGCTCATCTTAATTCGAGAAGGACTGATTGGATTAGTGGCCCCGATGACGCTCATCTTTTACGGATTGGCCTTGGTTAATGCTAGTAAATACACCTTAGGGGAATTAAGAAGTTTGGGGATTTTAGAAATTATTTTGGGTTTAGTAGGCTGTGTTTTTATCGGTTATGGTCTGGTGTTTTGGGCAATCGGCTTCGGCATTTTGCACATCGCTTATGGTTTGGTAATGCACTTTAAATACCAGCAAGCGTGAAAAATATACTCAAAGATTTAAATAAGGCCTTCGAAAATAAAATTCGCTTGGCTATTATGTCGGCTTTGCTGGTAAACGATTACCTAGACTTTAACAGCCTAAAGGAATTACTGGATGTTACCGACGGTAATCTAGCTAGCCATTTAAAATCGCTGGAAACAAAAAACTACGTGAGCTTTAAAAAGGAGTTTTTAAATCGGAAGTCGCATACCAAGTATTCGGCGACGGAAGAAGGCAAACTGGCTTTTAAACTGCATATTAAAGCGATTGAAAAATTACTGAACTAAAAATTTTTTACCCAATCACTTTGTAATTCAAAGTACTTTTAAATAATAGAAAAATGACAACAGAAAACAAACCCTTAGAAAAAGTAAACAACATGATTCGCAACTCCATCATGCTAAAGCTGCTGGTAATAACCACATTGATGCTTTTATTATTGATACCCGCCTCGATGATTAACTCCATTATCCAATCGCGTGAGCAAAAAAACAATGAAGCGATTGCCGAAGTGAGCGACAAATGGGCCGATGCTCAAGAAATTAATGGACCTATTTTAAGTGTGCCTCTTATTTATGAATATGAAAAAGACGGCAAGCTTATTCGCAGCACTAAAAATCTACAAATTCTCCCTAAAAGCCTTTCCATCAATGGCGAAGTAGAACCCGAAAAACTGCGTCGTGGTATCTATGAAATTGTGGTTTACAAATCGGATCTGCATTTAGCGGGTGAGTTTGATTTAGACCTCGATATCGACAGTACCAATCTCAAGGAAATCCAATTCCACAATGCCTTTGTTACCATTGGTATCTCCGACTTAAGGGGTATAAAAAACATCATTAAATTTAAATGGAATCAAGAAGATCTAGAGGTAGAACCAGGTTCTAAGCTCAGTAAAATTATTTATTCTGGCATTCACGTTAAAATTCCGCATCTGCAAAAGCAATGGGGCACAAATGCTAAATTTCAATTTAACTTAGATTTGCAAGGCAGTCGCAACCTATCCTTTATTCCTCTCGGCAGTAATACAGATGTAAGCCTTAATTCGAGTTGGAACTCCCCTAGTTTTAATGGCAGTTTTTTACCCGATGAACGCGAAATAAGCAATAGTGGCTTTAGCGCTTCTTGGAAAATTTTACAATTAAATCGCAACTTCCCCGAAAGCTGGATAGGTGATTTTAACGCCAAAACCCTGCAAGAAGCTTCTTTTGGTTTAGACCTTCTCGTGCCTTTAGATGATTACCAAAAATCGCTGCGATCTTCTAAATATGCGGGAATGACTATCGCCCTTACCTTCTTGATTTTCTTTTTAGTGGAAGTCTTAAACCAGCGTAAAATTCACCCGCTGCAGTATGCCCTAGTAGGATTATCATTAATCCTATTCTACACTTTATTGGTATCCATTTCGGAGCATTCCAACTTTAATTTGGCCTACGGAATATCTACCTTGGGTATTGTTGCTATGATTAGTCTCTATAGCATTAGCATCTTTAAAAAGGTAAAAGTAGTTCTGTTGCTTACCACCATTTTAATCGCTATTTATGGCTTTCTCTTTGTAACCTTACAACTAGCCGATTATGCCTTATTAATGGGAAGTATTGGTTTAAGCTTAATTTTAGGCGGAACCATGTATTTCACCCGTAATATCGACTGGTATAAACTCAATTTTGAGACAAATTAAGTTTTGATTATTGAATCCTTTAGACCCCTAGTCCTTGGCTAGGGGTTTTCTCTGTTATTATAAATGGTAAAAAGCTTCACTCTTAAGCCATGCTCGCAAGCAGCTAGGCTTTAGCAATAAAATCGATTTAGCGACTAATCAATATTCGCTCATACTTTAGTCCCAGCCAAAGATGAGAAACTTGCAGAATATAAAGGCCTCCCCTCACGCTAGCAGGAATTTCAAGCACAGGCTCCGAACCGATAATGCTAGTCTCATGTACGACAGTTCCATCTAAGGCAATTAGGCTTAAGCTGGAACCTTCAGGAAATTCGAGCATGGCTTTTAGCTGCAAGTAATCCTGCACTGGATTAGGATAGAAGGTAAAAACAAAAGGCTGATTTTCTGATTCTAGCGGAATGCTGCGTAAGAAGGGATGAATACCTCTTTTACCGACCTTAAAAACGCCTGCTTCATTACGATCCCAATCGACATAGCTAACATATACCTCACCTTGGTTGGAAAAGTGCAGGTCAAGTATTAAAAATACGGAAGCACCATTATCCAACAACTTATCATAGCGAACGAAACCTGTACTGTCTATCAACATTATTCGTTCATAGGTTTTAGTCAAGTTTAGATCTGGTCGATACTTAGTTCTAATTAAATAAAATCCGTTTTTCTCCCATATGCTGATAGGATATACGAAAGAGTTACCGCCACCAAAGAGACCACCACTACCATTTTCTATTAAATAAGGGTTGCTTATTTTAAAACGCAGAAGCTCTTTACCCGCGAGAGAATGTACCTGAATACTATGTTCGGCTTTAGCAGAAATACTATCCAGCTCTACTTCGGTACTTATTTTATAAGGAAGCGATCTAAACTTCGGACTTAATCCTACAATGTCTTCATGAAGAAGGCATTCCACTTGTCTCGTAGGACCCCATTGTCCAGTAGTTCGATGTATTGCATAAACCTTCACTTGCCGAATACTGTCTATATTAGGTCGATAAATACCATATAGACTATCCCCTTCTTCCAACCACTGCAAATAATAATGCTCCAGTCTGCCTCCTGGTAAACTATCCTCATTTAAAGCCCGCACGAAATTGCCGTATAAATCCCTAAGCGAAATGTAACCTTCACCAAGACTAGTCCAAATCAAGCTATCGGATCCTTGCGTAAAAGCCCTGCCTCTAAGTACATTAGGGCTTAGTTTTCCAATAATCTTCCCCGAATCAAAACTGATTAGATCATCTTTAATTTCAGCAAAATTGCTATTCCTTGAGTCCCATTTTTCTTGACGAAAAAAAAATGCGTTTAATTCTGGTAGCACTCCTTTAACACTACCATAATTCATGGCCGTATCCTTAGGTAAGTATCGGTATGTTAAGCTATTACCATTATCGCTATTTAACAGTCCTATAAACCCACCTTGGCCTGGATCCGAAGGGCCTCCAGTTATACCAAAGATTGCTATGGTTCCGTCCCAAGCTTCACTCAAATATCTACCTCCCTTAATACTATCCCCTTGTGGATTGATATACCAGGCGGTGCTAGTCCATTGTCCCAGGCAGGAGCTAAAACTGGAGGTTAAAACCAATAAAAAGACTAAAATGCGATTCATATAGCTAGGCTTTTTCTTTTGCTGCAACTAAGGCATAAACCATCGGCAATTTTGCTTCTAAGCCCTTTATTTGAAAGCGGCTCGGTGCTATTTCCACCATATTAGCAAAGCAGTTATAGGGTGAGTAATCAAACTCTTGAAAGGTTTCCAATTGCAAACCCGCTCCGAAAAGACTGCCTAAAACCTCAGCGAGAGAATGATTCCAGCTAATGGTTTCAATTTCAATTTGCTCTTCTTTAGCAGCATAGGTTCCTTGCTGCTTTTCAATAATTGGATCTGCTTTAAAATAAGAGTACTCTACTTTTTTAAAATCATTATCGAACATCCACACCACCGGATGAAACTCGGCAAATACCAATTGTCCGCCAGGCTTTAAATAACGCGCTATCAAATTCGCCCATTTCTCTAAATCGGGCAGCCAACCGATGGTACCGTAGCTGCTAAATACTACATCAAACTGCTCGTCCAAATGCTCTTCTAAAGAATAAATGTCGCAACAAATAAAACGAGCCTTTAACTTACAAGCTTCGTTTAATTCGCGCGCCTGCGCAATGGCTTTATCGGAAAGGTCCACTCCTACCGCATCTGCTCCCAAGCGCGCTAGCGACAAAGTATCTTGTCCAAAATGACATTGTAAATGCAACACTTTTTTGCCCTGCAGATTCGGTAAAAGAGCGGCTTCGATACTGTTTAAGGAAGTCTTTCCTTTCAGGAAACTAGCTACATCGTAAAAATCGGATTGATAATGCGAGTCGATGCGCTTATTCCACGAAGCGCGATTTATTTCTAAATACTCATCTGCCTTAGCGCTCATAATTTTATTGTTTTGAAAAGGGAAATATAAAGCTTAGTTGCCAAGCATCTAAAAAAAACGAGCTCAAAAAAAAACGCGCTCACAACTTTGTTAACTAATTCGTTAACTTTGTAAGGTGATTAGAAAAGTTGTTGCGTATAAAAACTACTTCCTTGACTTTTATAGAGATCAAGACAAAAAGGTTCAGTTGAAAATTGAATATGTCTTGGACATGATTCGGTTTGAACAGAGAGTTTCGACAAAGTTTTTTAAGCAGCTGCAGAGTAGCGATGGAATTTACGAAGTTCGAGTTATCACCTCTTTTAAAAGCATTCGAATACTTTGCTTCTTTGATGGCGCCGACCTTATTGTTTTAAGCAACTGCTTTGTAAAGAAAACTCAGAAAACACCAAAAAAAGAGATTACGAAGGCCGAAAAAATCAAGACGGAGTACTTAAAAGATAAAAGCAGTTGAACATGAAAAATACAACAAGTTTCGAAGATATATTAGTAGACAAGTACGGTAATAAAGGGACTGAATCTAGAGATAAATTTGACACTGAATCTCTTGCTTTTCGACTTGGAATAATGTTGAAAGAAGCTAGACAAGAAGCCCAGTTAACACAAGAGCAGCTTGCTGAGAGAACCGGGACGAAGAAAAGCTATATATCAAGAATTGAACGCGGATTAAGCGACATTCAAGTGTCTAGCTATTACAAGCTAATCGAAATTGGACTGGGTAAAACTCTGAATATTTCTATCGGATAGACTAAATAACGTGAGTTCGACTATAAATTATACCCTCCGATTTTACGTCGAACTCACGTCAAATACGGTTCGAGCTGAAATTATAACTTAATCCCAAGAGGCTGCGCAGGGTTCCACCGTCAAAATTACTATTAAGATAAGGGGATATCTCAAAAGCGACTTGGAAATTAGGATGTTTCTGCCAAGGCTTAAAACGCAGTCCGAAATGCAGTAAATAACCATTGGTAAAAGTCAAATCTTCGGCCGCATAAAAGGGATTGAAGTTAAAGCCCAAGCCGCTGTATACGTTGTAATAATCGCGCTTTCGGAAATTCACCATGGCATTTACTTCCATATTCACATTGCTCAAAAAGGTATTGCTTTCCAGTCGCCCATCCAGCCAAAGTGTTTTTTCGCTGTCGCTAGATAGGGCCACAATCGATTGAAAGGGATAATAGGATAAAGCCACCTGCGCCTTAAGGCCATTTAGGCAGAGAAAGGTAAACAACAAAGTATTAATTAGTAGTCTCATAACAAGTCAATTAGTTTGCAATAGCAGGCTTTAGGCTGATAGAAATCATCGAATAATAAGGGGTAATCTTCACGTTGGTAAAAGTCGCGAATCCACGAATTGGCATCACTTAAACCCCAAAAGCTTATTCCGTATTGATAGCGGCTAGGTAAAGCTTTGTAGGCTAAAACTACCGTGGCCAAAACATCGGCCTGCCGGTTAAATAACTCTTCTTTATCTAAATCGCCTTTATTAAAAGGATTTACGGAAATATCCACTTCGGAGAGGTGGACTAATAAGCCGGTTTCACCTGCTGCCTGAATCGCGCTGTTTATCTGTCCTCGGCTAGGATAATTAATGGCGATATGCATCTGCATGCCAATGCCGTGAATGGGTACCCCGCGTTGTTTTAAATTACTGAGAAAAGTAAAAACTGCTGCGCGTTTTCGCTCGTTATAGGCCAAATTAAAATCATTGTAAAACAGTAAAGCCTGCGGATCTGCCGCATGAGCATAGCGAAAAGCCTTCTCAATATAGCCATTGCCTAGGTGCTGTCGCCAGATGGAATTTCGCAGCGTACCGTCTTCATTAAAAGCTTCGTTAATTACATCCCAGGCGGCTACTTTCCCTTTAAAATGCTCACAGATAGATTGGATGTGATTCTTAAACATCGCTTCCCACTGAGCTTTCGTCCCTTGATAGTTTAGCATCCAAGTAGGCAATTGCTTATGCCAAATTAAAGTATGGCCGTGGATGCGTTGCCTATTTTGTTGGGCACGCGCTACCAAATCATCCGCTTGAGGCCAGAAAAAACTGTTCTCTTGGGGATGGAGATAAGAAGGCTTAAAAATATTTTCGGGGGTGATGCTATTGAACTGTTTACTGACCAAAGTATCGTACTGCGGCAAACTGAAATAAGTCGGATCTACCGCCACACCCAGAGGGAAATTCGCCTGCTGATACAGGGACTGCTCTAGCCCACATTCTTCCGAACTAGGCTTTTCACAAGCGCTAATCAGAATAAATAATACGAATGTGAGTACCGATCTGGGCATAATCAAATAAGGGTATAAACCTCTGTAAGGGGCACAAGTTAAAGCCTTCTCTCGACTTGAAAAATATTCCCTTTGAAAACCAAGCCCTTGACTTTTTCGCATCTACGCGAAGTGTAAACAAGAGATCTTTTATCTAATTTTGCTACCATTCTAAAATAAATAGCATAATGCAGAGCAGAACCCAAAAAACAGTCCTTCATTTAGATCTTGACAGCTTCTTTGTTTCGGTAGAGCGACTGACTAACAGCGCTTTAAACAACAAGCCTGTTTTAGTGGGCGGTACGGGCGGAAGAGGTGTGGTGGCTTCTTGTAGCTATGAAGCGCGGCGCTATGGTGTACACTCGGGAATGCCCATGCGCACTGCTCTTCAGCTTTGTCCCGAAGCGATTGCCATTAAAGGCGACAGCAGTCGCTACAGCAAGTATTCTGATATTATTACCGAAATAATTAAGGAAGAAGTGCCCCTTTTTGAAAAGCCCAGCATCGATGAGTTTTACGCCGACCTCACGGGTATGGATCGCTTTTTTGGCTGTTTCAAATTAGCTTCAGAAATGCGTGATAAAATTATTAGAGAGACCGGTCTTCCTATTTCCTTCGGTCTTTCTACCAATAAAACTGTGGCTAAAGTGGCGACTGGTGAAGCCAAGCCGAACAATCGCTTAGAAGTTTCCAGCGGTTTCGAACGCCCCTTCCTTGCTCCCTTGGCGGTGAAGAAAATTCCCATGGTAGGACAAAAAACGGGTTTATTATTGAACCGTATGGGGGTGCGCTATATTCACACTTTACAAGAGATGCCCGTAGAATTAATGGAGAAGGCCATGGGCAAAAACGGTATTAATATCTGGCAAAAAGCCAATGGCATCGACAACAGTCCCATTGTTCCTTATCAGGAAAGAAAATCCATTTCTTTAGAACGCACCTTTCAGAAGGATACCATTGATGTGCAAAAGTTAGAGACCCTCATTATTGCCATGGCCGAAACCCTCGCTTTTCAACTGAGGCAAGGCAATAAGCTCACGGCCTGTGTTACGGTGAAAATCCGCTATTCCGACTTTAACACTTATACCCTGCAAAAGCGCATCCCCTACAGCAGTAACGACGATGTATTAATTGCCAGCGCCAAAGAACTCTTTAAAAAACTCTACCACCGTCGCTTATTAGTCCGCTTAATTGGCTTGCGCATGAGTCATTTAGTAGGCGGTGGTCATCAGATAAATCTTTTTGAAGACAGCGTAGAGAAAATCCGTCTTTACCAAGCCATGGATGCCATGCGTAATCGTTTTGGACAGAATGCCGTATCGCGGGCCAAAACCATGGAGTCGAAAGGACTAGGGCGTGCCAACCCCTTTAACGGCATGCCTTCCGCAATAATGGCGCATCGCCGCGGCTAAAGCTAAAATCATGCTCAACAATCACAGTTATTACAGTTTAAGCTACGGCATCCTCTCCCCTAAAGAGTGGGTAGAATGGGCGCAAGAGAACCAAGAAGAACAGATTTGCCTCACCGATATTAATTGCACCGCCGGGAATATTGAGTTTATCCGTCTCGCTAAAGAAGCAGGCATTAAAGCCATTGTGGGCATCGATTTCAGGAATGGGGTGGAGCAACTTTATATTGCCCTTGCCCGCAACCGTAGTAGCTATGCCGAAATGAATCGCTTCCTCTCCCAAGAACAAATAGAGGGCAAAGGCCTTCCGGCAGAAGCGCCCCTAAAAGAAGCCTTTATTATTTATCCTTTTGATAAGGTTCCCCAGCGTACCCTCTACCCTTACGAGTATATTGGCATTGCCCCCCATGAGCTCAATAAACTGCGCTTTTCGGTTTTAAAAAATGAAACCGATAAAATGGTTATGCTGCGCAGCAACAGCTTTCGCGAGAAGCGTGACTATAATACCCATCGTCTTTTAAGAGCCATCGGTGAAAACAAACTATTAAGTAAATTAAAACCTGAAGAACAAGCGCCGGCGCAATGGGGCCTGCTAAACAGTAAAGAGCTGAGCGAACTTTACCAAGACTTCCCCAAAATTATCGCCAATAGCAAAAGGCTTTTGGAGGAATGCGAACTCGACTTTGAATTCAAAAATTACAGTCGCAGTGAAAACCGCCGTTACTATACCGACAGCGCCACGGGAGACCGCGAAATTATTCGTTCCCTCTGTTATAATGGTTTGGAATACCGCTATCCCAATCCTAACCCAGAAGTGTATGAACGCCTAGAAAAAGAACTAGATGTAATTGAGAAACGCGGTTATTACAGCTACTTCCTCATTAACTGGGACATTGTAAACTACGCCCGCCGCAAAGGTTATTTTTACGTGGGTCGAGGTAGCGGTGCCAATAGTTTAGTGGCCTATATTTTACGCATCACTGATGTAGATCCGATTAAATTGGACTTGTACTTCGAGCGTTTTATAAACCTATCTCGGCGACAGCCCCCCGATTTTGATATTGACTTTTCTTGGCGCGACCGGCAAGATATTACCCGCTATATTTTCGAGCGCTTTCCTAAAGCCTGCTTACTGGGTTCGCATACTACTTTTAAGTACAAGGCTATTGTGCGCGAGTTGGGAAAAGTATTGGGTTTGCCCAGCCGCGATATTGATCAGTTAAGCACTTGGCGTAAAGAAAAGGCAGAACTGGACGATATGCAGAAACTAGTTTTAAAATACGGTCAGCGTATTGAAGGCTTCCCGCATCACCTTACCATACATTCCAGTGGCATTCTTATTCCCGAAAATGATATTTACCAATATGGCGCCACCCTCCTACCGCCCAAAGGTTTCCCTACTAGTCATTTCGATATGTATTCGGCCGAAGATATTGGGCTTTATAAATTCGATATTCTCGGGCAAAGAGGTCTCGCTAAAATTAAGGATGCCCTCCTACTGGTCAAGCAAAATTATCCCGAAGCGAAAGACTTAGACATTCATAAAGTGCAGCCTTTTTATGAAGATGAAAAAATAAAAAGCATGCTGCGCGAAGGACAAACCATGGCTTGTTTTTACGTGGAGTCGCCTGCTATGCGCGGACTTTTGCGCAAGCTTCGAGCCGATAGTTACCTTGGTCTGGTAGCGGCCAGCTCCATTATTCGTCCGGGAGTTTCCGCTAGCGGCATGATGGCCGAATACATTAGGCGCTTCCGCGATCCTAAACTGCGTAAATACATTCACCCGAAGATTGGCGAAATATTAGGCGAAACCTTTGGGGTGATGGTCTACCAAGAAGACGTGCTTAAAGTAGCGCATTACTTTGCGGGCCTTAGTTTAGAAGAAGCCGATGTGCTGCGCCGCGGCATGAGTTGGAAATTTCGCGAGCGCAACGAGTTTGATAGTATTAAGGATAAGTTTTTTAGCAATTGTAAAGAAAAGGGCTATCCCGATGCCGTTACCAGCGAAGTGTGGCGACAAATTGAAAGTTTTGGCAATTATGCTTTTGCCAAAGGACACTCGGCTAGCTATGCTGTAGAAAGTTACCAAAGTCTTTATCTCAAAGCCTATTACCCCCTAGAATATATGCTGGCCACCCTAAATAATGGCGGAGGATTTTACAGTGTAGAAACCTACCTCAACGAGTTTCGTTTAAACGGAGGAACAGTAGAAGCCCCCTGCGTTAATCATTCTGAAATGGAAAGTACGCTGCATCAAAAACACCTGTTTTTAGGCTTCCAAAACTTAAAGGATTTTGAAGACCGAGTGGTGCTGAATATTCTCCGCGAAAGACATTTAAAAGGGAAATATACGAGTCTGCACGATTTTACCGAACGCGTAGAAATTTCCTTGGAACAACTAATTATCCTCATTCGCATTAATGCCTTTCGTAGCATTGAGCCCGACAAGAAAAAACTATTGTGGGAAGCGCATTTTCTTTTAGGCTCCGCTAAAAAATCGGCCCCAGTAAGCGACCTCTTTCGCAATGAGCCCCCCAAATTAGTAATCCCCGAACTGGAGCATCATCAGCTCGAAAATGCGGTAGATGAAATTGAACTGTTGGGCTTCCCCTTGAGTTCGCCTTTTCAGCTCGTGCCAAGCCTACCCGAAAACACCATTGCCGCCCAAGACATTCCGCGGCATAAAGGACAAAAGGTGCGCTTATGCGGATACCTAATTCACGTTAAGAATCTTAGCACCCGCGCCCAAGTTTCGCAGCACATGATGTTTGGAACCTTTTTAGATCAAGCCGGGCATTTTATTGATACCGTTCACTTCCCGCAATCGGCTGCCCAATATCGCTTTAAGGGAAAAGGGATTTATTTAATTGAGGGCTTTGTAATTGAAGAGTACGACTTTTATAGTGTAGAGGTTTTGTATTTAGAGCGGCTGCCTTATGTTAATTTTGAGGATGTGTGAAGAATGAAGTTTAACCACAAAGGACAAAGGATAACTGCACCGAAAAACCTCTGTGAACTTTGTGTAACTCTCCGTGTGATTTGTGGTAAAAAACCATCAAGCTTAACCACAGAACACAAAGAATAGCCACCCCGAAAAAAACCTCTGTGAACTTTGTGAAAATCTCCGTGCGCTTTGTGGTAAAAAACCGTCAAGCTTAACCACAGAGAGGAGCGCAAAGTAGACACAGAGAACGCAAAGAATAGCTACACCGAAAAACCTCCATGAACTTTGTGGTTAAAACAAATAAGTACTTATAAAGACCACCATAGCGCAGTTGTGCTAAACTCCGTGTAATTTGTGGTAAAAAACCAGAACCACTCAGAATGAATAACTCAGTAAATCAGATTGCCAAGGTAGTTATTGGATGTGCAATAGAGGTACATCAAGCTTTAGGACCAGGTCTATTAGAAAGCGCCTATAAAGAATGTCTGCTTTTTAAGCTAAGGCAAGATGGTTTATTGGTGGAAAAAGAAAAGCCGATACCCGTAGTTTTTGAAGAAGTAAAACTAGAATGTGGTTACAGAATAGATCTATTGGTGGAAAATAAAGTAGTGATCGAATTAAAAAGCGTAGAAAGCTTGACTGATGTTCATCTAGCTCAAACCTTAACTTATATGAAGCTTGGAAATTATAAACTTGGGCTTCTAATAAATTTCAATGTATCACTATTAAAAAAAGGAATAAAAAGAGTGATAAATGGTGACTTAAATCAATAAACACTCGGTAAGCTTTGTGGTGAAAAACCATCGAGCTTAACCACAGAGAACGTAAAGTAGACACGGAGAACACAAAGAATAGCCGCACCAAAAAAACCTCCGTGACCTTTGTGTAACTCTCCGTGGGCTTTGTGGTGAAAAACCATCGAGCTTAACCACAGAGAACGCAAAGTAGACATGGAGAACACAAAGAATAGCCGCACCCAAAAAAAAAACCGTGAACTTTGTGTAAGTCTCCGTGGGCTTTGTGATGAAAAACCATCGAGCTTAACCACAGAGAACGCAAAGTAGACATGGAGAACACAAAGAATAGCCACACCGAAAAAACCTCCGTGACCTTTGTGTAACTCTCCGTGGGCTTTGTGGTGAAAAACATCGGGCTTAACCACAGAGAAACGCAAAGAATAGCCGCACCGAAAAACCTCCGTGAACTTTGTGTCAATCTCAGTGTGCTTTGTGGTAAAAAAGCGAGAGTGACTCGAAAAAAAACATGAAGTTCAAAAACCATCCTTAACTTTAACCCATGTGTTACGATTCCGCCGCTTTATCCAAAAGAAGTCTCGACTATGCCAAGCGCATAGGTTATGGCCCCGAAACCATTGAAGAGCTGGAACAACAATTTTTACGTTTACGCGAAATTAGCGGTCCCGTTTTTCATGCTAATGGCTATGATCATCCGGCTTTACCGATAGTTTTAGAAGAAGAAAAAAAAGAGGTGAAACTCTTTCAATGGGGCCTCGTTCCCCAGTGGACAAAGAATTTAGAACAGGCGCAGCAAGTTTGGAATCACACCTTAAACGCCCGCTCCGAAACCATTTTCGAAAAACCCGCTTATCGCGAAGCAGCCGAAAAACGACGCTGCTTGGTGGTACTAGATGGATTTTATGAGCATCACCATAAGGGCAGCAGAACTTTCCCTTATTATATTCAAATGGCCAATAAAGAACCGATGATTATGGCGGGAATTTACGAGCGCTGGATTAATCCCGAGGACCAAAATAGCCTTTTCACCTTCAGCATTGTAACCACTCGTGCAAATAGCCTTTTACAGGAAATTCATAATAATCCCAAAATGAAGGAGGCTCGCATTCCCCTTATTCTCAATCGTGAAAAACAGGAATTATGGTTGAGTAAGCTATCTCCCGAAAGGGATGAAAAAACCTTTTCAGAGATTTTTAAGCCCATTGCTAGTGAGGAGCTTATAGCGCATACAGTGGCCCCTTTGCGGGGGATGCGTAAAGTGGGAAATATACCGCTGGCCCAAGAAGAGAAAGTTTATCCCGTATTAATGCAGGATGATAGCGACGAGCACGGGCAGATTTCCTTATTTTAAATGAACGTTCAGGCTTAGGACCTGTTACCTTATAAAGACCAATCCATGAAATTAGAAAACAAAGTAGCTTTCATAACCGGTGGCAACAAAGGCATCGGCTACGGCATCGCCGAATATCTTTTAAAAGAAGGCATGAAAGTCGCCATAAGTAGTCGTAGTATCGCATCTGCGGAAGCGGCCGCCAAAGACCTAGCCCCACAGGGTGAAGTGTTAGCTTTAGAATTAGACGTTCGCGATTACAGCGCCCAAGAAAAGGCAGTTGCCGAGATCTTAGAAAAATGGGGACAACTAGACTTAGTGGTTGCCAATGCTGGTATCGGTCATTTCGCCCCGATCGAAGATATGGATATTGAGGAATGGAAAGCAGTAATCGACACCAATGTAAACGGGGTGTTTTATACTTCCAAAGCGGCCATTCCTGCACTAAAGGACAGCAAGGGTTATATTATTACCATCAGCAGTTTGGCCGGAACTAACTTCTTCCAGCAAGGCACAGCTTATAACGCCAGTAAATTTGCCGTTACCGGATTTAGTCAAGCGATGATGCTCGACTTGCGTAAATATGGCATCCGCGTAAGTACCATTATGCCCGGCTCTGTAACCAGTCATTTTAATGGCCACGAACCAAGCGAAAGTGATGCTTGGAAAATTCAACCCGAAGACATAGGCGAATTAGTGGCGGATCTTATGAAAATGAACCCCCGCACCTTACCCAGTAAAATTGAGCTAAGACCTACTATACCGCCATCTGCGAAAGCATAAGCAACCTATTTTTAATTAAGCCCATTGCGTGTAGTAATGGGCTTTTTTTAGGGAGTGATTTAGAAAATCTGTGGATTATAATCCTTCTTGTGCTTCGGACCGATATTGCGATAGACCTCTTGGATATAGGTCATATCTTCTTCGAAAACGCCCGTAGGATGATAAACTCCTAGCACGCCCGCCTCCTTTTTATCATAGTCTAAATAGCCCAAGCTGATGGGGACTTTAGCCTCCATGGCGATGCGATAAAAGCCAGTTTTCCACTTCGGCACCCATTTGCGCGTTCCTTCGGCGGGGACCAGCACTACCATTTTTTTCGACTTCAACTGCTCAATGGCGTAGTCGGTTAAATTATTGCGGGTTTTAGAACGGTTAACTCCTACCGCTCCCGTCCAACGAAAAAAGTAGCCGTGTAAACCTTTGGTATAAAGGTCTTTAATAAAGTATTTCAAATCAAGACCCATTACCCAAAACGCCGCTAAAGCATAGGGGAAATCCCAATTTGAGGTATGTGGCGCTGCCACCATCACCGAATGCTTCATTTCCTCCGTTATCTCTGCTTTCAACTTCCAACCTGCAAGTTTGAAGAACATATTTCCCAAAAACCTTTTCATGGCTGCAAATTACTATAATAGTGATTAGTATTTTTGATAAACTTTAAATCTAAAAATTGAAAGGCCGGACCCGCATAGCTCCTACTCCTTCAGGATACTTGCATCTTGGGAATTTATTTTCCCTCGTAAATACTTGGTTATTGGCGCATCAATGGGAGCTTGAGCTTTTACTCCGTATCGACGATATGGATCAGGCGCGTTTACGGATGACCTATTTGGATGATATTTTCCGCACAATAGAAAGTCTTGGCCTCGACTATGATATTGGCCCTTCTGGTCCAGGTGATTTTCTGGAAAATTGGTCGCAGCGCAAACGCAAATCGCAATACGACGATATCATTGAACGCCTGAAAGACGAAGGAAAACTCTATCCTTGTGCCTGCTCGCGCAAGGAGCTTTCCACCCATTTACGCTCCGAGCATTTTAGCCAAAATTGCTGGAGCAAGAAGCACGCATTTGCGGCTAAGGGGCAAAAATGGCGTTTGAAATATGAAGGGGAATCCGTACGCATTTTAAATGGGCAAGGTGAAAGCGAAGAGTCGCAGCTCGCTAATGAAGTTTGGGATTTTGCGGTACGTCGGAAAAATGGCGACCCCGCTTATCAGCTTTGCTCCTTCAGCGATGATCTACATTTTGGCATTAGCCACATTGTTCGCGGTGAAGATTTGCGCTATTCCAGTTTTGCCCAAGCCTATTTGGGGGAAATTTTAGGCGAAAAAAGCTTTCGCAAGATGCGTTTTTACCATCATCCCTTGGTGAAATATGAAGGGGAAAAGCTATCAAAAAGTCAGTCTGCCCCCGCGGCTAAATATTATTTGGGCGGCCGTAGCAATAAAGAAAGAGTATTAAATTTTATTGCTGCGGAATTAGGGCTAAAAGGTTCGTATTCGGTTTTGACGGATTTGAGGGAAGCGTATGCAGAGAGTAGGAATTTATAATTAAAGGGTAATAGAGTTAGAATTCAGTAGGAATTCCAATGTAATATCGCCCTGCGATTTATCGCAGGGAATGGATAAGGGAATTCGGGTGGATTGGGTTTTCGATATTCCAGTTGTGAATTGGTATTGATGATTTTTTTGGCAAGGGTTAATTCAAATCTTCATCGCAGCCATTTAAGTGCCACCCCTTCGGGGTTTGGGTTCCTAGTCTACTCGCTTTTCTACTATAATGTCATCCCTTCGGGATTTAGGCTTATAAATAAGGTCAGGCTTCGCTTGCTTAATTAGAGCTTTTCAATTTTCGAAACCTCTCAAAACGGATTTCAACAACTAAACCGCAATTCCATAATCCTGCAATTGATTTACACGCTCAACTTTAAAAATTAAGAAGGGATAATCTTGTCACAGGCTGCTAATCCCGAAGGGATGAAACTATAGTAGCTAAATGATTTAAGGATTATACATGAACCCTGAAAGGGTGAAACTAGGATTCTTACCAGTCAAACAAATATTTTTCCTGATATTCAATTTCGTAGGATTTGAGAAAGGTTAAGTACTCCTCCTTAAAGGATCTCTTTTTGTGATGCTCTTCCTGCTTGGCAATATATTGGTAGACTTGATCAATTTGAGATCGAGAATAAGAAAAAACGCCATATCCAGTTTGCCAAGCAAATTTGCCTGCTAAAAACTTTTGTTCATTAATAAAATTGCTCGAGTTATTTTTTATGTCCCTTACCAAGTCTGAAATTCTCATGGAAGGGTTCATACTTACAAACACATGAACGTGATCGCCTGTACCATTAACAATTAGGCACTTTTGTTTCTTAGCTTCGACTGTAGCAAAAATGTATTTGAAAACTCTTTCTCGCCAAGGCTTTTGCAAAAGGTTCTCCCTCCCTTTTACGGTGAAAATAACTTGTATATAAATTCTTGAATAGGTTCCGGCCATAGTTTGCTCTTTTTAATTGAACCTTAAATTATTGACTTTAAGTCCACTAAAATAAGTTCTAAACAAAGGGCGAGACCCATCAAACAATTCCTAAACAGCAACTAAACACTTAGCCGAAATTTAAATTTTCTAGAGCTGAGGGATAATTTTCTTATCCGACCCTTCTGTCCTCCTAATCAGATTTTTGCCCAGATTTAAATTCAATGCCCCTCTTTATCTAAAATACTCATCTGGGAAACCGAGCAAATAAATACGCTCCGAAGCCCGAGTAAAGGCGGTATATAACCAACGTAAATAATCGAGATTCAAAGGCTCATCGGCGGGACGCCAGGGATGATCTACAAAAACACGCTGCCATTGCCCCCCTTGGGCTTTATGGCAGGTAAGTGCATAGGCGAACTTTACTTGCAGGGCGTTTAGGTAAGGGTTTTCCTTTAAGGCCAACATGCGTTCGGCCTTGGTAGGCAGATCGGCATAATCTTCCGCAACTACCTCAGCGAAAGCCTTTTGCTCATCCCAGCTTAAAGAAGCGCCTTCGTAATTAAGGACTTCCAAAAAAATGAGGGTTTCAAAAGGATCGGCTTCTAAATCGCTGAAGCGCAGTTTCACACGGGCAAAGCGTCGGTCGTATAGTTCGATATACTCATATATTTCTAGCAGTTCTAGAATATCGCCATTAGCGATAAAAGACGCTTGATGATTGTCGGGCAAGGCGGTATAATTATTCTTAACCACCATAAGAAAATCGCCTACTGAAACCTCATCTTCCTGCCAAAGTACGCGCATGCGCAATTGCTGATTGTACAAATTGGCTTTTTTATTGGATCGGGTAATTATAGCCATTTGCTCCCGCCCTACTTGAGAAACTGCTTCGTTTAAGGCATCTTCTACTTCATTGCCATTTTGCAGTCGAATTACATCTGGTCCTAATTGAAATACAGGCTGCGGAAAAGGAAATTGGGACTGAATCTCGCGCAAGCGGGTAGCGTTTAAAAGCAAGACTGAATTTTCCTCCTGCCGCATTACCTCCGTCAATTCAATTTCTGAAGCCTCGAAACTGTAATGACGTAAAAGATGATTGACGTCTAAGGCGGGACTTTGATCGCTATGAATGGGAGGCAGCTGGGCGGTATCTCCCACCAATAGTAATTGGCAGTTTTTACCAAGCGCCACAAATTGCATTAAATCAGACAGCAAACTACTGTTGTACTCACCTAATTGATCATTAATCATCGAGGCTTCGTCTACCACAAATAAGCAATCGCGCGCTTTATTCGGTCGTAGCCGGAAGACCATTCGACCCAAACGATCGGTCTGTAATTGATAAATGTATTTATGAATGGTAAAAGCTTGTTTGGCACTGTAATTACCCATCACCTTGGCTGCTCTTCCGGTGGGAGCCATAAGCACAGCCGAGCGGTTAAATTGCGGTAAAGTTTTAACTAAAGATTTTATTAAGGTTGTTTTTCCTGTACCGGCAAAGCCTTTCAATAAAAAAATTGTATTGGGCTTTCCATCGCCACAATAAATAGTAAGTCCTTGCAAAGCAAGCTTTTGGCCCTGGGTAGGCTGAAAAGGAAAACCCTCTAAAAGTTTATAATAAAAGGATCTTTTCCACTCTCTGTTCATGCTTCAAAAGTAGGGTGGAAAAAAGGAGTTTGCCAACTAAAAAAAATTGTAGATTTGTCGCAATCACAAAAGCAAAAGCCAGAAAACATAATGAATTCTAAGTTTTCCCTTATAGCCAAGATAGTATTAGGAGTCCTAATTGTTTTTTTAGGATATAAACTATACACTATAATTCAAGAGCCAATTGACTTTGAAAATCTTAAAGAAAAACGCTACACCGTGGTAAAAGACCGTCTGGAAAAAATTCGTGACGCTCAAAAAGCTTACCGTACGGAGTATCTGGTTTTTGCTGAAGATTTAGAAAGCCTTATTGCTTTTGTTGACACCGGTAAAAGTGCCATTATAGAGCGCAAAGATTCTTCTTTCATGTACTACAATACAACCTATTTGCAGGAGATGGAAAAAGATACCATAATTACAACCATCTTAGGGTATGAGCCCGTTAAGGAAAAGCTATTTGGGGCTGACTTCAACGTTAATACTTTACGTATAATTCCTTTTTCCAATAATGTCCCTTTCATGGTAGCTGCTGGGAAAATTAGAATTAACGAAGTTACTGTTCCCGTATTTGAAGCGAAAGCTCCCGATACAGCTGTTTTCCATGATGTGCTTTCAAAATACGATCAGTATATTGATAATGATTACGCCTTACAAGTAGGCGATTTAAACCAAGCAACTTTAAGTGGCAACTGGAAGTAAATCAATTTTCAACTATTTAAAATACGACAACAGTCTAAATTCTGAGAATTTAAAAGATTGTCATCTTATAATAAGCCTGTCTGAGACAGGCTTTTCCTTGTTACTAAGTGACCACGATAAGCGCAAGATTTTACTACTCGCATTGAAAGCTCCCCTAGAAGCATCTGAAAAAAGTTTGTCTTTGGACGAAATAGAGGATCTTTTAAAAAGTTTACCGTTTAAAATCGATCACTGCCAAAGTACCGAAGTACTAATTAACTTTAATAAGTTTAGTGTGGTTCCAGAACATCTTTATAGCAAAGGTTCGGGGAAATCCATTTTAGCTTATACCTGTCGTTTAGAAAAAGGTGATCACATTTACACCGACCATTGGCCCAACAGCGAAGCTATGCTAATCTATGCTTTGCCCTTAAGCGTAGTAGAATGGTGTAAAAAAAGTTTCAATGCTGTTAGTTTTAGGCATCAAGCCACCGCGGTAGAGTACCTTTACCAGCTCTATCCAAAAGACAAAACCTTTGCCTTTTTATTTGTTGAGAAAACCAGTGCTGATCTTTATCTAGCGCGCAACGGCAAAGTTTTTTGGTACAATAAGTTTAACTACCAAACCGAAGAAGATTTACTCTATTATGTACTTTATACCTTAGAGCAAAATCGTTTTTTAGCCACGGAACTAGAATTAAAAGTCGCGGGTCAAGTATTAAAAGGAGAAAAGCTTTATAAACTTTTAGGTCGTTATATAGGTAGCGTTAAAGAACTACCTATTCCATTGGGCTTTGAGCTGTCGAGCCAAATTAGCCCGCAGGAAATGAAAAATCAAATCAATTTAATTGGGGCTTTATGACCAGAATCATTAGTGGACGTTTAAGAGGTAAGATCGTTAGAGCCCCAGGAAATCTACCTGTTCGTCCTACCACCGACTTTGCCAAGGAGAGCCTTTTTAATATATTGAATAACCATTTTGTTTTTGAGAATATCAAGGCCTTGGATTTATTCGCTGGTACTGGCAACCTCAGTTACGAATTAGCAAGTAGAGGTTGCGACGATATAGTTGCCGTTGATTTAAGTAATCGCTGTCAGCAATTTATAGAGAAGACGGCCAAAGAACTGGGGTTTGAGGGTTTAAAAACCCGCCGCGCTAATGCTTTAGATTTTGTAAAAAGAGAATACCGCGAATACGATCTAATTATCGCTGACCCACCCTATGATTATTTAGAATACACCGAACTTATCGACGCGATTTTCTTTCACAAAATCTTAAGTAAAGATGGTATGCTTGTTATTGAGCACGATAGCAGGGGAGATCTTTCTGACTCGGAATACTTTTTTGAAACCAGGAAATACGGTAAGGTTCGTTTTACTTTTTTTCAGATTCCTGCAGAAACTGAATAAGGGCATTTAAAGCCCTACCACGGTGGCTAATTTTATTTTTTGCCTGAGGCGACATTTCAGCGAAGCTGAGCTTTTCGCCTACTGCTTTAAAAATCGGATCATAACCGAAACCCTTTTCGCCGGCTTTTTCTGCTAAAATCTCACCGTCTACTCGGCCCTCAAAAAAACGGGACTCACCTTTTTCGTTAATAAAGCAAATGCTGGTTTTAAAATGAGCCTTGCGACTAGTTTCCCCTTGCAGAGAATGCAATAGCTTTTGCATATTCGCTTCGGCATTGGCATCTGCGCCAGCGTACCGAGCCGAAAAAACACCTGGAGCGCCCTTTAAAGCATCAACCAATAAACCCGTATCGTCGGCAAAAACCGCTTTACCAAATTCCTTAAATATGCGCTGGGCTTTAATTTGGGCATTGGTTTCTAAAGTTGATCCTGTTTCTGGAATTTCTTCTTTAAAATTCAAATCGCTTAAGCTCAATACCTCGTAATTGGGAAGCAAGGCTCTTATTTCCTTTACTTTATTTGCATTATGTGAGGCGAAGACTAAAGAAGGCTTGGTCATGATCGATTTGTAATAGTTACGCTCAAAGGTCTTTATTTTAATTGGAATGCCATTGTCTATTTAGACTGAATCAAGAAAAAAAACGACGAAAAATTGCTAGTACAAATCTGATCGAAGGGATAAATTTAATGGCTAGCGAAAAAAATATTAACGAAAATTAATTCTTGAAAAGCGCTCAAAGCTAGAGCCCGCCTGAACATAAGTGTCCAATTCACACAAAGTAGCAGTAGAAAGGGATAGACACCTAAAAGCCGCCATCCTCATCCCTATTTTAATTGATATATTTTGTATTTTTCGCTGAAATAAAACACCTACTATGAAGAAGATTATTAATTTAATGAGCGGGATTCTACTGCCTGCTTTTTTGGGGGCACAGGTTGTCTCGGTCGATCCTGCCTTTCCGACGCAAAATGACACTGTGACTATTACTTTTGATGCCACAGAAGGAAATGGTGCTTTAACCGGCTTTGTTCCAGTATATGCACACACCGGCATAATTACTACTGCTGGCGGCCCAGGAAGCTGGCAAAATGTGCAAGGAAACTGGGGCACCGCAGACCCAAGTGTAGTAATGACACCGATAGGAAATAATAAGCATACTATTACTTATCACATCCCTACTTTTTACGGCATTGCCGCGGGTACTACGGTAACAGAACTTTCTTTTGTTTTTAGAAATGGTACTGGAACTACCGTGGGAAGAGCAGCAGATGGCAGCGATATTTTTTATCCCATTTACCCTGCTAATGCTGGATTACTTGCGGCTTTCTTATCGCCTAGTCAAACGCAAATCACTAGTACTGGCACCATGCTAAACTTTACCGCTGCAACTAGCCTAGATGCGGACATTGACATTTTTGACAATGGGGTATTACAAAGTTCGGTTACTAACGCTCGTAGTATTAATGCAAGTTTTGCCGCTGGAGCATCTGGTTTGCATACGGTAGAATTAGTGGCTGACGATGGCAGCACAACAGTTAGAGACACCGTTTATTATGTGGTAAACTCATCTGTACAAACTCAGGCTGTACCCGCAAATACCCAGTATGGTATTACTTATTTAAGTCCTACTTCGATTCGTTTGAAGTTACATGCACCTTTTAAAAACTACGTTTATGTAATTGGTGACTTCAACAACTGGCAGCCCAATCCAAACTACTATATGAGAAAGGACCCAAATGGTTCTGATTGGTGGATTGACATTAACAACCTCGTAGCTGGTGAGCGCTATGCCTTTCAGTATTGGGTTGATGGTGAAATTAAAATTGCTGACCCTTATTCAGAGTTGGTACTAGATCCTTGGAATGACGGGTTTATAGATGCTCAAACTTATCCTAATCCGCATCCTTACCCCACCGGTAAAACAACTGGAATTACGACCTTAATTCACATGGACAAGCCCGCTTATAATTGGCAAAATCCAAATTACGTTCAGCCAAACAAAGACGAATTGATTATTTATGAGTTGCACTTACGTGATTTCATTGCAACACATAATTATCAAACCCTAATTGACACCTTGGCTTACTTAGAAAGATTAGGGGTTAATGCCATTGAATTAATGCCCGTAAACGAATTTGAAGGCAACGAGAGCTGGGGTTATAACCCAAGCTTCCATATGGCTTTGGATAAATATTATGGTACTCCCGAGAAATTTAAAGAGTTCGTTGATATCTGTCATGGTAAAGGCATTGCTGTTTATATTGATGTTGTTTTAAACCACGCCTTTAGCCAGTCTCCCTTAGTACAACTATACTGGGACCCTAGTGCTGGTTCATTTGGCGAGCCTACGGCGCAAAACCCTTGGATGAACATCATCCCAAAGCATGACTTTAATGTGGGTTATGATTTCGATCACGAATCGCAAGCAACCAAAGACTTTGCCGAACGTATTGTAAAATATTGGGTAGACGAATACAAGGTGGATGGCTACCGAATGGACCTTTCGAAGGGTTTTACCCAAAATAACACACTTGGAAACATCGGTGCTTGGAATAGCTACGATCAATCTCGTATCGATATCCTATCTCGCTTAAAAGCGCAAATGGAAGCCAGCAATCCAAACTCCTACATGATATTAGAGCATTTTGCTTCTAACAACGAAGAGCAAGAGCTTTCTAATCGCGGTTTTATGCTTTGGGGAAATATGCATGGCAGCTATAAAGAAGCGGCCATGGGCTATATCGGTAATTCTGATATTTCTGGGGCTTTCCATTCTCAAAGAGGCTGGGGCTTTAAGCACCTAATTGCTTACCAAGAAAGTCATGATGAGGAAAGAATCACCTATGATGTGCTTAATTTTGGAAATTCATCAGGTTCTTATAATACCCAAAGTTTAGCTACCGCCTTAGCGCGTAAAGAGCTTACTTCTTTATTCTTATACACTATTCCTGGACCAAAAATGCTTTGGCAATTTGGCGAATTAGGCTACGATGTTGGTATTAATGATCCTTGTAGAGTTTGTAATAAGCCTATTCGTTGGAACTACTTACAAGATCCTAACCGTGCCCGACTGTATGACGTAGTTTCTGACATCATAAATCTGCGTGTAACATACCCCGTGTTTAATTCAAACAATTACCGCTACTCTCTTAATGGAGCAACGAAGCGTATTAATTTGGACCATCCAAGTATGAATGCCACCGTTATTGGCAACTTCGATGTTGTAGCTCAAAACGTAGATCCAAACTTTCAGAATACTGGTTGGTGGTACGAATTCTTTAGTGGTGACAGTATAAACGTAGGCAACACTAACGCTACTATTAATTTACAAGCCGGAGAATACCGATTGTACACCACTCAAAAGGTTACCGTTAATAACAATATTAGCACCGGAACCAACCCCTTGTTTAGCAAAGGTTTTGTTGCCTATCCTAATCCGGCTGATGATCAATTATACATTGACTTTGCCCAAGGCATTAGCGGCACGGTTAAACTTAGTATTTTAAATTTAGCTGGTCAAAGTGTTTTGGAGCTGGAAAATTCTAGTTCGGTTCAAGCCCGAATGACTTATGACATAAGCAGGCTGAAATCCGGTACTTACTTAATCCGTTTAGAAACAAATAGCGATATTAGTCACGATCGTCTGATTGTGCAATAGGTACTTTTAGTACTATTATTACTAAGCCCCTCTTCATGAGGGGCTTTTTTTTTGCTAAAAAAATAACATCTATATTACTGAAAAACAGCTATTTAATTAAAATAGTGTGTTTTTTATAACATTCTATCTATCTAAAAATCAAAATTTTTTCGATAAAAGTTATATATTTGTCGACGTATAGAGGGATATATAATGGTTATAGACAAGGAAGAAGCCCTTGACCTATTGACCGCAAGATTTGATTCTGTTAAAGAAATTCCACGTCTTTCGAGATCGGAAAAGTTAGCAGAGTACAATGGAGACCGCTTACCCAAAGGTACATTTTACCATGTACAAGATAAAATGGGTGGTTCATCTTACGAGTTAATAGTTAGGCTTAACGAATTTAGGAGCGGAGAACATTTCTTCGAGTTCAGTGTATCTGAAAATGAGCCTTTATATCGTAGACTAGACTTGGATATTCCGACAATAGAACTGCGTTTGAAAGTTCAAATGTTACTGGATTCTATGAACCGCATCCTTTTACGCCCTGCAGGCTAAAGAAATTTTCTGCAGAAATACCTTGCAATCCAATGATTGCATTTTATAAAAATGTGTCTACTAAAATTATGGGTAATAGATAGGTAGATAAAACATTTGCAAGGTATGTTTCTCATAAAGCGCGCTAAACTTAGTTTAGCGCGCTTTTTTTATGATCCCATTATTGCCTTTATAATTTTCTGGTAAATAGTATTATTCTGGTAAATACCTCCAAATTTCTCTGCCTCTGGGCCAAAAGCTAGCACTGGCACCATAGCACCGGTATGACCATCTGTGCCAAATGAATAAGACAGTGAATTATAATCGTCCACTTCTCCTCTAAAGGGTACTTTTTTTGTCGAAGCCTTTAGGGCAAATCCGCCGCATTCATGATCTGCCGTAACAATTACCAGGGTATTACCATCTTTCTCAGCAAAATCCAAAGCCGCACCGATGGCCCGATCGAAATCTAACATTTCACTTACTAAATAGTCACCCTCCATTGCATGGCCACCCCAATCAATTTGTGACCCTTCTACTACGAGAAAAAAGGGCGTCTCTTGCATCTTAAAATAATCCAATGCCAAGTTTGTGGCATCTGTTAAAAAATCGCCTCTACCCTCCTCTATTGTTGGCATACCATCTTCGGCCAAAAGATATCCATAGCGTTTTCCTTTCTGCCAATTCTTTTCGCTCAGCTCGATCGTATCTAAAAGCAAATTATTCGACTCGATATCGGGCATGAGATTTTTCTCATCCAAGCGACGAAAGAAAAAACGCTTTCCTCCGCCAGCGAAAAAGTCAACCCTTGAACTAATTAACTGCTCGGCTAAATCAAATTCTTGCTTGCGTAATTTCACATGACCATAAAATGAGGCAGGCGTTGCATGGGTGATAGAAGAAGTTGCAATTAGGCCGCTTTGCCACGATTGATCTTCTAAGGTCTCTAAAATGGTAGGAAGAGCGGTAGAATCGGGGCCCATACCGATAGCACCGTTATAAGTTTTAACACCGCAGCTAAAAGCAGTAGCACCTGCAGCCGAATCGGTAATTTTATGGGAAGAGGAAGAAGTTCGACTCAAACCCACCACGGGGAATCGTAAATAATTTGGCTCCCCTTTGCCATAGTATAATGCGCTACTTAGCTGGCTATGTCCCATTCCATCGCCAATTAATAATATAACATTGGGCGCTTTTTGCACTGCTGTAGATGGATTGCTAGAATGCGGATTGCTGAAATTGATTAAACTAAGAAATACCAAACTAAATATCTGCTGGAAAGTCATCTAAGAAAATATTTTACGTTTAATAATATAGGATTGAAGCACCTGATGATAACCTTGTCGTACATCCGCTTCCACGAAATCGACTTTATACTGTAGGCATTTCTGCTTGAGCTCTTCCTTAAAAGTTTGCATGCGCTCTACATAAGCGCTGCGATAATCTTGTGGATTTAGCTTAAAACTCTCGCCGCTTTCAATGTCAATAAACTTGTAGGGACGTGACTCAAATTTAAAGTCCATTTCCGTTCGATTGTCCGTCGTCCAAAAGACAATAATTTCGTGCTTACCATGCTTTAAATGCTGTAGAGCACTATAAAATTCTTCTGGCTGCTCTTGTACTTCATAAAAGTCAGAGAAAATAATCAGCAAAGATCTTCTACTCGTGCGCTCTGCCATTAAATGCAATTGGTCTATTAGCGATATCTTGGCTTGACCACCTCTATGATAACCCTCCAATACTTTGTATAACTCGGTACTTAAGGCCTTTTGATGTTTTATGGTAGAACCACTTTCAGTTTGCAAATCGCTGGAACCGAAGAGTGAAAGTGCTACGGCATCACGCTGCCTTTTTAAGAGGTTCATCAAGGCTAGTGTCGCAATTACCGAGAAGAGAATTTTGGTAGGCTCCTTAACGTTGGCCATGCCCTCTTCTGGGTAGAACATACTCCCCGAGCAATCGAGCATAAAGCGGCATCGTAGATTGGTTTCTTCCTCATAGCGTTTGGTGTATAATCGATCGGTGCGCCCAAATAGCTTCCAATCGATATTACGAGTACTTTCACCAGGATTATAAATGCGGTGCTCCGAAAATTCTACTGAAAAGCCATGAAATGGGCTTTTATGCAAACCCGTTATAAAGCCTTCAACCACCTGTTTCGCTAGAAACTCCAGGTGTTCAAAATCCCGATACTCGCCAATATTCAGTAAATCTTCGTTTATCATTGCCATGCTTTAAAGCTGTCTCTCCAGAGTGGGAAAATAAAAAAACCCATTCTGACCTAGGCCAAAATGGGTTTTTAATTTCAATAAATTGATGAATTACATTTGAGCATCAATCTTGCCAGCTAATACGCTTTTTTGCGCAACACCAACTTGCTTGTCTACTACCTCACCATTTTTAAATACTAATAAAGTAGGAATGTTACGAATTCCGAATTTAGAGCTGATTTCTCCATGCTCGTCCACATTCACTTTTCCGATTACGGCTTTACCTTCGTAATCTTTTGCTAATTCTTCTACAATAGGGCCTACCATGCGACAAGGTCCGCACCATTCTGCCCAAAAGTCAACCAATACTGGTTTATCGGAGTTTAAAACTAGTTCTTCGAAATTGTCGTTGGTCAATTCTAAAGCCATTATCTATAATTTAAATTAATTAATCTTAAAAGCTGCTAAGCGCCTGTTTTTAAAGCCATTCTTAAAAATGGTAATGACTTAAAGGCATCCAAGCTTTCGCGGGTGATGTTAATTCCTTTTTTAGCGCGTCGCGGCATCCGAACATTTATTTTCGGATTTTCCGGGTCAAATATCAGTACTTCTAGTGACTTTTCCCCTGCATTATCAGTAATAATTCTATTGAGGGTATCTATATTTTGAATCGTAAGGGCATTAATACCTATGTTCAATTCAATGCTTTTTGCAAATGTTTCCATTACATCTTGCATTAAACTAATTTGTAAAAGCTTGGCATCGATGCGTTCCGTGGCGCCTTCATAACGAGGCGTATAGCGCGAAACCTTCCCTTTCACTAGCACTAACATGTTCGGTTCTAAAAAGGGTTTGAATTTCAAATACTCTTCTCCGAAAAGGGCAAATTCGTGCTTACCCGAATAATCCTCTAGGGTAAAGCGCCCAAAAGGCTTCCCGCTTCTGGCGGTTAAGTGCAAGGCATCGGTAATTATGCCACCAACAGTATAGTCATTTAGCTTTTCTAAATATTCGAAATCCGACAATTTAGCCGTGGTCAAATGGTCCATCTCATACTTAAAATCATCCAATGGGTGACTGCTTAAGTAGAGACCATTAATTTCCTTTTCCTTGCCTAAGAGCATCATACGAGGCCAAGGCTGGGTTACTGGAATTTCAGGCTCGGGCATACTTTCCGCTTCGTTTTCGCCAAAGAGGGAAACCTGCGCCGATTCTTCCCGCATTTTATGGGCTTGCGCATATTTCATCGCTCTTTCCAGAAAAGAACGGCCATCATTTCCTTCATTAAAGAATACAGCACGATGACAATTCTCAAAGTTGTCGAAAGCGCCACCCAAGGCTAAACTTTCTAAAGTTTTCTTATTCACCGACTTAAAGTCGATGCGTTTTAAAAGGTCGAAGAAATTTTTATAATCACCATTCTCGCTGCGATTTTTCACAATCGATAAAACCGCTGCCTCCCCTACTCCTTTCATGCCCCCTAAACCAAAACGCACTTCACCCTTGGTATTTACGGTAAACTTAAAGGCTGATTCGTTTACGTCGGGACCCAATACTGGAATTCCCATACGCTTACATTCTTCCATAAAAAAGGAGACCTTCTTTATGTCGTTCATATTATGGGTAAGCACCGAAGCCATATACTCGGCGGGATAATTTGCCTTGAGATAGCCTGTATGAAAGGCGACCACCGAATAACAGGTAGAGTGTGACTTATTAAAGGCATAGGCCGCAAAGGCTTCCCAGTCTTTCCAAATTTTTTCTAAACGTTCAATATCATGACCACGTTCACTTCCTTGCTCAATAAACTTAGGCTTCATTTTAGCCAGTACATCTACTAGCTTTTTACCCATCGCTTTACGCAGCACATCAGCCTCACCTTTGGTAAAACCTGCGAGTTTCTGTGAAAGAAGCATCACTTGCTCCTGATAAACCGTAATACCATAAGTTTCTGCTAGGTATTCTTCCATTTCAGGGAGATCGTAGCTTATTTCTTCGGTCCCGTGTTTACGAGCAATAAAATTGGGGATATATTCTAATGGACCGGGACGATAAAGAGCATTCATCGCAATTAAGTCAGCAAACTTATCTGGCTTTAAAGCCTTTAAGTGCTTTTGCATTCCCGGACTTTCGAACTGGAAAGTACCATTGGTAGAGCCACGCTGGTAAAGCTCGAAAGTTTTCGGATCGTCCAGCGGAATATCATCGGGATCAATAGAAACGCCATGGCGCTCTTTAATAATCGCAATGGCATCTTTAATAACACTCAGGGTTTTCAAGCCCAAGAAGTCCATTTTCAACATCCCTGCCGATTCCACCACGGAGTTATCGAACTGAGTTACATACAGATCCGAATCCTTAGCTACCGATACCGGAACAAATTTGGTAATATCATCCGGCGTTATAATTACCCCACAAGCATGAATCCCCGTATTACGAACCGAGCCTTCGAGTATACGTGCCTGATTGAGAACTTGCGCATCTAAACCATCCTCTAGCGCCAAGCTACGCAGTTGTTTGCCTAGCATTACGGCATCTCCGTTTAGCTTTTCCGACATTTCTTTATCGGTCCAACCAAAAAGCTTCGCCAACTTAACATCAGGCACCAATTTGGCTACCTTATCGGTTTCAGCAAGAGGTAATTGCAATACTCTCCCCGTATCACGAATGGCCGATTTTGCCGCCATGGTGCCGTAGGTGATGATTTGCGCAACCTGATTTTTGCCGTATTTATTTACTACCCATTCTATAATTCTACCGCGTCCTTCATCATCGAAGTCGATATCAATATCGGGAAGTGAAACCCTATCGGGATTTAAAAATCTCTCAAACAGTAAATCGTATTTTATCGGATCTACATTAGTAATACCAATACAATAGGCCACGGCCGAGCCCGCCGCCGAACCTCTGCCCGGACCCACGCTTACGCCCATTTTGCGTGCCTGACTAGTGAAATCTTGCACAATAAGGAAGTAACCAGGATAACCGGTTTTTGCAATAGTTTCCAGTTCGAAATCGAGGCGGCTAATAATTTCTTCGCTTAATTCGCCGTAGCGCTTTTTAGCCCCCACATAAGTGAGGTGGCGCAAGTATTTATTTTCACCCCGTTTACCTCCGTCTTTATCATCCTCCAAATCTTTAAACTCTTCGGGGATCGCAAAGGCGGGCAGTAAAACATCGCGGTGTAAATCGTAAGAGTCAATTTTATCTACAATTTCCTGCACCGTTTTTAAGGCCTCAGGTAAGTGAGCAAAAAGCGCCTTCATCTCGGCGTCACTCTTAAAATAGAACTGATCATTAGGGAAACCAAAACGGAAACCACGTCCGCGCCCAATCGGCGTATCTTGGTATTCGCCGTCTTTTACACACAGTAAAATATCATGAGCATTGGCATCCTCTTGCTGCATGTAATACACATCATTACTTGCAAAATATTTTACGCCATACTTCTGTGCAAAACGCAAGAGCGTTTCTTGCACTACCTTCTCCTCTTCCAGCTGATGATCAACCAGCTCTACATAAAAGTCTTCGCCAAAATTCTCCTGATACCAGACAAAAGCTTCCTCCGCTTGCTTCTCGCCCACATTTAAAATCAAACGCGGTACTTCCCCGTTTAAACTCCCGGTGGTAACAATAATATCTTCCTTATATTGAAGCAATAATTCGCGGTCAATACGTGGTACATAATAGAATCCATCAATAAAAGCGCAAGACGAAAGCTTGGCCAAATTATGGTAGCCCTTCTTGGTTTTAGCCAAACAGAGGACCTGAAAACCATTGTCTTTAACCGATTTATCTTGATGACTTTTACAAATATTAAACTCACAACCTACGATCGCTTTAACGCCTGCTTTTTTAGCGGCTGCTACAAATTTAAAAGCACCATAAAGGTTGGCTGAATCGGTCATAGCCACCGCTGGCATACCTTCTTCCGCGGCTTTCTTTACCAAGGCGTCTAAATCACAGGTAGCCTGTAAAATCGAATATTGGGTATGAACGTGTAAGTGACTAAACTTAAAATCGACGTCAATCTTTTCATCGCCGCCGCCACTTGCGTTTTGCACGGCATTGCGCGCTTCCAGTTCGGCAGCGATTTCCTTAAAACTGCGGACCTTCAGGCCTATGGGCGCAACCGTATCAGGATTGGCCTTATTAAATACTTCTCTTTCTGCTTCAGACCAGCCTAGCTTTTCATTTTTAAAAATGCGCAGACGTACCGCTTCAAAAAAACAGCGTGCAGTAGCTTCAACGTCGGCGGCAGCATTATGCGCTTCTGCGAAAGCCTTACCAAAAAGCTTTTCGTGCAACTCAATAAGCTTGGGCATTTTAAAACCACTCCCTCTACCACCCGGTAATTGGCAGTATTCGCGGGTATCATCGCCCGTATCAAGCACGGGGTAATTGGCGAGTAAATTCTCTTGCCCCAATCGCAAATACTCACAACCCAAAATATTATTATCGAAGGCTAAATTATGCCCTACTATAAATTTGGTTTGCGCCAATACCTTGCTAAACTCCTCCATGGCAAAGGCCAGGTCTATACCATATTCTTGCGCTACAGCGGTAGTTATACCGTGGAATTTCGCGGTATTATAGGGAATATCAAATCCATCGGGACGAATCACATAGTCCTTAGCTTCAATAAGTTTCCCTTCATCATCGTGTAACTGCCAAGCAATTTGCACGGCGCGTGGCCAATTATCAAAATCGCTTAATGGCGCGTTATCGCGTAAAGGAAGTCCGGTTGTTTCGGTATCAAAAACTAAAAACATCTGATTTGCTGACTATTGAGGTTTTTCAAAGAATTCTTTAAAAATAATTAAAATTAAGCGCGATTTTATGCCTGTTAATAAGACTTGATAAATCGGAAGGAATTTTAATAATTAAGAAAAACTGCTAGCCAAGATGCTTTTTACACCCATTATTAATCGCTATTTTAGGCCAGTCCTTTACGGTGAAATTTTAATTGGTGTAATTTGTACAATAACTAAATTTGGGACAGATTTTAAAAGCATGAGCAATAAACCCAGTTTCGGAAGATCGCGCGTTCTTCTTTCCAACTTAAAACCTCAAGTTGATAATGGCCGTTTCGCGGTAAAACGTGTAGAAGGCGAAAAACTAAAAGTTGAAGTCTGTTTAGTTGCCGACGGCCACGATGTTGTGGCGGGCGCCTTAGCCTTTCGGCAGATGGGCCAAAAATGGCAATTTGTTAACTTATCGCATCTTGGCAACGACCTGTATTCTGCAGAGATCAGTCTTCCGAAAAAAGGGAATTACGAATATAAAATTCAAGGCTGGCTTGATTATGCCCTAACCTGGCTGCACGGGCTGGAGAAAAAATATGAAGACGGGCAAAATGTAGCGGTGCATATGACCGATGGTAAAAGTCATATTCAACATCTTGCGAAAGCAGGCTATGAACAAGCCACCTTATTACTGAATAGAATGATGGAAAATGCGCACGCTTCCGCCGATGTGGCCTTAGAAGGTTGGCTGGAAGAAGCCTTTAAAGCGCATCCCGAAAAAACATTTTTAAGCGAATCGGAAGCCTTTCCCTTACGCGTGGATCGCAAAAAAGCGCTTTATAGTTCTTGGTACGAATTCTTCCCTCGCAGCGCCGCGGAAGAAGGACATGCTAGTTTTAAAGACGTCGAAAAACTATTACCGCGTGTCGCTGATTTAGGCTTTGATGTGCTTTATTTTCCGCCTATTCACCCGGTGGGAGAGGTAAACCGCAAAGGAAAAAATAACGCTACCGAAGCCGCTGCAGACGATGCCGGTTCTCCCTGGGCGATTGGCTCGGCTTTAGGCGGACATAAAAGCGTTCATCCTGAGTTAGGGACTTTAGAAGATTATAAAAAACTGATTAAAAAGGCCAATGACCTCGGTTTGGAAATAGCCTTAGACCTCGCTTATCAGGCCGCTCCCGACCACCCTTGGGTGAAGGAACATCCGGGCTGGTTTAAGTGGCGTTCGGACGGAACGGTACAATACGCCGAAAACCCACCCAAGAAATATCAAGACATTTTACCCATCTACTTTGAAAGTGAAGACTGGGAAGCTTTATGGGATGAACTGCTCTCTGTAATTTTATTCTGGGTGGAAGCAGGTGTGAAAATATTCCGAGTGGATAACCCGCATACCAAAGCGATAAATTTTTGGGAATGGGCCATCGCGGAAACGCATAAAAAAGACCCAGATATTATTTTCTTAGCCGAAGCTTTTACCAAACCCGCTTTAATGAAGCAATTGGCCAAGGCAGGCTTTACGCAAGGTTATACCTATTATACTTGGCGAAATTTCCGCCACGAGCTAATCGAATATATGAATGAGCTCAGCCAAGGTGATGCTTCGGAATATTTCCGTCCCAATTTTTGGCCTAATACCCCCGATATTTTACCCTTCTCGCTGCAAAGCGGTAATGAATCGATTTACCTCATCAGACTTTTTATGGCCGCCACGCTAAGTTCTAATTATGGCGTATACGGTCCTGTTTATGAACATTTAGTGCATCAAGCGATGCCTGGTAAAGAAGAGTATTTTAACAGCGAAAAGTACGAAGTTCAGCATTGGAATTGGGAAGTGGAAAATAAAATCACTTGGCTGATGCGCTTGGTAAATAAGGTTCGTAAAGACAATCCCGCTTTACAGCAGACGCGTAATTACCTCACGCTCAATATTGAAAATCAGTCTTTATACGCCTATTACAAATGGGAAGGCGATAGTAAAATGATTATGGTAGTTAACTTGGATCCTTACAGCACGCAGGAAGGATGGGTACAATTACCCTTGCATCACTTGGGCAATACTGGATCTAGCTATCATTTCCACGATCACGCCACCGGCGCCGATTACCAGTGGAGTGAAGAATGGAATTACGTTCGCCTCGATCCTGCCCTGCCTTTTCACCTATTAGAATTAAGATCCTAAATATGAGCAGTGCGAACTATCAGTCCGATGAAATATGGGAAGAAATTCAAGACGATGCGAGTTTTAAGGAATTTTTATGTAAAGATCGATTAGTAGACTACCTCTATCAATCACGCTGGTTTGGTGGCAAATCTTCGCGTATTCTTCAGGTAATTGTCAGCAAAAGCATGCCTCTTTATAATGGCAGCGACCTGTACAATATGATGATTTTGGAAGTTTTCTTCCAAGAGAGTTATGCCCATAATTACTTTTTACCCTTAGCGCTCGTTGAGCTAGATTCAGATATTTCGGATGCCGCGAAATTGGCAGAAGTTACACTAGCGGGAAAAAAATATCTCTTAATCGATGCCTTATACGACCAAGGTTTTCACCAAGCGATGTTTAAATTATTGCAGCATAATCAAATTTTAAAAGAGGGCAATAATAAGGTGTATTTTAAGGCAATCGGCGACCTTGGATTGGCTAAGGATTTCAGCTCTAAGCTTTTAAACGCCGAGCAAAGCAACAGCACCATTATTATTAATGACTTCTTCTACCTAAAAATATTCCGTCGCCTTTTCCGAGATAAGAATCCTGATTTTGAACTGAATGAGTTTTTAGCGGAGCAAAAATATTTCAAAAACTTCCCCAACTTAAGCGGCTTAATTTGGTGGGAACCCAGTCCTGGATTTGATATTTCCCTTGGCTTAATGCAAGAAAAGTTGGAAAACGAAGGCGATGCTTGGACCTGGATGCTCAGTGAAGTAGAGTCTTTTTTCGCTCAGGCAGATGAGCAAGAATTGAAACCCCTGCTTTGGACTGCGATTTATCCACTAAAACTGAAAAAACTACCCCCTTATTTCTTGCAAAATCCGGGACAAGAGTTTTTCAGACATATCGAAACCTTAGCCAAGCGCACGGCCGAAATGCATATTGCCCTTGCTAGTAACAGCCGTGATCGAAATTTTGTGGTGAGTAATTACAATAGCGATTTTACCGTTTGGCTTAAAAACCGTTTGATTTATCAATTCGATGCACGCTATAATTTACTAAATAATAAACTGCCTGATTTACCCGCGGAAGCCCAAAAACTCGCTAAAAAAGTACTCAGCCGTAAGGATCAGATTGTTAATTTCATTCTAGGTTTCGACGAGGAAAAACTGCGCAGTTTTAGAATCCGCATCCACGGCGATTATCATTTAGGGCAAATCCTAAAACAAGGCAAAGACTTTTATATTCTAGACTACGAAGGCGAACCCGAAAGCACCATCCGTGATCGAAAGGTTAAGCAATCGCCCTTAAAAGATGTAGCAGGTTTATTGCGCTCTTTCCATTATGCTTTGCATGCCACGCAAGTTAAACTGGGAACGGAAAAGGCCAATATAAGAGCCGAGCAAGGAAAATCCCTCTACCAAGCCATTAGCGGGGTATTTTTAAACACCTATTTTAAAGAAGCCTTCAAAAATCAATTAGATATTGGCTATCGCAAAGAGATCACCTACCTCTTGCACTATTTCCTTTTAGAAAAAGCCATTTACGAATTAGGCTATGAGCTTAATGGCCGACCCGATTGGGCGATCATTCCGCTGCAAGGCATTTTAGAAATAACCGACGAAATCAAAAAAATATGAGTAATCAAGTAATCAGCACCTCACTTTTTAGTGACGATGATATTTACCTCTTCAAAGCAGGCAAACATCAACGTGCTTATCGCCATTTCGGCGCACACCTTATGGTGCATGAAAATACCGCCGGCTGTTATTTTGCCGTTTATGCCCCTTCTGCCAGTCGCGTAGAAGTAATTGGTAATTTTAATGGCTGGAATGGCGAAAACTTCAGCCTTAATGTGCGCTGGGATAGTTCTGGCATTTGGGAAGGATTTATTCCCCAAGTGAGTGCTGGAGATTTGTACAAATACAAAATCTTCAATAATGACGCAGGGGAAGTTTTAGAAAAAGCCGACCCCTATGCTCGTCAAGCTGAGCACCCACCCAAAACAGCCTCTATCGTTTCCGCGGAAAGCAATTATCGCTGGGAAGATACGAATTGGATGAAAGAAAGGGCCAAACACAATTCTATCGAAGCCCCGCTTAGTGTTTACGAAGTACACTTGGCCTCTTGGAAGCGCAAAGAAAACGGCGACGTTTTGGGCTATCGCGAGTTGGCAGATGAATTGGTTCCTTATGTAAAAAAAGCGGGCTTTACCCACGTAGAGTTCATGCCCATCATGGAGTATCCTTATGAGCCTTCTTGGGGATATCAAATTACTGGATATTTCGCTGCGAGCAGTCGTTTTGGTAATCCTGAAGATTTGAAATATTTAGTGGATGCTTTTCACAAAGAAGGCATTGGCGTTATCCTCGACTGGGTTCCCTCGCATTTCCCCGCAGACGCGCATGGCTTAGGAAACTTTGACGGCACTTGCGTTTACGAGCATCCCGACGATCGCAAGGGTTATCACCCCGACTGGAAGAGCCTTATCTTTAATTACGGCCGCGCCGAAGTAAAGTCCTTTTTAATAAGTAATGCTATTTTCTGGTTGGATCAATTTCATATTGATGCCCTGCGCGTAGATGCCGTTGCCAGTATGCTATACCTCGATTATTCGCGCGAAGACGGGCAATGGGAGCCCAACGAATTTGGCGGTAACGAAAACTTAGAGGCCATCGCTTTTATCAAAGAATTTAATGAAGCGGTTTACGGCAGCTTCCCCGATGTGCAAACCATTGCCGAAGAATCTACTTCTTTTAGCAAAGTAAGCTTCCCCACTTTCGACGGGGGACTGGGCTTTGGTTTGAAATGGATGATGGGCTGGATGAATGATGGTTTGGAGTATTTCAAGCGCGATCCAATTTACCGCAGTCATCATCACAATGAAATAACTTTCAGTTTGGCCTATGCTTTTACCGAACATTTTATGTTACCCCTTTCACACGATGAAGTGGTTTACGGTAAAAAATCTTTACTCGAAAAAATGCCCGGCGACAGTTGGCAACAATTTGCCAATTTAAGATTGCTCTTTAGTTGGATGTATTTACACCCAGGAGCCAAGCTCATTTTTATGGGTGGTGAATTTGGCCAACGGGAAGAATGGAAATTTGCCGAAAGCCTTTCTTGGCAGGAACTAGAAGGCGAAGCGCACGGTGGCATTTTCAACACCATTCGTCAGTTAAATGGCATCTACCGCAGTGAAAAAAGTTTGCACAAGGAAAATTACAATTACCAAAGCTTTCGCTGGATAGAACACAATGACCATCACAATTCTGTGCTTAGTTTTATTCGTAAAAGTGGCGATGAAGAGTTGGTTTGCGTACTTAATTTAACTCCTAAGCCAATTGACTCTTACGGAATCGGTGTACCCGCGAAAGGTAACTATCAAGTGGTTTTCAATTCCGATGATAGGGCGAATTGGGGCAGTGATTTCCCAATTAAAAAGACTTGCAAAACTGGTAAAACCGCCATGCATGGCTTCGAGCAAAGCCTCGAATTAAGCCTTGCTCCTCTAGCGGCGCTGGTTTACAAGCTCAAGAAATAGTGAAATATACGATTCAAAGAAGGCCCTTTTAGGGTCTTCTTTTTTGCTCAAGGCAGATGGGTTTTTACTGGCTATCTAACGTGTATTCGACGTGAAATCAGGCCTCAGACCCCTTGTAAACAGTGGAATTCAAGCCTGTGCAGTGAAGCAATAGCGGGCTATTGCAAGAAGCAGAGGCGCGGAAAGCCGCTTTTTAGAAGGGGACTAAATGATGTTTCCAAAAAAGTGTAAATACTTCATCTAATTCATTTGTTGTAGCCCGCTACCGCTGCACGATCTAAACTTGTCTTTTCTTTTTATTGAAAATCTGAGGCTATGATTTATAGTCGAATTCACGTTATCTACAGAAGTAATGAAATTTACGCTCCGCGAACATGCAGAAATAAAGGCATAAAAAAAGCGCCTCAGTAAAACCAAGGCGCTTTTCCCTCTCAAATACACATTGACTTAAACAGTAACAACAGAGTTGTCACCGGAAATGCCATTGGGCACATATTCGTCTGCGGCTTCATCATTTTGCCAAAGCTCGCCGTTAATTCTATATCTAAATTGGTAGTTCTTACCCGCTTCTAAATCTAAAGTGCGAGTAAAAGCAGTTTTAACTTTACGCATACTTACTGGCTCCCAATTTGTGAACTCTCCTAAGATCTCTACCGATTGAGTGGTCTCTAAGGTTTCGGGAACAAATTCGAAGCTCACTTTACAAACTGGCTTCGATTTCAAATACTTCTTTTTTAGTGCCATGTTTTAAGTCTTTTGGTCAATAAAAGTTTTGACAAAGTTAGTGTAAATTATACACGAAGTTAAAAATTTTTAAAAAATTTAACATTACCCCCATAATACACAGGGGTCAACTAGTTGAAAGTCGCGTAAACATTGCGTTTTCTTCTTAAAACAAATAAATTACTTCTAATTTACCATATCTTAAGATTTAGCTAACATTGACTATTCGGCTTCTTCAGTCCTTCATAAGCGGAGAAATGAGCATAAAATCCTACAAAACTTAGTGTACTATATACACGAAGTAAAGAATAATTATATACTTTCGTCGCTTTAACAAAAGACGATTGTGGCACATGCACACATTAACCAATGAACAATTTCCAAGCTATATCGTAAAGGCTGAAAAAGCCAATGCACATGTAGTTTTCCATACCTATAATAAAGTAATGCTGCGTGTTGAGGTGATAACCGATCACGTATTGCGTTTCCGTTTTACCGCCAAAGGCTATTTTGCCAACGACTTTTCCTACGCCATGGACGAGGATCATCGTAGCGGTTTTAGTCGCTTTGAAATGACGGAAACAGAAAATTACTACCAACTTCTTACTCCAAAAATAATTTGCCACATTGCCAAAATCGACCTAAAGGTTAGCATTTATGACGCTGCTGGGAAGCTTATTTGCGAAGACGAAAAAGGCTTCCATTGGCAAGAAGATCCCCAAAAGGGCGATAACATTGTAAAAATGAGTAAGCGCTCTATCATGGGCGAGCACTATTACGGCTTAGGCGATAAACCCACCAATTTAAACTTGCGTGATAAGCGCTTTCAAAATTGGGGCACCGATGAATACGGTTTTGCCAAAGATGCCGATCCGCTTTATCGCAATATCCCTTTCTATTACGGCTTACATAAAGATGGCTGTTACGGTATCTTTTTCGATAATACCTTTAAAACTTTCTTCGACTTTGCCAGTGAACGGAATAACGTAACGAGCTTTTGGGCCGAAGGTGGTGAAATCAACTACTATTATATCGCGGGTTCCAACTTAATGAATATCGCTACGCGCTATTCGCGTTTAACTGGTAAACCCGACATGCCCGCCAAATGGTCTCTAGGCTACCACCAGTGCAAGTGGAGTTATTCGAGCGAAGAGGAAGTAATGAAAATTGCCACCAAACTGCGAGAACTGAAAATTCCTGCCGATGCTATTTACTTAGACATCGACTATATGGATGGTTTCCGTTGTTTTACTTGGAATAAAGAAAACTTTCCCGATCCAAAAGGCATGGTTGCAAAGCTTAAAGAAATGGGCTTTAAAACCGTGGCTATTATAGATCCAGGTATTAAAATAGACATGGATTACGATGTTTGTAAAGAAGGTTTTGAAAAAGACTACTTCTGCAAACATGCTGATGGTCCTTTATACAAAGGCAAAGTTTGGCCAGGCGACTGTTATTTCCCCGATTTCACCAATCCGGAAGTACGCGAATGGTGGACAGGCCTTTTTGAAGAATTAATCTCCGATATTGGCCTCGCGGGCGTTTGGAATGACATGAATGAACCCGCCATTATGGAGGTTCCTACCAAAACTTTCCCCTTAGATATTCGTCACGATTACGACGGTAATCCTTGCAGCCACCGCAAAGCGCACAACGTTTACGGTATGCAAATGAGCCGTGCTACCTATGAGGGCGTAAAGAAATTTGCCTTCCCAAATCGTCCCTTTATTATTACGCGTAGCACCTATTCTGGTGGACAGCGTTATAGTTCTGTTTGGACAGGCGATAATATCGCGACTTGGGAACACCTTTGGGTAGCCAATGTGCAATGTCAGCGTTTAAGCGTTAGTGGCTTTTCTTTTGTAGGTAGTGATATTGGTGGTTTTACCGAGCATCCGACCATGGAACTTTACGTAAGATGGATTCAATTAGGGGTATTCCATCCTTTAATGCGTACCCATTCCTCAGGCGACCACGGCGAACAAGAGCCTTGGAGTTTTGGCGAAGAAGCCACCGATTATGTTAGAGAAGCAATTGAATTGCGTTACAAGCTGCTCCCCTACCACTACACCAATTTTTACCAGTATACCAATGATGGCAAGCCCATGCTTCGCCCATTGTCTTTCTACGATCACTTAGATCCCCAAACTTGGTATCGCCAAGATGAGTTCCTCTTCGGTGATCATATTTTGGTCTGCCCAGTGCTTGAACCAGATCGTCAAGGACGTAGATTATATCTGCCGAAAGGCGATTGGTATCACTTCTTTAGCGATACCCATTACGTAGGTGGTAAGGAGTACTTTATTGAAACTCCCATGAACCAAATTCCAATTTTCGTTAAAGCGGGTGGAATTATTCCCATGCAAGCCGCGCAACAATACGTAGGCGAAAAGGAAATTGAACAAATGGAACTGCACGTATACAAAGGCACCGAAAGTGAGGAAAGCCAGTTATACGAAGACCAAGGTGATGGTCACGGACATAAACAAGGTTATTATTTAAATAAGAGTTTTACCGTATTACCTACCGAATCGAAATACCGTATTACCCAGCATCAGCAGGGTCGCATGAAAGCTGCTTATGCAAATTATGAAATGGTATTCCACGGATTTAAGCAATTACCAAAAAGTATCGAGTTAGACTCAGAAGCCTTTACCGGTGCTGCCATAACCGATGCAGATAATTCGGCGATATTCAGAATTAAAGTGCCGCAAGGCTTTAAACAGATAACCCTGCGCTGGGTATAAAAGCGCGCTTTTTTGAGAGGTGAGGGCCGGTTCCAGTGGGACCGGCTTTTTTTTTCTTTTCTTTTTCGCTTTCGCTAGATACGTTGCTAAAATTTTAGTCTCCGCATGATGCTTTTTATAAATTTGTGACATGACCGAAACCAAAACCAAACCGAAAGTTCATCTAGTACTAGCCTCGGGCGGAGCACGTGGTGTTGCGCACATTGGCGTAATTGAAAGACTAGAAGAAGAGGGCTATGAAATTGTAGAAATCGCTGGCTGCTCCATGGGAGCGGTTATTGGTGGCTTGTATGCTGCCGGTGCCTTGAATCAATACAAAGAGTGGCTCCTAAAATTACAAAGGGCTGATGTTTTTGGCCTTCTCGATTTCACCTTCGCCAAACACGGGTTTTTAAAAGGCGAAAAAGTATTTAGCACCATCACCGATATGATTGGTCCGCGTAAAATTGAAGACCTAAAAATCCCCTTCAAAGCCGTAGCTACTAACCTCAGTAACGGCGAAGAAGTCGTATTTAAGGAAGGTGATCTTTACCGAGCTCTTAGAGCCTCTATTTCAATACCTGGCATATTCACCCCAGTTACCGAGCCTGGTTCTACCGACATTTTAGTGGATGGCGGCGTAGTAAACCCCTTGCCCTTAAATCAAGTATCACGCTCAGAAAACGGAATAATAATAGCTGTTGACATTAACTCCAAAGGTCAGAAGCCTAAAATAATGGTAGCGGATAAAGAGAGTGATAAAGAGAATAATAGTTGGTTTAATATTAACTGGCCCTTTTGGAAAAAGGAAGACGCCAACAAAGAAAAAGAACCTGGCCTTATGGACGTGCTTTCTACGAGCTATGAGCACATGCAGTATCAACTCATATCCCGCGACTTAAAACGTTACCAACCCGAATCGCTCATAAATATTCCACGCAATACCTGCGGTGTTTTCGACTTTCATAAATCGAAAGAATTGATTGCCGTCGGTCGCCAAGCCTTTGACGAGCAATTCTCGCTCAAGCGTGATTTTTAGCCTAATCTAATTCAAAGCCGTTCCAGCCGCAAGCCTTCGCTAATTAAAGCGGCAAATAACTATCTTCGCCCTCCAAAATTTAAGGCATGGATTTCCACAATATCAAAACAGTTTTAGTTTTAGCTCCTCATCCCGATGATGGTGAATTTTCATCGGGGGGAACCCTAAAGCGTTTTAGCGATTTAGGTATAGAAATTCACTACGCCGCCTTTTCGCCCTGTATCAAGTCTCTTCCGGCCGGTATGCCCGAAGATACCCTCTGGCACGAGCTTGCCGATGCGGCCAAAATATTAGGAATAGCCAAGGAGCATATTTATAATTATAATTTCCCCGTGCGCGATTTCCCCGCTCACCGCCAAGAAATTCTTGAAGAGCTAATCTTACTTAAAAAGAAGGTTCAACCCGATTTAGTACTGTTACCCAACAGTCTCGATATCCACCAAGATCACCACACCATTCACCAAGAAGGTTTGCGCGCCTTTAAGCATACCCGCATTTTGGGTTATGAACTTCCTTGGAATAATTTACACTTTACCAATAATTGCCACATCCGTCTCGAGCGCAATCACATCCAAGCTAAAATGGAAGCCTTGCAATGCTATAAATCGCAGAATTTCCGCAATTATATGGACGAAGAATATTTCTTTGGTTTAGCTAAAACGCGTGGTATTCAGATTAATACCGGCTATGCGGAAGCCTATGAATTAATTCGCTGGATTATCTGATAGAATTTCTCTGGACGGAATAAATCACGTCTCTACCGTTTAGGTAAAATGGCCAAATCTTGTACCGCCCAATCGGCGCTGAACGAAAGCATATCGTAAATCTTTTTTTCAGGATTGAAAACTACTAGCGCGTTTCTATTGGCATCTATGGCAATGAAATAATCGTTCAGAGCAATGGTATTTTGCAACCATTCTACTCCTTGCATGGCCTCGGCCTTACCCGGCAAATCTGCGAAAGCATAACGTTGCAAATGATCGTCTTTTAAATGCCATATTTCGCCTCCGCCTGTATTCGTGCACAAAAGGCTTCCATCGGCCAAGCGTTTGGCGCCATGCGGACTTTTCATACCCGATAAAAGCACTTCACTTTCCCCGCTTTTAATATCGACCGAACGTACCGTCCCCTCGTGAAAAAGAGTCGCTAAAAACGTATCGCTACCATCGTAAACCGCCGTATTGATAAATGCTGCTCTTTGCGCTGTTGGTAAGTGATCTTTAGTAGGATCGGAAATCAAAAGGGCCGCTTCTCCCCTTTTTTTATAGGCTTCAAAAATTTCTCCCTTACGGGTGATGCGGATGGAATCGCCTTCCTTGCTATGGCCTAAATCGAGACCGTGTTCCCAAGAAAACCACTCCCAAATTAAGCTTCCCGTTTTATAATTGAATTCAAAAACACTATCAAAACCCGAAGAAGTGACCAGAATGCAATCTTCCTTCTCGGGATGAAAATTCACCGTGTGGATATAACTAAACCAAGGGTAACTAAAACTAAACTCTTGCTCTTGCTCTTGCCCTTGCTCTTGCTCTTGCTCAATAACTACTACTCGATCTTCTACCGAGTAAGCCCACTTTTTCCCGAAAGAAGTAAGTCCGCGTGGCTCTTTTAAATCGCCTTTCACCCAATCTTCTGTTAAAGAACCCGCCTTCAGCGAAACCTGCGCCAAACCGCCCAAACTCACGGCTCTGCGTTCCACACTCCCCCCTTTTCCCGAAGCATTTTTCTTAGATGCTAAATAACGCGCACGAATGGCTTGCAAGTCGAAGCTCTTGATGGTCATCAATAATTTCAATTCGCCGTAAAACTGCGAATCCCTTTGCCAATCTTTTAAAAAATGCTTGCTTTCTATGGGCGACATATTTCTTCTACTAAGCGTGATAATTTTTCGGCCGAACCCAAGCGGGTATAGGCATCGGTACTTTCTGCGGCTAATCGAGGGCTCCTTTTAGTAGGTAACCAAGCGCGGTATAAGTCGCGTACTCGCTCTTTAATTCCCTGATAATCTTCATAATCGATACTCGCTCCGCGGCCGGTTTCGGCAATAATTTTCGCGGCATTGCCCTCAATCGGTGCTACCGAAAGCATCGGCGTTCCCGAGCCCAAATACTCAAATAATTTACCCGTTAAAATAAGCGCATTATCGGCCGTTTTAGGCACGATAAATAAAAGAGCCCCTGCCTCTACCATAGCCTTAGTGGCCACGTGGTGCGCTTGATAACCGTGATAAATGCATAAATCATCCAAGCCTAATTTTTCCAATCGCTCACGGGCAGATGGGTCTACATTACCAATAAACTCCAAACGGAAATTTGTCTTAAAATCATGTTCCTCGCGGCACAAATCTGCCAAAGCGACCCACAAACTTTCAATATTCTGATTGGGCTTTAAATTACCCGTATAGCGCAAACTAAAAAAGGGTTGGGTTCCCCTTTCGGGAGATGGGATATCGGCGGGATCATAGCCATTATAAATGATTTCGATTCGTTTAGCACGAGCTGAAAACTCTGCTTCTAATCCCGGACTTACCGTTAAAATCGCATCTGCGGAAGCAAGAACTAAATCTTCTAAAGCTTGGTCTTTTCGCTTCGTCCGATTCGTCCGCGGAAAAATTTTATTATAAAAAATATTCACCCAAGGATCGCGAAAATCGGCCAACCACTTGATATCAAATTCCTTTTGAAGTGCCAAGCCAATAAGATGGGTACTATGCGGCGGACCAGTAGTTATAATCGCATCGAAAGACTCTTTTTGCAAGAGGGCTCTTGCGGCAGATAAAGCATATTTATTCCAGCCTTTACGGGCATCGGGAATGAAAAAATTGGCGCGAATAAAATTAAGCAGCTGCTGTTTTTTACTCTTGGTATTGGAGATGCCAATGCCGCCCGTGCCAACTTTTGCCTTCTTCCCCGTTAGGCGAGCATAGGCCTTAAAAGGATCGGCAGCCTCAGTTTTAATAACGCGCATACTAGCCGGCACTTCCTTCTCTAACGAAGGGTCGTAATTAGCCGCTACTGGTTCTTGGGGCGTTAGTACCGCAACTTCCCAACCGAGCTTTTGCAGTAAGCTAGCATTCTTCAACCAGCGCTGTACGCCTGGTCCACCTGCGGGAGGCCAATAATAACTAAGCAGTAATACCTTCCCCACTCGAAGCCTTTTTTCTATGGTCTAGGAAAAGAAGTGCGGGCACTCCCAAAAGTATTAAGAGTGAGCTAATCCAAGCAATGGTGTTAAAAGTGCCCGAAGCCGAATCGCGGTACTCGAAAATTATTTCATGCTGACCCGCAGGAACTTTTAAAGCGCGTAAAATATAGTTGGCGCGAATAATTTCTACTTCTTCCCCATCGATGGTGGCTACCCAATTTTCGGGATACCAGATATCGGAGAAGAGGGCTAAATTTTCACCCGTCCCATTATAATTGTAAACCATTTTCTCGGGATCATAGCTTTGTAAGCTAATAGAACCTTGGCCGGCATTGGCGCCTAAAGTTCCTACCTTGGCCGCCATATTCGCTCTTAAAATGGCCGTTTGGGCCGAATTGAAATTATTCAAGGCAGCAATTTCAGCATCTGCATCAGCAACCTCCTTAATATTCGATACCAACCAGGCATTACCTAAACGACTGGGGTTTTCTAAAGGCTGACTTTGCGGATTGAGAATGAAATAACGGGTGTTCAGCATATTTAACACGGGTGTACTATTAAATACGGCCGGACTAAAAGCCTGACTGTTTAAGGCTTTGGTTAATTTCTCGATTTCCGCTCCCAGTGCTGTTTCGGACACTTCTTGGTAAATCTTCAACTTAGCGCCATGGTAACCCCCTAGGCTGTAATGGAAGAAAGATGTGGAAGCATCATTAAAAGGTGAAACCGTTAAATTAAGCGTGCGGAAAAATGGATCATTTGCATACTGTGCCATAATCTGTTGATCGGCCGCCGAAGGAAGAATACCATAATTCTTCTCCAACTTTTTGGCATCCACAAAATTATCTTCGTTCAAATAACGCTTGTTCACAGGGAACATATCCAACAAGATTAAGAGTCCCATGCTAATTATGAGCATATTCTTCTTTAGAACATTTCGCTGGTAAAGGAAAATTAAACCCGCCCCTAATAGCACGAAAATCAAACTGCGCATTACATCCGCTTTAAAAATCGTGATGCGCGCTTCTTCCAAATTACTAATAAATACATCCGCTTGCGCTTGTTGAAATCCTGCATCCGCTAAGGCAGATGGCAAGGTTTCCGCTTCCTGACTACTTAAGAAAGTATTAAATAAAGAAGGGGAAGCCATATTTAATAGAAGAAATAGCACTAAAATGCCTGCTCCAAGATAAAAGAGATTTTGCTTGGATAATTTGGGCCCTACCAAAAGTTTAGCCTCTTTTTGCCAATCGGCCCCGTTCATTTTAGCTAGCGTAGCTAAACCCAAAATAGCGAGTAAGGGCAAAATTATTTCAGGGATTACCATCATCGAAGCCACCGCTCTAAACTTATTATAGAAGGGTACATTATCGAGGAAGAAATTGGTTAGCCCCTCAAAATTATTTCCCCATGCGAGAGCCATCGTAAATAGGCCTACACCTACTAAAACATATTTTAAAGAACCCGATCGCAGAAAAAGGGCTAGAAAGGCCAAGAGGCAAATTACCGCCCCCGCATAAACTGGTCCGCTTGTAAAAGGCTGATCGCCGAAATAACTATTCTGCTGGGCAATACTCTGACGAAAACGAGAATCAACCGCGGCTAAAGCCTCTTCATTCTCACCCAGTCTGCCCGTAGGCCCACCTTTAAAATTAGGTACTAATAAACTAAAGCTTTCTGCTTTTCCATAAGACCAACTGGTAACATAACTACGATCTAGACCCTCGGTCTTATCTTCTTGATTAGTCGTTAACTCCGATTTGCCCCGAATGGTCTTTTTACCATAATTATAGGTATTACTGAGATAGGGAAGATTGGCCGCTACGCCAATTAAGGCCCCCGCTATTAAAAGTGCTGTAGTTTTTGCAAAACCTGGTAAAGCCTTGGCTTTGGCTGCTTGCACCAATTCCCACACCCCGTAAGGAATGGCGAGGAATAAGAAATAATAGAACATTTGGGGGTGACGCGCCGCCAGTTCTAAGCCCGTAAATAAAGTAAAAATAGCGAGGCCCGTAAAGACTTTTTTCTGGCGGTAAGCCCAAATCATGCCCGCCAAAATACCGGGCAGATAAGCCATGGCGTGGATTTTCGAATTGTGCCCCGCTTCGAGCACAATCACAAAATAACTAGAAAAGGCATAACCCAGCGCACCAACTATACCAATGAGCGGATCTAGCTTTAGCGCTAAAGCCAGAAGGTAAAAACCCACCATCAATAAAATGAGATAGCCCACCGCGGGATTGAAAATTCCATTCACCGTTTTAGGAACATAATGCAAAAGCTCACCGCTATACACCACACTAATAAGGTAAGTAGGCATACCGGAGAACATAACATTAGTCCACAAAATCTGACGATCTTCTTTTTCACGATACTTAAAAACCTCGGCCGCCGAGCCACGGTACTGCTTAATATCATTCTGTTGTATGGCCTTTCCCGAAAAAACGGGCGAGTTAAAGGTGGCCGAAATAATTATAAAAACCGCGATCGCGATTAGGTGAATGCTGTACTTCTTTTGCATGCTTTTCCTAGATTGAGGCCCAAATATAGGGCATTGCTATGAGGCAGGGAAAGGGAAAAGTGATCCGCTTCAGAATTATTTAGAGTAGAAACTACTTTAAGATAACCATAAAAGAGCCTGATTAAGTATGGGACATCATGAACTCAAAAATTCTTAACCCAATTCCAAACCACTCGAATCATCTAAAACCTCACTTTTGGTGCGAGTCAGACCTTTTTAGATTCTAGAAAATAAGTTCCTATACTTCATCTCGAAATTGCACTTTTAGATATAAAACAAGATGTTAAAGTTGTTGTCTTTTAATTGTTTATTCCCCATTTACTCTCCCGCTAGCCTAAACCTCAGCCTCAATTTTCCTTAGTTTTGAAATCTCATAATGAGAGAAGAGTTTTAGGTTTTAAAACCAAGAAAAATTGATAACATTTAAGCAAGGAAAAGCATAGAAATTCTTATTATCACTTTACCGCAATTGTTATTAGTAGGTCATTCGGCCTCAATTAAGAACAAGACTTTAATTTTAATGGAGTTCTTGAGCTCAGCGCAAAGCGCTTCGGTTACGAACGCCAAAAATAAAAATGAAAGGCCTAGCGAGTTGGGTTGCGACGTTAGGAGCTCGCCCACCGAGCTTGCCTTTCATAAATATTTTTGAAGAGAGAAATTGGAGCCTTGATCTTTTTAGGCATGTATTAAACCTCTTATTTGAATGCCTGAGCTCACTTCGTTCGGTTGTTTCTTTTGCGATCTACTGGAGCGCAGCGGAACTCACGAACATCTCTGAAAGAGGGTAATCGTTCGTAACCGAAAAAGAAAGGAGAAATGAGAATCTTGAGAAGCATAGTTGCGTCGAGAAGCATGATTAATAAACAGAAAACAACAGCCTAAAGAAACTCGTTCACCGAGCTTACTTTTTGTGAAGGTTTTAAGGATGAGGAATTGGAGCCTTGATTTTTTTTGCCAAGCTCATATTCTCTTTTTAAAGGAATGGCTGAGCTCACTTCGTTCGGTTCCTTCTTTTTTGATTATGCAAAAAAGGAGTCTAAAATATCTTTGGAAGGCTTACTTCATCGCGAGACACCAGTTGAAAATCATTGCATTAAAAAAGATGTCATGGATTTACTTCATAAACGAACCCGTAGCCGAAAAGCTACGGGTTTTTTCAGGACCCATTATTCTAGCCATTTCCATCAAACATTAATTTCAGAAGCACCCTAAGGAAAGCTCCTCGCTCAGCCTCAATTTTCCTTAGTTTCACCAACTCGACCGCAATCCATCTCGGTTCTTGGTTCTTGATTCTTGATTCTCAAATCCATCTCGGTTCTCGCCTCTCTAATCCCCTCTCGGTTCTTGGTTCTCGAATAACGTTTTCGGTAAACCCGCTAATGCCTACTCTACCGTCATGCTGGACTTGTTTCAGCATCTTCGCCGTTAAAAATCGGAAAGCATTCACCCAATCGAAATCCCCTCCGTGACCTCCTCCCCGCAAACCACACACAAACCTTTCCTTCCCTTAGCGACCTCCGTGGTCAAAAAACACGCTAACCCCAACTCTACCGCAATCCCCTCTCTTCTTGGTTCTTGATTCTCGATTCTTGATTCTTGGTTCTCGGTTCTCCAAACCCCTCTCCCGTCTCTCGTCTCCAACAATTTTCCTTAGTTTTGGAACCTCATTATGAGCATAAAAAAGACCCTCCATATTCTACCCGCTGGCGGCTTTTCACATGAAGTAGCTGCCTTAGCCCTCGCCTGTAATTTTAGTGATACTTGCTACTATGATGACTATAAACAAGAGGCCGGAATAAAGTCTCCGTCGGAAATAAAAGCGGGATCGCAAGTTGCTCTTGCCATTGGCTCTTCCCAGGAAAGGAAGAATATTTATACTTCCTTAAAACAGGAGTATCACTTCCCTTCCCTTATTCATCCTTCCGCTATTTTAATGAGTCTCGCTACCATTCGTATTGGTCGAGGCGCCATTATTTGCGCGGGCAGCATTTTAACTACCAATATTAGTCTAGGGGATTTTGTAATCATCAACCTGCACGCTAGTATTGGCCACGATTGTGTATTGGGTGACTTTGTATCCCTCATGCCCGGTGCCCGTTTAAGCGGCGGGGTTATTTTAGAAGATGGCATTTATGTGGGCACCAATGCCAGCATTTTACCGGGCTTACGTATTGGCAAAGGTGCCACTATTGGCGCGGGTGCGGTGGTGACTAAAAATGTAGCGCCCAATAGTACCGTAGTTGGTATCCCAGCAAAAGAAATTGTTCGCTAAGTCAATCTATCATCCCGACGTTCAGAAATCTTAAGGGCTTCTTCATCCTCCATTTCCAAAGCCCTGCGCTTTAATCCCGCAATGGAAGCATTAAGCTCGAAGCCGATTATTAACACCAAGGCATTAAGGTAAATCCAAAGTAAAATAACCATCAAGGTGCCAATACTACCATAGAGTTTATTGTACTGATTGAAATTGGCGACATAAAAACTAAAGCCCCAAGAAGAAACCACAATTAAAACCGTCGCTAAAATAGCTCCTGGCGATATAAAGCGCCAAGCCCGATTACCTGATGGCCCATAATTATAGAGCAATACAATTCCTATAAAAACCTGCAGAATCAATAAAGTATAACGGGTAAGCTCTACTGCAAAGGCAGAAATTACTTCTAAACCGAAAAAGGATAATAATCCGTTCAGTACATCGGAACTGAAAATAATAACGATGATCCCAATAATGAAGTTGACACTTAAAACAATGGTTAAACCAAAAGACACCAGCATTTGCTGCCAAAAGTTTCTGCTTTCTATTTGATGAATGGTCTGGTTGAAATTGCTAATAATCGCACTAATACCATTGGTGGAAAAAATGAGCGCCAAGAAGAAACCAGCCGATAATAATCCCCCGCGTTTGTTACGCAGCACATCCTTAATGGTACTAAAGGTAGCCTCATAGGTATCGGGCGGTAAAATGCGCTGAAAGATATCGTAAATCTCCTGCTCCAAAGTCTCGACGGGAAAGAAGGGAATTAAAGTAAAGAAGAAGATGATTCCCGGAAAAAGGGCCAAAAAGAAAGAGTAGGCAATCGATCCGGCGCGACTCGTTACGCTGCCTTCGGCAATGCCTTCGTAAAAAAAGCTGGTCACATCATAAAGGCTTAGACCATCAAAGAGAGGCAGAACAATTTTCTTGCTTGCCCGCGTCACGCGACCCCAACTTTTAAGTAATCGTCTTTTAATCCACATGGCGTATTATTAGCTCAAAGGTAGTTGAGAATACTCTGATTCGCTAAACCCTAGTATTCGATGATTCATATTCAAGCCGAAATTCTATCTTGCTGCGCATCTTCTGAAAGGGGAAACTTAAAGCTTAGATTTTAAACTCATATCCAATCCTTTTACCGAATGGGTTAAGGCGCCCACCGAAATAAAATCGACACCTGTTTCGGCATAAGCGCGCAAAGTTTGCTCGTTAATACCGCCCGATGATTCGGTTTCCAATCGTCCATTTACCAATTGCACCGCCTTGAGGGTATCAGCTACGCTAAAGTTATCGAACATCACCCTTTGCACACCCGTACAGGCCAGTAACTCTTCAATCTCCTGAAAGTTCCGCGTTTCCACTTCAATGGGAATACTTAACTTATTTTCGGCTAAATACTCCTTGGCCTTGCTCACTGCAGCACTAACACCACCGGCAAAATCGACGTGATTATCTTTCAACATCACCATATCGTACAAGCCAAATCGGTGATTGTGACCACCCCCCATTAAAACCGCTTCCTTTTCGATTATTCGAAGATTAGGCGTGGTTTTACGCGTATCTAACAAGCGACAATTGGTATGACTAATCAGCTGCACCAAAGAATTGGTATAGGTCGCAATGCCACTCATGCGCTGCATTAAATTTAAGGCAATGCGCTCGCCCTGCAGCATCGCGGGGATGGGACCGCTAATGTAAAAAGCAATAGCACCTTTCTTAACTTTTACGCCATCCTCGAGCAATTTCTCAAATTGGATGGCGGGATTTACTTCTGCAAATACGGCTCGGGCTACTTCTACTCCTGCCAGAATACCGTCTTCTTTTACAATTAACTGCATCTGCCCCTGAGCGCTCGCCGGAATGGCACAATTGGAGCTATGGTCGCCACTGCCAATATCTTCAGCAAGGGCTTGTTTTATAATCTGCCTATAAGGGTTTTCCATCTTAAAATTTTAAATTCAGCTTTTTAAGCTCTATGCTCTTCTATACCTTTCGGTAGATGCCTATCCATTTTTCTGGAGCAATCCTTTAATATTCATCTTTCCTTTACTCAGTATCCCGTAAAAAACAATAAAGATGACATTACCGAGAATCAAGCTCCCAAGCATCGGTAAAGCTAAATATTTTAGAATCGCGATAAGCGATAATACGATTAAGAAATAGACTAAAGTGCGGTAAAAAATTGGGCCAAAAGGACTAATCTTATAAAAGCGTTTCACCAAATAATACTTGATGAAATTAAAAGTGCCGATAGCTAGCAAACTGGCCGCCGCCGCTCCGCTGATACCATAAATAGGAATAAAAAGATAGTTCGATGCTATGGTGAAAATTATAAGAAAGAGACCGCTATAAAAATTATAACGCTGTTTATTAGAAATGGTTAATATCAAGCCATTAGCGCCTGTAGCTCCCGCCACAACCTGGGTCAAGCCCACGAGGAAGACCACCATAGAGGCACCCGGATCTTGATACTTGGGCGGCAAAAGCGCTAAAGCTACATCCACATTAATCCAAATAACTAAAAACAAGGCACTGGTTATCAGCAACTGGGCCTGCGCACTTTTGCGATATAACTTTTCTATTTCGTTTAAATCGTTTTCGGCCCAAGCCTGGGCAATAAAAGGGCGCAGCGAAACCAGGATGGCATTAACGGGCACCGCGACTACACTGCCTATAAAAAAGGCAATGCGATAAAAAGCCACCGGCGCATCGCCCAACATTTGGCTAATCATTAATACATCGAGACTATTTACCAATAAAATAGATCCGCTGGCCAGCATGATAAAAAGTCCGTAGGAAAGAATATCCTTAATATCAAGCGCATCAAAGCGCAGACTTAAAGCCGGAATTTTAGGCAGTGCATAGCCGATTACCAATAAAAGCTGCAAGGCATAACCCCAGCCGAGAATAACATAAAACTGTTCGCCCCCATCGCCTTGAAAATAAGTCCACGCCAAGGCGAGAACAATAATAATGCGACGGTACACATTCTTCAGAAATTGCGGGAATATCACCAAACGGTAATGCTGACTAAGACTGGCAAAAACTTCAAAAAGCCCCATTCCGAGGGTAATTAATAAGCCCATCGCCAAACGTTGGCCATCCGCATCGCCCCAGCGGTAATAAGCAAAAGCTCCGATCAGTAATAAAATACTGCTGCCAATATTTAAAAGGAGTGCAAGACTAAAAAACTGCTTCTGCTGTAAAGCGCTAAAACGCGGAAAATAGGTAACCAAACTAACAGGAACCCCCAAATGACTAAAAGTGCTAAAAATGGTAGCCACCGCAAGAAGCGTGTTTACCTGTCCCATAAATTCGGGATTATCGGCAAAAACCTGCGGAAAAAGGATAAGGGTATTAAAAGCGCCAATACCTACTCCGAGGTAAGCATTAATGCTATTAAAAAAACTTTGCTTGGCTACTATTCCCATCTATTCTTAAGCAATCCATTTGCGCAACATACTCAAGCGCCAAACTAAACGGGCATGACGATTATCGCCTGCTTGATACTCCTGCACCACCTTCTTAACTGCCGCTTCATCTAAAAAGTGCAACGGGCACGCTAATAAATCGTCCACCAAATGCTTCATTCCGCCGCGCAGCCATTTGCTTTCCCCAGGGGTAACAAAACCCTTTTTATCCTTGCGGTCAATAATTTCAGGAGGCATAATTCCGCGCATGGCTTCCCGTAATACTTTTTTACTCCAGCCTTGCTGCAATTTTAATTCGTCCGGTAAATTGAAACTGTATTCCACCAAACGATGATCGAGAAAAGGGACGCGCGATTCAATGGAAAAGGCCATGGAATTGCGATCTTCATTATGCAAAAGCGAAGGCAAAGAGCTTCGCATGGTTAATTGATATAAAAACTGATTGAGGCGACTGCCGCCCTCGGGTTGCCAAAGGGCTGGTGATTGGGCGGCTTCTTTTCCCATAAAAGGATGATACTTGCGATATTCTAAGCCATACATCTGCTCTTCCGAGCTAACCGCCGCTACCAAAGACTTGGCATAAGTTCCCATATGAGCCCCCATACTGCGGGGACGTAATTTTTGAAAAGCTTCCAATTCACTGATAAATCCGCCTATCTGACCCTTCTTTAATTTCCCCGCAGCCAAGCGGTAAAAAGAATGATCGTAGCCCGCTAAAAACTCATCTGCACCTTGTCCGTCCAATAGCACCTTCATGCCTTGCGACTTGGCTAATTTCATTACGAAATACTGCGATAAAGGCGAAGAACCGGCAGGAGGAACCTCAAAATGGTCGAAGAAATTATCAAATTGTTCCAATAACTCATCTCCCTGAGGGTAATAATCGTGTGCCTTTAAACTCGGGTAATCGCGGTGCAACATATGGGCCCAAGGCCGTTCGTCTACCTCATCCTTACCCCCATAATAAATGGTAAAGGTGTTAAGGTCCAGTTTCGGATATAATTGCCCTATGCTGCTGCAGATGGCCGAGCTATCTAAACCGCCCGACAAACAAGCCCCTACGGGGGTATCCGCGCGCATATGTAAATTAACGCTATCCATAAAGAGGCTTTTGAATTCCTCTTTGGCTTCTGCTGCGCTAATATTATTTTGTTGTAAAGAAAGATCCCAATAGCGTTCGAGCCTAATTTTCCCCTTTTGATAAATTAAATTATGCGCTTCCGGCAAAGCCGAGATGCCACGGTAAAAACTTTCTTCATTATAAGTAAGCCATCCCAATTGCAAATAGCGCAAAAGATGGTTTTCATTGTATTCTTCGCGATGAAGCGGACTTAATTTTAGCGCGCGGTATTCCGAAGCAAAGTAAAATTGCTCGCCTATATTTTGGAAGTAAAAAGGCTTAATGCCAAAGCGGTCGCGACTGCAGAATAACTTTTGCTCTTTCTCATCCCAAATGGCAAAGGCCCACATGCCCATAAAATGCTGCACACAGTCTTCGCCCCAATATTTATAAGCGGCACAAATAACTTCCGTATCCGAGCTGGTGCTGAAGCTGAAGCCCGCTTTTACTAGCGTTTCTTTTAATTCAAGATAATTATAGACTTCGCCATTGAAGCTTATGCTGACATCCTGATAATGAAATGGCTGATGCGAGGCTTCGCTTAGATCGATGATGCTTAGGCGATTATGACCCAAAACTAGAGGGCCATTTTGCCAATCGCCACTGTAATCAGGACCGCGATGCTCCATGCTTTTAAGCATGCTCGTAATTTGCTCCTTTTGCCTGTCTTTATTAGTAATGCGTGGGTCTATAAAACCTGCGATTCCGCACATGAAAATTGAATTTGAGCAAAGATAGTTTATCGAGAGTATTTAGTAGTACCATGTACTCAGTACTAAAAATTAACCTTCCTAATCGCATCTACCTTATTATTCACCTGTAGCTTGCGGTAAATATTCTCAATATGCTTGCGTACCGTTCCATAACTGATAAAAAGGTTTAGAGCAATCTGCTCATAGCTTAAGCCCTGACTTAAATGCTCTAAAATCTCTTGTTCACGATTAGTGAGGGAATAGTCAATTGGGGGCACCTCCTTTCTTTCGGGCCCTTTCTTAATTAAGAGTAAAGACTTGCGAGCGATTAAAGGACTCATCGGCACACCTCCTTCCAAAATTTGGTGAATGGCACGATGTACTTCCTCCGGACGTTCATCCTTTAATAAATAGCCCATCGCTCCCGCTAAAATCGCCTCAAAAATATATTCTTCATCATCATAAACCGATGATATCAAAACTTTAATATGCGGCCAGCGCTGACAAACAATACGGGTCGCTTCTACCCCATCTATTCCGGGCATATTAATGTCCATAAAAACCACGTCTATATTGTGATTCTTATGCAACTCTTGGATTAAGGTCTTTCCCGAACTTGCGATCAAGCAAACCTTAAACTCTGGTATTAATTCAATCTTGCTTTTCAAGACTTCCGCCAAGCGAGAAATATCCTCCGCAATTGCTATTCTAATCATAAACCAAAGGTAATTGCCGCAACCTGCAGCACAAATACGAAGATATGCGTATTTCAAAAACGCCTAACATACAAGTCTTTTGTAGAGCACTCTAATAAGCAACACCATGAAAAAATCAATCCTTAGTTTAATCTTCTGCCTAAGCACCTTTCTCGCTTTTAGCCAAGAATCGGTAAAGTATACCATTGTTAAAGATGATCCCTCGGTAAGTCCCTGGCTTAGCGTTAACCTCGACATCTTTGGTATGGAAGTTACCATGCCCAAAGAAGACTTCGGAACTAATTTTGGCATTGGTATTTGGGGACATGTAGAAAGTCCCAAACTTCCCGTGGGAATACAATACGTCTTTTATCGTAGCTATTTTGATGTAGGACGATTAGAAAAAAGTGAGGACTTCCCCAATACCACCGAATTGCAACTTGGGGCCTTATATTTCTTCTCCGATAAAACCAAGGCGAAAACTTTCGCAGTCGGACTTTCCAACAAAGTAATAGCTACGGAGAGATACAAACAAGGCAATAAATCCTACGAGAAAACAACCAGTGAAACTAAATCGGTTGACATCCCCGGTCATTTACGTACCCAATACGGCTTAAGGGGCGGACTGATGTTTAGAAGTTCTGGTTTCCCTCTCGGAGAAGGGCTTGGCAAAGACCCCGCAACCGGCGATCCATTCGAATTCGCCTCTTACGGAAGCACCTCCATCTACGCGGGAATTCTTGTTCGCTATACCGCAAACCTGATTATTAAAACCGACAACTACGGTTTGGTACCCAGCGCCACCAAAGCCAGTAATTGGTTTCTCGATGCCATCATTGCTCCTGTAAATAGCTTCCGTCACCCGAGCGATGCCGATATTAACCAGTTAGTGAAAGATAACCGCGCTACCTCTCCCATTGGCTTTCGCTTTGGCTACCAAACCTATGCGATAGAGCAACGTGCTGTTTCAGGACAAAAATTCGGACTAGCGGTAAGAGGTGAACTAGGTGTAAGGCCATACCTCGGATTTTACGGCGCAGCAACCCTAGGTATTACCTTGGTGAAAATGACCAAATGAGACGCCTTTCATTACTAATAGTACTCATCTGCTGTAGCATTGGACTAAAATCTCAAAACCTGCAGTCCTTCAAATACCTTGGCGATACTTTTAGCGGTTATTACTATATCGGTTGGGCCTACAGCCATGGTATGACCCAGAATAATGCCGTTCCCGGTGCCGAAAATCATAAGCTCACCGGGAACTTCATGGAATTAAATTTCAAATACCACGATTACCAAAAGGGGCATTGGCAATTTGACCTGCGTGCCAAGATGTACACCGATGTTATTAAGCAGTTAGCCGATCTAATCCTCGGCACTGAGTCCGCCTACACTGCCCTAGAAAACACTGGCCTCACCACTGGACCTCTCGGTTGGCATACCTATACCTACAACCTCATCGTTGGCGATTACATAACCATTAGTACTGGTGCACATCACAACGATTATTTCTATTTCGCCAATGCCCGCGAGTCGGAAACCGATGCCCGATTAAGCACCAAAGAGCCACAAGGCTACTATTTTGCCGCTGGTCCCTCCTTAATGCTTAGCCTCTATGCCAGCAAATTTTTAATGATTAATCTCAAATCACAGTACAGCTTTGCCTATTGGCGCCCCGTAAGCGTCGCTGATGCGGTCGAAGATAATAATTACCCCCTACCTCAGTTTTTTGGCTTTACCACCGAGCTCCTCACCCCCTGGGGAATCTACTTCGAACTAGATCATAATCGCCTCATCAACAAGGGCTCAAACCCCAATGAAGGAATGCGCACCGACTTAAATATCGGTTTTAAATTTGTGGTAAACTAAGGCAAATTACCGAGAAACCGCAGCTGCCGCAGCTTGTTTACTCCATGCCATTTGACACTACCGATAATTCGCAGCTGCCGCAGCTCTCTTCACCTTAAGCGCCATTTACAATATAATTCCAACCCAATGCCCCCTCGAAGAAACACCCATAACTCCTAACGAAAACCTACTAATTACTAACTACTTAATACTAAATACTCCTAAAACAATCCTCTTCTTCCAACCGAATTCCCATCGAATTACAACCGAATTTCCCTCTCCTCAATCTTCTTTTTCCAACCGATTTACAATCGAATTCCCATCGAATTCCCCTCCCCACAAATCCCCCAGCGATAAAGAACATCTCTATCAAATTATAGAATCACAACCAAATGCCCCCTCGAAGAAACACCCATAATCCATAACGAAAACCTTATTAATAATCGTCACCCTGGACTTGTTTCAGGGTCTT
>TARA_R110001592_G_scaffold96331_2_pt1 | contig 105298 bp, 81 predicted proteins | sample TARA_R110001592 | Tara Oceans TARA_R110001592 (sample SAMEA4398387) | marine metagenome | biome: Polar Biome; feature: [SRF] surface water layer (ENVO:00010504); material: water (ENVO:00002006), including particulate matter (ENVO:01000060) such as... | depth 5 m
AGGGCTTTGTGGGAAGAAAGCCGTGGGAATCCCTCGCTAGTAGATTGATTGGTCCTTACTGTTGATAAAGTTTCGTGAATACTTAAACAGCTGGGATTGCCACACCCCTTCCCTACGCCATGACCACCCGAAAGGGTTCGCAATGAGGATTGATCGAGACTGCCGCAGCCTTTCCTCACTTTTGCCCTCCCAAAAGGCTTCGCAGTGACGGTAGGTTGAAACTGCCACACCCCTTCCCTACGCCATAGCCACTCGAAAGGATTCGCAATGAGGATTTGGCCGTTTTATTAGGACAATTTTAAATCGGACAGAGGTTTCTTTGTAAATGTGGCCTGTGAACTTTCATAAATACGAAAAACTCCAGAGGAGTGACATTTTTGTAGCCAAGGGCCAAAGCCCTTGGAAAAACAATGAGCATTACGCGATTTTGGCGGTATTGTTGCTTTTTTTCTGCAACAATGCTGACAAAATCTCCCTAAGTAGGCATCATTATGTAACGTTTCACTGTCTTCAAATCAGTTTTCACCAATACTAAATATCCATAAACGAGAATTGGATACCCCAAAGCAAAATTCTATGCTTTGGGGTATCCAACACGTAATAATAGAAATGTGAATATTTTATAATCCAGCCAAATTTTCTTTGGCCAATTCAAAATCAGGGTTATCAGCCAAAGCGGCTTCAAAAGCAGTTTTGGCTTCTGCAACACTTCCTTGATCTTTGTAGATCAAGCCTTTAAGGTTTTGAGCGGCAGCCACCATGCTTACTTCTTGCATCTCATTGTTTTCTCCTTTTGGGAAGTTCAATTTTTGCTCTGCGGCTTTGCTGTCCTTAATCAACATGTTAACAGAGTTTAGCCCCTCATCGTATTTCTTTAATGTGTACTGAAGGTACCCCGCTTTATACAAGCTGAACAAGTCACCTGACAATAAATGAAGTGACTCGAAATGTGGCAATGCACGTTCTAATGCACCCAATTGCTCAAGAGAAAATGCAGCCACTTCTAAGGCTGTCAAACTTTTGTCATTTCTTTCTAATAAATCCAGGGCAACAAGGGCTGCAGAACCATACTGTTCCATTTCGAAATACATGGAAGATAGGGTTTCAGCATAAGCAAGATTTCCAGGATTCCTTTCCATCAACTCATAGAGCTTTAATTTAGCCACAGAGGCATCATTGTATCTCATGGCAAGAGAATAGATCCTGTTATCCGATTCATTTTTAGCTTTGATGCTTTCACTGGACTCCTTTGTAGCAGGGGTGATTTTTGTTTCTTCCTGGGCAAGGGAAATATTTTGTGCGCTGATGCACAGCAACAAAATCAATACGGCAAATTTCATTTTCATCATCTATCTTAAGTTGTTTTCACTATTCCTTTTTTTGCAGCTAACTTGTACATTAACTCCAAGGCTTCATTTTTATTGTTTTGAATATGTCCCTCCAGGATGGCTTCTTTGATTTCTTCTTTTAAATCTCCGACCACCCTTGATGGTTTCAAACCAAATATAACCATGATTTCGTCACCAGATACAGGAGGTTGAAAATTTCTTACCTGATCTTTTGATTCTACCTCCTGAAGTTTGATTTCTACCCTGTCAAAATTGGCTAAAAATCGTTTGACTTTACTGTTGTTTTTAGAGGTAACGTCTGCTCTACAAAGCTGCATTAGGTCATCTACATCATCTCCAGCTTCAAAAAGAAGTCTTCTTACAGCTGCATCAGTTACCGTCTCATTCACTAAGGCGATGGGTCTGAGATGTAATTTTACTAATTTTTGCACATATTTCATCCTTTCATCCATAGGAAGCTTTAATCTTCTGAAAATTCCGGGGACCATTCTGGCTCCTTTGTCTTCGTGTCCATGGAAGGTCCAACCCACTTTTTGGTTAAATCGCTTGGTAGGTGGCTTGGCAATGTCGTGCATAATGGCAGCCCATCTTAGCCAAAGGCTATTTGACCTGGAAGCCACATTGTCCAGTACTTGTAAAGTATGGTAAAAATTATCTTTGTGTGACTTGTCTCCTACTGAATCTACCCCCTGAAGCGCCACCATCTCTGGAAAAAACTCTTTTAGCAATCCACTGACAAAAAGCAACTTAAAACCATAAGAGGGCTTATCAGACATTATAATTTTATTGAGCTCTACTATGGTCCGCTCACCAGAAATTATAGACATTCGGTGGGAATTATTGATGATCCCATCAAAGGTACTGGCTTCAATGTCAAATTTTAACTGGGCAGCAAATCGGACAGCACGCATCATCCGCAAGGGATCATCCGAGAAAGTAATGTTGGGATCTGTAGGCGTACGAATGATTTTTCTTTTAAGGTCTTTGACCCCATCAAAGGGATCCAAAAGTTCTCCGAAATTTTTGCCATTCAAGGAAATACCAAGGGTATTGATGGTGAAATCCCTTCGTTCCTGGTCCTCCTGAAGCGTTCCCGCCTCTACTTTAGGTTTTCGAGAATCGATTTGGTAAGACTCTTTTCTCGCACCTACAAATTCCAGCTCCCAGTCATCCATTTTTATCATGGCTGTACCAAAATTTTTGAAAACCGAAACAGGAGGTTTGTTGTCCAGGGAATCAGCCACTGCTTTTGCCAACTTTATTCCATCACCGATGCATACAAAGTCAATGTCCTTGCTTGGCCGTTTTAATAGGATATCCCGAACATAGCCACCTACTACATAGGATTCTAGATTTAATTTATCGGCTATCTCACCAACCTTTTCAAAGGTTTGAATATTTCCCAAAGAATTTGTCAGATTCATCCATTTATTATTTTCACTCTACCGTCTTCATGTAGCTCCATAACCCTTGATTTCCTGTTGAAAGGAAAATTTTGAGTCCCTTTGATAGCTGAAGGCAGCACATCATCCTCCCATTTCAGAAATACTATTTCCCTAATTTGGTGAAGTAGCTGCTTCCAGTAGGCTGAGCTTACCAATGCAAACTTAATTAATCCACCGGATTTACCTTTATTTATATTCCATGTCGGTTGTGGACTAAGGAAAATAGTCTGGTCTGCTGCATATTCTACTATGTCCAAGGCAACATCAGAAAAGTTACCTACTAAGGATTTTAACTGATAAATTTCATGCACCAGAAATAGGCCCTCCATTTCCGGTTCCCATAGTTCCGCTTTTATCAAAGTAAAGCTGGTTCCACTTTTGTCCTGAAAACTTAATTGACCTGTATGGGTAAACTGTTTACTTACTTCCTTATAGTCCACAATTTTACTTTTTTATTTGTTAAAACACCTCTTTGGCCACCTTATAAGTGGTATCGGCTTTACTCATGGTGTAATAATGCAAAGTAGGCACACCATATTTAACCAATTCCTTACTTTGCTGTATGGCCCACTCAATCCCTACTTCTTTAACATCAGCATTGTTTTTGCATTTTTCCAATTCGACCATTAAATCATCAGGCAAATCCAAGAAAAACATTTTCGGCAAATTAACCATCTGTGAAAGCGTAGTGATGGGTTTCAACCCTGGAATGATCGGAACATTTATTCCTGCTTCCCTTACCTTTTCTACGAAATCAAAATATTTTTGATTGTCGAAAAACATTTGGGTTACAATATAGGTAGCACCAGCGGCAATTTTCGCCTTCAATTTTTTTAAATCGAAATTCAGACTGGGTGCTTCAAAGTGTTTTTCAGGATAGCCAGCAACTCCTATACAGAAGTCGGTTTGAAAGCCAACCTCCGTCTCGTCATGAAGGTATTTACCCTGATTCATTCCTGTGATTTGCGCTACAAGCTCGGAGGCAAACCGGTGCCCATCTTTATTGGGAGTGAAATTCGGTTCCAATTTTGGGGCATCCCCCCTTAAGGCCAATACATTCTCTACTCCTATAAAATACAAATCGATAAGTGCATTCTCCGTCTCTTCCTTGGAAAATCCTCCACATAATAAATGAGGCACTGCATCTACCTTAAACTTGTTCATGATCGCCGCACAAATTCCGACTGTCCCTGGTCGTTTCCTGGTACTTATTTTTTCAAGGAATCCATTGGCGTGCTTTTTATAGATGTACTCCTCTCTGTGATAAGTGACATCTATAAAAGGGGGATTGAATTCCATTAGAGGGGTAATTCCTTCTAATAGATTGGTCAAACTCTGTCCTTTAAGCGGAGGAAGAATTTCAAAAGAAAAATGCGTTTTATCTGTATCTTTTAAGTATTCGGTAACCTTCATGATAGTATATTGATAAGCAATATAAGGTGCTTTTAAAAATTTCTGAATTTATTCTCTACGCTAAACTTCTTGAATCCTATAACAGGCCATAGTCCAATTATTACTGACGGAATAAGTAAAGGTAGCGCTATTGATTCAATTACTCCTATTGGTGCTGCAGACCTATTGGGGTGCGGAAGTTAATTTTGGTGTATAAGCAAGGTTGGGCGAAAGCCATTTTTCCGCTTGCGCTAAGGAAACTCCTTTTCTACGTGCATAGTCGGCAACCTGGTCTTCGCCAATTTTGCCTAAACCAAAATATTTACTTTCTGGATGACCAAAATAAAACCCGCTCACAGAGGAGGTTGGATACATTGCAAAGCTATCTGTTAGCGTCATACGGGCATTTTTCTCCACCTCCAACAAGTCAAAGAGCGTCCTTTTCTCTGAATGCTCAGGACAAGCAGGATATCCCGGTGCTGGACGAATACCCGTGTATGTTTCCTTAATTAAGGCTTCATTTTCCAAAGACTCGTCAGGTGAATAGCCCCAGAAATCTTTCCTAACCCTTAAATGCAAGTATTCCGCAGCTGCTTCAGCCAAGCGATCTGCCATGGCTTTCAACATAATGTCATTGTAATCATCTCCCTGCTCCTTAAAATCCTTGAGCTTCTCTTCAATGTTCAGGCCTGCTGTCACAGCAAAGCCGCCCATATAATCCGTAGCATCTGGATGAATATAATCTGTCAAAGACCGGTTAGGAACATTCTTTCCCTTTCGCCCCTGCTGTCTTAGAAAATGAAAGGAGTAGGGTTTCCCTCCCGTGAATTGCGGATCTACCACCAAATCGTCTCCTGACCTTTGCACAGGAAAAAGACCGAAGACAGCATTGGCTTTTAACCAACCCTCGTTGATTATTCGGTCAAGCATCTTGTTAGCGTCATTGTATAATTTGAGTGCTTCAGTTCCTACCACTGGATCCTTTAGAATCTTTGGAAATCTACCTGATAGCATCCAAGTACTGAAAAAAGGTGTCCAATCTATGTATTCTCTAATGACAGAGAGGTCCAGGTCATTTAATACCGATACTCCTATTTTATTTGGTTCTACAGGTACATAGTTTGCCCAATCAATGGCTACAGGGTTTGATTTGGCTTCTTTATAGGTGGCCATTTGTTTAACTTCCTGCTTGGCGGCATGTACCTCGCGAAGTTTCTGATAAGTAGCCTTTATTTCCTTTTTATACGCGGCTCTGGTTTCTTTATTTATGGCGTCTCCTGCTACTGGAACTGATTTAGAAGCATCTGCAACATGTACTACTATGCCACTGTATACCGGATCAATTTTCACTGCTGTGTGAATTCTAGAAGTGGTCGCCCCTCCTATTAAAAGAGGTATATCCAAACCTCTCCTTTCCATTTCAGCAGCCACATTTACCATTTCATCAAGAGATGGTGTAATCAATCCACTTAGACCTATAATATGGGCATTATTGTCTAGCGCTTCCTGAATGATTCGATCCGTTTCCACCATCACCCCCAAATCAATAATCTTGTAAGAGTTACAAGCCAGCACTACGCCCACGATATTTTTACCAATGTCATGGACATCACCTTTGACAGTAGCCAATAAAATCCTTTTCACATTGTCTTCTTGCTCACCTGTCGTCTCATTGGTGCCTGGCAAAGGCATGAATGGCTCGAGGTAGGCTACGGCTTTTTTCATTACCCTTGCACTTTTCACTACTTGAGGCAAGAACATTTTCCCTTCCCCAAACAGGTCTCCAACAACATTCATCCCATCCATGAGAGGACCTTCTATTACCTTTAGCGCATCCTTTAATTTTAGCCTTGCTTCTTCCGTATCTTCCAAGATATAGTCTAGCACTCCTTTGACCAAGGCATGCTGCATTCGCTTTTCTACTGTAAAACTTCTCCAGGCTTCGTCTTCTTTGCCCTTTTTTCCCCGGGATTTTACAGAATCAGCAAAATCGAGCAACCTTTCGGTAGCATCCTCTCTCTTGTTCCACATTACATCCTCTACCCGCTCCAGCAATTCCTTTGGAATATCATCGTATATTTCCAGCATTGCTGGATTGACGATCCCCATATCCATGCCATGTTGGATGGCATGGTATAAAAATACTGCATGCATGGCTTCTCTTACAGGGTTATTCCCTCTAAATGAGAACGAGACATTGCTCACCCCTCCACTTACTTTTGCACCAGGTAGGTTTTCCTTTATCCATTTCGTGGCACGAAAATAATCTACGGCATTGTTTTTATGTTCGTCCATACCAGTAGCCACTGGAAAGACATTCGGATCAAAAATAATGTCCTGGGGTTTGAATTTTATCTTTTGTGTCAGTAGGTCATAGGATTTTTTGCATATTTCAATGCGTCGATCATAGGTATCTGCTTGTCCCTTTTCATCAAAAGCCATGACAACAACTGCTGCACCGAACTTCTTGATCATTTTGGCTTGGTACAAAAACTCCTCCTCACCATTCTTTAAGCTAATTGAATTAACAATTCCCTTGCCTTGAATACATTTGAGTCCTGCCAGAATAATCTTCCATTTGGAGCTATCGACCATTACCGGGATCCGGCTAATTTCTGGTTCAGAAGCCACTAGATTAAGGAATTTCACCATAGCAGCTTCGCCATCAAGCATGGCTTCATCCATACAGACGTCGAGAATCTGAGCTCCTCCCCTTACCTGATCCAGAGCCACTTCTAGGGCTTCATCATAATTGTCATTAAGAACAAGCCTTGCGAATTTCTTAGAACCAGTTACATTGGTACGCTCCCCTATATTTACAAAATTTAAGGTCTTATTGAAAACCAAGGGTTCTAATCCTGATAACTGTAAGTTGGACACTTTTGTAGAATTGCTCATGAAATTAATCTTCTTCGGTTAATACCTGCTTAATTCTAGGTGGGAAATTACTGGCTGACTTTGCCAAGGCTGCTATATGCTCAGGGGTAGTCCCACAACATCCACCTACAATATTGAGCCAACCTTGTTTCAAAAACAGGGTCACTTCCTCACTCATTTCTTCTGGTCCCTGATCGTATTCACCAAACTCATTGGGAAGTCCTGCATTGGGATAAACGCTCACATTAAAGGGGGATTTATCTGAAAGCACCTTTAGATAAGGTCTCAATTCGGCAGCTCCTAATGCACAGTTTAATCCAATACTAAGTAAAGGAACATGTGAAATAGAGATCAAAAATGCCTCGGTAGTCTGGCCTGAAAGGGTCCTTCCAGAGGCATCCGTAATGGTACCTGAAACCATAATAGGGATACCACCTTCTGTTGGTTCTAAGGGGATGTTTCGCTTTTCATACACTTCCTGAATAGCAAAAATGGCTGCTTTGGCGTTTAAAGTATCAAAAACTGTTTCTACCAAAAGAAGGTCAACCCCACCCTCTATTAAGCCTTCTATCTGCTCTGAATAGGCTTCCACCAGTTGATCAAAGCTAACAGCTCTAAATCCTGGATCATTGACATCTGGTGACAAGGAAGCGGTCCTATTGGTAGGTCCAATTGCCCCAGCGACAAACCTGGGTTTATCCCGTTCTCTGGCAGAGAAATCATCCGCTACTTCACGCGCAATCTTTGCTGATTCATAATTAAGTTTATAGGCTATTTCAGATAGACCATAATCTTCCTGAGCGATAGATGTGCTACTAAAGGTATTGGTTTCGACAATATCGGCTCCAGCTTCAAAATAGGCTTTATGTATGTCCTTGATAATTCCCGGACGGGTCAAAGAAAGTAAGTCATTGTTTCCTTTTAAGGATTTCTTTACAGCAGCAAGCTCTTGATTTCTAAAATCTTCTTCCTGTAGGCCGTATCTTTGTATCATGGTACCCATAGCACCATCCAATATCAAAATTCGCTTTTGTAATTGTTGGAGTAATAAGTCAGTTCTTCTTTCCATGTGGTTCGTATATTAATTAAAAAGCTTATACGAGCATGAACCGAGTAAAACTAGAGAGCGTTTCTAACTTTTGCGGCTCATCTTTATCCGGCATTTCCGGAATGGGAATTAGCACCTTGTCAACTCAGGTTGCTAAGACATCATAGGGCCCTACCCTCCGTCTTTCTCGATAAGCAATTCAAAAGTAACATGAATTCAGGAAAAAGATTCTCTTTTTCCGAAAAACTTTAAAATTCCCTGGTTAGAACTGGATTATATAATACTGTTGACCAAAATTCCCAAAACATTAGCGACCACAAGTGGCTGTGATCTCCAAATAAAAATTACTTTTTTGGCATAAGTTAAAAAATAATCATTGGCAACAGAAAAACCTTCTACCTTTAAACCTAACAGAAGATGGGACGATTTAATGCACGTATTTTAACAAAGCCTGAAACGGATAAATTTTAAGGTCTTAAACCAATACCAAATTGCAAATAGGGGCCTGCCATATAGCTTGACATGTTCAGTTCTCCTAATTTATAGGTGCTTAATGGTAATTCATAACCTGCATGCGCAGAGGTTACAAGCCTAAACATTTTATTAAAAACGGGTATTGCATAAGCAACCATTACCTCAGACTTTCCCATAAACCCTCTGGTTTTTAAATAACCATCATAATCAGGTTCTTCAAATAGGGCGGGAAAATCTGGTTTATTGTTGTTTGTTAAAGTATATCGGATGTTTCCATATCCCAATCCACCAGTAACCCCTAATTCCAAATTTCTCATTTTATAAAGTTGGTAACCATAATTACCATATAACCTCACACTGTTTAAGGTATGCTCACGGATTTCATCAGCCCTGCCGGCATTGGCGATGTTAAAGACATCAAATGAATAAATCCACCTTCGGTTTTCACCAATGATTTTCATCCCAATATTATTAGGTGTTTCATTGAAAGGTGCCAATCCATTGTTTACCAAATAATCATTAAGCTTGTCTGGATTGGTGAAGTTCAAACCATAAAAAAAGTGTACACCAATACCAGCATCTGGAAAAAACAGATTTTCATCTGGCATAGAAATACCAGCCCCTAACCTAAAAAATGCACCACTTTGTAGATTGTCAAAAGTAATGTCATTCATTTTCCAGGCTCCTTCAAATGGGCTAAAAGAGTAACCGAATTTACCAAGAAGGCTGACATTTTCTTCAAGTCCAGGAACATTAAAATCATAACCGAACTGAAAACCTATTTCTGTCAAAAACCCACCAAAATTTTGCGTCCCTTTGTGAATATTGCGCTCCCTTAAAATAAAACCCTGCGCTGGCTGCTGTAAAAATGCACTCAGATCATCCACCTTGCTCTGGTCTTTCAGCATCTCAAAATTTACATAACCAGCCCCTAAGGACATGTAATGAATAAGGTGAAATTTACCTTCCTCAGTGAGAGAATAGCCCACATTCAAATAAAAGCGTGTGCTCTTATTGTCTATAATATAATCTTTATAATAGGAGTTGGCCCCTGTATTTTGATACAGTTCAAAACCAAGAATAAAATCAGACAAGCGGTATTGATAGCCAATACCCAAAGTAGAGTATCCTCCTCTAAGGTTTGAAATGCCTTTATCGGAAAGCATCTCATTGAACTCCCTTAGGTTTGCTCCCGAGGAACCTGCCAAAACGTAAATCGTCGATCGCTCGGAAACCTTGCCCTGTGCATGCAGATTAAAGGTTAATCCCAGCCAAAGCGGTATGTATAAAATCCATCTCATAGGGCTAATCAAAGTTGCAAAGATATCATTTTAGCTGGTGAATTCCGCTACCTTTTAACCATAAAAAACCATCGCTAATCATAGATAATTGATTATTTTTCCATAAAGGTTCTCAGGGGTGAAAGGTTTAGAGATGTAATCGTCCATTCCTGAAGCTTCAAGCTGGTCTTTTACCTCCAGCAAAGATGAAGCAGTAAGGGCAATAATCGGGACATTTCTTTTGGATAGTAAGTCTAGTTTTCTAATTATTTTTGCTACTTCAAATCCATCCATTTCAGGCATCTGAAGATCTAAAAGAACCAAATCGAAATCCTGCTTTATAAAATGATCCAAAGCAATTTTGCCATTTTCTGCAAATTTGATTTCTCCAACGCCCCATTTGGACAAGTATTTTCTTAAAAGCACCTGGTTCACGAGGTTGTCCTCTGCCACTAATATACTCTTGTCTCCAAGTTTACCATCCATAACCACTGTTTCTGAAATAGCTTTTAATTTTTGCTCATTCTGGATTTCAAAGTTTATATCAAACCAGAAGGTAGACCCTTCTCCAATTTTGGATTCTAGGTGAATTTCTGTGCCAAATAATTTGGTAAGTTTTTTGACAATCGCTAGCCCTAATCCAGTTCCGCCGTACTTTCTGGTAGTATCAGTACTGGCCTGAGTAAAGGCATCAAAGATTGACTTAACCTTACTAGGTGATACTCCTATCCCTGTATCCTGCACTGTGAACCGTACATTTACCCATTCCTCTTCCTGGCTGACAAGTTCAAGAGAGATTTTAATATAGCCTTCGTCCGTAAACTTGATGGCATTGCTAATAAGGTTATTGAGGATTTGAGCAATTCGAACAGGGTCTCCTATAAGTAGCTTTGGCAATGCAAAGTCCGGCTCATAGATTATTTCAAGCGATTTGTCTCGAATCTGGTAACTGTAGGAATGAATTATTCTGTTGATCAGGTTTTTCGGTTCAAAAGGAACCTTTTCCAAGATCAACTTGCCTGAATCTATTTTATTGAAATCAAGTATATCATTGATTAGGCCAAGTAAATTTTCTGCTGAAAATTGTAATGTGCGTAAGTTTTCAAGCTGGTCCTCTCTTGGTTTGTCTTCAATCAAAAGGTGAGAAAGTCCAATTACTGCGTTCATTGGTGTTCTGATCTCATGACTCATGACGGACAAGAATTGGCTTTTCGCATTTAGGGCAGCTTCGGCTTTTTCTTTGGCTTTAAATAATTCCTTCTGCGTTTCTTTTAATTTGGTAATGTCTCTTGCTATTCCTGTATAGTACCTTATCTCGTTATTTTCGTCCCGAATTACCTTTCCACTAGAACTAAATACCCGATAGTGCCCACGTTTATGTTTTAATCTAAATTCAAAATTTGGGTGGTCTTGAAAATATTTTATAGGACTGGAATTGCCGTCCTGCAAAACCTGAGCATCCTCAGGATGAAGGTAGTCTGTAAAGTCACCGCTGGTAAACTCATAGGTTTCATAACCTAAAAATTGCTTGATATTTGGAGAAACATAGCTTAGCTCAAGAAGTGCTGTTATGGAAAAAATGATTTCAGTGGACTCTTCGACAAGACTTCTGTACTTAATTTCACTTTTCTTCAATTCCTTCTTAGCCAAATACTCCTCTGAGATATCTCGGACAATCCCCAGAATATACTCTAGCTTACCCTCCTTAAAAATGGGCTTTGCCGTCAATTCATAAACCCGTTCAAGATAGGTAATTAAGTCAGTTAGGGTCTTTTTCTTTTCTACGGCTTCAAGAATTAATGGCTCCACTACCTTCTTGGTAACCGTATGAACTTCTTTTATTGTTCTTCCAACAAAATAGGACTTGTCAAAACCCCAATTGGTAAAATTTGACCCTTCGGCCACCAGATACCTATAATTTTTATCAATTAAAAAAACATTGGTAAAAGGAATATTAGATGCTAACACTCGGTACCTGTCTTGAATTTTTTCAATTTCTAGCCTGTCCTTCTTTCTTTCTGTTACATCCTGCATGATGCCTTCGTAAAGAACAACCTTCCCTTCTGAATCAAAAACAGGACGAATTTTATCCTCTACCCATCTGTAATTGCCATCTGAAGAAAGGATCCTATACTCTCTACTGAATTGTGCCCTTTCAGGAGAAATCAATTCTTTCTCGAAAATACAATGGTCATCTGGATGGATAAAATCCATCAAACTAACTGAATCCTTTACAAGATCTTCAGAAACATAACCAAATTGATTGATATTTTCTGTGATGTAAGAAATCTTGAATCCTTGATTTGGCTCTACTTCAAAAAGTATTGCTGCGCTGTTCTCGATTATCAGCTTGGCTTTTTTCGCCATTCTCTCCCCTTGGATTCTGGTAGTAAGGTTTCTTACCAAGAAAGAGTAACCTATTTTTTCTACTTCAGCATTTTGAATGGGTTTAACGGACACTTCATAAGGTTGAATATGACCTGAATTATCCAATATCTGAACTTCTTCCACCCATATGCCAGAAGCCGAAGCTTTGTCCACCAATTTTTTGAATGATATGGGAGGCTCATTGGTGATTTTGAAAAAATCACTGATTTTCCCACCATGCCCATTCTGATTTGGCTCTCCTTCAAATATTGCTACCTCATTCATGTATATTACCTTAAGATTAAGGTCTGTAACATATATTGGCTCATTCACCTGAGCGAGAATTTGCGATTCAAATAGCAACCTTCGCTCCACCGTCTTTTTCTCTGTAATGTCATTGCAGTAGCCAAAAATCTCCAGATTACTTTGGGAAGTAAGCTGGTTGACTTGAATGACATAAGAGATATATTTTTCCTTGCCATTGGCATTGGAAAATACGAACTCACCCGAAACAGATTTTCGATTTTTTAGGGCTTCTTGGACTTTAGCCTTTACCAATTTCCGATCGTTAACTGGAATCAGATTCAGGAAATCACTTATTTCTATTACATCATTGGATGAATCCAGGTTAAAAATCCTATTCATTCCCTTAGAAAGGAATATTTTTCTTCCTGAATTTTGCAATCTCCAAGAGCCAGACTTGGCCAAAACCTCCGTAGAACTAAGTAATTTCTCATTCCGAAACAGCTTGGATTTGGTAGAACGGTTAATGAGCGCAGCCCCAAACACGTCTGCTAATTGCTTGATACCAAATCTGTTGGTATGGTTGGTATTCCAGTTGGGCTGCGGTATGGAATTGCTGAGTGTAAATAAACCTAAGAGGTTATTATCAGCAAAAATAGGAACAATAATATACGCTAGATAACCAAGTTTTTCGGCAATAATGGCTTCAAAAGCGTTCTTGTTTTTAAGGTTTCTTAGATCACCTACAGCAATAAAGCCCGAGGCTTTCAAGTTGTTTAAAAAATCACTTTGTCCCTCTAAAGAGATATTTTTAGATTCTTTAATTGCCCCAATCTCAGCCTTTTCATTGTATTCGAAAAAGCATTCAAGTTGTTGCAATTCATGATTTACATAAAAGAAATTGCCGACTTCCGCATTTTGAGATTTAACAACCATGGACAGTGCTGTCATGAAAACCTTGTCCCAATCTTCCTCTGAGGCATTTAAAAAAGCGGTAGACACCTCGTTGATTTGCTGGTCGAATTCCATTTTTCTTTTCAAAATGGCCGCTGCATCTTCCTGCCCTAAGGATATACTTTGTTCGTTGTCCACCAAAAAACCCTCTTCCTTTTTTGATCCTGCAAATTTGTATTTCCCATTTACTATGCAAATCTTCCCTTTACCTTCAACGTATTTTCCTTCAACGGAAATTTGAAATCCAGGATTGTCGGCATGTGAGGCAGATAGGTTCAATTGAGATTGGTCCCCATCGTTAAAAAATGACTGCACTCCATTGACTATACCGCTAAATCCAGAAAGGTAGGTATCCCACGATTTCTGTTCCGTAAATTGGTGTTGCCAATTGTCGGAAGAAAATATCACTTGGCTATAATCGAATACCAAAAATAAATCAAGGCTCTTCTCATTACCCTGAAAGAGGTCTTTATCAAACTCTTTTTCCATGATTAAAATCAGGTCTAAACCTGTCACAATGCAAAAATTAAAAACTGAAAACCAGTGGCTTTAGGTTGTATAGGATTAATTTTATAAGTTACTAACAATTATTAATTCTCTAACATTATTGGGTAAAAAAAACAAGATTAATTATGTACTTTATACTTAGCAAGTGTATAGAAAACGCATAAACTAAATGAAACATTCTGAATACCAGCCGTATAAACCTAAGCCCTACGTTAATTAAAGAAACATAAAATAATAGTTATTGTTAAAAATTTTAGGGAAATAAAACCCTTAACAAAATGATCCTTACCCGTTTGAGGAAAATTTATTAAGCCAGATCCCCTTTTAGTAAAAGTGCCAATTTTTCATGGTCTCCCTTTTTTACAAGTTCATTGTTGAAAACTGCCACGGGGCCTGATTTACAGCAATCCATGCATTTGGACTTAACCATCTTAAAATTACCCTTGAACTCACCTTCCTTAATCGTATTTTTTATGGCTTCAGAAAAAGATTTGGCGTCATTTCTCTTACAATCCTTCCCACTACAAACAAAAATAAATTTCCTCCTTGGCTTCATACCTTTACCTGTTTAACCTCCGAACGCAAATTGTAGTAGTATTCCACAGATGTAGGCACCATAAGTACCTACTCCATAACCTAAGACGGCAAGCAATACCCCAACAGGAGCAAGTGCGGGATGAAAGGCTGATGCAACTATAGGAGCTGAAGCAGCACCTCCTATATTCGCTTGAGAACCAATTGCCACATAAAAGAAAGGTGCCTTTATAATAAAAGCAACAACAAGCATAAATAGTATATGAAAGGCCATCCAAATAATACCGACTAGAAAAAAAACTGGATTGTCAAGGACTGCTCCTAAATCCATTTGCATACCAATAGTGGCTACTAATACATACAGTAAGACGCTCCCTATTCTGGATGCCCCTACTCCTTCTAATTTTCTCCATCTGGTAAAAGACAATAGCAACCCACCAGTGGTCGCGAGAATTACCAACCAAAAAAAGCTGGAATCTAAAGAATAGCTTTTTAATCCTGGATAGTTTGATCCTATATAATCACCTAAATGGCTTCCAAAAAAGTGTGCGCAGCCAGTAATTACGAAGCCTAAACCTAGAATAGCCATCGTGTCTGGTAAAGTCGGAATTTTAAGGTTACTTTTTTGTTGGGCCTCCACTTTTTCCTTAAGAGCGGTTATGGCAGTTGTATCGGCCTTTAAAATTTTGTCAAAAAAAGCTGGTTTCCCCGCCCAATACAAAAGAAATGCCATCCATAAATTGGCCACAATAACATCTACTGCTATCATTTGGCTAAACAATTGAGGACTAGCCCCAAAAAGCTCCAACATGGCTGTTTGGTTCGCACTGCCCCCTATCCAGCTGCCCGCGATCGTAGCAAGTCCCCTCCATGTTTGATCAGCCCCTATTCCTCCCAAGACTTCTGGAAAAAACTGAGCAACAAGGTACAAGGAAACGGGACCGCCGATAATGACGCCAAATGTACCCGTTAAAAACATGATTAGGGCCTTTGGTCCTAATTTAGCAATGCTTTTCAGGTCTATACTCAGGGTAAGCAAAACCAGGGAGGTAGGTAAAAGATACCTGGAGGCCACAAAATATAGGCTCGAATCTTCTCCCGAAATTAATCCTGTGGTATTGAACAATGCGGGTATAAAATAACATAGCAGCACTACAGGCACTACCTTATACATCGCTTTGAAAAAAGGGTGCTCACTAGCTGAAGTGTAAAATACAAATCCAAGCACTCCCATCAAAAGTCCAAAAACTACTGCATCATTTGTTATCAGTGCACCTTCCACAATTATTTGATTTCCTTCCAAAGTGTTAAAAACTCACTCAATATCATGGCTGTAGCACCCCAAACTACTTCTTCATTGATCTCATAATAAGGGGCCTGAATTTTATATCCACCTGCCAGATTCATTCCCTTTTTCTTTATAATCGCCTCATTTGTTAATTCATCAAAGCTGCAAATAATAAGTCGATCCACCTCCCTTTTATCAATTTCAAAAACTGGGGGCGCCGAAGAAAAGCCTATAAATGGCCTAACGGAAAAATTACTTGGTGGAATGTAAAGATCGGATAAGTTTCCCAAAATTTGAATGTCCTTTCTTGACACACCAATCTCCTCTTCGGTCTCCCTTAGCGCCGTTTCTCCTAAATCCTTATCTCCTACATCCTTTTTACCTCCCGGTAGAGCAATCTGCCCACTATGTACTCCTTCGTAAGTCGCTCTTTTGATAAACGGGACAATGATACTTTTCCTATCTTCCGAGGGACAAAGTAACATTAATACTGCCCCCTTTCTTGCATTGCTCATTTGCTGCTCATCAAAACGCTCCATTTCTAGGGGCATTGGAGCCATGCGCTCTTGAGCGGACCTTCCTGGTAAGGGGCCATTTAGTGATCTTTCCAGGCTGTTAACCAATTTAATGAAATCCATATGGAGTAGTTATACATTAAAAAAGGCCTGAATAAAATTCAGGCCTTTTTTACTTATCAAACCTATTAAACCTATTGTGTTATATTCAATAAATGAATAAACTCGAACGAAATTAACGAATAAATTTACAAAACCAAAGGTTAATATTTTGCCATAAAAAAATAATATTCTAATATCGACCTCAAAACAATACTTTTCAAATAGGATTGGCCAATATGGAAAATGAACTTATTAAACGTACTGTTGAAACTATTTTGAATGGCTATGGCTCCTACATTAGCGATTTCAATCAAATTACTCAAAGAATACCTGAGAATTTTCGGGATCAGGATTGGCAACAACTGCATGCCAATCACAGACTAAGATTGCGCTTGTACAAAGATCACCTCAAAAATATAGTTATTACATGTAAGGAACTTCTTAAGGATAAAGAAGCAGATCAGGTGTTCTGGCAAAAAATTCAAACTTCCTATCAAGATGCCATTCTTGCAAATGCGGACAGGGAATTGGCTGGGACTTTTTATAATTCGGTGTTTAGAAAAGTTTTTCCTGGAAAGGTAATTCACGAAGCCTTGATGTTTTACAATTTACCTAGCACTTTGGACTCTGGAGCAATCGATGATTCCTTGTTTCGCAATTACCCTGCACAAATTGATCTCCAGGAAGCCTTTGCGAGGATATTGGCAGATTTTGATTTTGGCGTTCCTTATTATCAGAAAGAAAATGACATTAATCATTTAGTAGAAAGTGTCAAAAAGGTAATTCTGAGCAGGTACAGAGCCACCAATGAAACAACTACACAAGTATTGCGAGACGTTTTTTACCGCAACAAGGCTGCCTATCTAATTGGTAGAACTTATTTGGGTAATAAGTGGATGCCATTTATTATTCCTTTTCTACACAACGAAAAAGGAGTCTTCGCTGACACCCTGATTTTTGACCCTAATATTATGAGTGGGATTTTTAGCTACACCAGGTCTTATTTCATGGCTCCTATAAAAATCCCTGCACAAACAGTTAATTTCCTCCAATCTGTCATTCATCACAAAAGACCTTATGAACTATACAACGCCATAGGTTTTAATAAACATGGTAAAACAGCTTTTTACAAAGATTTTATAAATCACCTGGAGCAAAGTAGCGACAACTTCATTCTCGCTGAAGGTATCAAGGGCATGGTAATGACCGTTTTTACACTTCCTTCCTACAATGTTGTTTTTAAGTTGATAAAGGATCATTTTGAGCCTCCAAAAGACATGACTAGGCAACAAGTTAAAGAAAAATACAAGCTTGTAGGTCTGCATGATCGGGTTGGCCGAATGGCTGACACCCATGAGTTTGAGAATTTCAGACTACCCCTAAATCGAATCGATCCTGCTATGATGAAGGAATTAAAAATGAATGTTAATTCTCTTTTATCCATTGAGGGGGATACGCTCATTATAAAGCACATGTACATTGAGCGGCGACTACGTCCATTGAACCTCTATCTAGAGGAATGTAGCCTCGAAGAAGCAAAACATGCTGTAGATGAATATGCCAAAGCTATCCTTCAGATGGCTCAGGCCAATATTTTTCCAGGAGACATGATGACCAAAAACTTTGGGGTTACCCGTCAAAAAAGGGTCATCTTTTATGATTACGATGAAATAGAATTTCTCGATCGAATGAATTTCCGTATCAAGCCAAAGCCTGAAACTTATGATCAAATTTATGCTTCTAAACCATGGTATGAGATCAACGAGAACGATGTGTTTCCAGAAGATTTCAAGCGATTTATGATAGGTAGGCAGGATGTACGGGCCTATTTTATTGCCTCCAACCCTGAGCTATTTGATCCAGAATATTGGTCAGCCATTCAGGATAAACTGAGAAAAGGTGAAATGATTCACGCCTTCCCTTACCCTGAATCCTTGAGATTCAGACCTGATGAAACGGTTTAAACCGAAATAGAAAACCGCTATTTCTTTTATGAATCCTCACCTTCAAACGATTGTTATCCCGGGCTTGACATCAGCCCGGGATAACAATTTATTCATCTTTGTACCAGCTTGCATATTTGGGATAATTGGAGGCGATTCTTAAAATGGCTGCAGTCATTTCCTCCCCAGTATCTTTTACTTTCTTGGCTGGAATTCCAGCATAAATGGTATTGCTTTCTACAATTGTTCCCGCAAGAACCACCGCTCCGGCAGCAATAACTGCTCCTTCATTAATAATGGCATCATCCATGACAATGGCACCCATGCCAATCATTACCCTATCCTTAATCGTACAACCATGAACAATCGCATTGTGAGCAATGGATACTTCTGAACCCACATTTACGGGTGATTTCTGGTAAGAACAATGAATAACCGCACCGTCCTGAACATTGGTATTATTACCAATCTTAATATAATGAACATCTCCTCTGATCACAGCATTGAACCAGACAGTGCAATTGTCTCCCATTACCACATCTCCTGTAAGGGTTGCATTGTCGGCCAGCCAGCAGTCTTTGCCCCATTTTGGAGATTTGTCATTTACTTTTTTTATTAGCGCCATATTTTGTATGTTTTTAATTTTTAAGTGTTGTAACTCATTAAGTAAAATTTGCTCCGAATATGCAATAGCTAATGAACCAGCTTTCTCAAAATGGAATCCATGTAAAATCAGTTTATCGTGGTGTTTTTGAAATTCACTTTGGGCAACCCAACTGATTCAATTGCAATTTCAACAGCTTCTCTGAAATTCAAAACATAATCTTAGGTTACCTTCAGCTATATCCAAAATAAAGTTACGAGGGTAGCAACTTAGTTTCAACCATGGTTGTAGTGATTTCGGGGATAAGATGTGCGTTTGAAACCCATTCCTTGCCAAAATTTCTCCTAAAGCATTCAAAAAAACATTCAGCCTTTTTGTCCTGGTAATGTTGTCAAATATTTCCTTTTAGCTGAAGCAGTAAATTGATGCCTTTTTTATTATTTAGAAACCTCTTATTTTCATAGAAAACATATTGTAACCTTTGGGCAAACTCAAAATAAGAATCTGTTGTAAATAGGCCAAGCCTACTGATTTACTTACCTTTATGGTATTCCTCGTTAATAAAATTGCATAATTCAGCTTAATTCGAACCGTACTTAAATCTTATCCAATTTAATTTCGAATAATTGAACTTTTTTATTTACATTTAGTTTAAGTGTATATACATATAATTACGAAACCAATCTTAAACTTATTTAATCAATCACTATTATGAAAACATTTAAATTATCAGGCTTTTTACTCGCTGCAGCTTTACTAACCTTCTCTTGTGGACAGAGTAGTAATACAGTTGAGACGACTGAGGCAGAAGAAGAAGCACAAGCAAGTGGCCAAACCCTACAATTGGATACCAATGCCAGTACTGTTAACTGGAGAGGTTACAAGCCAACAGGTCAGCATCACGGAATAATCCCTGTAACTAATGGAGAAATATCTGTGGAAGGTGATGCCATCACTTCTGGAGAATTTACTTTTGACATTACAAGCCTTGAAGTTCACGATTTAGAGGAAGGAAGTGAAAATCATGGTAAATTATGGAATCACTTGCAATCTGACGATTTCTTCGATGCTGCTAATCATCCTAGTGCTACATTTGTCATCACTGAAGTTTCTCCCTACACATCAGATGACAGCATAGAAGATCAGGAACAATTTGAAACTGAGAATACGCCACAAAGCGAATCTGAATTGGCTCCAGCTACCCCTACCCATTGGATCAAGGGTAACTTAACCATCAGAGGAACTTCCAAAAACATCAAATTCCCTGCAGCTGTTTCTTCTGCCAATGGAATGGTATCTGCTCAGGCAGGCTTCAACATAGACAGAACTGAATGGGGACTTGCCTATGGCGACGAAGCAACAGCAGTGGACAAGGCCAAGGATAAATTCATCTACAACACTGTAAGTGTGAATTTTGACATCAAAGCCAACTAAAACAAATTAAGTTATTGATTTTTTATTTGAAAGGGGGATAAATATATCCCCCTTTTTTCATGTCATTTCCCTATTTTTGTAGGAATGTCATCTATGGAAAGCAAGCTTACGGTTATTAAAACTTCCGACTGGATACCTAAAATGCTAGAATGGGCCAATCTGAATTTTGCCTATTTTGGCTATTTTACCTCTCATGAAATAGACTATCCTTCTGGAGGGTTTGAGCATGTATTTTATGCTGGTTCACATGCCGTAAGCCTAGAGAAGATCAATCAATTACCTAATAATAAGCCGAAAATAGGAATCCTCGGTTACGATCAAAAAAACAAATACGAAAAGCTTTCCAGCAATAATAGCGAAATAATAAAATGCCCAGACAGCTTATTTTTCAGTCCTGATTTAACGATTTCTTTTAACCAGGAAGAGCTTACGATTCAAAGCAAAGCGCCTAAAGATTGCTACAAACAAATTTTAGACACTAAATTACCAGTTGCTATCAATCATGGTAACTGTAGCCTCCACTGTTCTCATGATGAAGAAAGTTATCGAAATACCTTCAAGAGCATTCAAGACCATATTCTGGCAGGAGATATTTATGAATTAAATTACTGCATGGATTTTCATGGTGAGGTATCCAATATGGAACCTATAGGCATATTTCTTGACTTATGCGAAAACTCACCAATGCCATTTAGTGCCTTGTTCAAAGCTGTAAATTTATACCTTTGCTGTTCCTCACCTGAAAGATTTCTTAAGAAAAAAGGGAGAAAATTAATAGCTCAACCTATTAAAGGGACCATCAAAAGGGGCAATACTATACAAGAAGATGAAGCATTAAAAAGAGAGCTGGCAGAGAGTGAAAAAGAGCGGGCAGAAAACCTGATGATTGTTGATTTGATGAGAAATGACCTTGCCCGAATGGCCCTGACTGGGACAATAAAGGTAGAAGAATTGTTTGGCATCTATTCTTTTAGGCAAATTACCCAGATGATATCTACCATAAGCTGCCAATTGCCTCTTTCTGAAAATTTTGAGCAGATAATACCTAACACCTTCCCAATGGGAAGCATGACAGGGGCGCCAAAAATAAAATGCATGGAATTAATTGAGGCTTATGAAAATTTTAAAAGAGCTTGGTTTTCAGGCAGTATTGGTTACATAGATGAGTATGGAGATTTTGATTTTTGTGTGATTATTAGAAGCCTAATCATGGATCAAACCAAAAAATCCTTTTATTTTGGAGTTGGAAGTGCCATTACCATAGATGCCGATGCCCAAAACGAATACGAGGAATGCTTGCTAAAAGCCTCCTCAATTATCAAAACTTTAAAAAACACCTATACAATTATTAATAACCCCAATTAAATGTCAACACTGAACAATATCTTAAAATCCGTCACTGATAAAAACCCCAACGAAGCTGAATTCCACCAAGCAGTAGAGGAAGTTTTTGAAAGCATCCTCCCCGTCCTTAAGGCCAACAATTTATATGTTGATGAAAAACTTTTTGAAAGAATCTGTGAACCAGAAAGAATTATTTCTTTCCGAGTTTGCTGGACAGATGATCAAGGAAAAGTACAAATAAATAAAGGGTATAGAATCCAGATGAACAGTGCATTGGGGCCTTATAAAGGAGGTTTGCGTTTTCACCCAAGTGTTAATCAAAGTATTCTGAAATTTTTGGCGTTTGAACAGGTATTCAAAAATGCATTAACGGGATTAATGCTAGGTGCAGGAAAAGGGGGCGCGGATTTCAATCCTAAAGGGAAATCAGATGGAGAAGTGATGCGATTTTGTCAGTCCTGGATGATGGAGGCTTATCGCCACATTGGTCATTTTACTGATGTGCCTGCTGGTGATATTGGCGTGGGAGAAAGGGAAATTGGCTACCTGTTTGGGACCTACAAAAAAATTCAAAATGAGTTTCAGGGAGTTCTCACTGGTAAAGGAAAAGATTGGGGTGGTTCATTTTTAAGACCTGAAGCCACAGGCTATGGACTTGTTCATTTTGCCCATTTTATGCTAACGGAAATCGATGAGAATTTAAACGATAAAGTTTGCCTTGTTTCCGGAGCTGGCAATGTGTCTCAATTTGCCATCGAAAAATTACTTCATGAAGGAGCGAAAGTAGTAGCATTTTCTGACTCCACTGGGTTTATTCATGACCCTGAAGGAATGACGGAAGAAAAACTAGATTACTTAAAAACAGTAAAAAATGGGCAGAGAAAAAGTATTGCTGCTTTTGCTGAAAAATATGACTCCGCCAAATTTACAGCCGTAGGAGATAAAAACCTTTGGTCTATTCCTGCAGATTGTGCATTCCCATGTGCCACTCAAAATGAACTGGATGAATCAGACGCCAAACTTCTAAAGAGAAATGGCCTTATTCTTTTGGCAGAAGGGGCAAATATGCCTTGTACACCAAAAGCCATTAATTATTTACAAAAAACCAATGTACTTTATGGCCCTGGAAAAGCTTCTAATGCAGGAGGAGTGGCTGTCTCAGGGTTGGAGATGACTCAGAATAGAATGGGGCGTTATTGGACCAAAAGTGATCTTGAAAAGCAATTGAGAACTATCATGAAAGACATACATGAGAAATGTCTGGAGACTATTAACAAACATGATCTAGAAAAGCAAGATTACCTCAATGCGGCGAATATTGGTGCCTTCGAAAAGATTGCAAAAGCAATGCATGCCCAAGGAACAGTTTAAGGTAAATTATGGAAAACTACCGGAAAATCATACATGTAGACATGGATGCTTTTTTCGCATCGGTAGAACAATTGGACCATCCTGAATACAAAAACAAGCCCCTGGCTGTTGGAGGTAATAAAGAAAGAGGGGTGGTAGCTGCTGCCAGTTATGAAGCTAGAAAATTTGGCGTTCGATCAGCCATGTCTTCAAAACTGGCAGCACTAAAATGTCCGGATTTAATCTTTGTACCTCCAAGATTCGAGAGGTACAAAGAGATTTCTCAGGCAATTCGGAAAATATTCCTTTCCTATACAGATCTGGTAGAACCTTTGTCATTAGATGAGGCTTTTCTAGATGTCACAGTCAATCATTTTGGCCTTCCTTCTGCCACCCTGATCGCAAAAGAGATACGGCAAAAGATCAAGGAAGAAACAGGATTAAATGCATCTGCGGGTATTTCCTACAATAAATTTTTAGCTAAAATAGCCTCTGATCTCAACAAACCCAATGGTCAGGCTTTAATCACACCTGAGAAAGCGGAAGCCTTTTTGGAGAAATTACCCATTGAAAAGTTTTTTGGTATAGGCAAAGTAATGGCCAAAAAAATGAATGCCTTTGGCATCTATTATGGCTACGACTTAAAGCAGTATTCTTTGCCATTTCTCACCAGTAGATTTGGTAAATCAGGTCTTCATTTTTATAATATAGTCCGGGGTATCCATGAGAGCGAAGTCAAACCCAATCGTATACGGAAATCCCTCGGCGTAGAGCATACCTTTGAAAAAGACTTGATAGTAACCTCCGAAATTAAAGCTACTTTAAAGGAGAAATTATTGCCCGAATTTTACCGAAGACTGGAACGTAACAGTGCCTACGGTAGAACAATTACTCTAAAAATAAAATACAACGACTTTACCTTACACACTCGAAGTAAAACACTTTTGTCACCCATTCTCATTTCCAATATGGAAAACATCGTCAATGAACTGCTTGATCAAGAACCATTGATTTTACCGATTAGACTCCTTGGTGTAAGCTTATCCAATCTGGTTTCAAAAGACCATGAAAACCCATTTGGAGAACAACTTAGGATAGATTACTAAACTATTTTTTTTATTTCAATGACTCCTGTTCTGTATTTCATACCAGCCATTTACCTTTAGGTCTCATCCGTCAGAAACCTGGTTTTGGAAATAAAAGACCTAATTGTATGCCCAAAAATACGCTATTAAAGTATAAAAAAATTACGGCATTAAAATTGCCTCTATAACTTCAATGCTTGGGTTAAACAATGGATTTACTACCCTAAGAAATCGAGGAAATCCATCTCAAAACCAAGCCTTAAAAATTTAAACTAAATAGAAAAACCATGAATACTGAAAAAAAATACCAACAGTTTGGCTTAAAATATGGGATTCCATTGGCCATCATAACAGCAACTTTGGCCATGAAAAAATCAAGTGGCCTTGGAAAATTAATTACTTTCTCTATTGCAACGCCAGCTTTGTTGGGCTATTTATACAGTCTGATTAAGGTGAAAGAGCTGCCCGAGTCAGAAAATTAAAATGGATAACCAATAGCGAAGTTAAACACTAAATTATCACCCCTCCATTCACTATCTCCCAATTTAAATTCTTTGGCCCAACGCTCTCCTTCAGGTAAAAATGGACTCCTGAGGGGAGTGGCCAAATCAAATCGGATTACAAAGAACTCAATATCTACCCTCAGACCAATCCCGGCCCCAACTGCCAATTCTCGGTACCAATCCTGCTCAAACTTACCGCCTGGTAAAGCCTCGTTTTCATTAACCAACCATACATTACCAGTATCTACAAATGCTGCCCCCTTAAGATAAGGGACAATCGGGAATCTAAATTCTAAATTCCCTTCGAGCCTGATGTCTCCAGCCTGATCAAAATAGTTACTTGTGCTTTCGGTAGCTGGGGAATAAGAACCAGGCCCCAATGATCTTATGCTAAAAGCCCTGATACTATTAGGCCCTCCAGAAAAAAACTGTTTGGCAAAGGGTAGGGAAACAGAATTTCCATAAGGCAATCCTATGCCTCCAAATAAACGAAAGGCAAGTAATTTTTCTTCAGTAAATCGCCAATAATAACGGAAATCAATGTCTCCTTTATTGTATTGTGCATAATTGAAACCCAAGAAGGTATTTTGGTTTTCACTACTAAGCACATTGTTAAGCAACCGTATTCCTCCCCCGGCCAAATCAAGGTTGGCACCAAAATAAATGCTATGTTCCCTGTATTTATCCATGAGCTTATTAAAGGCAAAGCTGTAGGTGAGCCCTGCGATAAATTGATGCTCAAAACTCTGCTTTAAAAAAGGATTGCTGTCTAATATTTCATCAAATTCTGTGGACGTTCTGGACAGATCTACGAAGTTTAGGGCTATAGGAGTGATCTCATGGTATACAAAACGGTTGGCATTCCAAAAATACCCATAAGAAGCCGACACTGTATTTAGCCTGTAATACCCTCTCCTATCTTGGTACTCAGTACCCAAACTAATCTTGGTTTTTGGCACCGAGTAAGCAAACCTTTCTTTTATTGCAATGGGAAATACAACCCTGGGGAAAATCAAATCCCCTTTAAGCCCAACCTCAAAAGCACTTAAATTTTCTCTATCACCAGAAGCTATTTGACTTTCGTAACCGATTTGTCCTGTAAGACTGAAAGTTTCTCCACCATAGAAGAGGTTTCTGTTCCTATAATTCAGCAATAAAGCTGGTCCCGCAAAATTATTTGACTTAGAAACCCCTTGAATTTCTGCCCTAAGTGATCGCTTTTCAAGAGGCGTAAGGTAGATGTTCGCATTTAAAGCCCCTTTGCCATCATGAATAGTGGTATCCGTCTCTAAGTACCTTAAATTCACAAACCTATAATTGCCAATACCTGTTAATCTGCTACTGGTTAACTTGGTGTCCTTTGCATTGAAAAGACTATCCTTTTCGATCAAAATATATTGATGAAGGAGATCGGGTTTGAATGACAGGCCATTTTGTATAAAGTCTATATTCTCTATAGTGGTGGTATCTGTCCCTGAACCATACTCATCCGAAGAGTAATTCGGGTATACCTGTATGCTTTTTATTTCATAAGGTACAATTCCTTTTTCGGGAGCGTTTTGCTTGAGCCTGAGGAAAAGGTCAAATTTCTTTTTATCGTACTGATTGGTATCTGCTTCAAAAATTAAAAAATCAGGGTTAAAATTATAGAAGCCTTCATTTTTAAGGCCTTCATCTAGCCTGGTCCTTTCATTTTTCATCATTTCTAAAGAAAAATAATCCCCTTCAGCAATTTCTGTAGAGGCTAGCAATTTCTTTATACTTCGGTCTATCGGTAAGCTGTCTCTTTCGTAGTTATAAGTACCCAACTGATAGGGCTGGGCCAAATCAATTGTATAAATGGCAGATGCCTTTTTTGCTTGCTCTTCTGCTTCAGCATCAACCTCTGAAAAAAAGAAGCCATTATTGTCCAACCTATTTAGGATCAAGCTCTGGGTTTTCGCCATTTCTACACTACTGAAATAAACCGGCTCTTCTCCAATTTTTTTATAAATAAACCGGTTAATAAATCCAGGGTTTTCCTTTTGTACCTTATAATGACTCCATAGGCCTATTCTCATACCGAGAATTTTGCTATTTGGTTCAGGTTTGAGTAAACCTTCTAGCTCAGCATTGAGCTCCTTAAATCCTTTAACCGAAAAGTCTCTGTTAATTTCTAAGGTGGCGCCAGTATACAATTTTTCATTTTCAGGAATATATTTGGTAACATTACAACCTACCAATCCCAAAAATGGCACAAGTAGCATCAAGGCACTTATAGCCCTAATGTTCAAAAATCCGAGCAAATATGTACCTCTATTCTTTCTCATTTGTCTTCTCTCCTGCATCTGTATCTGTGGTTCTTTCTTTCCTTTTGGATTCTATCCCTTTCCACAGGTCTTCAAATTTATTAAACTCCCTATTGAAAATCACAGAAAGACCTGTAACAACCAATTGACCATCAATTAAACTTTCAAATTGATTTTTTCTAAAGCCTCTTATTCTATATCGTCCATTTTCGGATAGCAAGTACTCCACGCTTACATTCCCTAAAAGGGAATTGCTACTTTCAGTTGAAGAACCTCCTTCTATGTCAATCTGACTACCTACCTGTACCACCAACCTATCATCAAGGAAGCGTTTACTTGCATTAACGTTGAGTTGCGTTCTGGCTTGGGGTGAACTGCCTTCATAATCTTCAAAACTATCCAAGCCCACATCCAACTCTAGCCCGCTATTCCCTACTATACTGTTGGTAAAGGTATTTAACTGTCCTGAAAGCAACTGACTGACACTTGACCTGGCCATGGCAGTAGTACCTCCACTGCTGGAACTTTCCCCGCTAGGGAAAAACCTGTTCAATACCAGAAGTGAAAAAACCTGCCGATTCAGTTCACCTTCCTGATTGTTTAATTGTTGCACCTGAGTATATACAGCGCCGCCAATTGCTCCTCTCTGATCCTCAGGCATATCCATTCTAAATGAAATTTGTGGCCTAAGCAATTCTCCATCTATATTCAGGTAAACAATAAATGGTAATTCTTGGCGGTATTTTGTCATGGTCTCAAGTGATCCTCCTGCTGCTGTCGCTGTCATGAGATCTGAAGCCGAAGTTTTGATACGGTATATCGCTGTAATGTTCATATTGGCATCCATGGGATCTCCTGCCCAAGTGATGGTACTTCCACTTTGAATTTCGAATTTTCTGCTTACCAGGTTGTATAAACTCAATTCATAATGTCCTTTGGTTAACTCATAAATCCCGGTTAGGGTGATCCTTCCGTTTGGATCCATATTTAGACGCAGGTCGGCAGCACCTTCTACCATCAGGTTGTCTCCGGATCGCTCATCTATTACCAGGTTAAACACCGCCTCCGGAGAAATATCTAAAAGCATCGCCACCTTGTATCCGGTATACCCTGTATTACTTGTTTCGGCTAGTCTTTTGGTCAGAATATCCTCGGGATCCTTTCGGTTCACAAAAGTCACCACCCCATTTCTCTCTACAATATCCAATTGGCTTTCAGGAACGACAACACTTAAATTGGTACCCTTATCCACACTTAATTTGGCATCTACAATAGGTAAGTTGAGGTCACCTTTAATCGTAACATTTGCACCTATAATGGCATCACCATAAAATAAATCATTGTCTTCTTTTGTGGAGTTCAATACATTGAAATTCTCTGCAATTAAAGACAGGTTAAATTTGGGATTAATAAAATCGTCGGTAATAATGTCCCCATCAAGAACAAAATCATTGCCTTGCTCATCATTGATGGTTAATTGGTTGAGATAAATCCCTTGGTTATCAACCTTAATTTCATCATTTGTCAAAGCAAATTTAGAATTCAAGGTTGCAATCGTAAATGATGTCTCATTGAACACCAAATTACCCTTATAAATAGGCTCTGCTGTACTTCCCTCTACTTTGAAATCTCCAGAAATAAACCCTTTTCCTCCACTAATGGCTCCTGCAGAAAGCCCATCTAAAACACTTAGCTCAAATTTGTTTAAAGCAAGGTCCAAATTTAACTTCGCACCTAGAGGGTCTGCTGTGAATCCGCCTGTTAGGTCTAAGTTTATTCCTTGGTCCTTTATCTTTAAATCAAAGTCATAATTCTTTTGATCATTACCAGTAGCATCCAGAGACAAATTGCCTAAAGGCACTTTAAGCAATTCCATTTCTTTCACTGTTATTCCTGCTTGTAAGCCCATCGCTCCAAAAGGGTTTTCCACCTTAATCGAACCATTGACAATGCCAGCTGCTAATATGTCCTCAGGATTCAATAAACTGGTAAAAGTCCTTAACCTGAAATCATTAAAAGTGAGGTCAAAAGAGCTCTCTCCAGGATCATTGCTAAAGGAAATAAGTTGATTACCGCGTGAAAATTCAAAATCCTTAAATGACAGCCAATCTGAACCTAATGTAAAGGCATTGTCTGCTGGTACCTCCCATTTCTTTTTATTAAAAATTACACTGTCCGGAGAGATGTGTAGTTGCAAAGAGTCCTTATCGATACCCAAATCAAAATTAATATTTGCTAAAACTTCGGTTTCATGTCGTGAATTAAAATTGACGTAAAGTAAGTTTTCGAGGACTTCACCCGTAAAATAGGTGGGTCCGACCACAAGCGGTCCTGAGGACAAACCCAATACTCCGAAATCAAAAGTGAAATTTGAAGAATCACTCTCCACATTAAGGTCTAAACTGTCTACTATAGCTCCGGCATAGGAAATGTAAGGGAAATTTATTCTACCCTTTAAAGAAGATTTTTTTTCATCAAAGTCCAATTGGATTGACCCATCATCCATCCTTTCTAATCCTGGTAAAATCACCTGTTGCAAAAGCAATGTAGATGGTATGGTAAAATCCATTTTGACATTGACAGGCCTTTCAGTATTAGCAAGGGTTTGAAATGTACTGTCAAGAAAGTACCGATTGAAATGGCGAGAGATCCCTTCGTAGGTTTCTCCCGGACTAACGTTGGAGCTTAGTTGCCCTACTAAGATATTGCTCTGAATGTTAAAATCGGTTGAGTCGGGCAAAACCTTTAAGTCCAAATCCAATTCTCCCATGGGGTAGGCCTGGTCTTCCAAAACTACGGTTCCATCCGATAATTTTGATAGGAGTTCAAAGTTTTCTGAATTGCCTTCAAAAGTCGCATTCATGGAAAATTGCGTCCGCAACTTTTTAGCACTGAAGTTCAACCCATATAAATCGGCCCCATTAAGATCCAAATCCAAGCCAACTTTGTAATTAGCAGTATCGAGAGATATTGTTGCCAGCAAGCCCAAATCCAAAAGTTCGTCTTTATGAATTAAACTGAATGTTCCATCTCCATCAATAATTTCAGCATCCAGCTCTAGCCCTTTATAATTGTGCCCATTGTATGTCAAATTGATTTCTTCTGAGTCCATTTTAAAATCAAGTTTATCTAGCGGACCCGTATTGCCTTTTACTAACAACTTCATATCAAGATCACCATAGTTAATCGTGTCACCCATTATTTCTCCTAAAGGCAATCCGGCGATCGTTGTTTTTAAATCATAAAGGTAGGTTCCTTCTTTGCTGGCTATTTCGCCATTAACTTGAACCGAAGCCTCATAAGCCTTGAGAATTGACTTAAGACTGAATTCATCAAGTGAACCCGACGAGGCTATGGATAGGTCAAGATTATTGGGGAACTTTATACCTAAACTGTCTTCATGGACAAAGAGATTAAGATCCTTCTCACTTGAAACAAAAGAGAAATCATTGATATCCCAAGAAACCCTGTCTAAGTCTATAGGGTTTTTCACCGAACCAGAAACCGCTAGGCGAGTGGAATTCCCCCATCTTGCAGAAAGCTTTTCCAGGTTTACTTTGTCCAATTTACCCGAAGCAAATAATGTTGCATTAAGCTTTTTCTTCGCAAATGTCCTTATATAAGGGTTATTTTTAAGGGTAGGAGAAAAATAATAAGCATCCTGAACACCAACATTTATGGTATTGAGTGCTAAATCTAAAGTTGCATTATCAGGGTTTTCCATTACCTCAGCCAGGCCAGGAAATTGCATAATTGCACTTCCTTTCAAATTGCTATTTCCTGTAGCTACAATTAAATCTGTTAAACGTAAAGATTCATTGTCTAAAGCCAATTGTAATTGAAAATCATCTAGCTTAAATCCGGATTTTTCAATGAAGGCAAATTTATTTAAAGCAAGGCCTGCTTTTTCTGGCTTAAAAAATAGATTATTGACCTCTAGGTTAAAGTTCTCTATACCTACGTCATTTGGGTCAAACCCATTTAAAACCTCCTGGGCACCATCTACCTGGTAATTAACAGTATTATTGGAAAGGCTCAATGTTGATAGTTCCACTTCCCATTGAGGCCAGCTAAATGGGTCAGCTTTCGTTTCACTTTCAGTTACAGTACTTTCCGGATTGCTTTCCTTGCTTTTATAAGCAACAAAAGAATCATGGAGAGAAAAATTCTTAATTAATATGCGTTGCTTTTCAAGATCTGCTTCAGGCATTTCCAATAGCAATTCACCCAATGTAGACTGTACGTCCATACCATCAGGCAAGGAGGAATAATCGATGTTTATATTTTTTAAGGATAATTCTTCTAATATCAACAGTGGCATTGGAACCGAGCTGCTAGTAGTATCTTCACTTGGAGGAAATGGTTTGAATTGCTGATAGACGATGGAGGAATTTTCCCATAAAATACTATTGACATGGAAATCCATTTTATTTAAATCGAGACTTTCGATCTGAATCAATAACTTTCCGAGATCGAGCTTTCCCTCCAATCCCAATAATTCATCAGTGAAATTTAAATTCCAGTTTTCCACATTAACGGGGCCCACACTAATTTGAGGATAGGCACTCGACGTCGATGAAGCTGTATCAACAGAAGTAGTATCAGTACTGGTCCCGCCACCTGAAAATGCCTCAATAAGATAATTAAAGTTAAACACGCCCGTACTGTCCCTTTGAATATTAGCCGTCAACCCCTCCCATTCTAGTCTGGAAATATTAATCTTATTGTTTCTAATAAAAGGGATTAAGGCCAGCCCTGTCTCAAGTTTGTGACTGTAAATAAGCGTATCTCCTTTTGGGTCTTCTAAATAAAGCCCCTCCAGATAAAGGTTACCTCTGAAGGTCAAAAACAACCTGTCTAGACTAACTTTAGTATTCGTTTTTTCTGACACATATTGAGTAGCCTTATTAACTATTATTTTTTGGCCGAAAGGACTACGGACAAAAAGTAGAATAAGGACCACTAATAAGCCAAGGCCAAGTATAACCCACCCTCCAATTTTAAAAATTCTTTTACCTAAGGATTGCGTCAATGTCGTTTTTATTTACCAAAAAAAAGAGCGGATGAACAATCCACTCTTTTATTAAATTTCAGTATTCGGTTCATAATAGTTAAATATCAATTATTATACCAATTCCATTAATGGGCCCCTGCAAAGCCAGACATAACCGCATTAATGTCTACCCCTAAGCCTTTTGCGACTCGACTACCAAACTCATCGTCCATTCGAAACCAATGACAAAGTTGGCGATTAATAATTACATCCCTTTTTGGGCCAGTGATACCACTCATCGCACCTATAGTATTGTTGATGGTATTGTCTTGCTCACTTTTACTCATTACATCTCTGAACAAACTTCTTGGCTGGGAGTAGTGGTCATTGTCCCCAACTTTACTGTTTCGGTCATACCAGTCTGCAATCGTATCTTCTAGTTGCTCTGAGGGTTCCTGATAAGTCTTGTCAATTTCAATCTCATCGTAACTGTTAGGCCAGTAATTGGGTTTCTTTCCGCCGTTACCGTCCACCCTCATACTGCCATCTCTTTCGTAATTGTTTACAGCAAAAGGACAACGGTTTACTGGAATTTGTTCATAATTTGCCCCGATTCTATACCTATGTGCATCCGGGTAGGAAAGCAACCTGCCCTGAAGCATTTTGTCTGGACTATATCCGAGACCATCCACTAAGTGAGCAGGAGCAAAAGCAGATTGTTCCACATCTTGAAAATAATTATCAGGGTTTCTATTCAATTCCAAAACACCTACATCAATTAAAGGGAATTGGGAATGGGGCCATATTTTGGTAATGTCAAAAGGGTTAAAATCTACCTTTCTGGTTTGATCAATGGTCATTACCTGAATTTTAACATTCCATTTAGGGAAATCACCCTTGTCTATGGATTCCAATAGGTCTCTTTGAGCATAATCAAGGTCTTTTGATTTCATCTGAGCTGCCTCCTGGTCAGTAAAGTTTTTAATCCCCTGAGCGGTTTTGAAATGGTATTTCACAAATACTTTTTCATTTCTTGCGTTGATCATTGAAAAAGTATGTGAACCGTAACCATTCATGTGTCGATAGCCAACAGGTGTTCCTCTGTCACTCATTAAAATTAAAACTTGGTGTAAAGATTCTGGCGTCAAAGACCAATAGTCCCACATCATTGTCGGTGACTTGCAATTGGTGTAAGGATCCCTTTTTTGAGTGTGTATAAAGTCTGAAAACTTTTTAGGGTCTTTAATAAAAAATACCGGCGTATTGTTCCCTACTAAATCCCAATTACCATCTTCTGTATAAAATTTGATCGCAAATCCTCTGGGATCTCTTTCTGTATCAGCTGATCCTTTTTCACCACCAACAGTAGAGAATCGCAAAAATACTTTTGTCTTTTTACCTATTTTATTAAAAACCTTGGCTTTTGTATATTGGCTAATATCATCGGTAACTGTAAAAGTGCCAAATGCTCCTGATCCCTTAGCATGAACAATTCTTTCAGGTATTCTCTCCCTATTGAAATGAGCCATTTTCTCATGAAGAATATAGTCTTCTAGAAGAATGGGGCCCCTGGGACCAACCGTCTTAGAATTTTCATTTTCGACATATATCCTACCAGATGCTGTCGTTAACTTATTATGGTTTTTCTCTTCTGACATGATGCTACTTATTAATTTAGGTTTGCGCTATTGCTTCGATAAAATAAAGGTAAGTGGAAAAAAGATATAGTAAAAATTGATTATTTCTATAAACTGATAGTTATAATCTATAACACATGATACAAGCTATCCTTTTACCCTATCCATTCAAATAACTACAAAAAAACAATTGACCTTTGAAGTTTATCTATTGATTACACAATTTTACCTGAATAATGTCAGAATAATAAAGTGAACTACTGTCAATATGTCGGTATTTTGTTAAATTTGCGATCTGAAATATAGTCAGCCAATGGAAAATATTATTAAGGATATCGATATCATCAGCGGTGAAGAGGATACGAATAGTGACTTTAGGGTAACTGTGGAAGAAAATACAGGTAAAGCGAAGCGGTTATACATCGAAAGCTATGGTTGTCAAATGAATTTTTCTGACAGTGAGATAGTCGCTTCTATCATGAAGGAAACTGGATTCGACACTACCTCTGATTACAATAATGCGGATGTAATTTTACTCAACACTTGTTCTATTAGAGACAAAGCAGAGCGGACAGTACGCAAAAGATTAAGTCAGTTCAATCAAGTCAAGAAAGCCAACCCCGAATTAAAGATTGGTGTTTTGGGTTGTATGGCAGAACGTTTAAAAGAAAAGCTTTTAGAAGAAGAAAAATTGGTGGATTTAGTTGTTGGTCCTGATGCCTACCGAGATTTACCTGGTCTTGTAAGTTTGGCTGAGGATGGGCAAAAAGGAATAAATACCTTTTTGTCAAGGGAGGAGACTTATGCTGACATTTCTCCGGTAAGACTAAACTCAAACGGAGTAAGTGCACTCATATCCATCATGCGGGGCTGTGACAATATGTGTTCCTTTTGTGTAGTTCCTTTTACAAGAGGCAGAGAGCGAAGTCGTGATCCACATTCTATCACCAAAGAGGCCAAAGCGTTATTTGATCAAGGCTATAGAGAGGTTACCCTTTTAGGCCAAAATGTTGACAGTTATAAATGGTCTTCTGAGGAGAACAACAAAGCACGTCTAAATAAAAAAGAGAACGAAGTATCGCAAATTGTCTATTTTTCTGATTTACTCGAGATGGTAGCTAAGGTAAATCCAAAACTTAGGGTAAGGTTTTCTACTTCTCATCCCAAGGATATTACCGACAAGGTATTGGAAACGATGAAGCAATACGAGAACATTTGTAATTACATTCACTTACCGGTTCAAAGTGGGAATAGTCGGGTATTGGAGATGATGAACAGGACCTATGACCGGGAATGGTATTTGGACCGCATCAAAAAAATTCGCGAAATATTAGGCGAGAATTGTGGGATTTCTTCGGACATGATTGCAGGATTTTGTTCGGAAACGGAAGAAGAGCATCAAGACACCTTGAGTATAATGGACATTGTTAAGTTTGATTTTTCCTATATGTTTTATTATTCCGAGCGTCCAGGAACTTTGGCAGAAAAGAAATACGAAGATGATATTCCGTTGGCTGTCAAAAAACGTAGACTCCAAGAGATCATTGACAAGCAAGGTGCCCTTTCCCTTATAAGACATCAAAGAGAAGTTGGGCAGGTACAAGAAGTTTTGGTAGAAGGCTTGTCCAAAAGGTCCAACGATCAATTAAAGGCCAAGAATTCTGCCAATAAGGTGGTGATTATACCAAAAAGCAATTTAAATATTGGGGATTATGTCACGGTTAGGATTACAGATTGTACATCTGCTACCCTATTCGGAGAAATTGTCAATCAATAAATATTAAAACATGATCTCTATAAGTGCATCGGAAATATTGAGCGTTAAGCAAAGGTTTGGAATAATTGGAAACAGTCCGTTGCTCAATCACGCCATTCAAGTAGCCATGCAAGTTTCACCTACAGAAATGACTGTATTGGTTACTGGTGAAAGTGGAAGTGGTAAAGAATCTTTTTCCAAAATCATCCATGCACTTAGCCGTCGTAAACACGGGAAATTCATAGCCATAAACTGTGGCGCCATACCAGAAGGAACGATTGATTCGGAGTTATTTGGTCATGAAAAAGGTTCGTTTACCGGTGCTCACGAGGCAAGAAAGGGGTACTTTGAAGGAACAGATGGCGGTTCTATTTTCTTAGATGAAATAGGTGAAATGCCTTTGGGAACCCAGGCGAGACTATTACGTGTATTGGAAAATGGTGAATTTATCAAAGTAGGCTCCTCGAAAGTTTTGAAGACGGATGTTAGGGTAATCGCTGCTACCAATGTAAATCTTTTGAAAGCTGTAGAAAAAGGCAAATTCAGAGAGGATTTGTATTATAGGTTAAACACGGTTCCCATTTTTGTCCCTCCCCTGAGACAAAGAGGGGATGATATAGCTTTGCTGTTTAGGAAATTTACGACTGATTTCTCTGAAAAGTACCAGGTTAAGCCCATTACTCTTTCAGATGAGGCGAGAAAACTTATTCTCAAATTTCCTTTTCCTGGAAATATCAGGCAATTAAAAAATTTAGCAGAGCAAATCTCGTTATTGGAGCAGGAAAGAGAGGTCGATGTGGAAACTTTACTCAGATATCTTCCTGAAGAAAAAAGCAGTTTACCTGCTTCAATCAAAGGAAGCAATGACAAGCAGGATGCTTTTTCGGATTTTTCTGAGCGTGAAATTTTGTATAAAGTTCTTTTTGATATGAAAAAGGACATGACCGATTTGAAAAAACTCATATTAGAGTCTTATCATTCAGGCGGCTTGGATCAAAATATCATGGAAAAGCACCAAAATCTTTTTGAAGATATGGAGTCCTCTTCTCATTATGAGGAGCGCCCTAATCCATCTAAGAACCTACCATTGGTATTGGAATCCCTAGGTGCAAAGAAAGAACAGAAGGAAGAAAAGGATAGTACAAGAAAAAACTACGAGGATGATATCATTGAAGACATCATCCATGAAGAAGACGACAATTCACTTTCTTTGGAAAAAAAGGAAAAAGAACTGATTACCAAAGCATTAAAAAAACACCATAATAAGAGAAAGTATGCTGCGATGGATTTGGGGATCTCTGAAAGAACGCTTTATAGGAAGATCAAGCAATATGATATTCAATAGAACCCTAATAATGGTACTAGGCATAATTTGCTTGGTTTCAGCTTGCAAAATTGAATACAGTTTTACAGGCACCACCCTCGATTATAATGTTACCAATACTTTCTCGGTAGACAATTTTTTCAACGATTCGGGAGGAGGTCCAGCCAATATGGGACAGGTTTTCACAGAAGAACTGAAAGATTACTTTCAACGAAATACCCAGTTGGAATTGATTCAGAACAATGGGGACATCCAATTTTTAGGAGCCATCACCAGGTATACAATTAGTCCTCAAGCAACCGTGTCCAGCACTAACAGCAATCAACCAGACAGGGCAGGTCAAATGCGCATCACAATAGCGGTAGAATTAGAGTTCATCAATTTATCGAATGAAGAAGAAAATGCAAAAAAATCATTTTCATTCTTTAAAGATTACGACCCAAGAGCCACCACTTTATTACAAGTGGAAACTGAATTGGTAGAGGAGATTTTTGAAAGCATCATTCAGGATATTTTCACATCTACTGTCGCCAATTGGTAAAAATTGTTATATTTAAAGAACCTATTTAAATATTGATACTGTGAACGCTCAAGCATTTTTAGAACTTATAAATAAAGCCGACAATCTTGACAATGCTGATTTAAAGAAAGCATTAAAGCTTCAAGAGAAGTTTCCTTACTTTTTGGCACCAAAAGTACTTGCCGCCAAGTATGAATGGGATAAAGCCTCAGGTGAATCTCAAACTTTGCTTCATTGGGCTGCTGTGGTGAGCCCCGAAAGGAAAAGGTTAAAAAGCTTACTTACTGGCACATCTCCCATCGTTCCAGCATCAATAGCAGAAGAAGAAATCACTAAAGCACCTATTACTGAAATCACAGCGGTCGAACCAATTGTTCAGCCAGCGCAGGAAAATAATGATGACTCAACGGGCAATACTCCCCTACCAATAGGGGAACCAAATCCTAATGAGGGAAAAACTTCAGAAAATATTTCCAGGCCTAAAAGAGATGAAATACTGAGGCGTTTGGAAGAAAATTTAAAAAAAATAAATAAAGTAGCCCCTACCAACCGCGAGGGTACTGAAGATTTAAAAAAAAAGGACCTACCCGAAAATATAAATAAAGAAGAAGAAGGTACTGTAAGCAGTATGGCAATTACGTCACCCGAAAAAATAATCTCTAAAAAACTCAATAAAGACCAACAAGAATTATTAGATAAATTTAAAGAGAAGCCTATACGTTTAAAAAGGGAAAAAATGGATGAGATCGTGGAATTACCAGATTTATCCGAAAAAAGCACCCTATTAAATAGCAGCATGGTATCGGAATCATACGCCAAATTACTTGTCAAGCAGAACAAAAATAAAGAGGCGATTGAAATATATCAAAAATTAATATTGAACTTTCCAAAGAAAAAGGCTTTCTTTGCAGATCAAATTGAGAAATTAAAAGATTAAAATAAATAACAAGCATGTTTGTAGTAATCATCAGTATCATTATCGTTTTAGCCATATTGTTAATTTTGGTCATTTTAGGCCAAAACTCTAAAGGTGGTGCAGGAGCAGCATTTGGTGGCAGTGCTTCACAAATCATGGGAGTCACCAAAACTGGTAATATCTTAGAAAAAGCTACTTGGTTTCTAGCCATTGCAATTTTCGTGTTGTGCCTAGGTTCTTCAGCTTTTCATGAAAGTAATTCTTCGGGGTTTACCTCTCCGAATGTAGAAAATGCACAAAAACAAATCCTCACTCCTTCTTTTGATGACCAATCAATTCTACCTTCTGAAGGAAATGAGGAAGAGACTCCACTGGAAACAGCTCCAGATACAGAAGAATAACAAAAAATGCAAGCATGATAAAAAAGGCCTGTTGAAATCAACAGGCCTTTTTTATTTAATATTTTAATATTATTTAAGTTATCAAAAATTGAAGAAGAGCTGGAATATGATTAAATTGACGTTTTAAAATCCTAAATAAAACAACCAAAGTTAATATCTATGTTTGAAAATCATTTAAGTATGGAAGATTTAGGTGCGGACAAATGGCCAAATGTCATTTTATGGGCCGCTCCTGTGATGTTTTTACTGGTATTTATTGAATGGGGAATCAGCTTATACCAAAAAAAAGATACTTACGATAAAAAAGATTTCCTCGCTGCATCTACAATTGGACTTGTGAATGTAGGAATTAGCGCCTTAATCAAAGCCTTTACATTTGGAATAGCCCTGTTTTGCTGGAATATTGTTCCTTGGAAAGTGCCTCCAACCTGGTGGTCATTCATATTTTGTTTCTTCGCTATAGACCTGGCAAGATATTGGGCACATAGGGTTACGCATGAGCAACGTTTCTGGTGGGCAACTCACATTACTCACCACAACTCAGCGAAGTACAATTTCTCTGTTTCCTTTCGCTTAGGTTGGACACAGCACATAAAGATTATCTTCTTTGTACCCGTGATGTTGATGGGTTTTAATCCTTTCGTCTTCTTCATTTGTCACCAGGTAGCTGTATTGTATCAGTTCTGGATTCACACTGAATACATCCAAAAGCTTCCTAAGCCTATTGAATATTTCTTTGTGACACCATCTCATCATAGAGTACACCATGGAAGTGATGCCCATTATTTGGACAAAAACTACGGCTCTACTTTTATCATTTGGGACAGAATTTTCGGAACATTTAAAGCAGAGGAAGGAAGACCAACGTATGGCATCACCAAGCCAGTTACTTCTTATAACCCCGTTTATTTGGTTTTCCATGAATGGGCGGATATCGTGAGCGACGTCAAAAAAGCAAAAGATGGTAAAGAAGTATATCAGATCCTATTTGGTAAACCAGGTGATGAGGTTATTAAAAACCGAGAAATCAGAGAACTATCAGAAAAGAAAACTGCGGAACTTAAAAGCGAAGTACCTACCAGTCCAACGCCTATATTGGTTTCCAACGAGAATTCATTATTGAAAAAAGAGGACTGAAAATAAACTCAAGTGTTAAATAAAAAAGGGAAGATTTAAATCTTCCCTTTTTTATTTAACAACAATGTGTCTTAGCAATAATCGCTTGCTTATAGGTAAAAGGCTCTCTTGCAGCGGGACATCGTGTTTTGAATTAATCTGCCATGTGGATGGATTTGGTAGATCCTTAAATTTTTTAATCAAATCAAGTTTAATCCGGTGACAGGTAGTCGTAAGACTTTTTCTAAAAGCGGCAATATATTTGAGAACAATGCCTCTATATTTATCCAGGTTATTTTGAAATAAATCAACTTTGTAACGGTAAACCAGAATGTCTTTTGAAGACCCATTGGAAACCAAGGCATAGCCTTCCTTCTGATAAATTGCAGAAAGCCCTACAGGCTCTATTTCCATTTGATCTTCTATGAAATCATAAATACTTTTCCCCTCATCTATTTGTTTTTTAATCTGCGGCAAGGCATAGGCTATGATTTCCCCTAATTGTTTCATTACTTCATCCTCTTGGGTTTTGTCCTTATAATTAATGGCTGCTTTTTTAAAATTTATACTGTCAATTTCCCTAGGAAAAGCCGCCTTCAATTGATGGCTATTTTTGTTTAGTTCTTCAAGCTTCTGATGGTGTTTGATCAGTTCTGCTAAAGGGGGATAAAGTTTAACTGATTTAAACTCTTTTTCTACTTCTTTCAAATAGGCCAAAAGGAGGTACTTTTTATATTCAAAATCGACCCAACCTTCAGCAATCCAATTATCCGATAAATTTCTCATAAAACATCCTATTAAATTACAGTTATAAAGTACGTAAATGTGACATAATTACCAATTCCTCACCGCAAAATTGACAGGTCTACTGTATTTTTTCCTAGATTAATCTGTCAGTATTGATAAGTAATTAAGACTTTATGTCAGTAAAAATGTCAATAATACGATTGGCATAGAAAGTGTAAATAAGCTTATGTATTACAGAAATTAAACTTAAAAAATAACTAAATCACATGTCTAAAGTTAACATCCAACCTCTAGCAGACAGGGTTTTGGTAGAGCCCGCTGCCGCAGAAGAAAAAACGGCCTCAGGTCTTTATATCCCTGATACTGCCAAAGAAAAACCACAAAAAGGTACCGTAATCGCAATCGGTAATGGCAAAAAAGATGAGCCATTAACTGTAAAAGTTGGCGATACTGTTTTGTATGGTAAGTATGCTGGCACTGAGCTATCTGTAGAAGGTGCTGATTATTTGATCATGAGAGAAGCGGATATTTTCGCTATCCTTTAATTAAAGGTCCTATAATCAAGTTTAATCAATTAAAACTCAAAAAAGTTTAAAAAATGGCTAAGGAATTATTTTTCAATACCGACGCAAGGGATCGCCTGAAAAAAGGAGTCGATGCTCTTGCTGATGCAGTAAAGGTAACATTAGGTCCAAAAGGAAGAAATGTAATTTTGGATAAAAAATTTGGGGCACCTTCTATTACTAAAGATGGTGTAACTGTAGCTAAAGAAATAGAATTAGAAGACCCTATCGAAAACATGGGTGCTCAGTTGGTAAAAGAAGTAGCTTCCAAAACTGCTGATGATGCAGGTGATGGTACTACTACGGCTACAGTATTGACTCAGGCAATTTTTTCTGTAGGCATTAAAAATGTGGCTGCTGGAGCAAATCCAATGGATCTTAAAAGAGGTATCGACAAAGCTGTAGAAGCAATCGTTGGTCAATTAAGAGCTTCATCTAAAGAAATTTCTACGTCTAAAGAAATTGCACAAGTAGCTACAATTTCTGCTAACAACGACGAGGAAATCGGCAAAATGATTGCTGATGCCATGAAAAAAGTAGGCAAAGATGGGGTTATCACTGTAGAAGAAGCTAAAGGTACTGAAACAGAAGTTAGAACTGTTGAAGGTATGCAGTTTGACAGAGGTTACCTTTCTCCATATTTCACTACCAATACGGAGAAAATGGAAGCTGAATTGGAAAACCCTTACATTCTTATCTACGATAAGAAAATTTCAGCAATGAAAGAATTGCTTCCAATATTAGAGCCTGTTGCTCAATCTGGAAGACCATTGCTAATCATCGCCGAAGATGTTGACGGAGAAGCACTTGCTACTTTAGTAGTAAATAAAATCAGAGGTGCACTGAAAGTTGCCGCTGTAAAAGCTCCAGGATTCGGAGACAGAAGAAAAGCCATGTTGGAAGATATCGCTACCCTTACGGGAGGTACTGTGATATCTGAAGAAAGAGGTTATAAACTAGAGAATGTAACTGTAGATTACTTAGGTACTGCAGAGAAAATCAATATCGATAAAGACAACACTACCATCGTTAATGGTGCTGGTGAAAAAGCCACAATCGAAGCTAGAATCAATGAGATCAAATCTCAAATTGAAAAAACTACTTCTGATTATGATCGTGAGAAACTTCAAGAAAGATTAGCCAAGCTATCTGGCGGTGTTGCTATCCTTTACATAGGAGCAGCTACCGAAGTGGAGATGAAAGAGAAAAAAGACAGAGTTGATGATGCACTTCATGCAACCAGAGCCGCTGTACAAGAAGGTGTAGTAGTAGGTGGTGGTGTAGCACTTATCAGGGCTGCTTTAGCACTTGAAAAATTGAAAGGCCTAAATGAAGATGAAGATACTGGTATCAACATCATCAAACAGGCTATCGAAGCACCTTTGAGAACAATCGTTTCCAATTCAGGTGGAGAAGCATCAGTAGTAATTAATAGAATCAGAGACTCCAAAGCAGATTTTGGTTACAATGCGAGATCTGACAAGTATGAAGACTTGTTCAAAGCTGGTGTAATTGATCCTACTAAAGTAACGCGTCTAGCATTGGAAAATGCTGCATCTATAGCTGCGTTATTGCTAACTACAGAGTGTGTAGTAGCTGACATTAAAGAAGAATCCCCTGCAGGCCCACCAATGGGTGGCGGAGGAATGGGTGGAATGATGTAATTCATTTCATATAAAACGCTGAAAAGGGGAACCGTAATGGTTTCCCTTTTTTTGTTTTTTACCAATCTTAAAACAAATCCTACTTGCTTAGTTTAAACTTTAATGAAATCAAACCTGCGAAAATTTAAAACTTTATTTTAATAGTGGAATTATAGTGTTAAATTTCAGGCGTAAGAGAACGAGAGAGAGAAAAGTTATTATTTAATAGTCAATGTATCCATTCGATTTAATTGTTTTAATTGATGATGACCCAATAAACAATCTGATCAATAAACGGTTAATCAACAAATTAAATTTATCGCCTAAGACCATCGAATTTTTAGAGGCTGAGGTTGCGTTACAATACCTTAAAGATCCAGATTTGGAAAAAAGGATATTGATCCTTGTCGATATTAATATGCCTGTAATGAATGGTTGGGATTTTTTAAGCCAGTATTTGGAACTTGAAAATGACAGGAAGGATCGTATCATTATGCTATCCAGTTCAATAGACTTTCAAGACCGACAAAAATCAAAAGAATTTCCTTTTGTAAGTGGTTTTATCGAAAAACCGCTCACACATGAAAAATTAGAATCTCTATTATAAGTCCTTGTATTTTGGCATCCAACATAGAATTCTCTTATTTCTTGGCTTTTAAAAGTCTTATTTGCTAGGAAACGCGAAACTTTAAGCCTGCCAGTTCATATTTAAGTAATCCCTATTGACTGGGTTATAGTGGTAAATAAGTCTTTGCATGATCGATAGCTTCGGTGGAGTTTTTGACCCAAGCTATTTTATTTTCTGGAAGCAAATCGTTTAATTCCTTTTCTCTGGACAGGTCTATTGCCCCTACCTGTCTAATGTAAACGGCTTCCACTCTGTGTTTAAATTTACCAATGATTTCTGCATAAATCTCAGGATCATGTTGGCCACTGTCACCTATAAGTACGAAATTTAATTCAGGGTAAAAGTTCATTAGAAAAGTGATTTTTTGCACTTTATGCTCATGGCTTCCACCTCCAGATTTCCAAATATTTCTTAAATTCATGTGTCGATCCTTCAGCAAAATTGGTCCCAAAGGGATGTTCCGGTAATTCATAAAATCTTGGATCAGGTCAAAAAGATTCCAATCACTACTGGAAACATAAAACACAGGAAAATCACCATCAGCCGAAAGCAGGCTATATAAATCACTAACCCCTGGAAAAGGCCGTCGGGTGTAGGCATTCTTGGAGACAGAAAGCCAAAATTTTTCTTGGATGTTGGTCGCTTTTGAAACAATAATTGTATCGTCGATATCTGAAATTATCGCTCGGGGATATTTATTTTCAAATCTCAATATATCTTTGGTAAGCGAGGCCACTTCCGGTTTCAGACCTTCTTCAGCTAGCAAAGACAATTGAACCGCTTTTATGGATTTAGATACTTCTCCATTAAGTTCATATAAACCTTCGAAAACGCCCTCTTCATCCGTAATTAATGTTTTTTTCTGACTCCCTATCGTTAGTTCAACCTTTGCATCTGGTACACTACTGCCAGCATACCTTCTCAGGGTAGCAAGTATATTATGCAAGGTGGTGTTTCTATCTGAAGGCCTGCTTTGTTTATATGCTTCAACCACCCTGCCTTTGACAAAGAGATGTGAACTATTTCCTAAAACAACAAACACCTCTACGCGCAATAAGTCGAGCTTACCTAACTTCCTTTTGATTAAAGAAAAAAAATAACGAATAGGCCATGTGAGCCACCTGAAAAGATAAATGTATTTCATATTTATAAGTCTTCAAATCCCAAGCCAGCTGCTGTTCTGATCTTTGAATAAGCAATAATTAGATCCACATATAAGCCATTATTGATTATATTGGCATCAAACAAGCCTGTTTCCCTGGCATTAATTAAAAACAAAGAGCTTTCGCCTAAATCAAACTTGATTCTTTCACCTTTCAATAAGCTTTCTAAGCCTTGAATATTTTGAGAGAAAATGGCTAACTGCCGACTTAAGACCTCATATTCGTTAAAGACTTTCCTCAGTTTGGCGGTAAGCTGCTCATATTTTAAATCACGCTTGTAGTTTACATCCACAATTTTTGTTCGGGTAATACCCAAGTCTCCTCTTTCTTTTCTCAAAAATAACGGCGTTGCGACCTGAATTCCAAATTTATAATTATTCTCCAGGAAGCCAAATTGCTCTAATCCCCCAAATGTTTCTGTCAAGAAGTTATACTTAAGTTTAATTTTAGGTTTCAATTGTTCCGCTTTGTACCTTCTTTCAATATCTAGATAGTCAAGATCATAATCAATTAGGCGCAATTCAGGATGATCAAGCAAGGATTTATAAAAATCTTCCTTGATTAATTCCTGAGAAGCTGACTTAATAAGCGGTTGAGGAAAAGTTAATGGCTCCAGCTCTATAGGCTTCTCCTCTTCATCCCAAAGAAATACATTCAATTCCTGGGTATTGGAAAAGTAGACATAACCTGCCTTTTGTAATTTTATACTCCTATTTAACACTTGCGTATAAGCTTCCAAAGTATCAATGGCAGGTAGGTCACCTTGGTCAAAGCGACCTTTTACTCCTTCAAATCTTATATTGGCAAGTCTTAGTACCTCTTCATGCACTTGTAAATCAGCATATGAACCTGCCCATTCCCAATACGCAACAGTGGCATCATAATACAACAAATTTAGTCGCTGTCTTCTCTCTTCAACAGATGCCAAATTATAAATTTCAGCTTGTCGGAGTGCTGCTCTTCTCTTATCGATTAATAACCCATTTCCAATATTGACTGCTGCCCCTACTGCATAAACCCCATTATTTGGCACATTTTGTTCTGGATTGAGATAGGTGCCTCTGTTTTGTTCCACAATCCCCTGTAACTCAACTCCACCTACCGTAGGAATTAATATTCCTCCTTCCCGCTTATTGTAATACTCTTTTTCATCGTAATGTTTTTCGTCGATGCCACCATATAAATAAGGGTCAAAACCTCCTCTAGCCTTTCTCATCTCTTGCTTTCCAAAAGCTAAATACAAGTCCGCTTGTTTAACAACTGGATGGTACTGCTGCACCCACGACATAAATTGGTCAAAAGAAAGGTTTTTTTCTTGGGCGCTAAGGGGTGTGCATATTAATACAAGGATTAGTCCAAGAAAACCAATATAGTATTTCATTTTGCTTGACTTTTTATTTCCTTAGATTCTTGAAGCGTGTAATAATCTGGCGGGAAACCATTCATTTGCCGCCATATCTCATACCAAACCGGAACATCATTTAGCAATGCAATTCCGTCAGCTCCTGCACCAATTCTCAATGCTTCTGGCCATGGTTCTTCATCAGGGTCAGGGACTACCAACACCCGGTATTTATTATTTGCGCTGGTAAAATTATCAATGGCAAATACCTTTCCGCCAAAGGTACCATTTGACAATTCAGGCCATCCTGAAAACACTATAGCTGGCCAGCCATCAAAGATAAACCTGATTTTGCTTTCTAGTTTGACCAATGGAAGGTCTATTGGATCCACATAAATTTCTACCGCCAAGGAATAATTCTGAGGCATGATGCTAATTATTTCCGCTCCTTCTTTTATGGTTTCACCTATCCCTACCTGAATAGCCCTGGTGATATAACCCGACTGAGGGGCCAACACATAATACATTCCGGATCTTACAGTATAGTTCGTTAATTCATTTTTCATTTTATTTACTCCAGCCTCAGCATCATATTGACCTGAAAGTGCCGAAAATCTTTCAGAACTTACTTTGGCCAATTTGTCTCTAAAATCATTGTCAATGGCATTTAACTCTATGGTGGCCGAGATGGATTCATTTCTGCTGCCAAGCAATTTATTTTCCGCACTCAATGCCTTTGCCTGAGACTCTTGAAGTTTTATTTTTCTTGTTTCCAGATCAGTTAGTGATTTTAATCCCTCCTTGTATAATTTCTCCATCCTGAGAAACTGCTTTTCCGCCACCATAAAACTAACCTTTTCAGCTTCTAACATAATGCTGTCGGAAAGCACTTTCAAATTTGCTTGCTTCAGTTTATTTTGTGCCTGTTCCTTTCTCAAGGTATTGTTTTCTTTCAATGCATTCAACTGCTGTTCCTGTGCTTTGATCTTTGCCTCATACGATTTTACTGACAATTCCTTTGCATCAACTTGTAATTGCGTCCTACTAAGCAAATCTGGGTCCATGTATTGTTCTTTGACCTCAGAAAGGAATAGGATGGTGTCTCCCTTGGTTACGAAATCACCCTCCTGAACAAACCACTGCTCAATCCTTCCAGGGATAACCGAATGTATGGTTTGGGGTCTATGTTCGGGTTTTAAAGCCGTCATGGTTCCTTTTGACCTGAAATTTTGAGTCCATGGTAAAAACAGGAAGACAAACCCAGTCATTAATAAATACAGTAAAATTCTAATCCTCCTACGGCTTTGATTACTTGAGCGTGTCAAGTGATAGCTTTCGAAAGAATCGATATCAATTAAATTTTTGATCGAATTTCTAGAAATATTTAACATTGGATTAACGTTTATTCTGGTTTCTGTAACTTTCGTAGTTTGAAAAATCACCCTCAAAAGCAACCTCTCCTGATTTCATCACCACAATTTTGTCTGCTCTTCTCAAAAGAGACTCCTGAGTTGATACCATTACCATTGTCCATGGACCTGAAAAAATAAAATCAAATACTTTGTCTGATTCTTCTTGGTTTAGGTAATTAAGTTCCTCTTCAAGCAAAAGTAATTTTGGGGAAAAACATAAGCTTCTCGCCAAAATGATTTTACTTATATAAGAATTATTAAGGCCTTTTCCTTCTGGCAAAAGAGTTGTTTCAAGATCATCCTTAAGTCTGTAAACATAATCGTTTAAACCAACAACTTCCAAAACATTTCTTAATATGGCTTCGGAAACCTCCTCATTCCCTACAGTTATATTCTCCCTGATGGTCCCATGAAAAATAGATTGTCTAGACAAACTATCCCCTATCAAAGACCTTAATTTCTCCAAAGACAAAGTATCCATAGGCAATTTATTTACTATCACCTTTCCCTCATATTCCTCTTTCAACCCTGCCATCAATTGTAATAATGTGCTTTTACCAGCCCCACTCTCACCAGTGACGATGACTTTCTCACCTTCCTGTATTTCAAGGTTGAAATTATTGAGTATAGATTTATCATTGTCTTCAGAGAAAATAGATACATTTTTAAAGGTGTAGGACAATCCTGAATTTTCTTCTTTTAAAGCATTCACCTTTCCAGTGGACCTCTCCAAATCCATATCCATTATAAGCCCAAGTTTTTCAGTGGCTGTAAGGGTATCGTATACCGTCTCAAGGCTTAGGATGATTTTCTCTACTGAGTTGATGATTAAAACAATAATGATTTCCGCCGCTACAAACTGACCAATACTGATCTCATTGTTCATCAATAATAAACTTCCTGCTACTAATAATATAACCACTATAAGTGCTTTAAAAACTATTAGGACCTTGTATTGAAATATTAATACCGAAAAATGAGCATTTCGAAAGGATACATACTTTTTCACCAATTCATCCACACGCTTAAAAGGTAAAGGAGAAAAACCTGAAAGCTTGAAAGTCTCTAATGTCCTCGCAATCTCTTCCAACCAAAACGCGATTTCATATTTTGCAGAGGATTCCTTTAAACTGGTTTTCATCCCTTTTGGACTTGTATACTTAAAGATGAGGTAGATGGTAAGTACCAATATAAAGGAGAAAATGATAAAAAACGGATGGTAAATCGCCAGCAAAATCAAACCGAAAAAAACTTGAAGAGATGCAGTACTGAAATCAATCAGTAATTTAGACAACCCTTTTTGCAAGTTAATTGTATCAAAAAATCTATTGACCAGCTCAGGCGCATATTTACCGCGCAAGGACTCCATTTTCAACCTAGGAAGACGATAAGCAAATTCAATGGCCGAATTACTAAATACACGCTGTTGCAACTTCTCAGATAAATAGAGCTGGCTAATTTGTAAAAAACCACCAAAAATAACCCCGAGTGCTACAATAATCACCAAAATCACCCAGGAGGTGGTAAGCCTACCTCCCAAAATAAAATTAAGAATTGCCTGTATTCCCAGAGGCAAGGAAAGCGATACAAGTCCATTCAGAACGGCGTAAAAGTAAATCGCATAAATTTCTTTCTTCTCACTCTTTAAAAGACCGAAGAACCTTTTTAAAGGTGTATTTATTAAATTTTCATTCATTTATAAGCGAATTAAAAACCAAATTGTAATAAAAGTCCACTTTATCTTGACCAATGAAATCATCTTCAATTAAATCTGGTACATGCTTAGAACAGAATGAGTTAAGAAGCGTTGACCAGATGAGCGTGGATACAAAGGCCTTTGGAAAAGGATGATTGGGATTGTATTCCAGGAATATGTTAACCACTCGCTCACTAAAATTATAGAATTGATCAAAAAAACCATTGCTATTTTCGCTATCAACCTCTTTGGTCATAAATGCTTTGGATGATTCCTCAGTGACAACTCTTCTAAGCAAACTTATGTTTAGATATAAGTTTTTATGAAACGAAGGTCCTACTACCAATAGATTTACCGCCATTTTTATTTTGTCTTTGGGACTATCCATATTGGCAGTACCATAAACGAGATTATGCTCGAGCCATCCCCAATACCAATTTATATAATACAATAATATTTTGTGTTTGTTTTCGAAATACCGGTAGATGGCGGCTTCCGTACTTCCAACATGTGCAGAAAGTCTTTTGAAATTAAAAGCTTCCATTCCAAGCTCATCTATCAAGACAAGGCTTTCTTCAAGCACCTTTTTTCCTAAATCGGAACTTAAAGGATCCTTGATAAAAATACCTGGCTTGACAGGAATAATAGTGTTATTCAATATACGGTGCATGACAAAAGAAAAGTAAGTATAATGTTTATGTTATACGAACTAAATAACAGTAAGTTTTACTAACTGAAAAAAAATAAAAAATTTTCTTTAAGGTTTTTGAGGCTGGTTTCCCTTATTTTTGCTTAGGGTCGTAGGAAATTTTACCTAAACCATACAGGTATAAAACCTTGGAGTACCTCAGCATCACAGGCAGTAATACTATGTTAAAAAACACTACTGAGACAATATAAACCACCAGTTCTGGGTCATCGAAGACATAATTGAGGATGATCATTACATTAATAAACAATGCCACTGACAATGCATAGCTGATGTACATCGCTCCATAGTAGAAATCTGGTTCAGGGACAAGTTCGACACCGCAATTGGGACAGCATTGATTTACTTGGGTTAATTTTCTAAAACTAATAATGGAAACCGGGAAAATATTTCCCTTTCTACATTTAGGGCATTGAGCCTTGAGAATAGCACCTGCTAAACTGTTTTTTTCATTCATACCATTTTACTTTATTAACGGACTTCGTCCAAATCATAATCTTTACCTTTCCCCCACCGTAATAGCTCATCAATTTCATAATACTCCAAGGTATCCAAATCCTTCATTTTAAAGTTTTCCCTTCCGGTTCTTTCCATGGCTTCTAAAAACCTGATTTCCCCATAATTGACAAGCTTGTAAACACGGCCTACCCTTATATTGTCTATTGCTAATGGCATACGGAATTTATATTGATTAGGAATATTATTTTTGAACAGTAAATCAGAATTTGCCCTTAAAGAGTCCAAAGTTAATTTGTTTTATCTTCAAAATCCGCTTGGAGCTCAAAACCTTTGTCATTTCATTGAATTTAAAGTTACCTCCCACTGAATTCCCTGATGCTCTAAAATATTTAAATCTGTAATTGAGTTATTTTATATCAATACCTTCAAATTCCCCAATAATCTATTAATTTTGCAACTCATAAAAATTGCTTTAGAATGACTGCCACCAAAAAGTTTATTATTGATTTTGACAGCACTTTTACCAAGGTTGAAGCTTTGGATATTTTAGGTGAAATTAGTTTAAAGGATGACCCTTTAAAAGTTGAAAAGCTACAATCAATAAAGGACATAACTGACCAGGGAATGGAAGGTAAAATCACTTTTAGGGAGAGCCTTGTTCAACGGGTAGAAATTTTGAATGCCAATAAGGATCAAATTTCAGAATTGATTACTGCTTTGATGAAGAAAGTGTCGGATTCTTTCCAGAGGAACAAAGAGTTTTTGCTAGAAAACAGGAATGACATTTATATTATTTCTAATGGTTTCAAAGATTTTGTAGCACCTATAGTAACAAGTTTTGGAATCAAGCCTGAAAATGTTTTTGCCAATGAGTTCGTTTACGATGAATCCGGCAAAATCACTGGCTTTAACAAAGAAAACCCACTTTCACAAAACAATGGGAAGCCTGATACCATAAAGAAATTAAACCTAAGCGGTGACATTTATGTCATTGGTGATGGATATACTGATTATGAGATCAAGGCCTCAGGAGTAGCCAATAAATTTTACGCTTTTACAGAAAATATCCACCGCCCTGCGGTATCGTCTAAGGCGGATCACATTGCACCAAGTCTGGATGAAATTTTATATGTGAATAAGATGAACAAAAAGTTTTCCTATCCAAAAAGCCGTATCAATGTACTATTATTGGAAAATGTACATCCTATTGGCGTTGAATTAATGAAAGCTGAGGGCTACAATGTAGAAGTGATTAGTTCAGCACTCTCTGAAGAAGAATTGGCAGAAAAAATAAAAAAAGTATCTGTACTTGGCATCCGATCTAAAACTCAGGTTACCAAAAAAGTTTTAGAAAATGCCAACAGATTAATTTCCATAGGGGCTTTTTGCATCGGCACCAATCAAATCGATTTGGAAACATGCCAGGAGAAAGGAATCGCTGTTTTTAATGCTCCATTCAGCAATACCCGATCAGTTGTAGAACTTGCCATTGCTGAAATAATCTTTTTAATGCGTGGAATGGTTGATAAAACCACCAGTATGCATGATAGTAAATGGGATAAAAGTGCCAATGGTAGCTTTGAAATCAGGGGTAAAAAATTAGGTATAATAGGTTATGGTAATATTGGCTCTCAATTGTCAGTTTTGGCTGAGAACATGGGCCTGAATGTTTATTACTATGATGTAATAGAGCGACTTGCTTTAGGCAATGCCACCAAAATTGATTCATTAGATGAATTACTTGAAACTTGTGATGTCATCTCTCTTCATGTTGATGGAAGGAAAGAAAATGAGTTATTGATTGATAAGGAAAAGATTGCCTTAATGAAGAAAGGGGCTTATTTGATCAATTTAAGTAGAGGACATGTAGTGGATGTGCCTGCACTTCGGGACGCTTTGACATCAGGGCACCTGGCTGGTGCTGGTGTAGATGTATTTCCTAAGGAGCCAAAAAACAATACAGAGCCATTTGAATCAGAACTGAGGGGACTTCCCAATACTATCCTTACTCCTCATATTGGCGGAAGCACTTTAGAAGCACAACAAAATATTGCCCAATTTGTGCCGGGTAAGATCATTGAATACATCAATACTGGTAACACCTATAATAGTGTCAACTTCCCTAATATCCAATTGCCCTTCCTGCATGATGCGCACAGGTTGATCCATATCCACCTAAATGAGCCAGGAATAATGGCAAGAATCAATAAAATATTGGCTGATTATGACATCAATATTGTGGGACAATACCTTAAAACAAACGAGAAAATTGGTTATGTCATCACTGATATAGACAAAGCCTACAGCAGCAAAGTGATAGACGAACTGAAAGCCATTCACGGGACGATCAGGTTTAGAGTATTGTACTAGGAAACAAAAAAAGGGGACTGACTAGCAGTCCCCTTAAAATATGGTCCGAATCATGGAGTGTTACAAACCTCCGGTAAAACAAGATTTGAGCTGCACCTTTCTCGCAACCTTCCACTGTTATCCTGCATCAATAAAGCTACGAGGTCTTCCAAATGAAAGATGAGGCCTGGTTTTGAAAATGTGCTTCACTCGGTATATTAATTAAATTGTGAAGTTTGAACATGTCGCTGACCCGAACCACAATGTAAATATACAATCAATATGAGGAAACCTCAAACCTCATCTTACTGTATTTGAATTTTGAAACCCAAAATCCCTTTATCACCTCAGCTCCTATAGCCATTCTATTTCATGATGGAATTACGTCAAAATCAGCGATTTCAATGCTAAATTCTTACTCTGCACTAGTATACTCCTTTATTCTCTAAATGGCTTGTTACCTTGGGATTACAACATTTTCTTAAAAAAAGAAAAAGTAAGCATTTGAAAAAAATAAATTGAAAATAGGATGGTCTATCTTTCCAAAAAGAGAAAGCAAAAAATTGTATTAAGAAATTATTTTGCTAATTTAAAAATTGTAGGCAATTAAAGTTAGACGTCAAAAATAGAAAAAATAGAAATAGGCGGTAGGACGCTATTCCATGACAGAATCACTTCCAGACAAGGACTGGAAAAAGCTATCACGAATCCTATTACATATTCAGGTTAAACAGCTTTTATCGGATAGAATCTATAATTATTTTACATAATGTATCAAATCAAAAAAATAATTGTTTGCCTTGATCAATCAGAGATGGACAAAACGCTCGTGAAATTTGCCACCTTTATAGCGAAGAGCAACCAGTCCAAAAAAATTTACTTTACAAATATCATTAGAAACTTAAGTATTCCTAAAGATGTTTTGGCTGAGTTCCCAAACCTTATCGATAATATGGTAGAGGAACGAAAAAGTCAGATGAAACAGGTTGTAAAAGAAAACCTAGATCCAGATTTGAATATAAGTACAACCTTTGTAGTAAGGGAAGGGCAACTTTCAAAAAAAATACTCAAACTGGCCAGTGAAAAATCCGCTGATTTAATTCTTGTCGGGAAGAAAACAACCATCAATGGGTCAGGCGTTATTACTCAGCGGTTGGCAAGAAGAGCCTCCTGCTCTCTTTTAATTGTCCCAGAAAACAGTCTCCCAAAAATTAAAAAAATACTTGTCCCTAGTGATTTTTCAGACTATTCCAAAGACGCAATGGAGGAAGCCATTGAAATAACAGAAAAATACGACGGGAAATCAGAAATTATTTGCCAAAATGTTTTCTCTGTTCCTTCTGGTTATCATTTCACAGGAAAATCTTATGATGAGTTTAGTGATATCATGCTGATGCATGCGAAGGTTAACTACAAAAAATTCATCCGAAAGATAGATACTAAAGGGCATGAAATCACCCCACTATACACTAGAGATGAAGATGATGATCCAGTCATAGACATCATCAACAAGGCGCAAGAAATAAAAGCAAATATAATTATTATAGGAGCCAAAGGAAGAACAGCCGCCACCGCACTGTTCATAGGTAGCTTAGCAGAAAGGCTCATTCAAACTAACAATAAGGTTCCTCTTTTAGTCACAAGACCGAAGGGTAAAAATGCTGGTATAATTGAATACATACTTGATATTTAGGTTTTTACATACACAAAAATATTGTTTAGGACTTTTTATGAATATTTCATAACTTTAAATGTTCTCTAAAATTAAGTATGAAATGAAAGTTAAATCATTATTTTTATTGGTAATTGCGCTGTCCTTTTTAAGTCTTGATGCCGAATGTCAGTTATTGAGAAAATTAAAAAGGGCTGCATCCGAGGGTGTCTCACAAGGTGTATCTAGAGCTGTAGAAAAGACAGTTGCTAAACAAATGGAGAAAGCCACGGAAAGGCAGCTTGAAAAGGCTTTCGAAAACCTCTACGGAGATTATGATAGTGGTAACATTGATGGAGATAGCACAAACCAACAAGGCAAGTCTTATGACATCTCTAAAATCATGGGTTCCATAAACATGAATGTGGATACGGAAAGTGAATACAACTTTTCTGGCGTGGCAGTGATGGAGATCAAGAGTACTAGTAAAAAGGGAAAAGAAGAAGACCCAGTGTTATTCAATTCCTTTTTATCTGAGAATCCCGATTATTTTGGAATGGAATTCATTGATCCAGATAGAAAGGATGCAAATGAAAAGTCCATTATTATCATGGACCATAAAAATAAAGCCACCGTCATGTTGATGGAGAATGAGGAGGAAAAATCAAGCATGGCATTTGGGATGGATTGGAGTGGAATGCTTGATACTTATGCTGACACTGCAGCCCACCAACCCTACGAAAGTATGACATTTGAAAAAACCGGCAACAAAAAAGACATTCATGGATACAGTTGCGAAGAATTTCGAATGGCGTCTGAAGATGGTGAAGGGACGTATTGGATAAGCGAAGAGTCCGTTGAAGGCCTGGAAGGCTTTTGGAGTAAAAACAGTCCATTCGTAACTAAGAAAATGAAAGAGCAAAACAGTACTTTTTTTGGTAATTTCCCTGAAGGAAATATTATGGAAATGACTTTTAAAAGCAAAGAGGACGAAAGTTCCTCAGAGATGAAAATAATAAAAATCGACAATTCACAAAGCACAAGCTATAAATTAGCTGACTATCCTAACCCGATGAAAGCAGCTAACTAATAAACCATAAACACCTGTACCAAAATTGATTACATCTATCATTGTTGCCAAGGCGACCAATAATGCTATAGGTCTAAACGGCGATTTGCCTTGGCGACTTCCTGCGGACCTTAGACATTTTAAAAGCACTACAGCAGGTCACCATGTGATCATGGGTAGAAAAACATTTGAATCTTTGAATAAACCTTTGCCTGGCAGGGTTCATATTGTAATTACAAGTAATTTAAATTATACCGTTCCCGATGGTCATCTAGTAGTCCATAGCTTAGAAGAAGCGCTTGCTATAGGAATGAAAAAAAAATTGGAGAAAATTTTTATTTTGGGTGGGGCAGAAATTTATAAATTAGCTTTGCCCTACAGCCAAGAAATGATCATTACCGAAATAGATGCAATGCCAGATGCTGACACCTTCTTCCCTATATTTGACACTAAGAACTGGGAGATTACGGATACTAGCAGTCATAATAAAGACGAGAATAACCGATTTGACTATGCTTTTGTGACCTACAAAAGAAAAACCACTCCCTAGAGTGATATTTTTATCATTTCAATTATAATTTTTACTCCTTATTCAAGATTGCTACTAGGAAACTTTTAATTTTGAATTTCCGAAAGATTAAAACTTTGTCACATGAATAAACCTGTTACAGCTGAAATCATATCCATAGGCGATGAATTACTTTATGGCCAAATCCTTGATACCAATAGTAAATGGTTGAGTGAAGAGATGGACAAGATTGGGGTGAGAGTGGTAAGGAAAACCACTATTGGTGACGACTCGGAAGCAATGATTGAAGCTTTTAAATCAGCCTCAAAAAAAGCAGACATTATCCTAATGACTGGAGGGCTAGGACCTACTAAGGATGACTTGACGAAAAATGTACTAGTAGATTTTTTCAATTCATCAATGAAGCTATTTCCTAATGCACTTGAAGATGTACGCAAGTTCTTTGAAAGCCGAGGTAGAGAATTATCCCCCACTAATCGAAGTCAGGCTTACTTACCTTCCAATTGTACCTATATTCAAAATGCTGTAGGCACAGCACCTGGAATGTGGTTTGAGGAAAATGGATCAGTTTGGATGTCAATGCCAGGGGTACCTCACGAAATGAAGTACCTTATGGAAAATGCCGTGATTCCAAAAATTAAAGAGAAATACAAATTACCTGTTATCTATCACAAGCTTGTAAAGACCATAGGAATTGGTGAAAGTTGGTTGTCAGATATCATCTCAGATTGGGAAGATCAACTGCCTCCCCATATACGCTTGGCCTATTTGCCATCATTGGGAGAAGTGAAGCTGAGGTTAACTGGTTTTGGAGTGTCACTTCCTCCTATTGTCAAGGAAGTAGATGAACAAATAGCAAAATTGGAACCTTTAATCGCTAAATACATTTATGGTTATAATACAGATACAATTGCATCCGCATTGGGTCAGGAGTTGAATCAAAGAAATGAAAACATTGCCATAGCGGAGAGCTGTACAGGAGGATATTTGTCCCACGTTATTACTAGTATCCCGGGAGCAAGTAATTATTTCAATGGATCAATTACACCCTATCACAACACCTTTAAAGAGCACTTGCTTGGTGTAAGTCCTGAAACACTTGCTTTAAAAGGAGCCGTGAGTGAGGAAACAGTTATTGAAATGAGCAAACAAGTGAGGCTTAAATTCAATTCCACCTATGGCCTGGCAACAAGTGGAGTAGCAGGTCCTGGAGGAGGAAGTGATGAAAAGCCTGTGGGAATGGTGTGGATCGCTTGTCATGATGGTGAAAAATGCTGGACGCGTATGTTGCAGCTCACAAAAGATCGGCTAATCAATATTCAATTGACAAGTACCGCTTCTTTAAACCTATTGAGAGAGACAATCTTATACAATAGAAAATAAAATTTAGGGATTTTCCTTTTGTAAACCAGCTACTAAATTTTAGTTTTATAGCTAGGGAGTTTAAAAAAATAAGCAAAAGCTATGGCAACAGTGGAAATGGTGATGCCCAAAATGGGAGAGAGCATTATGGAAGGCACTATTCTTTCATGGCTAAAGAAAGAAGGAGACCAAATAGACCAAGATGAATCTGTACTTGAAGTAGCTACTGATAAAGTAGACACTGAAGTGCCTGCCACACACTCTGGCGTTTTAAAAACGATCCTAGCCAAGGAAGGAGAAATAATAGAAGTTGGTAAGCCTATCGCCATTATAGAGGTAAAACTCGAAAACATGGAGGAGTCTAAGGCAACTGATTTACCGAACAAGCCCTCTCCAGGAAATGGAAAAGAGCTTTTTCAGGACGTCCCCGAATTTACTTCTATAATCCTAGGAAAAGAATCCAATACAGAACCAGTAGGCATTGAGGAAAAACGATTTTATTCCCCGTTGGTTCAAAGTATTGCCAATCAAGAGAATGTAAATTCTTCAGAATTAGCAGAAATAGCTGGAAGTGCAAAAGGTGGAAGGGTTACTAAAAAAGATATTTTAGCGTATATTTCAAAAAGGAAAGCACCTTTGGTGTCTTCTCCTAGTGATCAGAATGATGAAATCCTGGAGATGGACAGGATGAGGAAAATGATCGCTCAAAGGATGCTGGATTCGAAAAACATTTCAGCGCATGTCACCTCATTCATGGAGGCCGATCTAACCAATATCGTGTTTTATAGGAACCGAATCAAAGATGATTTTCAAGCCAAAGAAGGCGAAAAAATCACCTTTACCCCGTTTTTTATTCAAGCGATTGCTAAGGCCCTGAAAGACTATCCAATGATGAATATTTCTGTTGAAGGAGATAAAATCATTAAAAAGAAAAACATCAACATCGGCGTTGCTGTAGCCTTGGCAAATGGGAACCTGATTGTTCCTGTAATCAAAAATGCAGATCGATTGACCCTGGCTGAGTTATCCAAAAAAATCAATGAACTTGCACTGAGAGCAAGAGAAAACCGATTGAATGCAGAAGAGCTGAAGGGGGGTACTTATACCCTATCAAACATAGGGTCATTTGGAAATATTATGGGGACTCCTATCATAGTACAACCTCAAGTGGCCATTATGGCAGTAGGAGCAATTACTAAAAAACCTGCTGTGATAGAATCACCAACTGGGGATATGATAGGGATACGTCACAAAATGATTTTGTCCCATTCCTATGACCACAGGGTGGTAGATGGAGCATTAGGAGGAATGTTTGTGAAAAAAGTTGCAGACTATCTCGAGTCCTTTGATACAGAAACGATTATTTAACTGCCTTTTCTTTTAACAAGATACATTTCTTTATTCTCTCTACGATCTGTTGAATTCTTACGGGTTTGGTCAGGTAATCATTCATTCCGATGTTCATCGCCAGTTTGATATCTTCCTTGAACACACTCGCTGACAAACCAATGATCATCATTTTCTTACCATTTGGCATGGTTCTGATTACTTTTGTGGCATCCATTCCATTCATTCTAGGCATTTGATTGTCCATAAAAACCAGGTCAAATTTCTTTTTTTCCACCGCTTTTATTGCTTCAACTCCATTTAAAGCGACGTCAGGAGTATAGCCCATTTGCGATAAAAGCATAACCATGAATTTCAGATTTATGTCATTGTCCTCGACAAGCAAAATTTCAAGGGGATGATTATCAGCCAAATTTTCAATGGCTAGATTTTCAGCTGCATGTGAAGTGCTTTTTGAAATGGTTAACTCCTCTTCACTGGCTAGAGAAATAAGCGCAAAGGTAAAGGTAGATCCTTGATCAATTTCACTTTCAATGTGGAGCACACCTCCCATTAACTCAATTAGCTTATTGGCGATGGCAAGACCTAAACCTGTGCCTTTATAATCACCATTTGAAGCCTCACTTGCCTGCGTAAAAGGTTTTATCAATTGAGGGATCTTATCCTGGGAGATGCCTACTCCATTGTCCTTTACTGTACATGTCAGTATTAGGTTTTGGGTAAAAATAAATTCACCACTAATAGCGATATCAATACGGCCACCTTTTTTAGAAAACTTGACGGCATTCCCAATGATATTGAAAAAGATCTGAGCCAGTTTATCTTTATCTAGAATAATGGTCCTGGGAACACTTTTTTTTATTTCTAAATTAATTTTTAAAGATTTCTGGATTGCCATCCCTGAAAAGACATTGACAATTTTCTCCATTTCAGAAGCAAAGTTCATCGCTACAGGATCCAATTCCATTTTACCCGCATCAATTTTTGAGTAATCAAGAATATCATTAACTATGTTTAAAAGTGATTCACCAGAATCTCCAATGATAGAAAGTAGTTCATGTTGCTTTGTTGACAATGGTGTCTTGAACAGCAGCCCTGTTATTCCCAATAGACCATTTAACGGGGTTCTGATCTCATGGCTCATATTGGCCAAAAAGCTGGATTTTTCTCTATTTGCCAATTCAGCTGCTTCTTTGGCTTCACTAAGTCCTCTTTCCCAAAGCCTTTGACCTGTAATGTCCCGCCCTACAGAAATTACCCGGTCTTCATCCAATTTAAAAAACCTCACCTCAAAATATCTTCTACCAATATCAAGAAGTAAATCAAGTTCCTCGGTTTGCATTTTGCCCGTCAAAATGACTTTATTAAATGCGCGCATGGCCTTTTCACCTGCCTGACCAGATAACACCTCATCTATTTTCTTGCCCATGGATTCTTCAGGAGAAGCAAATAACAACTCTTCATGTTGAACATAATAGTCAAGGTATATTCCTTCGTTATTGTATATGAAAATTATATCCGGCAAACAATTTAACACTGACCGAAGCCTGTTTTCACTTTTAACCAATTCCTGGTCCGCTTTGTATTTATCATTGATATCAGTAAAAATCCCTACTGAACCTTCAAAAGTTAAATCTTCTTTGTAGATTAATTTCTCGAAAATCCTCGCCCTAATGGATTCCCCATTTTTCTTTTCAGAGTTAAATTCATACGCGTAAACCTCTTTTTTCTGCTCAATGCAATCCCCTCTTGTCTCAGAAAAATCTTCGCTGCCTCCAATTATAAAATTACTTAGGTTTTGCTTTACCAATTCATTGGGTTGGAAGCCCAACACCTCTTTCACATTTTCACTAACCTTATAAATTGTATCCTCTGCATTTTGGTAGTAGATAAATCCTTTAGACTGTTGAAGCAGTATGGTTTGTTGTTTTAAAAGTTGGTTAAGATGCCTGGATTTCTCCTCAAGAAACCGATTGTTCTCACTTGTGATTTTAAAGTATTTATAGATAAAAAGGATTACTAAAGCCAACAAGGCAAATAAAACTAAAAACAAGTGAAAGTAATTTTCGAAGATAGCTGAATCAATGGTGGTCTTTTCCTGAGCAAAAGCAAAGGCATAGTTTTCATTCAAATGCACCAATTTAAATGGGTACTGTACGAGAAGAAATTCTTTTGCTTTAGCATCAATAGTACCGGAAATAAAACCAGAATAATCGCCTCTTATACCTCCATCAATTTCATCAATGATTTTAGTCTTAAAAGACTCGTCTAGAAAAAATACCTGGCCTTCTTCATTGATCTTGAAAAAACCATTGTCCATATAGACCAATTTATATGTATTTGATCCCAGGTAATAGTTATCTAAAAGCCTATTGAAATACTTATTGAGATTTAGTTTGATAATAATTTCAACATCTCCTTTATCTGATACCACTTTGAAACTTTCATTTGTATGCTTAGGCTCGATCAGACTCGTTTTCGATGAATTGACATTCAGCTGATCCAATTCATTAACACTATACAGTTTTTCGAAATCTCCCTTTCTTACAATGAGAGTATCGATCAAATCCATGTAATTGTTCAGCAATTTTCTAGCCCTTAGTTCATCTAATTCCCTAGCGGTACCAATCGTTGTCTTTTTCTGTGCATTGACTTCCTGACTGTTGGCAAAAAAGATTAAATCCTCATTTAGATTGTTTAGGTAACCTTGCGCTTCATTTGCTGCAAATTCGAGTTGTTTGTTTAGAAAAAAATTTCGATTGTTTATCTGGTTATTGGAAATGGATTTATAAAAAAATAGGGCCAAGGTCAGGGTGATTAAAATCGCGCCACACCCAAGTCCTATCAGCCACCAAAGCCTCTTTGGCTTAGCTGGCACTTGTACATCATCGTCTTGATTATAATTTCTATTCGTCATGAATATCTAATAAGTACCAGCCCAAAACATCCATTTTCCTACTGTAAGCTTCGAATACTTTACCTTGCATTTCAAAGCTTTGATAACTCACTTTCTCCAATAAAAATTTAGAGGCCATTCTACGAATCTCTTTGCTTTTACTTTTATACAGATTAAAGTCTTCCTTTCGGAAGCTTTCCGAGTTAACCGTTTGAATATAAGCATGATTCTTAAGTGGGGGCATATTTAGCGCTTTAATGACCTCTTCCCCTCCTGCTACAATGCTACCTTGGCCATCTATAATGATTAATTTCTTATCTGAATTGTTTAAGAATTTACGCATCAGATCCAATATTGTTATATCAAAACCTAAAACACCTTTTAGCTCATCCTCAAAATACACAGGTTGAATCAATGAAAGCATCCAACCCTTTCCTAGAGGATCAACATAAACCTCTTCTACCCAAACTGATTTCCTTGTTGGATTCCTGAGTGCATCCCCAAGGTAAAAGAAATTAAATGACGTAAGGTCAATAGCAGGATCAATCGTATTCAAATCATTGGAAGGATATAGCCTGGTGAATCTATTAGTTGAATTAAAGTAAACCTGACTCACCAAATGGCGATTTTCAATAATACTTTTAAATACACTATCCATCTGTTCTGTCAAATACACCTCCTTGATGGATAAATCTTTATTTTCTGAGGAGAGAGAGACAAAAACAGTACTTACCTCTCTTTCTGGATTTGGGTTGTAGATAAAACCATTCTGAAGTGTTACATATTTATTTGAATTTAAATTTTGTACTGGTAATGATTTATTATACTCCTGTTCATATAAAAAAGTTGAAAAGGCTGCTAATTTCGTAATATCATCTTCTAAAGGAGATAATTCAGCTTCAACAATTCGAATTATAGAATCTAATAATAATAAATGATTATCAATCGGCGCATTAACATCCGATTGACAAGAAGAAGATAACAAAAATATCAAAATCAATACAAAAAATAAATATTTCATCTTTAAATAATTAAATTAAGACAAATTTAGAAATTTTTTGTAGCAATTTGAAGTGATTGATGCATTTCATCAAACCTTTTTTTCACTTCTTGGTAAAAATCCCCCTCCGTTAAGGTATCTAAATCTTTTTCTTCAAGGACATCCATCGCTGGAACCTTATAAGTTTGTTCTAAATTACCAGCCTCGAATTTTAGTATATACTTATTGTTCCACTCAAATAAGCTGATTCTGATTCCTTCTTTACTGCTCTCTCTAACTACCCTCATAAAGCCTTTTTTATTTCCGTGGAATAAGTAATGTCTGATTTCAGACTTGAGGCAACTGAACAATACTTTTCTACCGCCAGCTTAATAACTTTTTCAAACTCCAATTCTGTCGCATCAGGGGAGGTTAGAATAAAATGCAAGTGAATTGACTTATAGAATGCAGGTGTTCCTTCATTTCTTAATCCCTCAGCCTTTATTTCAAAATTCTCAACAAGCTTTCTTTTCTTTTTCATCATCAGGACCGCATCAACAGCCGAACATCCAGCTAATCCAGATAGCAATAACTCCATTGGGCTTTGATTTTTCTTGTCTTCCCCATTGTACATGTCCATTTGAACTTTATTCCCTTCAGGATTAACGGTTTCGTACTCCCTGTCAGCAATCATCCTAAGTGTTATCTCTTTCTTATTCATTGTATTTGATTTGGTGATTAATAATTACTTCAATATTAAAACCCGAAATTTGAATTAAACATTCTATCCTGCCATGAAATCATTTTACAACTAATTTTCATTCCCTAAAAGGGGACTATAACAAAGTTTTCAATGAACCGATTAATTTGGATTGAAAAACTAAATACAGATTTTGGAGATCCAATTGCAGCATTCGGGGCAAAGCAACAAAAGTAAGTAACGATAAACTTATAATAAAGGATTACAACTCCAAGATTAAAAAAATAGCTCCTTATGGAAACAAATGAAATCAGAATTAATAAATATTAACGTATTCGAAACAAATTTAACTTAAAATACACTTCTATAAAGCTACGCAATACCCTTTTTGAAAACCGTCAAACTTTCGGAATTAGAACTGCACCAATTTTCATGGTTAAAAGAAACTTGAGCTTAAAAAACGTAATGCCAATAGAGGTAACTAATACCATTTTTTCTCTACCCGACCCCAATGCCTATTGTTTCTGGGTGAATCAGTGGGTGTGGAAAGACCTGCAGTGGATACCCCCCGTATGGTAATTACTCAAATCAACAATCAAATGCCCAGAACCATGGGTAATGTGCAAATCCAATTGCTCCTTTTTTAAAGCATGACGAAGGCGTTGTCACTACTTGCTCGCATGTTCATTGCCTAATAACCTATTACGGACTTGCTTACCTTTCTGGGAAAAACCGGTACCGAAGGGCGCATGAAGTAAAGAAGATCAGATTAGAGTTGGGCATGAATCAATTCCACTATCGCTTAAAGTACAAAATGAAGTGTGTACCAAGTCCAGGCTCACTTTCCATCTGTAACTTCCCTCCATTTAGGTCAAGAAATTGCTTCACCAGCAGAATACCTAAACCAGTTCCTTTCTCATTGGATGTACCTATCATAGATGGAATTCTTGCGTAATCCCCACTATTGATCAAGTCATGGTAATTTTCATCAACTCCGACGCCTGAGTCCTCAATATGACAAATTACAAAGGCATTCTTTACTTCATAGTACACTTTAATAGTGCCATATTCGGGGGTGAACTTTATTGCATTTCCTAATAAATTTTGAAGGATAATCTTTAATTGAACCCGATCGATTTCTATCTGTATGCTTTGATTTTCTTGGTGCTCCGTATTTAAAAATTTTGTTTTAGCCTGAAAACTGTACCCCAACAAAACCTCAGTAACCACCTCTGAAAGCACCACTGTAGATGGATTTGATTTTAAACCATCCAACTGACTGTTTGCCCATTCTAGTAGATCATTTAGCATTGTCTCGGTATTTTGAATCTGGATTGTCAGGTGGTCATAGGCTTCGTTTTCATCTTCCTTGGTAAAATAACCTTTACCTCTCATTTCTAAAAGTTGCTTTATTGAGGTAATGGGAGACCTCAGATCATGGGAGACAACACTAAGAAGCTTGGTCTTAACGGCATTTATTTCGATTAAATTTTTGTTTTGTTGGTCAATGAGGTTTTTGTTTTTTTGAATCGCCCTGTTTTTCTTCTTCAGAGAATTATTAAACTTCTCCTTTAGCTTTATGCTTTTGCGGTAAAAATAAATGGTAAACCCAAGAAAAAATATTAGAAGGGTAAGAAAGATGAAGAGTCTGTTGTTCTGCCTTAAAGTAGTCTGGTCCTTTTCACTCTCGGCTCTTAATTTTTCATTTTCTACTTGAGATATTTTCAACTGAAGCCTTGCAATTTGCCTGCTTTTTTCTTCATTATAAAGACTGTCCCTATAGGATTGGCTTAACTCCAAAAAATAATACGCTTTCTGGAATAACCCTTCTTCTTTGTAAATAACACTTAGAAGTTCTGTGATTTTTTGTAAATCCCAATTTGCTCCATGAATCTTAGCCGTATTAAATGCTTCCTTCCCGAGTGCCAATGCTTCCTTAGTATGCCCAGTTTCAAACTTCAATTGAGCCAAGCCAGTGAGGGCAAATGTTTTTTCCCAATTCGTAAGGGAGAGGCTATCTTGTAAAACAACATTGTACTTGACCAGGGCATTCTCATACTCCCCCATCTCATGATAAACCTTGGCCATTCTATTATTGACCATTAAATTCAAACCTTGTTTCGGGTAATTTGTCAAAAAATCCAGCGCTGTATTTAGTTGCCTCATTGATTCATCAAGGTCTTTTTGTTCATTATAAAGAATCCCCAAATTAAAATGATTTTTTGCTAGTTTTACACTGTCGTTATTTGTGGCATTTATCCGTATACACTCCTCAAATAAATCCTTCGCCACATCAAACTCTCTTTCCACCATCAAAACGAGTGCTCTCCCATTCATCGCATATACTTTCTCAGGAATGGAATTAACCCTAATTGCGTATTCATAAGCCTCCAAAAAATTTCTAAGCGCGAGTTCGTAATCACCTGAAATATAGTAAACAGTACCTTCCTGATTATTTATACGAGCCATTAATTTGGGATCATCAAGATCCTTAGCCAACTCCTTTGCCATTTTTACATGGGCGATTGCAATCTCCTTTTGATCATATTGAGCGGACATCGATTCATGCAGTAAGGAGTCAATGTCTTTTAAATCAGCCCCAAATAGCCCCTGAAATGGCAAAATTACAATAGCAAAAAAAAATACAATATTTAAATAGGGCATTACTTTACAATTACGGAGTGAACTTTTCACAAAAACTGATTCAAATATTAAAAAGCATAATCTTTTAAAGATAAACAAATCACTAAAACAACCATCAAAATAAATCCTTAATCACCTGCTTTCCAGCATAAAATCCACACATCCCATGCATTCCACCACCAGGTGAGGTAGATGAAGAGCAGATATAAATACCTTTTGCAGAAGCCCTGTAGGGAGACACCCTCATCGCCGGGCGGGTAAAGATCTGAGTAATGTCCTGAACACCAGCATTAATATCCCCACCCCATACTTATACCTACCAAGCTGGCATTTATACAATTTAGAAAATTGATCACCGGCTATTTTTTGCAAATTTCTAGGACTTACATCAAACAATATTGCTTTCGATTGGGGTAATTCATTGAGATCATTGACCACAATAGCCGCCGCCAAGCCGTTTGGGCCTGAACCAACGACTATTGCGTCATAATTTTTTTCCACCATTTAATTAAATTATTTCTACAACTTTATTTCGTTGCCAATTCACCTAGTGCCTTAACTAACCTGTCCAATTCAGATGGCTTAGTATAAACATGAGGAGAAACGCGGACAACATCTATGTTTTCATAACTGATAGGTGAAGTATGAATTTTATAGGTTTTTAAAAGAGTACTTTCTAACACCCTTGGCGTCATCCCGTCTATGGATACACCGGCTATCACACAACTAAAAGAATCTTTTAATGAAGTGTGAATGTTTACCCCTGGGATTTCCTTGGCCTTCTCTGCCCAATAGTTTTTCAAATACCTCGCTCGCTCTTCTTTGCGCTTTCTCCCTATTCCATTGTGAAAGTTTATCGCTTCACCAATCCCCTGTTCTATTGGAAAACTTCTGGTACCTAACGTCTCAAATTTCCTGATGTCTCCTCTGGTCGGATCCTGGTCACAGAATAAAGGCCAAACTTTAGAAATATGCTCTTTTTTCACCCACATCATACCTGTCCCTATAGGTGCGGAGAGGTACTTATGAAGGCTAGTACCAAAGTAATCTGCCTCCAAGTCTGGAATGTCAAAATCCAGCAAACCAAAAGAATGTGCTCCGTCCACTACTACTTCTATCCCTCTTTCATGCGCCATCTGACAGATTTTCTTGACCGGCATGATTTGTCCTACCCAGTTGATCACATGAGTAACATGAATTATTTTGGTTTTTGGAGAAATCGCTTGCCGGTACATGTCCACAATAAAATCTTCATCTTCTATTGGAAAATCGAAAGACAATTGATTGTACACGATCCCCTCTCTCAAGGCACGCTGTTTCCAGGCATTCATCATGTTAGGGTAATCCTGAATACTTCCGATGACTTCATCTCCCTTATTCAGATCCAAACCATGGATAACGGTATTAAGGGCTTCTGTTGCATTTCTGTTGATTGCTATTTCCTCAGGGTCACAGCCCCCCAATTGCGCAAGTTTCTCTCTTAAAGGCTCCCTTCCTTGGTCCAAAATCCGCCACATATAATAGGATGGTGCCAAATTGGACATTTTACTGTACCGGTCTACCGCATCAAGAACCAGTTGGGGACTTGGGGAAACGCCTCCATTGTTAAGGTTTAATATAGGTGAAGAACTTGCTGGATAAGCCTGTTGAATAAACGACCAATAATCCTCATTACTTGCAATTTCCGCAGCACTTAGATCTTTATAAATAATGGCTTTATCTTCAAAGTCTTTCGCATGAAGTTCGTTAAACAAGCTTCCTGATGAAAATGCGCCGGCTAGTACAATTGATTTTTTAAAAAAATTTCTTCTGTTGGGACTATTTCTCATGTTTTTCTTTTAAATACCGGAAGAATCATCTTCCGGGGCATACTGAATAAAGTTAATAGGCTTCTGGGCGGTTCAGAAGTGCAAAATACTATAATTAATCCAAAAATGCAGGGATTTATAAATACCAGACTTATCCTATATTAGGTAATAAATTGACCCATAGTTTCGCCTTCCATTTACTGAAACAAGGTGTAATCCAAATAAAATCAAGGCATTAGGACATTTAAAAAGTTGGAAGATTGTAGTAGGTAATAATCAATTCTTGGTTATGAAGTGGTTTCAGCTAAAAAATTAAAGCTGCTAATAGGATTCTCTATTTTTTGGGGATTTCATTAAACATGAAATATCCATCATTTAGTAAGTAGATCAATGGTTTAACGGTTCTTTTTGATACAGTTCAGCAAAGGCGATCACATTTGGGTAAACGCACTTTTCTGCAAATACTTCATCAGGTGAAAAAAATCGAATTTCTTTACATTCGTTTGTAGAAACAAAATCAAAACTCTCTAAACGGGTTTCATACATCGCATTGGCGATGAATACATTATTGTGGTTTTTCACTGTGAAAAAATAGGCTGGTTGAGTGGAAATGTGGTTGGTTTTCAATTCCATTTCCTCCCAAATTTCTCTCTTAAGCCCGTCCAAAGGAAACTCCCCAAAATCCAACCCTCCTCCTGGTAACTCCCAAAAACCATTGTCTTCCCTAACCAGTAAAAACCGATTTTCTTCATCACGAATTAATGCTTTAACGCTCAGTCTATAAAAACATTCCGGAACTTGCTTTTCCATATTTATTGATCTTCTTTGCCTAGCCAGGCCACCTTCTGGGTGGCATTATGTTCCTGTCCTATAATATCCTTATAAAGAGCTGGTCTTCTGGCATTCCTATAGCGATAACCCCCAGCCAGTTTAAGTTTCTCTCTTGACAAATCTGCAATAACCACATCGTTATCGAGTTTCCTACATTCAGCAATGATATCTCCGAAAGGATCTAGGATCATTGAACAGCCATTCTTCAGCTGGTCATCGTCCATACCGATCGGGTTGGAGAAAACCACATAAATACCATTGTCATAAGCGCGGGCAGGAAGCCATTTCATAAGCCATTGCCTTCCTTTCATCCCATCAAATTCTAACCTCAATGAAGTTGGGTCTTTCTTTCTATTGTGCCATAGCTCAGGGGCTACAAATCCAGCACCAGGCCTAGTAGAAGGGGTACACATGGTAACATGAGGCATGAAAATTATTTCGGCTCCCAAAAGACATGTCGCCCTTACATTCTCTACAACATTATTGTCATAACATATCAATATACCACATTTCCAACCATTATAGTCAAAAACACAATAGCTTGAGCCTGGTTTAATATTTGGATTTATAAATGGATGCAGTTTATGAAAATTGGCCTGAAGGCCATTTTGATCTACACATACATAGGATTTGAGAATTTGCCCATCTTTATCTTTCTCAAACAGGCCTGCCAGTATGGTGATATTGTTTTTTTTAGCTATTTTAATGAGCTGTTGAATGCTAGGTCCATCAGGAACAAATTCAGCCAGCTCCAACATTTGTTCCTTATTTAGGTTACGTGCAAAAGAATAACCTGTAATTGAGCATTCATGAAAAGCAACAATATCGGCGCCTTCTTGTGCTGCCTTTTTACTTAATTCATCTATCAAGTTAAGGTTGTAAACCTTGTCCCCACTTTTATTTTCAAATTGGGCTGAGGCTATTTTTAAATCCATTAAATTGTTATTTTAGTTTTTGGTCTTATTGTGTTTCACAAGGTGTCATTAATCACTTTTAATAAGGAATTAGGCCCCTCCGAATCAGCAGATATGTGCCAGACCATTACCCCTGCTAATTTAGAATCCAAGGCTAATTTTGTTTTCCTGCGGATTAGGTCTGGAGAATTGTAATAAAAAATTCCGCCCTCACTGGAGACTATGCTATCCTGTTTATAGGCATTTGGATAAGCCTCAATTATATGTTTATACTTTAAACTTGTGGGTACTCCAGGCCCAAAACCATAACCGTATAGAGGTAGTCCAAGTAATAATTTTGATGTAGGAATGCCTCTTACTTCATGGAAGTACTGGATGTCGTTTTGAGCCATCCCATAAGGAGCATGTTGTCCGATATAATCTAGGTCCCATGGCCCTGTTTCGTCATAGGACATAATATTAATAAAGTCATACAGCTCCATGGTTTCCTTAGAGATTTTGTTTCCATTCCAACTTGCGAGTGCGGCAGTCATCAACTTACCTGATGCCTTCAAAGCTTGATGAAGCTCCTCGACAAATGGGGCATAATCATTATTTATCAGTGCATTTTCTAAGTCTACATCTACCCCATCAAATTCAAAGCTATCCACCAAATCCACTATTCCCCTGACCCATTGGCTCCTATATTCAACTTTCATGAGCTTTGCCAGGTATTCAGGAGGTTCACCACCACCTATGGAAATGAAAGCCCTAACACCATTCAAGTGTGCTTTTTCTACCAAATATTCATATCCACTTTTATTTAAGAAATTGCCATTTGAATCTGGCTGTACAAATGCAAGATTTATGTCTGTATAAGAATCCCAAAGCACTTTGTCTACTTCCTCTTTTATGTTCTCATCCACATAGAGATAACCCAACACTCTGAAATTCTGCATTTCCTTTTGGATTGCAAGGCTACCATCTGGTATGGAACAGGCAAAACTGAGATAGCATGCTAAATAGATCCTTAGCTTCATAAATAAAATTCTATTAAAAGGCTTCTTTAAATTCAAATCCTATGCAATTGCTCTGCTACAAGGATGGAGATCTACTCATTGGTAAAATCAAGAAAACCTATTATTATCTCTAATAATAAGCTTAGTTAAAGTACGAATTTTCCTGAGAATCCTATAAATATTGCATATTTAATTGATCGTGCTTCCAAAATAAAAGGTCTCAGTAAGATAAAATTGCAAAAATAGGTAAGTGATCGGAGGCATAAGTTTCTGAGATCACTTCATGATGGATTACTTTGAAACCTTTTTTTGATTTGAAATAAATAAAATCTATCGCTTTTTTTGGATTGATTACTGGTATGGTTGGGGGGCAATTTCCAGTACAGGTTCTTGTAAAACCGCTGTCCATTGTCGCTATAGCTTCAGAACCGGCCACTGCATTGAAATCACCAGCTATAATTACAGGCAACTTTTCCTTTTTGTAATAGTCAATCAAATCTTTGGCCTGTCGAGCCGTATTTGAACTTACACTAAAGTCTAAGTGAGTAGATGCAAATTTCACTTTCTGCTTTCCAGGTATGGTAACTTGAATGGTCAAAACAGCTCTGGGTTCGGTTCCTTCTTCTGCCGATAAAGAATAAAAAGCCTTTTCTTCAATGGGGAATTTAGAGAGTATAGCATTGCCGTAACCACCACCCTGAAAAGGTATAGAGGGCTCAAAATAAAAATTCATCCCAGTTAGCCTCGCCAACTCCTTTGCCTGATTAAGGTTAACTCCTGAACGTTTGGTATTCACGTCCACCTCCTGCAAGGCAACCAGGTCTGGATTGGCATCCATTATTACCTTCGCAATTGCATTAATATCAATAAAGTCAGGTTTAGATGGAGGATTGGCATGATGAATATTATAAGCCATGATCTTTAAGCTTCTCCCTTTTTGTGCATGCCCCTGAATAGCAAAAAACAATGCAAAGAAAATAGCAACTATAAATTGTAGGGAATTGGGCGTAAATAATTTCTTAAGGAATATTTTCATGAAATTGTGCTAAATTTTATTAAGGATATGGTTTCTCAAAGATATCATTTATTAACATTTTAAGATTAAATTAAAAATCAATTTCTTTCTTACTCCATTTTTAAATTGTCCAGTAAAATCGTGTTTTCATATATATATCACCCCCTTGTATCCCAATATTTAATGCCTTTTGAACAGTTGTAAAAAAGGCATAGCTAACTTTTTAATCACGTTCTAAATAAAATATTTTTTTGATTTTGTTTGTGTTATCAACAACACATTATCAATGAAGGAAATTTTTCTCTCGGTATCAATGATTTCTTTTATTTTCAAAAATTGAGCTTTTGAATAATGAAAAATGTCATATGAATGATTAATTTTGATTATCGGATAATAGGATGGATTTTACCACGACAAAACCATGAAAATTTGAGGGTAAATTTTAGGAAATACTTGTAATTTTCTTTAAAATCACCCTTTAATTGATGGTAATTTATCCGTAATGAGCACTCCTATTTACAAAGATCCAGAAAAGAACCCTTATTGGTCAAAATCAATAAATGCTGTTCAGTTAATGAACGTCTTATCTGATATATCTTTTGACGATTTAGTAGCATTAGTTGCGGCGACTTGTCAAACACCAATAGTATTGGTAACCCTATTAGATCAGGATCGGGTTTGGTTCAAATCAAAAGTAGGTTTGACAATAAAAGAAGTGTCAAGAAAACAATCTGAAAATTTTCATTTCATATCAAGAACAGGGGTTTTAGAAATACCTGATCTCTCTAATGAATCCAGCTTATTAAATGGTCCGATTGAATTAGAGGGCAAGACTATTGCATTCTATGCAGGTTTTCCGATTCTTTCCAGTGATGGCACACCGATTGGTACTTTATGTGTTATGGATCACAAGCCTAATAAGCTTCAGGATATTCAAAAAAAAACGCTAGAGGTTTTTTCTACAGAAATAAAAAAGCAAATTGATTTAAGCTTAAAAAACCACAATCTTAGTTCCTTCAATCAAAAAATAGGAGATGTTCTTAAAAACGTAGGAGACGTTGTTTTTCTAATTGACAAAGATTTAATTTTTAGGGATTATTTTACTGCCAACGTAGACCGTTTAAAATTTCCACCTCATGTATTTTTAAATAAGAAAATAAGTGAGGTAGGCTTTCGCTCGGATCTGGTAGAATTGTTCGAGAAATTATTTAGACATGCTGTTAAAACCGAACAAAAACAGCAGAAAGAGTACAACCTTGAAATTGATGGCAATATAGAATGGTATCAGGTTAGTTTCGAGAAAATGCACTTATCCGACAATGACGTCCTTTGCATAGTAAATAACATTAGTCTTCATAAAAAAGATGAAATAAAAGCGGTAGATAGGATAAAAGAATACCAGGATTTTTTCGATAACACCCAAGGTTTAATGGTAAAACATGACCTTAATGGAAAAATATTACACATAAATCACTCAGGTGTAAGGATTTTAGAATACACTATTGAAGAGCTATTAGACATGAATATGTCTGACTTAGCGGCGAACAAAGAGCTACATAATAATTACGAAAAAAAGGTCCAGTCCGATAAAGGATTCAATGGGATTTCCAGACTTACCGCTAAGTCTGGAAAGGTGGTTACTTTTCAAATAAACAATGTATTATTTGAACCAAAATATGGGCAGCCATTCGTCCTATGCAATGGAATAGATATTTCTGAATCCCTAAAAGCCCATGAAGAACTTGAGGCCGCTTCAATATCTATAAATGAAGAGAGATCTCTTTTAAGAACTATTATTGACAATATTCCAATAAACATTTACACCAAGAACACCAAGTATGAAAAAACCCTGATCAATCAAAAGGAACTGGAATACATAGGGTTTTCAGATGAAAATGAAATTTTAGGAAAAAAAGACGAAGACTTATTTAATAGCGAAACGGCAAGAGCATCGAAAATCGAGGATGAGGCGGTTATTAAAGATGGTAAATCTATAATTAATAAAGAAGTAGTACTAGAACAACGGAACGGAGTTAAGAAGTTCTGCCTCATCTCCAAATTACCGTTAAAAACAGAAACTGGTGAAGTTATAGGCATGGTAGGCATCACCAATGACATCAGTGAAAGAAAAAGGGCAGAGCTTGCATTATTAGAAAACGGCAAACGACTCAATGCCATTATCACCAGTACCAATACGGGGACCTGGGAATGGAACATGGAAACAGATCAAATCTTAGTTAATCGAAGATTTTGGGAAATCATAGGTTACGATAAAGATGACGAAACCATTCTTTTCCAGAAAGACTGGAATGAATTATGTCCTCCAGATGACTTGGTTAAAAAAGAAAAAGCATTAGAGAATCACTTCAATAAAAAAACTGATGTTTACCAATGTGAACTCCGAGTAAAACACAAAGCTGGTCATTGGGTTTGGGTATTTGAAGTTGGAAGAGTCTTTTCTTGGGACCATAAAGGCAAACCCTCACTTATGTATGGGACCTATCAGGACATTAGTGCCAGAAAAGAATTTGACACCCAACTCAATGAAGCCAAGGAAAGCGCGGAAAATGCCAATAGGGCCAAGTCTGATTTTCTAGCCAATATGAGCCATGAAATCAGAACACCTCTTAACGGTGTAATAGGGTTTTCTGATTTGCTAATGAAAACGCCATTGTCTGAAACGCAGCTTCAATACATGAAGACAGTTTACCATTCAGCTCATTCCTTGTTAGATTTAATCAACGACATTCTTGACTTCTCTAAAATTGAAGCTGGAAAAATGGATTTGGCCCTTGATAAAGTAGATATTTTTGAATTGGGAACTCAGGTGGCTGATATCATCAATTACCAAGCGCATTCGAAGGGATTGGAACTAATATTAAACCTTTCTCCTCATTTGCCTCGATTTGTAATGGGAGATGATGTAAGGCTTAGGCAGATTTTGGTGAACCTATTAACAAATGCCATAAAATTCACTCCAAAAGGAGAAGTGGAATTAAAAGTTGAAGTTTTGGATAAAGAAATTCGAAATAATAGACCATTAAAATTCCGTTTTTCTGTTAAGGATACAGGAATAGGCATCTCTCAAGAAAATCAACTCAAAATTTTTGATGCTTTCTCTCAGGAGGATGCAAGTACTACAAGGAAATTTGGTGGCACAGGACTCGGACTTACTATTTCTAACAAGTTGCTGGGCTTGATGGGAACCAAGCTGGAATTAAAAAGCGAACAAAATAAAGGAAGCCTCTTTTATTTCGACATTGACCTTTTGTGTGAAGAGGGCGAGAAGGTAGACGCTACAGAAAACCATGGGCTAATAAAAGTTTTGGTAGTTGACGACAATCAAACAAACAGGTATCTGGTTAGGGAAATCTTAGAAATCAGAAACATTAAATGCCTAGAAGCCAGCAATGGATTAGAAGGGCTTAAGCTTTTAGAAAATGAATGGCCGGTAGATTTAATTCTAATGGATCTTCGTATGCCATTTTTAACTGGGACAGAAACAATCGAGAAAATTCGCTCATTAAAAAACCAATCCATCGCACAAGTCCCGATAGTCTTGCTCTCTAGCTCCAACGACAATGACCTGGAAAGGGACAAACTATCAAGCCTTAATGTTCACCATAGATTAATTAAGCCGATTAAAAATCATCAGATGGCTCAGTTATTCAGTAGGCTCAAAAACGCAGAATTTATTGAGGGTTCCAATATTGAGGAGAATTCTGAAAAGAATTTGGAATTTCTTACCAACCGAAATTTCAATATCCTTATCGCTGAGGATAATCCGGTTAACATGAAGCTCTCCAAAATAATTTTATCAAAAATAAGTCCAACAATAAACATTATTGAAGCAGAAAATGGGCTTATGGCTTATGAGTATGTCATTAGAAATAAACCAGACCTTATCCTTATGGACATTCAAATGCCTATAATGAATGGATACGAAACGGCTAAAGCAATTAGAACAATAGATCATGCCACGGAGGTCCCAATTATCGCTTTAACTGCCGGTACGGTTAAAGGAGAAAAAGAAAGATGTCTCGAGGCTGGAATGAACGATTACATTAGCAAACCTCTGGTTCAGGGAAAATTGACAGAAAGAATCATAAAACTCTTGATGCCAAACGAACAGGAATTGGATGAGCAGGTACCAAAAGCAAAAAAAACGAACATTATAACTAAACATTTTGATAAAATCCACCTATTAAACTTATTCGACGGTGACAAGGAGATTGGAATAGCGCTAATAAAAATCGCACTTTCAAATTTGTTGGAAAATAAGGCCAGCCTAGATGATGCCATAGCAAATAAGGATTTACCTTCATTATTAGAAATCAGTAAAAAACTCAACAGTTCTGCTGGAACAACTGGATTCTTTGTTTTATTGCAACTTACCGATCAAATAGGAAAGCAAAAAAACCAAGAAGAAGACCTATTTATCACCGGCAAAAAGATTCAGGTAGAAATGGATTACCTAATAGAAAACCTTGATTTAATAACACTTTAGTTAACTAATTATACGCTCTGGGTGGAATAGAAAAGAAAAAAAATACCTTTGTTTTATTGTTGGCTAGAAAAGGTAACCGTCAATTTTTTATTACATTTGCTTTTCCTTTGAACAAAAACCACCTAAAAATATAACATCATGCCCGAGACCAAAATTTTCTCAGGTTCTAATACGCCACTATTGGCGCAAAGTATTGCCAAAGCTTATGGTCAGGCACTCGGAGACTTAACCTTAGCTAAATTTAGTGATGGCGAAATGTCCCCCAGTTACAATGAATCTATTAGAGGTTGTAATGTCTTTCTGATTCAATCTACCAATCCTTCAGCGGATAATTTGTTAGAGCTATGTTTGATGATTGATGCTGCCAAAAGAGCAAGTGCCTACAAGGTTTGTGCTGTAATCCCTTATTTTGGCTATGCGCGTCAAGATCGTAAGGACAGGCCTCGGGTCAGTATTGCTGCCAAACTTATCGCCAACATGATCACCTCTGCTGGCGCTGATAGGATAATGACCTGTGACCTTCACGCTGGCCAAATTCAGGGATTCTTCGATATTCCTTTGGATCATTTAAATGGTTCTGCTATCTTTGTGCCCTATTTGAAAAGCTTGGATCTAGGAAATCTAATTTTTGCCTCACCAGATGTGGGGGGAGTAGGAAGAACGAGATCATATGCCAAGCATTTTGAGGTAGAAATGGTTGTCTGTGACAAGCACAGAAAACGAGCCAACGAGGTAGCTTCGATGCAGTTGATAGGAGACGTGGAAGGAAAGGATGTAGTCATGATTGATGACCTTGTAGATACTGCAGGCACAATGTGCAAAGCAGCCCAAATCATCATGGATAAAGGAGCATCGTCCGTTAGGGCCATTGCGACCCATGGAGTATTGTCTGGTAAGGCTTATGATAATATTGAGAAATCTGTTCTTTCAGAATTGGTCATCACCGATACCATTCCTACTATGCAGACATCCTCTAAAATAAAAGTACTAACTGTAGCAGATTTATTTGCCAAGGCAATACATGCTGTCACGGGAAATACTTCTATTAGTTCCCTTTTTATATAAGAATTTAATATTTTAACTTAACATAAATTATGAAATCAATTGAGATTATAGGGTTTAAAAGAGCAAATCTCGACAGAAGATCTCTTGACGCAATTCGTGACGAAGGAAGTGTTCCTTGTGTAGTTTACGGACCAGGCATTAAAGAACAAATTCATTTCACATCTCCTGCAATTTTGTTCAGGGATTTGATCTACACACCAGAAGTTCACATGGTGGATCTGAATATCGAAGGTACAATAATTAAAGCCATCTTAAGGGAAGCACAATTTCACCCTGTAAGTGAAGTATTGCTGCATGCTGATTTCTTAGCATTTAGTGATGAAAAAGCCATCAAAATGGAAATACCAGTAAGACCTTTCGGTTCTTCTCCAGGTATTATCAAAGGTGGTAAATTAGAAATCAAAGCAAGAACGCTTTTGGTAAAAGGTCTTGCAAACGACCTTCCAGACGAAATCCCATTTGATATTTCCAAGCTGGAATTGGGTAAATCAATAAAAGTTGGTGATTTGAGTGTTGAGAAATTTGAATTACTTAACAGTCCAAATGTAACTATCGCTACTGTTGGTATTCCAAGAGCATTAAGAGGTAAAAAAGGTGAAGAAGAAGAAGAAGTTTAATTGCTAACTTTATCTGAATTAAAATTTTAATCCTGTTCTGTTTTTCACGGAACAGGATTTTTTTATCTTCGTCTGTAAATAAGTTGATTCTACTACTAAATATTGCATTCCTGATTCCGAGTTATAAACTTTCCCAAGAGGTTTATAACCCAGATGATTAAAACCTGAATAAATATTAGTGAAACCGCATAGAATTATTTTGATCACCATGGTCGGACATTTGCTGTGGAAGAAGTGCATATGCCTCCTTCTAGTTACGAAATATATTTCGACTTAAAAAAAGTCAAACCACACACATGAAATACCTTGTTATAGGGTTAGGAAATATTGGCCCTGAATACGAATTGACCAGACATAATGTAGGCTTCCTCATCCTAGACAGGCTGGCAGATGAAAACAAACTTAGCTGGGAAAGTGACAGGTTAGCCTTTACTTCTTTGTTGAAACACAAAGGGCGCCAAATTCATTTGATAAAGCCGACAACTTATATGAACCTAAGTGGGAAAGCCGTCAATTATTGGATGAAAGTATTAAAAATCCCCAAAGAAAATGTATTAGTAGTCGTAGATGATATTGCGCTTCCATTTGGCAAATTACGACTGAAAGCCAAAGGATCTAGTGCTGGGCACAATGGATTGAAAAACATTGAAGAACTGACAGGGGGGCAAGACTATGCTAGGCTAAAATTTGGAATTGGTGACGACTATCCAAAAGGAAGACAAATAGATTATGTATTGGGAAGGTGGTCTAAAGAAGAAATTAATGACCTGCCAATTTTCATGGACAAGGCCATTGAGATGATCACCGCCTTTTGCACCATTGGCTTGGAAAAAACGATGAATTTTTACAATAAATAAGAAAATGACAAACATTAATCTAGGTATTCAGATCGTGCCAAAAAGCAAAACCCTGGACAGTTACCAATTGGTTGACAAGGCAATTGCGGTCATTGCTGCTTCAGGTGTGAAATACGAAGTCACACCATTCGAGACCGTTATGGAAGGACCCGAAGAAAAATTGATGGCCATTGCTAAAGAAGCGCAAGAGGCTGTATTGAATGCTGGTGCTGACGAAATTTTGGTTTATTACCGCATGCAGGTTCGCAAAGGAACTGATGTGAGCATGGAAGAGAAAACCCTACCACACAAACATTAGCCCTTGGCTTAAACCTTTTCATATTGATAAAAAAAGCCTTTCTTTGAGAAAGGCTTTTTTATGTTTATTTGGTCCAGTAATCCACTACTGTTACATCTTTAAGATGCGGCCCTAGTACGCCACCAAACTCCTTGTGAGCTGGATGAGGCAAATAAATATCTCTGTCAGCTTCACTCTCAAAAGTGAGAAAAAAGCAATGCGTTAATCCATTGTTTAGTCCTTCAGGACTATTGTTGGTTCCCCATTCAAAGTCTACTATTTGAGGTATCTTCTCCTGAAGACCAATAAATGCTTTTTCTACTTCCGCTATGTCTGAGGCGCTTGATTCTTCTTTAAAGGAAAATAAAACTACATGTCTTAACAAAGGCTTATCAGCGCTTACCGTTTCTTTCATTTCTTTGGGGTTATCGTTCGTTTCTTTATTCTCTCCCGACTGACAGCCAGCAGCCAAAATTAATATTAGTGCAATTGAAAATAATCGTCTCATGGCAGGTATAGGATTTAAGTGATGATTCTTTTGAAATGTAAAGTAAAAGAAAAATAATAAAAATGGATGCTTGACATCAAAATATGTTAGCATTAGGATTGAATTATAACCACATTTATTTTGGTTATTGCCTGCAAAAGCCTTCAAAGGCCAAGATTTGTTGTTAACCTCATTAAAAAAACCTGCACTTTTAAGGCATAAATTGAATTAAATAATATACATTTAACATGAATTATGTCGTAGAATTAATTAAAAGTGTTGTCACTTAATTGGAATTGGAGAAGGTGAACAGGTAGCCAGGTTAGCACTTCAGCAGTGTAATATTTAGCTATAAAGCCCTTGATTTTGAATTGATTGCAACATCTTCTAAAATTATTTTTAATATATGAATTTAACATAAGGCTTGTTGAATAAATAGTATAAATCTTTAACGGATATACCTAAAAAATCTTTTTTATGAGTGAAATAGGGCTTACCTATGTAGTTGACGATGATCCGCTATATAATTTTGGTACAAAAAAAATCTTGGAAATAACTTCCTTTACTAAGCAAGCTCTATTTTTCTTAAACGGTGAAGAAGCATGGGAAGACTTTCAGCAAAGAATTGAGAATAACGACCCAATGCCAGATGTTATTCTTACGGATATCAACATGCCTTTAATGAATGGCTGGCAACTTTTGGATAAAATTGGGAGCGTTTCCTATGACCACTCTATAAAAATCTTTGTGATTTCTTCTTCCATAAATCAAGACGAGATGGACAAAGCCAAAAAATACGATTATGTAAGTGATTACATTGTAAAACCCCTTACTTTGGACAAAGTAAAAACACTCAAAGTGAAAATACTCGAAGGCCAATATTGAGGGTCATCCTTTCTTAAGGCCGTTATTTCCTAACAGGTCTATTCTTCTGCCAAAGCAAAAGAATAGACCTGTTTGTAATTATAAGCAGCCTTCCCAATCTAATAAATCATTTAACTTTCCATGTGCTCAATTAAAAGGCAACCCAAGCCATTTAGCGTTGGTCTCTAAGTTTTGCTTTTTCCATCGCTTTGTACACTTCTTCCATAATATTAGTCCGAATATTCAATTTATAGATATTTCTGTTTTCCCTGCTTGGATTTACCCTGTTTGAGAGAAATACATAAACAATTTCATTTTCAGGATCTATCCAGGTATAGGTACCCGTAAATCCTGAATGCCCAAAACTTTTTTCAGAAGCACTAGGTGCTGCATTGCCATTTGGATCTCCCGGTTTATTGGCCCTGTCAAATCCCATCCCCCTATAATTTCCTTCTTCGCAGAATACACACTTGGAATATTCATGAACCACCCCAGAGGCGATCAATTGTTCCTCAGCATATAAGCCATCATAAAGGTAAAGGTGCATCAGCTTGGCTAGGTCATTGGACGTACCAAACAATCCTGCATGGCCACTTACTCCTCCTAACATGGCAGCACCCTCATCATGTACCGTGCCATGCAGCAGCTGCTTCCTGAATGCCGAATCATACTCTGTTGGAACAATTCGATCCATTTCAAAATTTAAATAAGGGTTGAAAGTAAGCGTTCCAGCCCCAATTGGCCTGTAAAGATTCTCTTTCAGGTAAGCATAAAAGCCTTCGCCAGTGATCTCCTCCACGACTTTAGGAGCAAGGATAAAGGACAAGTCGCTGTAAACATATCCCGGCTCGGCATTTAAAGGAGAGGAAAAGATTTCTTTATAAATCTTACGTTCATACTTCCGATGAATAAATAATTTATCAGCCACTTTTATAGGAAATCGTCTCGAAGAATCCATCTTCATAGTATACCACTTGAAACTTCCATTCTTCCTGACGGTTGACATCCAAAAGGGTATCCAAGAACGCAATCTTGCTTGATGGGTTAAAATATCTTTGTATACTAAATGCTCTTTGTTTGTACCTCTGGCGGCTTTAAGGTAATGTCCTAAAGTCTGGTTTTCATCAAACTTTCCTTTGCCTTTTAAATGCATAAAAGCAGCCAGAGAGGTGCTGATTTTAGTGATAGAAGCCAAGTCATACAGGTCGTCCACCCTAACTTCCTGCAAGGAATCATAGGTATGGTATCCAAAAGCTTTGTGATAAAAAACCTTTCCCTCTTTAGCCATGAGTACCTGCCCACCCGGAATAGCCTTGATTTTAATAGCCATCTGCATCATAGAATCTATGCCATCTAAGTCGCTAGAAGTCATACCTACGCCTTCAGGCAAGGTATAAGCCATTCTGATCCCCCCATCAAGTTTCAAACCATCCCCTCTGGAAAAAAACTTATTTATAGTCACGGGTAATTTACCGCTGGCACCGATACCTCCAAAGATCAATTGAGACGTAAGGTCCTGTGTCAGGGAAGTCTCCTGGTAGGCTGCAATAACTCCAGCAGCATTCTCCAATCCCTGTATTTTGCCTAGGCTATAAACATTTCCAAATACACTCACAATTACAGTATGACTTTCTATTAGCGACCTTAATAAGGTAACCATTTCAGGGCTTAGGCCAAAATTATTGTTACCCTCTCGAATACCCAGACCGTGGATCCCTACTAATACCAATTGATGATCTTTAAGATTATCTTTCAATGCATTAATGGCATCAATTCCTCCTTCTTTTGGGAATATAAAATGATCCATTGGACTGTACCTATCAAGGGAATGCTGAAATTCAGTTCGTTGGCTTGCCCCTATAGATAGACTTGCAATTTTTGTATTGGCAAGCCCCTTGATAGGAAGAACTTGTTCCTCATTTCTAAGTAGCGTCAGTGAAGCCTTCGTTAGTTTTTCAGCTAGGAAATTAGCCTCTGAATTGTTTAAATCTGCTATTAAATGATCCGTTTCAACGGGTACCCATTTATCTAGCCCCAACCAAGCCTTGGCTTTTAGCACTTTAAGCACTCTATTGTCGATTTCCTCTTGGCTAATTTCTCCCCGCTCAACAGCTGCTTTAATTTCTGTAATCGCAGCAGGTACATTCATCGTGTTTAATAGCATATCGTTCCCTGCCACCAATGCTTCAGCATCCACTTTACCGGGAGGATAGTATTTGGCTACTGCTTGCATATTCAAGGCATCTGTAAAAATAAGCCCCTCATAGCCCATTTCGTTTTTTAATAAACCTGTAACAATGGGTTTGGATAAACTGGAAGGGCTGTTTTTAGCACTGTCCAGAACAGGAATCTCCATATGGGCGACCATTATGCTGCCCAATCCCTGGTCCATCAATTTTTGAAAAGGATACAATTCCAAATCTTTTAGGCGCCTTTTAGAAAAGTTTAGCACCGGAAGCCCATAATGTGAATCCACCTCCGTATCTCCATGTCCTGGAAAATGTTTAGCAGAAGCTAGAAGGCCGTGGTCTTGCATGCCTTTCATATAGGCCAGGGATTTGCTGGTCACATTTTCTTTTTCCTCACCAAAGGAGCGAAAACCTATCACTGGATTGTTCGCATTATTATTGACATCCACTACTGGCGCAAAGTTCACAGTAATCCCTGCTCTTTTAGCTTGTCGAGCAACTTCTGCTCCCATATCATAAATTAGGCTTTCATCATTCAATCCTCCTAGGGCCCTTTGATAGGGATACCTTACTGTGCTATCAAGGCGCATCTTCAAACCCCACTCTCCATCCAGGCTCACCATCAAAGGCACCTTTGACAATTGCTGGAATTGGTTGATCATATGGGCTTGACGTACAGGTCCTCCTTGAAAAAAGATAATTCCTCCCACCCCGTATTTCTCCACCAAGCCAGCTATGGAATCCACATGGACCTTGTCTTTGTTTGAATAGGCCGGGATCATTATCAACTGCGCTATGCGTTGCTCTTTAGTTAAGGTAGCCAATACTGAATCTGCCCAATGGGCATATTCTTCAGCCAAAAAAGGTGGCCGCTGATGCTGGGCATACAGCGAAACAATGTTCAGGGAAAGCAAAATTATAATGAGCAAACCTTTTTTTGCTACTGCAAGAAAAAATCGCTTTTTAGTAGGGTTTTCTCCACCAAAAAAATTTCCGGTACTTTCTATATTATTGTACATACTTTAAATGCTATCAATTTCGGTTGAAAGATACCAATTTTGTCGCTTCTCATTAAAATGATTTAAAGAAAATGCCTATCATTGGGTATAAAAATTCTATTTTAAAAAGAGAACTATGAGTCCATTGCTCGTTTTTGGTGTAATAGCAGGTTATTTTGCACTTTTACTATTAATAAGTTACCTAACTTCCTTAAAGTCTGACAGCCTCACATTTTATACCGGAAACAGGGAATCTCCCTGGTTTTTAGTGGCATTTGGAATGGTGGGTGCCTCATTGTCAGGGGTTACATTCATTTCAGTTCCTGGAGAAGTTGGTAATACACAGTGGGCCTATTTACAATTTGTAATGGGAAATATGGTAGGATATGCTGTAATTGGATTGGTGCTTATTCCACTTTTTTACAAACTCAACCTGATTTCTATTTATGAATACTTGAAAACCAGGTTTGGGCAAAAAGCTTACCTTTCCGGTGCCACCATTTTTCTTATTTCCCAAACCATCGGCGCTTCCTTCAGGCTTTTCCTGGCAGCCACTGTTCTACAGCTGGCCTTTTTCGATGCTTTTGGAATACCCTTCTATGCCTCGGTATTGACTACAATGGTGCTGATTTGGTTGTACACTTACAAGAGTGGGATCAAAACCATAGTTTGGACGGATACCCTTCAAACAGTGTTTTTACTTTTGGCGGTCGTTATTACCATCATCGTCATTGGCCAGCACCTTGGTATCGATAGTGGTGCCCTGCTTACCATCGTAAAAGACAGCGAACTTTCTTCCATATTTGTATGGGAAGGAAATACCAGTCAGAATTTCTTTAAAATGTTTGCAGGGGGTATTTTTATTACCATTGCCATGAATGGATTGGACCAAAATGTAATGCAAAAAAACCTGACCTGTCGCAACCAACGGGAGGCACAAAAAAATATCTTTTGGTTCTCCATTACCTTTTTCCTTTCCAACCTGTTATTTCTAGGTTTAGGTGTGCTACTTTACCACTATGCGGATGCAAATGGCATTGATTTACCCAAGGCCACCGATGAGTTATTCCCCTTTTTAGCACTGAACCATTTTGGTACATTGGCAGGAGTAGTCTTCTTACTGGGAATCACTGCAGCAGCCTTCTCAAGTGCCGATTCAGCACTGACTGCATTGACGACCTCATTCTGTATAGACATTATTAATTTACCTGGCCGTCAAAACATCGATCAGGACAAAAGCAGGCGATGGATACACATTGGATTTACCTTCTTGGTTTTTTTAACCATTGTGGCATTTAATGAGGTGAACGATAGAAGTGTAGTAAGTGCGGTATTTAAAGCTGCAGGATTTACCTATGGACCATTGCTAGGACTGTTTGCTTTTGGGCTGACCAATAAAAGAGCCGTTCGAGATAAATTTGTGCCCTATATTTGTCTACTAAGTCCTTTACTTTCTTTCATACTCGACTGGAATGCTGCCGATTGGTTCAATGGTTTTCAGTTTGGCTTTGAAATCTTACTGGTAAATGCGGCTATCACCTACATTGGTTTACTCCTTTCAAGCAAAGGAGCTGTATCAGCGTAAAAGTGAAAAGGGCAACATAAACAACGCAAATATCATAGATAGCGTGAGTGTAACCCCAAATCCAAGCAATCTAAAAGGCAATAAAATCAACCAAATAAGTGGGTACAACAATAAAACGATTAGGGCAAGAGGCCAGCAAAGCACCAATAAGATGGCCCAAAGTATCATTCCGGTAAATATTCTCATGGATAAAATTGATTTTTTGAGAAGTATAATGGCCAATTAAGTGCCAAAGGGGGTAATTGGCCTTGAATAACAATTCAAGGCCATAAAGACAATTGTAATGCTTTTTTTGCTACGGTTCCGAACAGATTTATGTCCGATTATGTACGAAAATGACTTTCCATTTCGATTAAAATAATAGCATTCTTTTACCAGTCTTTTTTCCAGATTGACCCTCCATTGTATACCCGTCCCACAGGGTAACTTGTAGAGGGAATTACCATCTTTTCCATTAGCTTGTTGATTTTATTCACCAGTTCCGGATGAGCATTTGCCAGGTTATGCTTTTCGGAAATATCCTTTGCAAGATCATAAATTTCTATAGGTTGGCCTTGCCCTCTTCTGATTCCTTTCCAATTTCCAATCCTAACGGCTTGGTCATACCTAAGTCGGGTATGACCAAAATCCCAATAGAACACACGGTTATTTTCTGGAAGGGCATTCCCTTTTAAAGCCTCTACTACAGTAATACCATCCATATTTTCAGGTACAGCTGCACTGGCCAAATTCGCAAAGGTGGGTAACATGTCCTGAAAGCCAATGACTTCATTTGATTGGCTCCCATCAGGAATGACTCCGGGCCAAGAGGCAATAAAAGGCACCCTTATTCCACCTTCATACAGGTCCCTTTTGTACCCTTTTAGCTTTCCATTCGTTTTAAATCCTTTCCAAACATTGCTATGTCCTCCATTGTCTGAGGTGAAAATAATTAAGGTGTTATCTTTAATCCCCAACTCATTTATAAGTTTAACGATTTTACCCACATCCTTATCCAGCCGATAAATCATTGCTGCATATTTTTTGGCTGCCTCAGGCCAATCTTTGTCCTCATAAGGATAGGTAGAGGGAACCGTCAATCCGTGTTCATCTTCTTCCGGGGCTGAAAAATGGGGAAGTGTATAAGCTGCATAGAAAAAGAAAGGTTTCTTACTATTTTCACGGATAAAGTTTAAAGTAGCGTTAGTAAGAATATCATGACTGTAATGGTTTCTTAGGATGGGATTATCTGTTAATAGGATTTTCCAATCATCATGATCCAGGTAGCTGGGATAATAAAAATGAGCATGGTCCTGATTTAAATAACCTGTCCAGGTATCGAATCCCATGTTGGTGGCTCGGCCGTCCGTTTGGGCATCTCCTAAAGACCACTTCCCTACTCCCCCTGTCTTATACCCCGCATTCTTTAATACCTGGGCTAAGGTCACATCCCCTTCCTTTAGATAAGTTGGATAATGCGGTACATTGTCCCTCGCTACTGTATGTCCATTGTGCAAGCCAGTCATTAACACAGATCTGGAGGAGGTACAAACCGGCCCACCGGCATAAGCTTGACGAAATATCATACCAGCATTGGCCAAGGCATCTATATTTGGAGTTTGAATTAATTCCTGTCCATAGGCACCCAAATCTCCGTATCCCAAGTCATCGGCCATGATGAAAATAATGCTTGGCTTATCTTCATTACTGATTTGCTGTGCAGTGGTGGGTTGGAATGCTACCGCTAAAACCAATAGCGCCAGACCCATAATTTTCTTTCGTAAATGCATCAATATATTTTAATAATGGATTGTTTTATTTCCCCTCTAATACCCCAACGGGTATCAGGGCTAGATCAACAACAATATACCAATTCTGGTTGGATGATTGGGAACACAATTGTTCCGTTTCTCAGGCCATTATATCGACCAGATAAAATCCACCCTATTTTAATACCCATAAATCCGGAAAGTTCCTCCTTCCAAAGCATTAAATCTCAAAAAAAAAGAATATTTATAACACTACCTCAACAAAACCCTTATCCCCTACGTCTTGAATTAAACGAAAAATAAAATAGCCATGAAAAATCCATTTACCCTCCTACTTATAGCCCTAATTTTTATCGTTTCCTGTGTAGAAGACCCCCAACTTTCTGCCTCTGAAACAGGTCCATTGCCTATAGGCTCATGGAGTAACGTCTCCTACAATGAAAATGGAATGACTTTGGAAAAAGTGAACAAATTGGCGGAAAATACTTATGGCTATCGTTTTCTTAATAATGGCACTTTCATTCACCGTGCCAATAGTGGCTGGTGCGGCACCCCTCCTATTGTCACAAGTGACTTTCAAGGCAGTTGGACTAAAAATGCGGATGTTATCAGCATTCAAGGGACTTTCTGGGGTGGTGAAACGCTAGAAGAATGGGAAATAATTGCTTCAGACAATAATATGCTAACCATCAAAGTGCTGAAAAGCGAATATGAGATGGAGCAATAAATTTTGGGTAAGTAGAAATTAACTTTTTTAACTACTCCCTATTTTACTTTTCGGAGAATGGGCGGATTCAGATCCCTACCAAAAAGGCCGAAGCCGTCAAATCATCAATCCTGATATTTGAGCGCTTTTGGCCTCAATTTATAGAAGATATAAATGACCATTACTATAGTGTTCTATTGTTAGAAAACATTATTTAAAGTATATTAAGCCAATATTTTTCTTCGATAGCTTTCTTGAATAGAACCATTCTAAGAGCTACTTAGGCTAAACCAAATAGGCAATAAACAAAAATCTCAGATGACGCTACCACTCCGTCCAATTAAAGTATTGTTTTCACTTTCTGTCCTTATTTTCTCTCTTGTTACCTTTGCAAATGCGCAAGATGGCACGGTCATACATGTCTGGCCAGACAAAGTACCGGGAGAAACAGCCCCAAAACATCCCGCAGTCGTCACCGATAACAACAGTGGAAATGTTACCCGGCTGACGGATGTTACAGATCCAACTTTAAAGGTATTCTTGCCGGACGCAAGTGTAAACAACGGGGCAGCAGTCATTGTATGTCCCGGAGGAGGCTACCGCATTTTGGCCATCGATAAAGAAGGACATGAAGTGGCCGAATGGTTAACCACCTTAGGCTACACTGCCTTTGTTTTGGAATACCGGGTACCGGAAAAACAGGATGGCGCCTTGAATGACATACAGCGAGCCATCAGAATCGTAAGAAGTGGCGCAAGTGACTGGAAAGTGGACCCTGATAAAATCGGTGTCATCGGATTTTCTGCTGGAGGAAGCTTGGCCGCCCGTGCCGGTACAATGTATAGCGAAGACTCCTATAGCCCAGAGGATGCCATAGATAAAGTTTCTTCCAAGCCTAATTTTGCCATGTTGATCTACCCTGCCTACCTGGACAAAGGAGAAAACAGAAGCTTAACCCCCGAGTTGAAAATAGACGACAACACCCCTCCTATGTTTCTTTTTGCTACAGCTGACGACACGCATGCCAACAGTGCGCTAGTAATGGCCACCGCTTTGCGGGACAAAAAAGTACCTGTCTCCTTACACCTGCTACCCAAAGGAGGGCATGGGTATGGGCTTAGACCTGGCAATCCGGCTGGCGAAACCTGGCCAAGCTTGGCTGAAAAGTGGCTTAAAGAGATAATTAAATAGTCAAGGAATGAAATAGCGCTTTCATCAGCCATTAGTTTGTTATTGACCAATTAAGGTATAAAATACATACAGCCTAAACTTCAATTATTAAAAGGAGTCTGCTTTTGTTAAAACTCAGATGAACGAAGTCGATGATTCAGATAGGCCTTTATTACCCATTTGGATCTTTAATTGTCAGGAACATTATACTTTTTGGAGGTACTTGAATCGGTCCGGGAGTTAAAACCTCCCCTTTGATATCAGGCAAGGAATTATCTGAATTAAGCTGGAGAACTTTCCCGTTTAATTTAACTTCTTTGGCCAGCAAATCATCGGCGGTAAGCAGGTATTGCTCGGAAGGAGCAGGTATTTCAAAAGGGGATGGTATATCACTGGGGTTGACAATTAATAGGGCATACCCTTTGGTCTCACTTTTGAGGTTATGGACAAAAACATCGAGTCCTTCTACAGGGGACTTGGCTTGGTACACTTTAGTACCCATAAATTGGTTCCAAAGTAAGGCTGTCCAATAATTAGGCCGTGGCCTGTGGGTATCCTGTTCCAACAGGGCATATTCACTGGCAGAAAGGGTGTTGTGCATGACCACTTCTACCCCATTTTTAGCCAACCTCCCCAGTTGCTCTGCATACCGGAACGAATCAGTATAGGTGGCAGCCCAGGGATTGCCACCACAGGCAGCTTCTGCAGTTTCAGTCAGCCATAAAGGGGCATCAGGCATATAGTTATTTCTGGCCTCCTTATAATATTTTAAGCCTACTTCTGTTTTTGCAAGCCAATCTTCATTAAAGGCATTTTCTGGCTTTAGCTGCCCATGACAACGTTGAGATACTCCACCATAAAAGTGATAGGTAAATATATCGAATTCGGGTCGGGGTTCGGCTGTCAGGATTTTATCCGTAGTCATGGTCGTATCGATCCCCGGCATCAGTCCTCCTTCTCCAGTAGATCCCGGCCCCATAATTTTCATGTTTGGTGCTGCTGTTTGCAAAAAGGATTTGAAAGCGACAAAATCTTTAGCGTATTGGGCAGCATCATACCCTTCAGGAACTCCACCATGACTGGCGTGGGATGGTTCGTTGAACATTTCGGCGGCATAAATTTCTCCTCCTATCGAGTGGGTATATTCAAGTAACGGCTTGACTTGGGCTGGTGTCCAATTACCTTCCTCATCTCTCATTCCGGCACTAATAGCAAAAGAAGTAATCAATTTGGAACCTGTAGCTTTGCAAAAATCAATCACCCCTTTCCATTCTTTACGGGTGAGCACATTTTCATATCCTACAGGGGGCTGGGTTAATTTCGGTTGATCATTGTTCTGAAAATAGGTAGTATTGGCCCAGGTACCACTTACCCGCACATACATTGGCCCCAAACCTTTTGTCAAAGTACGCAATTTTTCATCATACAAGTCTATAGAAGGGATGGATCGCTTCAAGGCAGAAAATCCTTCTGCACGTACTTTGGCAGTATCGATCAGGTGGTAAGGCACCCAAAAATCCCCTCCTACAACCTCACACATTTCCACATTGACAGATTGGTAACGTACCTGCACTTCAGCGATTTGTTCCAATTCCAATAGACTTGTCAAGTCTATTTCATCCCTTCCCTCCTTGGCAGAATTGCAGGATAACCCTGGAACCATAAGTATCAATAAGATAAATAATATAGTGTTTTTCATATCAAAAGCTGAAGGTGAATTGAAGGCAAAAATAATTTATTTTTATTGTATAAAAAAATATACAATATATTTATTTAGTTTTAATCTTTTACTTTTGTTATTTAGTAAAAATTATAATTAACCGCTAATGGACCTATTGAACAGTAAAAACTATATCCCCCAGGTAGCCGTTGATTTTGTGGTATTTGGTTACGAAAATCACCAATTGAAGGTGTTGGTCTCCAAATTAAATTTCCAGGGTGATTTTTATACCTTACAAAGTGGTTTTATTAAGCAGGAAGAAGATCTTGACGATGCAGCCAAGCGAATCTTGGAAGAACGTACAGGAATTAAAGGTATTTATCTGGAACAATTCAAGGTTTTTGGAAAGGCCAATCACAAACGAAAGGAATTCATTGATGAATTAATCAGTAGCAATTTTTCCTATAGTGAGGCATCTCATAAATCCAACCTTAAAGCCTATAAATGGTTCATCAAGAGGTTTCTGTCCATTGGCTACTATTCTCTGGTCGATATGAAAAAAGTGATTCCAAAACTGACTTCATTCGATGCGGAAATCAATTGGTATTCCGTACATGAGGTTCCAAAACTTATCATGCATTATGATGAAGTCCTTGCTGAGGCTTTGGATGCGATCAAGGCTGACATAGACCAAAAACACAATGCCTTCAACTTACTTCCAGAAAAGTTTACGATGAAGGAAATCCAGCAAGTTTATGAAACGATTTTTGACCACAAATACATTCGAAGTAATTTTCAGAAAAAAATCCTTGAAATGAATGCTTTGGAACGTCTGGAAAAGAAATATACAGGTGCTAAAAACAAGGCTCCCTACCTTTACAAATTGAAAGAAACGCAATAAAAACCTTGGCAAAACGCTGTTTCTTAAAGAAAATATTTGATTAGTTCGAGGTAAGTGATTCCTCTAGATGCTTTTAGTTAATGACAAGCTTTTAGCTGATAACCTATTTCATAGTTGCTCTAAGATTTAACCTTGGGCGTACTTATGACTTGTGTAGGATTTCAGAAGGACCTTTTGCTGTTCGTTTGGTCTAATGGTTCTAAAAATGCCGTAGAATATTATATTCAGCGATTTGTGGCGCAAGTTTGTAGTTAGAAACCCTGTTCCTACTTAAATAGGTAATGATAAATTAAATCGCAAAGGCAATCCTGACAAAGTAAATCATATAGCGTTCTCCCAAAAATGTTAATTGTTTAAAAATTAGACTCGGATTTTTAAACCTTGGCAAAACATTTGTGCCCTAACAATTCATTCAAATTTACCCAAAAGAATTGTCCAATTTAATCCTTTTGGCAAACCTGATAGCGAAATTTTACACTTTTAAAATTTCATAGCGACAATCTGAAATTACCCTACTGGGTCCTTTAACCCCAAGATAACCGGCAGGTTTATGGCTACAAACCTAAAGCTATACCTGCCTTACCGCTCAAGTCGCTTTTTTGCTCATCAAAAATAATTCAACCGAACAAAAATCAAATAGATTCATGGAGAAATTTGCGACATTTGAATTTTTTAATGCCTTGCTACTGATTACCCTTTTCCTCTTTATTGCCTATGTGCTTAAAGAGGCCTTTCTAAAAAAACTAATGATCCCGGCCTCTTTAATTGGAGGTGTATTGGCACTCCTACTCGGGCCAGGCTTGCTGGGCCCCCTTATCTCCAAAAGTATCGGAATAAGTGCCCTTCCTAAGGGTTTGCTACCAGAGGCGAGTATAAATATTTGGAAGGATTTTCCTGCCTACTTGATTGTAGTGGTTTTTGCGGGCCTATTCCTGGGCAAAAACATCCCCAACTTCAAGACCATCCTAAATAAAAGCATGCCCAATCTATGCTTTGGTTACACCCTAGCCCTTGGTCAATATATCGTCGGTTTGCTTATTGCTATACTACTGCTCAAGCCGATGTTTGACATCGATGTAGTTTCAGGTGCTTTGATTGCCATTGGTTTTCAGGGAGGCCATGGGACGGTGGCCGGCTTAAAAAACACCTTCTCTGCCATAGACTTTGAACAGGGAGTAGACTTAGGACTAGGAATTGCCACCATCGGACTTATATCGGCCATTATTTTTGGTACCATTGTGTCCAATATCAATGGTAAAGAAGAGTCCCACGACATGAAAATGTCGGACAATGGCGAGGAAAATCCCAACTTGGAAAAAATAAAGAAAGTTTCCTTTCCTTTACAAATAGCCATTGTAGGGGTCACCATAATTTTAGGCTGGTTGTTTTTAAAGGGGCTCTCCTATGGAGAGATGGCCCTATTTTCTCAGGAAGAGTCAAAAATAAACAAGTTCATTCCTTTGTTTCCCGTGGCCATGCTTGCCGGTTTAGCGGTACAGGTAATGGCCGAAAAAAGCAAACTAACAGGCTATATCAGCAGAAAACACATCAACCACATTACCAACCTCTCACTTGACCTGCTTATTGTGGCTGCCATAGGTAGTCTTTCCATTAAAGCCCTGACAGAAAACCTGGCCCCATTGTTAATTCTTGGCGGTGCCGGTGTAGGCTATAATATTGCCATCTATTTTTTAATGGGAAGCATTTTCTTCCCAAAAGAATGGCGTCTAAGGGCTTTGGGAGAATTTGGGCAATCTACTGGTACTACGGCCATTGGACTGATTTTAATCAAAAGGGCTGGCAATAAAGCAGAAAAATACACCTCCACCTTTAGCTATAAACAACCCCTCTATGAACCCATCGTAGGCGGCGGGATTGTTACCGGCATAGCGCTTCCGCTGATCAGTAATGTGGGAGTTTATCCCTTTATTGGAGGCATGGCGCTATTATTAGGTATCCTATTGTTACTCTATTTTAAGTTTTACAAATAGCTATACAACTTATTTTGGGTTAAAATTAACTTCTGTAACCATTGTCACCACTTTGAAAAAGTTGTCTTTTTATCTTTGGATCAGAAATAATGGAAAGCATGGTCAACAAAGAAGTAAATACAGTTAAGAATCCTATCAATAATTGGACAATGGTGCTGATCATGTGCGCATGGTTAGGACTGGCGCCTTTTTTTCCGGAACCGCATATCTGGGGCAAACTTAAATGGATAGCAGGAGGTGCCAATGGCATGAAACTCATCGATTGGGGAGATTTTATTATGCATGGTTTCCCATGGTTTTTATTGTTCCGCCTTGTTTTTCTTAAATTCAAACCGAAGGGAGTAAAGGTTTAATCATGCTCAGGCTCAAACAAAATAGGAGAATTTGCTGTAGCAAATTCTCCTATTTTGTTCAATTTACAATTATCCGCTATTAATGGGCAATCATCAATTTGTGTCTTTCAATAGCACCGTTTTCAAATAAAATCACAACCAAGTAAAATCCTCCCGCCAGCTTGTCAGTCTGGATCGTATACTCACCTGGCCCCGAAAAATCTGTATTTGTGGTTAATGCCTCGATGAGATTTCCATTAGAAGAAAAAATCTGGATGCTGAATTCACCCTGATTTTTATAAATCGTAATTGTAGCTTCTTGATCTGCAGGATTAGGATTAAGACTTGAAGGCAAGTTTACATAATCCATCAATACCTCTTTAGTATAACCTTCACTTAAATCATTTAAAGTTCTCAGGTTAGCAGTTTCCAAAACAGTGGTATTGTTCTGTGCCACAAGCCCAATTCCTGAAATTGTTGCACTGTTTATCGAGGCAAGCAAATCAATATCCAAAATACCATCCTCAACCTGAATGTCTTCAAACTCAAGCACCAAAGCCCCATTGTTAGATTCATTAAATAGGTCCAACTGATTTTTTACCACATTTCCCTCTAGTGAAATATTAAATACGCGCCTTCCTATTCCCGTCGTTGAAATTTTTTTCCCAAAATACAATTCATTGTGGAAAGTAAATACTGTGTACAAACCATTGGGAACAGGAATTTGATAACTAAACTGTGGCCCAAACCTGTGCGTTTTAAACAACTCGTGAGCACTCAAATCATCAAATCGGGAGCTGTTTGAGCTTGTATAATAGGAATTTTTAAGATCGGAATCGAAGGACTGCTCCTCATATAGCAACTGCGGGCCACCTGTATTTACAAAGTAGGAAAACTCAATTTGGGGATCTTCTGGATCTAAAATAGGCACATCCGCACCTTGTGGTAAAATGGCAAATCCCGAAATCGTTGCATTGTTTGAGGTAGCAGTTAGAATTAATTCTATTTCTCCATTAACCACCTGAACGTTCTCAAAGATTAAGGTTGCCTCTTTATTGTCGTACTCCGAAAATAGATCCAGGTTCTCTTTCACTGTATTGCCCTGAAGTGCAATGGAAAAAACCCGCTGCCCTGCTCGTTCAGATCCGGAGATTTTGCCGAAATAGGTTTCATTGTGATAGGTAGCTACCGTATAACTACCATTTATAACAGGTATTCTGTAAACAACACTTTGCCCATAACGATGGCTTTGGAAAAGTGCTGATTCACTCGCCACACTGTATTGACTGGTATTTGAACCATTGGCAAAATAATTGGTAGCAAAATCCGACTGGAATGTTTCGCCTTCAAGACTTACAGCATCTGAACTTCCTGTATTTACAAACATCGATGGTTGGGCAGGTGGAGCAGCTTCCCAATCGCTTTTTACAACAGAAAATCCTGAAATAAGCGCATTGTTTATTGATGCATCTAAGCTTAGCGTTAAAAGTCCATTGTCTACAATAATCTTATCAAACTGTAGTACCCCTTCATTATTGCCGAACGTATTGAATAAGTCTAAATTTCTTTTCACTTCAACTCCTTGAAGTGAAATAGAGAATACCCTACGTCCTGATTCACCTGGACCATTTACTCCATAATAGGTTTCCTTATGCATTGTACTAACCACGTACTGGCCATTCGGTACAGGTATTTGAAATGTAACCTGGGCACCGAAAACCACCGTATTGAACAATTCCCCTGCCCCTGCACCCGGAAGTTGGCTCGTAGAAGCGGCAGAAGGAATTACATTGGTTTCGCTTAAAGGTAAGTATGGAATACCTGAGGATACTGCAATACTGCTACTCCCCAAATTCACGAAAAGTCCTTCCTCTGCAAGAACAGTTACTTTTACTTCCTTTGAAGACTCGTTTCCATTATTATCCACCGCATTGAAAGTGATCAGGTTTTCACCTAAATCTTCGAAGGAAAATTCAGATTTGGAAATATTCATTTCAAGTATTCCGCATATATCAGTACTGGCTCTGTCAATATCCTCAGGTAGAATTGTGGCTATTCCATCTTGATTCAAATAGACTTCGATGTCCTGAGTAACCAAAGTTGGGCCCATTTCATCTGGCATTATCACTATCTGAACCTTTGAGCTTTCACAACCATCAATAGATTGGCTAAGGAAATAAATGCCACTTTCTACGGGAGTAGAAAGGTCCAACTTCTCACTGTCAGTTGGATCAAGGTACCAATTTAAGCTTGCACTTCCGTCAGACAAATCCTCCAATAATGCTCCTTCGCAATAGAATATAGCTTCGGAGGACGGCGGAGGTGTAAGACAAGTCGAAGAGGTAGAAACCCCAGTAACCATAATATTATTTAAAGTAACCCTGTCCCCCTCATCCACAAACATATTTGCACCCTCGAAACGAATTCGGAGTTTTAAATCCGGATTGTCAACCGCTAGCGGTACCTCAGACAGATTAAATTCAAATACTTTATATTCCTCGAAGAGGTCTTTGTCTACTTCAGCCATTCCAGCCGCACTATAATTGCCAGATAATGTATCTAAATATTCCAAGATGACACGTTCCGCAGCCCCTTCGTCGATTGCAGCAAAGGAAACTTTAATGCTTCTATAGCCGAGCGTAGACACATTTATATTTATAATATTTTCACTATTTTCAGTTTTAAATGCTTGCTTAATTTGAATGCCACGCATTTTGATAGCCCCATAGTCAAGTCCTTCATTTGCGTCTGCCTGGTAATTTAGGGGAGTAGGCGAATTCCTTCTTTCCATGGAAGATTTACCCCAGTTTGGATGGTCTTCTGTAAACGGATAGCCAACCAAAGCAGACGCATACTGAATTTCTCCAGGCACCTCTGAAATACTGTAGGTAGATTGGAGGTTTTCCAAAGGGGTGTCATTGGCTATATTGGTATCAAATAGCCAAAAATAAAGGATCTCAGATTGGTTTTCAGGTATTTCTTCAGGGGAAAAATTGGCTATGATATTTAAATCGGAAGTAGGCGTAATGGATATCGTGGGCTCCGAGCTTTCTACATCTCCCGACCAATGACTAAATTGAAACCCAGGTTGAGGAATTGCAACCAAGGAAACGGGTATCCCATCAAAATATTTTCCTGACCAGGGGTAAGGGGCATTGGAAACCCCAGGAGTCTCTGAATTGATAGGTGTGCTGTTGATTTTTATATATCCTTGTTCTACATCTGAAACATTTAAACCTACAGCATGTGTACCATCAATCCCAAAATAATCCATCAAATGACTCATTTGATGTTCAGGCCTATTCACTGCAAACTCCTTCACCACATTAATATTAGACTCCCAATTAGACAATGAAGTCCATCTTTGTCTGTGTGCAGGAATCTCAGAGGCTATTTTGGAAGACATCTCATCAATGACTGCGTGAAGTCTTTCAGGCAGCATTGCCGTGTTAATTAAATCGGCAAACCTGTTGATGAATTCATTCTTGAATCCTTCGTTCATCAACAGCCTCCTTAAGATTAAGGTACTCCATGTTTTTGATCCAGTTGGATTGGTGGCATGTGCCAGGGTATTCGATGTAAAGGATCCGTTCAAACCAAACCCAACGTCTGTATCAAACATCATCCATCTCCATCTTCCATCTTGCCCTAGAGGTGCTTCAGGATTGTATTCAGGAATCCTTTTCCGAAAATACCTCACGTTGTTTTGCGGCCAGTCATCATTGTTAAAATAGATTTCAGCTACCTGGTAGTCAAGAAAATTGTCAACATCCATCAGAGTGTTGACATAATCGAAATTTTCTTCAATTGATAAATCACTTGTGGCAATAAAATTTCTCATTGAGAGATAATGGTCATTTTCACCCTCTTCTACTGCAGCATCATTTTCTAAAAGATCAAGGTCAAATTCTCCTATACCATATTTTCTTTCCAGAAAATGTCTATCATAGCGCTCACGGAAATTTGCCATGCCCCAATACTCCCCATTCAAATAGACGACGGCAGGCTGGTATTTTTGGGTTTCGAAGGTTAAGTGGCTAATGGATTCTTGCATGAAAGCATCCCTAAAAAATGTCAGGTTCCTATCATTCCCAGAATTCCTAAGAAGGAGTCGTTTGAAACTATCGAATTCATAGTTATCAAAAATTGGGTAATCAAAGGTGTTTTGTTCGTCGTAATCAGACCGGGCATATAACCGGAATGTCTTGTTCGCAAGTTCTCTACTGAACCCTCCATGGAGTCTAAGACCAATATTTTGATCGAGTACTAACTCCTTATCTACAAAAAGATGAAAACTGGCAGGCTGCTCCGTTTCGTTACCACTTCGGCCATAATTCGCCGGTCTTCCACCATGGGCAATGAGATCGGGGTTCTGTTCTCTCCAGTTGACAAAATCTTCACCAGCCACCATGATGCCTTTGTAAAAATCAAACAATCCGTCTTCGCTTAAATTGAGGGACACAACCGGCAAACTATGGTCAAACCCGCTTGCACCAGAAACAAAATAAGTAAAGGTATTTGTTTGGCTTGACAAGTCATCTTTATACGCTTTCGCCCTCACCACCATTGCTTTTTTGTTTAGAGCCGTGGGAAGGTACCAGGTAGAATGGTTATAGGTAGTTGATATGGCGGAGAGTTTATTGGGCTCGCCACTGCGGTCATTAACTTCAATAGGACTTGAAAATGAGTGAGAAACAAAGGATTGGTCTAGCAATGGACCAAGTGTTTGACCTGGATGCTGCGGGTATTGATTTACATATTGATAAGAGGTACCAGAAAGGTTTTCAATGTCAGGTTCGGAACCATCGACAGTGTAAATAATGGTCGCTCCAGGAGTTTCTGAGGTAAGAGACAGTAAAAAAGGCTCATTGTAATACCCCGAAGGATGAGAAGATACCGGCGGAGACAATAAGGTTCCGACTCCTGATTCAAGGTTTTGACCATTTGGTGTAGGCGTATCAAAAAATTGTAAAGTCCCTATTCCATCAGGTTGTCTTCCATAAGAGAAATTTGTGGGAATTGGGATACCTGGAATTATATCAATTTGTTGTCCTTCAGGATCAGTCAAGACGACATCTTCACCACCAGCACTAATGCCATAACTTGTGTGTAAGGGCTCCCCATCGATTTTTCTATCTTTACTTGAAGCCCAAACCAATAAATAACTATTTGGTAATATGAAAGTGGTAGGAAATGCCCATTTGAAGGGCGAAGATGGATTGTCTGACAATCCATATCCGGTCAGGTCAATGACTTCAGACCCATAATTATAAAGCTCTATCCAATCGCTATAATCTCCATCATTGTCTTCAATAGTCGAATTTGATGCCATGATTTCATTGATAGCAATAGATTGACCCATTGATATCGAAGATGAGGTGACTAATAAAAATAACCCCAAAAGAAAGTTTACACCTATAGCTTTACTCATAACAGAAACATTTATTATATTAAAATTTGCCTTTCACATTCATTAAAACGTAGCTAAAGTATAAACAATTTATAAATTGACAAGCATTTATCCTATAATTTTAGTCTAATTTATATTGCAAAAATCAAATACAACAATAATAAATTTCTGACAGGATCAATAAATTAATATTTCCTTTTGATACGTTTTTGTAAAATTCTAATCAATTATCATAGCGTATTCAATCCATTTTATTACAGGTTATACTAAAATATTTTAGAGAGCTGAATAGAAAAATAGTGAAGTTAAAAACTAGACCTGCTTTTTTGGTTCATCTTAAAATCCGACTTACCGGTAGGAATTGTCATTTCCACCTGATAAGGCGGACAAAAATTTAGGTAATATTGGAATATACCCCTTCAGTGAGAAGTAAAATTTCATTGTTGGTAGGATCTAGCATATTTTTAAACCTATACTAAAACGCTATTCAAATTGGAGTGGCATAACAGAACCCTGAGCAGAATCGAAGAGGTAGGTATTTCGGATAGGTTAACCTAAGGCTTCGGCTCCGCTCAGCCACCGTGCTTCGGCTCCGCTCAGCCACCGTGCTTTGCCTCCGCTCAGCCGCCGGTGCATGGGATTTGCAAATGAAATGAAAAGCATGACGACTACAAAGGAGTATAGCTATAAATGGATGCGGTGGATATAATAACTAATGGAGAAACTAAGTCGCCAGATTGGTGCCTTAAAAATGCCCTTTTGACTTTTTTTTAACGTTCTGGCGTGCCAAATCTTATGGGCATGCGCATAGCAATTGAAATGTTTTCACCGTCCTTTTGGGCAGGTGTCCATTGATGGGGGTAATCCCTAACCACCCGTAGGGCTTCTTGGGCCAGGGAGGGATAGACTTGTTCTGGATTCATAATTTCTGGATTGACGATGTTCCCCTCTTTATCCAACCAAAAGTAAATGTAGACCGTGCCACCCTTTCCCCTGTACAAGGCATTCAGCGGAAATTCTAAATTCTTAGCCAAATAATTATTCCAACCTACCATCCCTCCGTAAGGGATGGGCATAACTCCTTCAAGAGCAGCTGGAGGAGCTGTAGGTTTTCCTTTTTCATCAAAAAACTCGGCTTTTTCTTCTTCCCCTGACTTGGATACCCTCCTTGATTTCACAAGACCATTGGGATAAAAACCAATTTCAAATTCATATGCCAAAACAAAATCCTTTTCCCTGTAAGATGTTACATTGCCCAATGAATCATATATAAATGTTTTGAGCAGGGTTTCTTCCTTTTCCTCATCAAAATAAACTATTTTCTTACTGTAAATACTGTGGTCCAGGGTATATATCCCTGCCACCAGGCTGTCTTGATTTTCAAAAGATTGCTGGTAATATTTTGCTTGGTATTTTGTGGTATCCGAAATGGGGAACTGGAACCTGTTCAAATAGCTAAATTCCTGGGTCTGGGCATCGAGTGACAACACCAGACACAGGGTAAGAAAGGAAAATATAAACGATCTAAATATAAAACATATCATGTGCTTAAATTTATGTTTTAATAGACAAACAATATAAAAATACTAAATTATACTTAAAAACCAACTTTATTAAATACAAATCGGTGTTTACCAAATCATTAATTACAATAAGCTTCTTGTTAGTTAACCAACACGGATATATGAGATTGGAATGAACAAAGCTAATAGAATTGTTTCCTGCGTAACAATATGAACCAGAGACTTGATAGAGCCGTTTGTAGAAATTTTTAAAGTCTATTGAGATGGATTACTGGACCCTGAGCGGAGAGGAGTAGTTATTTAGGATGCGATAACCTATGGCTTTGGCTCCGCTCAACAGGTAGTCTGCTGGATTTGCAAATAGAATGAAAAGGATAACGACTTCAATGGAAAAAAGGAATTCAAGGGTATGGTAAATGCTACCCATAGTGGGGGCAGTTTTAAGCCACAGGATAAAACTGATTTCATCGATTAAAATCAATTTTTAATTTGAAAAAAACCAATAACTTGTTACAATTTGGAAAAACAGTTCGACTAAATTTATTCAAACAAAAATACCATGAATAAAATAGTAATAATAGGAAATGGGTTTGACAAGGCACATGGTTTACTTACTGGTTATGCAGATTTTATCGAGCACTTAAAAGATTCTATCGCATATTACAAATCAGAGGGGGATAGACATAAATTAATTAGATGAGCCGGATCATCTCTCTAATGGCACCTGATTCGTCCAGCGAACCTTTTCTTCTTTCCGTTAAACACCGTTTCGCTACCAAAACAGCACCGAAGGGTGGTTGGAAACCTCTGCTTACTCAGCGATTGCGGAAGACCTACTACCATCTTTTATACAACATGTCCTTGATTTACATCTAGGACTTCACGACATACTTACACCTAGGTGAGATATAAAATCTGGGTCCAGAAAACAAGTCACATGTCTTCGCAACCAACGACGCATTCATCAAGGCGTCAAAACTTAAAAGTATCGCTGCGTTGTAAAACAAAAAGCCCGATATTTCTATCAGGCTCTTAACAGTTTTATTCTCCAATTTTAAAACGAGCTAATAAAGAAGTATAAACCTGCCAAAAAAGATACAATTCCAGCATAGTATATATTGACATTTCCCATGTGAAAATCTTCCTTATTATATGCCTTATCTCTAACTTGAATAATAAAAATAATTATTGAAATGAGAATAAGTAACACTCCAATAAGCATGTTGAATACATCCATAGGTTTTACTTATTTTTCTCGTTATCCACACTTGTAGTAATCTCATAAGTCCAATCGCTTAGCATTTCCAATCCTTTAACTAATCCCTGCCAAACATTATTTGCCTCTTTACTCAGGCTTTCGGAACCAACAGCTTTAAATCCTCCTTTGGATAGTTTACCAAAAGCAAATCCTTTCCCTATTTCGTAGCCTGCATCTTGTAATGTCAGATCCCCCGTTGATGCTTTAAGTGTTCCCTCCATAATACTTCCTGCTTTAGAAATCGTACTTCCAATCGCAGTAATTTCAGGCTGGACAGTTGCAATTCCGGCAACCTCTATAGCTGTACCAAAATCCTGTACTACCTGTGATCCTAGCAGGCCTCCTTGTACAGAGGCCTCTTTCAAGCCTGATGCTACTGCTGCTCCATCATTGACAATAGAGACCGTTGACATAAGCGATACTTGAGAATTACTGAGTTGGGATGAGTATTCTGAGTTTATATTACTAGATTGTCCAGTCAATAATCTTTGAGAGGGAGCTTGAATATTGTTGGAAAACTGTGAAAAAATCATACTCGCCATCATGTAATAATATGAACCGGGACAAAAAACACACCTTCCATCCGGATCATTATATCGTATCGGATTATTCCACATTGCAGCATAAGGACTCTTATCTATCTGGTTCGGATGATCAGCCAAAGGATCCACAACTCCCCACCTTCCCAAAACCGGATCATACATCCTGGCTCCGTAATCATAATATTCAAGGCCACTTTCCTCAATTGGTTCCTTGCCATTAAACAAGTACTTATTCGCCTTAAATCCTCCATACTGATATCCCAGCCCAGTCAGCTCAAGCCCCCAAGGATCATAATGCGTCTCCTGAATTACAATTGAAGGTGTTCTTGAAATACTGAAGTCATCGAACCAGACGTCTTCGGCTGTTTCGTTAACTACTACGGTTTCCATGTATCCCGCACGAGAAATATACAATTTTTCTTCCAAAATTTTAAGTTGATTTGCTTCAAATGAAGTACTGTTGTAAATCTGAGACTATTATTCATCGATCTCTATCAAGGGATAAAAAAAATGAATATGGCTTTGGTTGGTCTTAACCAATCCTCTAAATTTAATTTATTAAACTTTTCTACTCTTACATAACCAATTTAATTCCTATTTTTTTATATTTAAGTAATAAATCAGGATTGAATAAACTTTAAAATATTGTCCTCATAAAACTAAATAGAAGTCATTCACATTCTAAGTGTCAATTATTATATTTACTAATGAAGCATATACTTAACCTAATAGTCATAAGCCTTGCCATTTATAGTTGTAGTGATGCAAACTCCCAGTCGGGAGAACCTCTAACTCCTGAAAAAATAAATGAGCAATTTTTTGATCTTTATGACTCAAAAGGAATAAGTGAAGCTTTAGAGTTTATTTTTTCCACTAATGACTGGATCAATGAAACACAAACCTCAGAAGTAAAAAACAAGCTGGTTGAACTAACAAAACAGTTAGGAGATTATCAAGGACAAGAAGTTGTTTCCAAAAGAAGTATAAGCGAAGACTATCTCCTATATTCATTCCTAATAAAATATGATCGACAACCTATCCGGTATCTGTTCATTTATTATAAACCAAAGGACAAGTGGCAGTTACAGAATTTTCAATACGATGACAATTTAGAAACTGAATTAATAGAAGCCGCCAGTGCTTATAGGCTCACTGAAAACCTACCAGGCAATGAATAATGAGGAACTTTTTCTATATGAAAGTAACCACGTCTACTCTCACCTGTTTAAATATTTATTTCTTTACATCTTTTTAATGGACATTAAATGTCAGACTTATTCCTTTATTTTAATTGTATGATTATACACTTGCTCTGTCCACATTAAACTATCTCCTTCAACCGGCTCATACTCCAGCAACATATCAAACCCCACCCAAGTCTTTTTAAAGTTAGTTATTGTTAAACCAAGGTTGTATTTATCCGAATAAGCCTTTCTAAAATTTAGACTATCCTGAAAATAAATTTCTATATTTCCTTTAAAAGGAAACGGAAAAGTGATTTTAGCCTCGTAAACACTATCATACATAATTCTTTCTTCTTGAAACACAGGTATTGGAGAGTTTAATTGCTTTTCCCCATTTTCATAATAGCCTAAATAAATGGCATTCCCCTCTTCAAATAAAAAATGAGATTTTATAGATTGGTCAGTATGAAATTCATACGTATTTCCTGTTTGAACACCTTCATCATAATTGGAATAATAAACCTTCCCTCCGGAGTCATTATATTTCCAAAATTCGCCTGAAATCTTTCCATTATTAGAATAATATTTTTCCTTTAATAACCCATTTTGGTAATATCTCAGTTGCAATCCCTCCTTTACACCCATTTTATTTTTAGAAATTATTGATTTGACGACTCCATTCTCATACCATTGAAACTCTGTATACATGGAATCATTTAACAAAACTTGGTAAGGTTTATCGCTCGTAATTAACAGCCTCTCACGGCTTTCACAAGACAAGGCCAAACTTATAATGATAATAATTGGCAACAATCGGGTATAATTACTTTCGTTTTGTCCATTTTTTATTAGGATCATCTCTTAATCTTTTAGAATCTTGAACATTTTTTGTTCTATATTTTGCGGAGTCTCCATTGACAATTACATCAACTGTAACAGTCCCATCAGAATGATTTCTACCGGAACCACTTACAAAAATAGAATCAATACCTGTGTTTTCATTAGATTTTTTACTCCCAAAATCAAACACTGCTACTCCAATTTCGACACCCTGTACAAAATCCTCTTTCGCATTCTTAGAAGTGTCAACTCTCAAATAAGGAAGAATAAACGAATCAATGTTTATATTATGCTCTACCTCTCCTTTTCGAACCTTTGAATCATCGCCACTATATAGATTTGAAAAATGGGTATTACCTGATCCGCCATTGCTAAGTTTATTGTCTATTGATACCAATATATCAGTTAAAGATCTTTCAATATTTTTTATGTTTTTGTCAAAAGCTTTAAAACTATTCTCGATTCCGTCTCTTACAAAAGCGAATTCACTTTCTACTTCTCTCTTAAAATACTCGGATGGATCACAATTTTCACAGGGCATCATCCCATCAGGATCAATAAACCTGATCGGATTATCAAATGCATAATTGTACGGAGAATGCCTTGTCATTTTGTCCGCCAAAGGATCCACACCTCCCCATCTACCAATTACCGGATCGTACATCCAAGCACCGTAATCATAATATAGAAGATCGTCTTCTCCTATCAGTTCTTTCCCATAGTACAAGTACTTGTTAGCCTTGTGACCAAAATACTGATACCCCATTTCTGTCAATTCCAAATCACATGAATCCCTGAGTTCCTCAGGACAGGCTCCATGATTCTCTTGGATCTTTATGAAGGGAGTTCTTGAGACATTAAAATCATCAAACCTACCTGACAGACAGGCATGCCTAACTTCTTCAGCGGTTTCATGTTCCAAGACAATTTTCATGTATCTGCCTTATTAAATATACAATTTTTCTTCTAAATTATCTTGCTAAATTATCAGATGTATAGGATTAAATATTTTGGTAATATAAAATTATAAAAGCAAACTAATTAATTTCCTAAAACCTATATGACCTACCTTAAGATAACTTATTGGAGATCTGAATAATATTAAGCCATATCAAATGGTCATTTTATAATAATTCCCTACAGTTAACAGATTTTAATAGAAAGGTATAACTGCTAATTACACCTCATTAAAATTAATGGCTTGCCCTTCAAACCCCGTAGTGAACTTTCATTACCTAGTTAAACGATATGCACGACAAACAATGAAAAAGCATTCACAAATCTGCAAGGGATTTCGTCAACTCCATAATCAAGAGTTAAGAGCTCCTTTGTATCTCCTTATCCATTTTTTTTTATCAACCCTTAAATGAAAGTATAGTATCAAAAAAAGAAAAAAAGAGAACATAATAAACATCCTGTTGTAATACGTGTCCAATTTCCAATTTTTAAGATAATTGGCATGAGGCAGTAAACTGTTGTAATAAATAAATTGTGACTTGTTAATTCCAACCTTTTCCTCAAATGCTTCTCTGTTAGCCGTCACTT